>Ga0102593_1000600_pt1 | contig 57058 bp, 60 predicted proteins | sample AraplaCol_mMS_r2_2_FD_76862 | JGI IMG/M metagenome (GOLD analysis project Ga0102593, IMG submission 76862) | Arabidopsis root microbial communities from North Carolina, USA - plate scrape MF_Col_mMS_r2 (SPADES assembly) (version 2) | ecosystem: Host-associated > Plants > Roots > Endosphere... | reverse complement strand
CCGCCATACTCCGGCGCATTGCCATGCAGGACGTGCCCGCCGTCGCACCACCGCTGACGCTGTTCCAGCGCGACGACTGCCATCTGTGCGATCTCGCGCTGGAGGTGCTGGCGCAGGCACGCGCGCCGGAATTCGATAGCGTGTTCATCGACGGCAGCGACGGCCTGGAAGCGCGGTATGGCGTCCGGGTGCCGGTGTTGCGCGACGAGACGCGCGGGGTGGAGCTGGATTGGCCGTTCGATGTGGCGGCGGTGATGGGGTTTCTTTCGGCGGGTTCGGGTCGCTGAGCGTCGCGCAGCGCAGGATGGGTTTCGCCAGGCGTGACCCATCTGGCAACGCGCTCACGAATGACGCTTGAAGTACTGCACTTCGCGCTCGTGTTTCTCCGCTGCGGCGCGGGTGCGGAACGTGCCGAGGTTGCGCCGCTTTCCGGTGCGCGGGTCCTTCTTGACTGAATACAGGCGGTATTCGCCGGTCGAGAGTTTGCGGATCATCGGCATGGCTCCGTTGTGGAGAGCCGCATCAACGCATGACGCGCGTAATCGCCGCGTGGCGCGGGCGTGAAACGACGATGCGCGCCTTCATGCGCGAACGGAGCCTTGCGGCTCCGTCCGTGATACGCGAAGGGCAGCGAAGTGCTTACTTCGCCGGTGCGAACACCACTTTCGTGCTCACCGCCACTTCGTTCGGAATCAGCGCCGTGTCGGCCCAGTCGCCGCCGCCCACGCCGAAGTCCAGCCGCTTCACCGTCGCCTTGCCGTTGAGCACCGGCTGCGCGCCCGACGTCCAGGTGAACGTCAGCGTCACCGGCTTGGCGACGCCGCGCAACGTCAGCGTGCCGTCGGCGGCGTACTGGTTGCCGCCGAGGCTGCGGAACTTCGTCGCGGTGTAGCGCGCCTGCGGGAACTTCGCGATCGAGAAGAAATCCGAGCCGCGCAAGGTGTCGTCGCGATCGCTGTTGGCGGTGCTCGCGCCGGCGAGCGGAATCGCGACGTCCAGTTTGGACGTCGCCAGCTGCGCCGGATCGAAGCTGAACTTCGTCGCGAAGCCCGGGATCTTGCCCGTGAACACTTCGCCTTCGTACTTGCTGGCGAAGGTCAGCGACGAGCCGGCGGCCTGCACGTAATCGGCGGCGAAGGCGGGAAGGGCGAACGCGGCCAGCGCGGTCGCGGTGAGTGCGGTCCTGATCGACATCAACGGATCTCCGGAATGGGGGAAGGAGCAGCAGCGCGACGGCGCGGCAGCATCCGCGTCAGCGTGGTGTCGTGCTGGAACACATGGTGGTAGAACGCCGCCGCCGCATGCACGGCGACCAGCGCGATCAACGCCCAGAACAGCCATTCGTGCGTCTCGCGCATCACCGGCGCGAGCGCCTGGCTGGGATCGGCGAGCTTGGGCACCTTGAACTGGCCGAACCAGCGCAGCGGACGCAGCCCGCTCAGCGAGTCGTACAGCCAACCCGACAACGGCACGGCGAAGGTCAGTGCATACAGCAGGCCGTGCGTGATCGTCGCCACGCGTTCCTGCCAGTGCGGCGTGCCCGGCACCGGCTTGGGCGCACCGGCCACCAGGCGCCACAACAGACGCAGCACGATCAACGCCAGCACCGTCAGGCCGAAGGATTTGTGCAGGTCGTAGACCCAGAACCAGCGCGGCGATTTCGGCAGCTCGACCATGACCAGGCCGACCACGCCCAGGCCCAGGATCAGCAGCACGATCAGCCAGTGCAGCAGCTGGCTGACGGGGCCCCATCGGTCGGCGGAGTTTCTCAACATCATGGTGTGGGCTCGGGTGGGGTCTGGGATTCGGGTTCTGGAGTGGATGGCGCATCGGACGCGGCCGGTTCAACCGGCGTCGCCGCATCCGGCGCTCCGGCATCGCCGCGCGCGCGTTCGGCTTCGGCCTCGATGCGCAGCTCCACCGTGTCGCCGATGACGGTCGGCCAGGCGGTCATGCCGAATCCGGCGCGGCTCAGCGTGGCCGTCGCGGAAAACCCGGCGGTGCGGTGGAAGGGCGGCAGCGGATGGCGCTTGAGTGCGTTGAGCGTGACGTCCAGGCATACCGGCTTCGTCACGCCGCGCAGGGTGAGGTCGCCGCAGACCCTGGCGTGGTCGGCATCGGCCGGCTCGATCTTCGTGGAGACGAAATGCGCGTCGGGATGGCGCTTCGTGTCGAGCAGGTTGGACGCGCGCACGGCGTCGTTCCATTTCGGATCGCCCATGTCCAGCCGCTCCAGCGGCACGCGCACGTCCAGCCGCGCGGTGCTCCAGTCGTCGCGATCGAACACCAGCGTGCCGGTCGTGCCGGAGACCGTGCCCATCGCCTTGGAGAAGCCGGCGTGGTCGATCGCGAAGAGCACCCGCGTATGCACCGGATCGAGTTCGTAGGCCTGGGGCTCGAAGGCCTGGGCGTCGAAGGCATGGACGGCCGGCAGGACGCCCAGCGCCAGGAACGCGAGGCATCGGGCGCGAAGGGCGGGTTTCCGCGCCGGAGCGGGTCTGGCGGGCATCGGGCTCTCCGGCGTGGACGATGGCGGGATTCTAGGCGCAGCCGGGTGAACAGGGCGGGCGAGCGGCGTAACGAACCGTTTCAGCCGTCAACGGTCCGAATGCCAACTCGGGCGCCCATTCATGCGAGCAATCCCCTTGCCGATCCTGCCCGATCTAATACGCTTGCCCTGGAGTGACAGGGGAACCGAATGATCCGTTTGCTGTGGGCGCTGCTTTTGTGCGCCGTGTGCCATGCCGCCTGGTCGGGGCCGGCGATCCCGCGCCCGCGGCAGCTCACGGTGGCCGACGGCCTGCCGTCCAACAGCATCAACGGCATCGCCGAGGACCACAGCGGTTACCTGTGGATCGCAACCAGCGACGGCCTGGCGCGCTACGACGGCATCACCTTCCGTATCTGGCGCGCGGGCGACGGGTTGCTCGACAACTACCTCTGGTCGGTCCACGTCGATGAGCGCAACCGCATCTGGGTCGGCACCAGCCAGGCAGGGCTCGCGGTGCTGGACACCGACCGCCGCACGTTCCGCCACTACGACTCGCACAACACGCCCGGGATCGGCAGCGACAACGTGTGGTCGGTGACGTCCACGCCCGACGGCGCGACGTGGTTCGGCACGGCATCGGCAGGCCTGCACCGCCTCGGCCCCGACGGCCACGTCATCCGTTTCGTTCCCCAGGCGGACGACCCGCACAGCCTGCCCAGCCTGGAAGTCAGCCAGCTGCGCACCACGCCGGACGGCGGGCTGTGGGTCGCCACCCGCGATGGCGCCGCGCGCTGGAACGGACGTGGTTTCGATCGCATTCCACCGACGGCCTTCGGTTCGCCGGTGATCAATTCCATCGGCGTGCAGTCCGACGGCCAGTTGTGGTTCGGCACGCCGCGCGGCGTCGGTACGCGAAGCACCGACGGCCGTTTCGATGCGGCGCCATTCCGCCGCTTCGGGCGAGACGCGACGGTGCTCGACATCCTCGTGCGCGATCGCGCCGGGCAGTACTGGTTCGACACGCCGCAGGGTATGGGCATCGAACAGAACGGCCGGCTCCAGAACGTCCCGCTGTTCAGCGCCGCCTCGCAGGGCATGGTGCGTCCGTCGTGGACGTCCTCGCTGGAGGACCGCGAGGGCGGCGTGTGGTTCGGCAGCGCCGGCAACGGCCTGTGGTACCTGCCGGCGAACTGGCGCCAGTTCGCGCTGTATTCGCGCCGGCTGGACGATCCGGCCTCGCTCGGCAACGCCGCCGTGCAGGGCATCGCGCCCAGCCGCGACGGCAGCATGTGGCTGGTCGGCACCGGCGGCGTGCTGGACCGCTTCGATCCGCGTACCGGACTCGTCGAGCACGTCGCGCGCGATTTCAGCGAGGGCTACATCGTCTATTCGGTGCTCGAAGGCCGCGCCGGTTACGTGTGGATGAGCTACCACGACGGCCTGGTGCGGGTGGATCCTGCGACCGGACAGGTGCGGCGCTGGTCCGCGCACGACGAGCGCGATCCGATTCCCGGCGGCACCAGCCACATCGCGCAGACGCCCGACGGACTGGTGTGGACGGCCGGGCAGGGCGGCGAAGTGCAGGCGCGAACGCCGGAAGGCGTGCGCATGGAATCGATCGTGCCCGGCGACCTGCGCGGTCCGCCGGAGGGCGGCACGATCCAGCAGATCGGCGCCGGTCCCAACGGCGCGCTGTGGCTGGCGTGGTCGGACGGCCTGTCGCAGTGGGACTACGTCGCGCGCCGTTTCGTTCCGGTACCGGGGGCGCCGTCGGGCACCATCCTCAGCTTCGCGCTGGAAGGCCGGGATCGCGTGTGGATCGCGCGCCTGGGCGTGCTCGAGGCGTATCGCTGGGACGGCGACAAGCTCACCCGCGTGGAGCGGCTGGATCGCCTCGCGGGCATGCCCGAGGTCGCGCTCAACGGCCTGGTCGTGGATGGCGCGGGCGTGATCTGGGCGACCACCGTGCGCGGACTGTTGCGGATCGATCCCAGGCGTCGCGCCGTGCGCGTATACGGCGTGCGCGATGGCCTGTCGAACCAGGAATTCCCGAACCGCCCGGTGCTGACGCGCGGCGGCGATCACATCCTGGTCGGTTCGCCCGATGGCCTGGTGATGTTCGCCCCGGCCGACGTGCATCCCGTCGTCGATCCGCCGCGCCTGCTGCTGCAGAGCGTGGACGTGAGCCGCGGCGACGTGCGCTCGGTGCTGGATCCCTCGCTGCCGATCGTGCTCGAACCCGGCGACCGCGACCTGCGCGTGGTCGCGCGGCTGCTCTCGTTCAACGACGCGCGCAATCACGCGTTCCGCTTCCGGTTGGTCGGGTACGAGACCGATTGGGTCGACGTGGATGCTTCGGGCGAACGCATCTACTCGCAGCTGGATCCCGGCGACTACACGCTACAGATCATCGCGCGCGCGGCGGACAACGTCTGGTCGCCGCCGCGTACGCTGATCGTGACCGCGAAGCCGCCGTGGTGGCAGACGTGGGCGGCCATCGCCGCCTTCACCGGCCTGGCGCTCATCGCCGGCTGGTGGAGCGCCGACGTCTACCGTCGCCGCCTCAAGCGACGCCATGCATGGCAGTTGTCCGAACGCGAACGCGAGCTCGCCAAGCAGGCCTCGCTCGCCAAGACGCGCTTCCTCGCCACGCTCGGCCATGAAGTGCGCACGCCGATGACGGGCGTGCTGGGCATGAGCGAACTGCTGCTGGACACGCACCTGGACAAGCACCAGCGCGGTCACGTCGAATCGATCCGTCGCGCCGGCCGCCACCTGTTGCGGCTGGTCAACGATGCGCTCGATCTGGCGCGCATCGAATCCGGACGCCTGGAGCTCGCCGACGAGCCGTTCGACCTGCGCATCGTCATCGAGGATGCCGTCACCCTGATGGCGCCGCTGGCGAAGCAGAGCGGGCTCGCGTTCCGCGTGAACGTCGCCGACGACGCGCCGGCCGGCATGCGCGGCGATGCGAACCGCGTGTGCCAGATCCTGTTGAACCTGCTCGCCAACGCGATCAAGTTCACCGAGCGCGGCTCGGTGGAGTTGCGCGTATCGGCGCTGTCGCCACGCGGCGTGCGGCTGGAAGTGATCGACACCGGCCCGGGCCTGACCCGCGAACAGCAGGCGCGCCTGTTCCGCCGCTTCGAACAGGCCGACGGCGCGCGTACCACCGCGCGTTACGGCGGCAGCGGGCTGGGGTTGGCGATCTCGCAGGAACTCACGGCGGAAATGGGCGGTTCGATCGAAGTGGAAAGCGCACCGGGCGAAGGCGCGCGTTTCATCGTCGTCCTGCCGCTTCCACACGCGACGCCGCCGGCCGCGAACGATGGCGTGGAGGCGCTGCTCGCCGCGCGCGGCGGCCCGCTGACGTTGTTGCTGGTGGAAGACGATCCGACGGTGGCGGAAGTGATCTGCGGTCTGCTGCGCGCGCAGGGCCATCGCGTCACCCACGTCGGGCACGCCCTGGCCGCGCTGGCCGAAGCTTCGACGGGCGCCTTCGACGCGGCGCTGCTCGACCTCGACCTGCCGGGCATGGACGGCATCGCGCTGGCATCGCACCTGCAGTCGCAGGGATTCGATCGCCCGCTGCTGGCGATCACCGCACGCGCCGACGCCGATGCCGAACCGCAGGCGATGGCCGCGGGTTTCCAGGGCTTCCTGCGCAAACCGGTAACGGGCGCGATGCTGGCGGCGCTGCTGCAGGGCGTGCCGCGGGCGGAGATGGCGTGACAGGATGGGTTTCGCGAAGCGAAACCCATCAATCAGGCGCAGTGGCGATGGGTTTCGCTTTGCGAAACCCATCCTACGGACCTCCCGCAGGTGGGAGGGGGGGGCTATAAACCCCTACCGCGCGCTCAACTCATGCACCGCCGACACCAGCGCGGCGACATGGTCCGGGCTCATGTCCGGCGACATGCCATGGCCGAGGTTGAAGACGTGGCCTTCGCGCGAACCGCCGTTGCCGGCGGCGTAATCGTCGAGCGCACGGCCGACTTCGCGACGGATCGCGTCGGGCTGCGCATACAGCGTCACCGGATCAAGGTTGCCCTGCACCGCGACCTTGCCCCCGGTGCGGCGCGCGGCGTCGCCCAGGCCGACCGTCCAGTCGATGCCGACGCCTTCGGCGCCCGTGTCGGCCAGTTCTTCCAGGTACGCGCCATTGCCCTTGCCGAACAGGATCAGCGGGGTCGGGCTTTCATCGGAATCGGCGGCGCCGCGCGGCAGGGCCTGCGCGATCTTCTTCAGGTAACGCAGCGAGAACTCGCGGTACATCGAAGGCGACAGCACGCCGCCCCAGGTGTCGAACACCTGCAACGCCTGCGCGCCGGCCTGGCGCTGGGCGTCGAGATACGCGATCACGGCGTCGGAGACCACGTCGAGCAGCTTGTGCATCGCCGCCGGATCGTTGAGCGCCAGCGCCTTCACCTTCGAGAAGTTTTCGCTGCCGCCGCCTTCGATCATGTAGCAGGCCAGCGTCCACGGGCTGCCGGAGAAACCGATCAGCGGCACGGCGTTGTCGAGCTCGCGACGGATCGTGCGCACCGCGTCGGTGACGTAGCGCAGTTCGCGGTCCATGTCGGGCACGGCGAGCTTGGCGATGTCCTCGTGCGTGCGCACCGGGCGCTCGAACTTCGGACCTTCGCCTTCGACGAAATACAGGCCAAGGCCCATCGCGTCGGGCACGGTCAGGATGTCGGAGAACAGGATCGCCGCGTCCAGCGGGAAGCGGCGCAGCGGCTGCAGCGTCACTTCGCAGGCCAGTTCCGGGTTCTTCGCCATGCCCAGGAAACTGCCGGCCGCGGCGCGCGTGGCGCGGTATTCTGGCAGGTAACGACCGGCCTGCCGCATCAGCCACACCGGCGTGCGGTCGACGGGCTCGCGCCGCAGGGCGCGCAGGAAACGGTCGTTCTTCGGGGGCGTGGCGGTCATCGTGGATCCTTCGGAACGCATGCGCCGGGGGGCGCGAGTGTGGATTGGGTGCAGCCGGGGCGCGATTATCGCGGCTCGCGCCGCGCGCGACCGGTGCCGCGGCGCACCGGACTGTTGCGGCCGGGCGACTGGCGCGCGGTCATCTTGGGGCGTCGGCGCCCTGCACGAACATCAGCTGGAAACCGCGCTTGAGCTGCTGGTCGCGCGCCGATTCCAGCGCGGCCATGGCGCTGGCCTGGTCGAGGAACTGCTCGCGCCGCAGCGTGCTGCGTCCGCCGATCTGCCCGCTTTCGCGCACGAGCGTCCAGCCGCCGAGAAGGTCGGGCTGGAGCATGAGTTGGACGAAGCGGGGCGCTTCGCGGCCGTCGGGCCGTTGTTGCAGGAGCAGTCGCATGGCGCCGTATTGTACGAGAGCGCCCGTCAGCGCTCGCGCAACACCGCCAGGACCCGCTCGTCCGGCACGCCGGAGACGATCTTCGCCAGCCCCGCGCGCTCCCACAGCACGAACCGCAGGCCCGCCGCTTCGGCCTTCTTGTCCAGGCGCATCCGGGCCAGCAGCGCCTCGGGGTCCAGGCCTGCGGGGATCACCGTGGGCAGGCCGAACCACTGCAACAGCGCCTGCAGGCGGTGCGTGTCCGTCGCATGCGCGATGCCCATCGCCGCGGACAGCCGTGCCGCCAGCACCATGCCCACCGCGACCGCTTCGCCGTGGTTGAGCGCGGCGCTGCCGGTGCCGGCGTAGCCCTGTTCGGCCTCGATGGCATGCCCGAAGGTGTGGCCGAAGTTGAGCAGCGCACGTTCGCCGTGTTCGTAGGGATCGCGCGACACGACTTCGGCCTTGTACAGGCACGAGCGCGCGATCGCTTCCGACAGCGCCGCGTCGTCGCCGGACAGCAGCGCATCGGCGTGGTGTTCCAGCCAGGTGAGGAATTCGGCGTCGAAGATCGCGCCGTACTTCACCACTTCGGCCAGGCCGGCGCGCAGTTCGCGTTCGGGCAGCGTGCGCAGCGAGCTCGTGTCGGCGATCACCGCGCGCGGCGGATGGAACGCGCCGACGAGGTTCTTGCCCGCCGGCAGGTCCACCGCGGTCTTGCCGCCGACGGAGGAGTCCACCATCGCCAGCAGCGTCGTGGGCAGTTGCACCACGTCGATGCCGCGCATCCAGCACGCCGCAGCGAAACCGGCGAGGTCGCCGACCACGCCGCCGCCGAGCGCGATCACCGTCGCGTCCCGCGTGGCGCCCAGGTCGGCCAGTGCGTCCAGCGCCTGGCAGAACCGCGCCATCGTCTTTTCCTGTTCGCCAGGCGGGATCACGAAACACGAAATCGTCATCGTCGGCCGCGCGGTGCGCAGCGTGGCTTCGACACGGTCGGCGTAGATCGGCGCGACGTTGCCGTCGCTGACGATCAACGCATGCCGTCCGCGCAGCGCATGGGCGAACAAGGCCGAGTCGCCGAGCAGGTTCGGTCCGATGCAGATGTCGTAGCGCGCCTCGCCATCGACCTTGACCGTGCGCATGGTGCTCATGGGAATTCCGTGGTGCTGGACGAGGCTTCGTCGTTGTGGGGGCTGCCGGCGCATTGTCCCGCCGACGTGGATGAAGCCGGCGTGTCGGACGCGCGCTGCCAGCGGGCGTCGAGTTCGCGCGCCAATGCGTCGGCGCCGACGACGCTGTCGTGGGCGTCGGTGTCGAACACCAGATCGGCCACCTGGGCATACAGCGGCGCACGCAGCGCCGAGAGGTCGCGCAGCACCTGTTCGCGATCGCCACGCGCCAGCAGCGGCCGGCTGCGGTCGCGGGCGAGGCGCGCGAGCTGCTGCTCCACGCTCACCATCAGGTGCACGACGAAGCCGCGTTCGCGCATGAGGCGACGGTTGTCGGCATCGAGCACCGCGCCGCCGCCGGTGGAGAGCACGATGCCGTCCTGCGCCAGCAACGCCGCCAGTACCGCGCGTTCGCGCGCACGGAAGCCGGCTTCGCCTTCGACCTCGAAGATCGTGTTGATGTTCGTGCCGGCGAGGCGTTCGATCTCGTGGTCGGCATCGACCATCCGCAGCCCGAAACGCTCGGCAAGGCGTCGTCCGACGCAGGTCTTGCCGGCGCCCATGGGGCCTACGAGGACGAGGTTCGGTGCGGGGTTCATGCCAACGATTCTAAAGGCTGGTTCCACCCACCGGGCGCCGTTGCGCGTCCAGTCGCAGCGTCCGGTCCGCGATGCCCGGCAGCATGCGCAGCGCCTGCCGGCTCACGCGTTCGAACAGCTGCACGAACCGGTCCACGCCGGCACGGTCCATGCCACCCGCGCCGGAACGTCGCGATTTCAACGCTTCCTCCTGCTGCCAGCGCCACTGCGGCACCGTTTCGAAGCCCAGGGGTTGCAGGAACAGCAGGCGGTCGATGCGCGACCACAACGCGGGATATTCGCGTGCGAGCGCGTCGTTGCAGTAGCGGCGCCACGTACTGTCGGCGTCCTCGTCGCGTTCGATGGCGTTGATCGGATCGCGCAACTCGGCCTCGGCCTGCGGCGGCGTGCACAGGAACCAGCCTTCGAACAGCGTGAGATCAACCGCGTCGATGCGCCGCCAGCGCGATGGCGGCAGGCGCGTATCGGCGAGTTTGTCGAAACGCGGCAGCGCGACCGGCGTCCGCGCACGCAATGCATCCAGCGTCGCGCACCCCAGCGCCACGTCGTGCGTGCCCGGTGGACCGCGCGTGGCCAGCAGCGGGTGCACGCGCCGCGCCAGTCGCTGGCGTTCGGCGCGTCCCAGATACACATCGTCCACCGACAGCACCGCCACGCGCAGGCCGCGTGAACGCGCCAGCGCGGCGACCTGCGCGGCGAGCGTCGATTTACCGGAGCCCTGCAGCCCGCAGATCCCGTACACGCGCACGCCCCCGGACAGCGCATCGGCCAGCACCTGCGCCACCAGCGCAGCGTCGAATCCGGCGGCGGGGTGCACACGGGGCGGCATCGGCCCACAATAGCGCAATGGACACGCCCGACCTGCTGAAAGAAGCCCTCGCCACGTTCGATGTGCTGTTCGACGAAGCGCAACGTGCCGGCGAGCCCGACCGCACCGCGATGACGGTCGCCACCGCCAGCCTCGACGCGCGGCCTTCGGCGCGCACGGTGCTGCTGAAGGCGCACGACGCCCGCGGCTTCGTGTTCTACACGCACCTGGACGGCCGCAAGGGCCGCGAGTTGCAGGCCAATCCGCATGCCGCGCTGCTGTTCCACTGGCCGCGCGTGCGCGATGGCGTGCAGGTGCGCATCGAAGGGCCGGTCGAAATCGTGGGCGACGACGAGGCCGATGCGTACTTCGCCTCTCGTCCGCGTGGAAGCCAGCTCGGTGCGTGGGCATCGAAGCAGTCGGAGACCCTGGAAGCGCGCGAGCAGTTCGAAGAACGCCTGGCGAAGGCCGAGCGCGAGTTCGAAGGCCGCGACGTTCCGCGCCCGCCGCGCTGGACCGGCCTGCGCGTGAAGCCGGACACGATCGAGTTCTGGTACGGCGCGAACTTCCGCCTCCACGAGCGCCAGGCCTACGAGCGCGACGTGGCCGGCGACTGGCATCGGCGGATGCTGTTTCCGTGAGTGCGACGCACGGTCCGCGCCGCATCGTCTGCCTCACCGAGGAGCCGACCGAAACGCTGTACGCGCTGGGCGAGCAGGACCGCATCGTCGGCATCAGCGGCTTCACCGTGCGGCCTTCCATCGCGCGAAAGGAGAAGCCGAAGGTCAGCGCGTTCACCAGCGCGAAGATCGGTGAGATCCTGAAACTGCGGCCGGATTTCGTGATCGGTTTTTCCGACATCCAGGCGGAGATCGCGAGCGAGCTGATCCGTCACGGCGTGGAGGTGTGGATCAGCAACCACCGCAGCGTCGACGGCATCATCGACTACGTGCGGCGCCTCGGCGCGCTGGTCGGCGCGGGCGATCGCGCGAACGCGTATGCCGACGAACTGCAGCGCGGCCTCGACGACATCGCCGCGCAGGCGGCGTTGTCGCCGCAGCGGCCGAAGGTGTACTTCGAGGAGTGGGACGAGCCGCTGATCAGCGGCATCCAGTGGGTGGCCGAGCTGGTGCGCATCGCCGGCGGCGACGACATCTTTCCCGAACGTGCGGCCGAGTCGCTCGCGAAGCACCGCATCCTGGAGGACCCATCCGAAGTGGTGCGCCGTGCGCCGGACATCGTGCTCGGCTCATGGTGCGGAAAGAAATTCCGTCCCGGGAAAGTCGCGGCGCGCGAGGGCTGGGACGCGATTCCCGCCGTGCGCGACGGCGAACTGCACGAGATCAAGTCGCCGATCATCCTGCAGCCGGGGCCGGCCGCGCTCACAGATGGGGTTGGGGAAATTGCGAAGGTGATCCGGGCTTGGGCCGCGAAGCGTTGACGCGACGCTTCTCGTCCAATCACGCATTTCGGTGTCACTCTCATCGCCGTCAAAGGAACCGTCATCCCGGCGAAGGCCGGGACCCAGGCCCGTAACGCACAGGCACTCCGATAGCGGCAAACCACCAAACCGTCATTCCAGCGAAAGCTGGAACCCATTCGGCTTTGGCGCGTGCATATACGCGGAAGGCGAAGCAACAGCGCAGCGTTGCACTGCATGGAGTGCTCAACGCCATCCCTTCGTTACCCCTCACCCCAACCCCTCTCCCGATGGGAGAGGGGCTCAGAAGCCCATCACTGCGGATAGAAATCCCGGGTGAACTGCATCTGCGACGTCGCGCCGCCTTCGCGGACGATCTGCACGTCGAAGCGTAGCGTGTCCGGCGGGGTGGCATCGATGGTGCCGACGTAATCCAGCAGCGCCGTCCCGGAGGCGGCATCGCCGCTGCGCAGTTCGCGCATCTCGATCGTGTGCGCGCGGCCGCGCAGGTCGGTCGCGGTTGCGGTGATCTTCGCCGGCAGCGCGGTTTCCTGCGCGCTTTCGCCCTGGCGCACGCCGATCAGCAGCATCACCGTGTCGTTGTTGCGCGCGATGCCGTACTGGCGCGCGACCTGTTCGCTCAGCGTCGAGGTCGGAATCGCGGAGGCGCGGATCGTGACGTCGCCGATGCGGCTGACCGCTTCCTGCGTCGCGGAGTTCGCGCTGGCCGGGGTCGGTGGAGCAGGCGGCGCACTTCCACCGCACGCGGTGAGCGCGGCGCACAACAGGGACAACGCGAGGGCATGACGCATGGGTCGCTCCGGTCAGTCGTTGGCGGCGGACAGCTGGCGGCCGCGTTCGGTGGCGGCTTGGATGGCGCGGCCGACGAGTTCGCGGAAACCACCCGCTTCGAAGGTCTCGATGGCCGCCTGTGTGGTGCCGCCGGGCGAGGTCACGCGCTTGCGCAGCACGTCGGCGGGTTCGTCCTGCTGGACCAGCATGGTGGCCGCGCCGAGCAGCGTCTGCTGCACCAGTGCGCGAGCGGCCTCCGGCGGAAGCCCCTGCGCGATGCCCGCGGCCTGCATCGCCTCGGCCAGCAGGAATACATAAGCCGGGCCGCTCCCGGACACGGCGGTGACCGCGTCCATCTTCGTTTCGTCGTCGATCCACACGGTAGGGCCGACGGCTTCCAGCAGGGCATCGGCATCCGCGCGCTGCGCATCAGCCGTGCGTGCATTGGCGAACAGGCCGGTGATGCCGGCGCCGAGCAGCGCGGGCGTGTTTGGCATCGCGCGAACGACCGGCAATCCGCCGCCGAGCCAGCGATCCAGCTGTCCGGTCGTGATCCCCGCGGCGATCGACACCACCAGCGGGCGATGCGCCTGCGCCAGCGGGACCAGTGCGGCGCAGACCTCGCGCATCACCTGCGGTTTGACCGCCAGCACCCAGACGTTCGCGCCTTCGGCGGCCGCGGTCGCGTGTTCTGCGCAGGTGACGCCGAAGTCCTGCTTCAGGGCGTCGCGCAGGGCGGCGACCGGTTCGGCGACGCGGATCGCATCGGCCGGCCGGCCGCGCGCGACGAGGCCGCCGATCAGGCTGCGGGCCATGTTGCCGCCGCCGATGAAGGCGACGGTGGGAGCGTTCGGTGTTGGGCTGGGCATGCCGGAAGGATAGCAATCCAGTCCGGCGACTCTCCCGCGTCGGAGGACCCATGCTGCGGGCCTTCGCCGGGATGACGGTTCGGGAAGGGTGAAACCCCGACGCTACCCCTTCGCCGGCCGCGCCCCGAACAGCGCCGTCCCGATCCGCACCATCGTCGCGCCTTCGGCGATCGCGACGGCGTAGTCGTCGCTCATGCCCATCGACAGCGTGTCGACCGTCGGATACCCCGCGCGCACTGCGTCGAACAGCGCGTGCGTGCGGCGGAAAGCGTCGCGGCGCTGCTCCGGGTCCGGATGCGGGGTCGGGATCGCCATCAGCCCACGCAGGCGCAGCCGCGGCTGGGCGGCGATGGCCTGCGCCAGCGCCGGCACGTCGCCGGGCTGGCAGCCGTGCTTGCTGGTCTCGTCGTCGATGTTCACCTGGATCAGCACGTTCAGCGGCGGGCGGTCGTCCGCGCGATGGCGGGCGAGCGCCTCCACCAGCCTGGGCCGGTCCACGGTCTGGACCCAGTCGAACAGGCCGGCGGCCTCCTTGGCCTTGTTCGACTGCAGGTGGCCGATCAGGTGCCACTCCAGCCCGCGCCCGGCCAGCTCCGCCGCCTTGGCGATGGCCTCCTGGACATAGTTCTCGCCGAAGGCGCGCTGGCCAGCGTCGGCCAATTCCGCGACCGCCGTCGCATCCTGGGTCTTGCTGACTGCGAGCAGGCGCGGCTCTGGCCTGCCGCTGGCGGCGGCCGCGTTGTTGAGCTGGAGCAGGATGTCTTCAAGGGCGCGCGCGCGCACGTCTCAGTTCCCGTAGAAAGTGCTGGAAAAGGGGCGAGGGGTGGGGGCTATACTGCGGTCAGGGGTAATTCCGTTCCACAGTTTCATCCAGAAGTGCAGGGGAGCACGCATGGATATCGCCGAACTTCTGGCGTTCTCGGTCAAGAACAAAGCATCCGACCTGCATCTGTCCGCCGGCTTGCCGCCGATGATCCGCGTCGATGGCGACGTACGTCGCATCAACATCCCGGCGCTGGACCACAAGCAGGTCCACGCGCTGGTGTACGACATCATGTCGGACAAGCAGCGCCGCGACTACGAGGAATTCCTCGAGGTCGACTTCTCGTTCGAGATTCCCGGCCTGGCGCGCTTCCGCGTCAACGCGTTCAACCAGAACCGCGGCGCCGGTGCGGTCTTCCGTACGATTCCGTCCGAAGTGCTCACGCTGGACGATCTGGGCTGCCCGCCGATCTTCCGCGAGCTCATCAACCAGCCGCAGGGCCTGATTCTGGTGACCGGTCCGACCGGCTCGGGCAAGTCGACCACGCTGGCGGCGATGATCGACCACATCAACAAGAACGAATACGGCCACATCCTCTCCGTCGAGGATCCGATCGAATTCGTGCACACCTCGCAGAAGTGCCTGATCAACCAGCGCGAGGTGCACCGCGACACGCACGGCTTCAACGAAGCGCTGCGCTCGGCGCTGCGTGAAGACCCCGACTACATCCTCGTCGGCGAGTTGCGCGACCTGGAAACCATCCGCCTGGCGCTGACCGCCGCGGAAACGGGCCACCTGGTGTTCGGCACGCTGCACACCTCCTCGGCGGCGAAGACCGTCGACCGAATCATCGACGTGTTCCCCGCCGGCGAGAAGCCGATGGTGCGCTCGATGTTGTCCGAATCGCTGCGCGCGGTGATCTCGCAGTCGCTGCTGAAGAAGGTCGGCGGCGGTCGTACCGCTGCGTGGGAAATCATGGTCGGCATCCCGGCCATCCGTAACCTGATCCGCGAGGACAAGGTCGCGCAGATGTACTCGGCGATCCAGACCGGCCAGAACTACGGAATGATGACGCTCGACCAGCACCTGCAGGACCTCGTCAAGCGCGGCCTCATCCTGCGTCCGCAGGCGAAGGAATACGCGAAGGACAAGCGGTTGTTCGAATAAGCCGGGAATCGGCAGTCGGGAATCGGGAATCGGGAATCGTAAAAGCGGGAAGCGGGAACGGAAGGGGAACTGCAGGCGCTTGTCTTGCGATTCCCGATTCTCCATTCCCGATTCCCGAAATAGGGGACACACATGAGCACCAGCACCAACGGCACCACGCCCGCAGCCAGCGCCGCCACCGGCGCCATCGACTTCACTTCGTTCCTGAAGCTGATGGCACACCAGAAGGCGTCCGACCTGTTCATCACCGCCGGCATGCCGCCGTCGATGAAGGTGCACGGCAAGATCGCGCCGATCACCCAGAACGCGCTGACGCCCGCGCAGTCGCGCGACATGGTGCTCAACGTGATGAACCCGCAGCAGCGCGAGGAATTCGAGAAGACGCACGAGTGCAACTTCGCCATCGGCGTTGCCGGCGTCGGCCGCTTCCGCGTGAGCTGCTTCTACCAGCGCAACCAGGTCGGCATGGTGCTGCGTCGCATCGAGACCAAGATCCCGACGGTGGAAGAGCTGAACCTGCCGCCGGTGATCAAGACGCTGGCGATGACCAAGCGCGGCATCATCATCTTCGTCGGCGCCACCGGTACCGGCAAGTCGACCTCGCTGGCGGCGATGATCGGCTACCGCAACATGAATTCGACCGGCCACATCATCACCATCGAAGACCCGATCGAATTCGTGCACAAGCACGAGGGCTGCATCATCACGCAGCGCGAAGTGGGCATCGACACCGACAGCTGGGAAGCGGCGCTGAAGAACACGCTGCGCCAGGCGCCGGACGTGATCATGATCGGCGAGGTGCGCACGCGCGAAGGCATGGACCACGCCATCGCCTTCGCCGAAACCGGCCACCTGGTGCTGTGCACGCTGCACGCCAACAACGCCAACCAGGCGATGGACCGCATCATCAACTTCTTCCCGGAAGACCGCCGCCAGCAGCTGCTGATGGACCTGTCGCTGAACCTCAAGGGCGTGGTCGCTCAGCAGCTGATCCCGACGCCGGACGGCAAGGGCCGCCGCGTGGCGATGGAAATCCTGCTGGGCACGCCGCTGGTGCAGGACTACATCCGCGACGGCGAGATCCACAAGCTCAAGGAGCTGATGAAGGAATCCGTGCAGCTGGGCATGAAGACCTTCGACCAGGCGCTGTTCGAGCTGTACCAGGCCGGCGAGATTTCCTACGAGGACGCGCTGCGCTACGCCGACTCGCAGAACGAAGTGCGCCTGCGCATCAAGCTGGCCCAGGGCGGCGACGCGAAGACCCTCGCGGCGGGCCTGGACGGCGTGGAGCTGGCGCAGGTGCGCTGAGCCCTCGCGTCGCAAGACACGAAAAAGCCTCGCGGAAGCGGGGCTTTTTTGTTGTGCAGGAGAGTCCTTCTGATTGAAGGCCCGCGTGGGTGCTTGCGAGTGTGGGCACCCGCAACGAGATTCGTCCCCTTCAAGCGATGCGCGCACTCATCCTCTACACGGCGATGGCCGGCCTTCTCGCCACGGTGCCCGGCTGCGCATCCAAGCGACTACACACCCGCTCGATCGACACCACGATGATCCTGCCCGCAGGCGCGGAACGGACGCAGCTGAAGCCCGGGCAGACGTTCCTCATGCCGGTTCCCATCGACAGCCCGTCGCCCCGCTTTCCGGAGAACGTGAAGCCATCGTCGGCCGTCGTTTGCGTGGAGATCGAGGTGTCCGGGGAAGGAGTCGTCGGCGCGGTCCGGCAGATCGCCCCATCCCCGGATTGCGCAGCGCCCGGTACCGACGCAAGCACCGTGTTCGTCCCGGCGGTGAGCGAGGCGGTGCGATCCTGGACCTATTTCGCCGCCGCACTGTGCGAATACGAAACCGACGAGATGCAGTGCGAACAGGGAACCGCGCGCCTCACGCCGGTTGCCGTGAAGCTGGCGTACCGCTTCCAGTTCAGCCAGGCGAACGGAACGCGAGGAGTTTCGTCGGAGCCGCTGCACTAGCGTCGCGACAGCGTGCGGGAGGCGGTCCTTTACGTGATCTCCACACCCACGCTCGCGCACGTTGACGCCACCCTTCACGCCGATGCGACAGCATGGGCGCATGCACGCCGTAAGAGACCCCGACGGATGGCCGTGACGACCCCGAGCCTTGAGCGGCGGGACGAGCCCGTGCGGGCGGACGATCTGCGCATCCAGCTCGCGCTCGATGCCGCCGGGCTGGGCAGCTTCATCTGGTATCCGCAGGACGACCATGCCGTCCTGGATTCGCGCCTGCTCGCGCTGTACGGGCTGCCGCCCGATGCGACGGTGAATCTGGCGCGCGCGATGGCCGAACTGATCCATCCCGACGATCGCGCGTCCTACGGCGAAGCGATCGAACGCGCGCTCGATCCGGCCGGCAACGGCGTGGTGCAGGAAGACATCCGCATCCTCCGCCCCGATGGCACGCAGCGCTGGATCGCGGTCAGCGGACGCACCTCGTTCGAAGGCTCGCCGTCACGCCCGGTGCGCGTGGACGGCGTGGCGATGGACATCACCGATCGCAAGCGGGCCGAAGCGCGACTTCGCGCGCACGCACGCACCCAGCGCTTCCTCGTCGCACTGGGCGACGCGCTGCGGCCGCTGGACGATGCGGGCGCGATCATGCGCACGGCCACCGGCATGCTCGCCGAACACCTCGACGTGAACCGCGGCTATTACGGCGAGGTCGAGCACAACGGCGTCTACTGCCGCGTGCGCGACAGCTTCAACCGTGACGTGCAGAGCCTGGACGGCCGCTATCGGCTGGACGACTACAGTCCGTCGAAGATGAACATGCTGCGTACCGCGCGCGACCTCGTCATGGCCGATGCCGAAACCGACACCGAGATCACGCAGGCCGAGCGCGACCGCTACCGCGCGCTGAGCATCCGCGCGCTGCTCAACGTACCGCTGGTGAAGAACCAGCGTTTCATCGCCGTGCTGGGCGTCAGCGACGAACGACCGCGCGAGTGGAGCACGCAGGAAATCCTGATCGTGCACGAAACCGCCGAGCGCACCTGGGCGGCCGTCGAACGCGCACGCGTCGAAGCCGAACTGCGCCGCAGCGAGGAACGCTTCCAGCAGGTCGCGCACAACCTGGATGCGTCGTTCTACGTCGTCGACACGGCGCAGGATCGCGTGCATTACCTCAACGACGCGCATCGCCGGTTGTGGTCGATGGAGCCCGCGCGCCGCCGCGAACTGTGGTTCCAGCGCGTGCATCCAGACGACACGCAACGCGTCCGCGCACTGCACGATGCGTTCACGAACGGGAAGTCGCCGATGTTCGATGCCGAATACCGCATCGTGCTGGACGATGGCGCCGTGCGCTGGATCCACGACCGCGCGACGGTCGGCCGCCGCAACGAGGACGGCCGCGTGCGCACCATCACCGGGATGGCGCAGGACATCACCGAGCGCAAGCTCGCGGCGTTGCTGTTGCGGCATTCGGAAGAGAAATACCGCCACCTGTTCGATTCCATCGACCAGGGTTTCGCGCTGCTGGAAATGATCTACGACGGCGAGCGGCCTGTGGATTACCGCTTCACCGAGGTCAATCCCGCCTTCGAACGCCAGACCGGCGTGGTCAATGCCGCTGGCCGCACCGTGCGCGAATGCGCACCGGAACTGGACCAGGGCTGGTTCGATACCTACGGTGAAGTTGCGCGAACCGGCGAGCCGCTGCGGTTCCAGCGTCGTGCCGATGCGTTCGACCGGGACTTCGACGTGTACGCCTTCCGCGTCGGTCCGCCCGAGGCGCGAAGGGTGGCCGTGCTGTTCGCCGACATCACCGATCGTCGCGTGATGGAAGACGCGCTGTTGCAGGCCGATCGCCGCAAGGACGAATTCCTGGCGACGCTTGCGCACGAACTGCGCAATCCGCTCGCGCCGCTGCGCACGGGCCTGGAACTTCTGCGCCGCTGGAACGAGCGCGAGGACGCCGGCGCAACGCTGGGCATGATGGAGCGGCAGGTCCGGCACCTGGTCCGCATGGTGGACGACCTGCTGGACATCAGTCGCATCAGTCGCGGCAAGGTCGAACTGGATCGTCGTCGTATCGACCTGGTGCAGGAAGTGCGTGTCGCCGCCGAGGCGATGCAGGCCACCTACGAGGCAGCAGGTCGCACCCTGACCGTCGACCTGACGCCGTCGCCGCTGATGGTGCTGGCCGACGCCATGCGCGTGACGCAGGTGCTCGGCAACCTGCTCAGCAACGCGCTCAAGTTCACGACCGAAGGTGGGCACGTCCGCGTGTGCCTCGCGCGCGAAGGCGATGAAGCCGTGCTGTGCGTGCGCGACGACGGCATCGGCATCGCCGGCGATCATCTCGAACAGATCTTCGCCAGCTTCATGCAGGTGGATACGTCGCTGGAACGCGGGCAGAGCGGACTCGGCCTCGGACTGGCGGTGGCGAAGGAACTGGTGTTGATGCACGGCGGCCGCATCCAGGCGCGCAGCGGCGGGCTGGGGCAGGGCAGCGAATTCATGGTGCGCCTGCCGCTGGACGATGTCGTCGAATCGTTCGAATACGACGGCCTCGACGTCGCCGGCGCGCCGCTGGCGGTGGAGCGCACGGAAGCGGCGCATGCGTGGAAACGCGTGCTGGTGGTCGACGACAACCGCGCGTCCGCCGATATGCTGGCGGTGCTGTTGCGGCTGTCGGGGTTCGAGGTCGCCGTGGCCTACGAGGGGCGCGCGGCGGTCGATCGCGCGAAGGACTGGTGTCCCGACGCGGTGGTGATGGACATCGGCATGCCCGATCTCAACGGATTCGACGCGTGCCGTGCGATGCGCGGCGATGCGGACGGGCGACCGTTCGTGGCGATCGCGCTGACCGGCTGGGGCGGCAGCGACGCGAAGGCGGCCAGTCGCGAAGCCGGTTTCGACCTGCATCTGGTGAAACCGGCCGAGCCGAGCGCGGTGACGGACCTGCTGTCGACGCGGCTGACGGCGCTGGCGAAGCGGGCTTCGACGTGATCCCGGACGGACGTTACAGTTTGCGATGCCACGCGGGATCGAGCGGCGGCTTGAGCTTGAGGATCTTCTTCTGCACCGGGCAATCGTCGCGGTGCGCACCGGGCAGGTAGCCCAGGCTCATCAGGAATTCGTTGGTGATCTCGCCGCCGGTGAAGCGGAAGGTCTTCTTGAACAGCTTGACCCAGCCGGCCTTGTCGCGGCGCTTGCCGTGCTCGTCGAGCAGGTGCGCGTCGAGCCACTGCGCGAAGCCGCCATGCGAGGCGCGCAGTCCGCGGATCACCTGAGCGTTGTGGATCGCCGCGTCCACCTTCAGGCGGTTGCGGATGATGCCCGCATCGTTGAGCAGGCGTTCGCGGTCCCTGTCGCCGTACTTCGCGACCTTGTCGACGTTGAAGCCGTGATAGGCGCGATGGAAGCCCTCGCGCTTGCGCAGCATCGTTTCCCAGCTCAGGCCCGCCTGGTTGATTTCCAGGATCAGGCGTTCGAACAGCACCGCTTCGCCGCGCTGCGGGAAGCCGTATTCGGTGTCGTGGTACGGGCCGTGGAGCGGGTGACCGGGGGCGTAGTCGCAGTAGCCGGACATGGGTGTCTTCGTGTTGTTATCGATGGTGCGCGTTCGAAGCCCTGGTCCGTCATTCCAGCGAAAGCTGGAACCCATTCGGCCTTTGCTCTTCGGAAGGTAACGCGGCAAATCAAAATGGGTTCCAGCTTTCGCTGGAATGACGGGAGTAGAGGGTCCGTTACTTGCTGCTCGCGAATTCCTGCAAGCCCAGCGTCTCCAACCCCTGCTCGAAGCGGATGTCCACCGGAATCTTCGCGTCCTTCAACCGAGCAAGGTCCGCCGCGAGTTCCGGCTTGATCACGCCCATCGTCTCGGTCATGCGCTTGGCTTCGGCGTAATCGCCATCGCCCTGCACGGTCAGCAGCTTCGCGCTGAGTGCGTTCATCGCCTCGCGCATCTTGTCGAAATCGACGCGGTAGCGGCCGTCGGCATCGCGCGTGAACGCGCCGCGTTCGGCGAAGAAGTTGAAGCGCACCATGTTCGCCTTGCCGTGCGCATCGCTCGCGCCGAAGCGCACCGAGCGCAGGATGCCGGCCAGGAACGTCACGTAGCCGTCCATCAGCTTGCTCTCTTCCAGCTCGCCCTGGCGGCTGAGCGAATCGATCATGTAGAGCCCGAGGATGTCGGCCTTGCCTTCCTCGAAGCTGGAGGAATATTCCTTCAGCGCTTCATCCACGGTGCCCTTGCCATCGAGCGTCTTCTTGATGCCCAGGCCGTGCGCGACCTCATGGAACATCACGTCCTCGAAGAACGCATCGAAGGTGACATGCTTGAGCTGGTCCTTCGCGATAAGCTGGTTCGCGATGGGCACCAGGATCGCGTCGAACTTCGCGCGCATCACGTTCTCCAGCTGCAGGCGGCGCGTGCCCTTCTTCAGCTGCACTTCCTCGTCGTTGGGAAGGTTGATCGCGATGGTCTTGCCGCCGACGTTCGCGTTGCCGCCGTAATAGACGACCTGGTATGCGTTGAGGTCGGCATCCGAACCCGGCATTTCCGCCTTGTACTTCGCATCCACCGGCAGGCCCTTCTGCAACGCCGGCAGGAAGCTGGCGAAGCGCGCGAGCTTCTGGCTCCACTCCACGTCCTTGACCAGCACCAGGCCCTCGTACGCGGCCTTGTAGCCGAACAGCTGGTCTTCATAGGTTTCGATCGGGCCGATGACGATGTCGACCGGATTGGTCTTCATGTCCATCCACGCCATGTCGCTGGGACGGAAGTCGTCGCTCAGCAGCGCATCGGCGCGCATGTTCAGGTAACCCGCGAACGACTTGTCGGCGCTGAGCCTGGCCGCTTCGCGCAGCAGCGTCGCAATGCGTTCGAGCTCGGGCTTGTAGGCGACGTGGTAGGGCACGGTGACCAGCTTGCCGTTCTCGCGACGCAGCACCGTGTAATTGGACGTCTTGTCGGGCAGCTGCGCGGCTTCGAATTCGGCCTTGGTCATGTCGGCCGGATAGAACGGACCGCCCGGCTGACGCGGACCGACGCCGTCGATGAAGGGCGTGTCCTCGTTCAGGCGATCCCACGGGCCGTAATTGATTTCGGCCAGTTCGCGCGTGGCCGCATCCGGCGCACGCGCCAGCAGCGCGGCGCGGTCGCCGTCCCAGGACTGCTTCCAGTACAGGTCGTTGGTGACTTCGCTGGCTTCCACCAGCAACGCGATCATGCGCCGGGTGTTCTCGTCGAAGCGCGACAGGTCGGCCTTGAGTGGCACCACGGCGTAATCGCCGGCGTGCGCGGTGGCGTAGGACGTCGCCGCCGTGGCCTGCGCGGGCATGGACGCCGCAGGCGCGGCCTCCGGCGGATTCGCGCGCTGGCAGGCGGCGAGGGCGAGGACGGCCAGGCAGGACAGGACGAGCGGGCGCTGTGGGAACGAGGACATGGCGACGCCAGGGGCTGGGAAAGTCGCCATCCTACGCCGTGGCGCGATGCGGCACGCATCACGCGGGGCGGGCTAGAATGCAGCCATGTCCGTTACGCCCACGCCACTGGCCAACCAGCTGCTGATCGCGCTTCCCGCGCTGGCCGACTCGAACTTCGCGCGCAGCGTGGCGCTGATCTGCCAGCACGACGCCGACGGTGCCATGGGAATAGTGGTCAACCGTCCTTCCGAGTACACGCTGGGCGAAGTGCTCGGCCAGATGGGCCTGGAAGGCGGCGACGAATCCATGCGCGCGCAACCGGTACTCGCCGGCGGCCCGGTGCATCCCGAGCGCGGCTTCGTGCTGCACGACGGCGGCATGCAGTGGGATTCCACGATGGCCATAACCGAACATCTCTTCCTCACCACCTCGCGCGACATCCTCGAAGCGATGGCGCGAGGCGAAGGCCCGGACAACGCGATCGTCGCGCTGGGTTGCGCCGGCTGGGGTTCGGGTCAGCTCGAACACGAGCTGACCGAGAACGACTGGCTCACCGCACCGGCCGATGCCGAGCTGCTGTTCGAACTGCCGCTGGACGCACGCTGGCAGGCGGCTGCAGGCCGCATCGGCGTGGATTTCGCACACCTGGCCGATTACGCCGGTCACGCCTGATGGCGGCCTCGCCCGACAAGCCCAGCATCCGCCGCGACGGCACCGTGCTCGGGTTCGACGTCGGCGCGCGTCGCATCGGCGTCGCGGTCGGCAGCGCATTCGGACACGGCGCACGCGCGCTTGCGGTGATCGACGTGCACGGCCACGGGCCGGACTGGGCGTCGATCGACCGCCTGCGCAGCGAATGGCGCCCGGATGGCCTGATCGTCGGCGACCCGATGGCGCTGGACGGCGGCGACCAGCCGATCCGCCTTCGCGCGCACGCCTTCGCACGCGAACTCGCCCATCGGTACAACCTGCCGGTGGTGCTGGTGGACGAACGCATGAGTTCGATCGAAGCGGCGCAGCGTTTCGCGTCCGATCGCGCAGAAGGCCGCAAGCGTCGCCGCGATGCCGAAGCCCTCGACGCCGTCGCCGCCGCGGTCATCATCGAACGCTGGCTCGCATCGCCCGACGATGCGATCGACCTTTCCGATCTTCCCGAACCCGCCAAGACGCCCCGGCCGAATCCTCCGACCGCATGAACGCAACGCACTCGCACCTCCCGCGCCACCTGCTCACGCTCGATGGCCTGCCTTTCGATGCGCTCGACGCGCTGCTCACGCGCGCGCAGGCGTTCGCCGACGGGCATTACGATCGCCGCGCGCTGGACGGCATCGCGGTGTGCACGCTGTTCTTCGAACCCTCCACGCGCACGCGCATGAGCTTCACGCTCGCCGCGCAGCGCCTGGGCGCGGACGTGCTGAATTTCGACGCATCCACCTCGTCCACGCGCAAGGGCGAAACGGCGCTGGACACGCTGAAGAACCTGGAAGCGATGGGCGTGCGCGGCTTCGTCATCCGCCACCAGGAAGACGGCGCGGTGGCCGCGCTGTCGCAGCAGGTCGAACACGGCACCGCGCTGGTGAATGCCGGCGACGGACGCAGCGCGCATCCGACGCAGGGGCTGCTGGACATGCTCACGCTGCGCCAGGCGAAGGGACACGATTTCTCGAAGCTGAAGGTCGTCATCGTCGGCGACGTGAAGCATTCGCGCGTCGCGCGCTCGGACCTGCATGCGTTGCGCACGCTGGGCATGGGCGAGATCCGCGTGTGCGGTCCGGCGTCGCTGCTGCCGAACGATGGCACGCTCGAAGGCTGCGTGGTTTCGCACGACTTCGACGCCGCACTGGAAGGCGTGGACGCCGCGATGATGCTGCGCCTGCAACGCGAGCGCATGGAGGAAGGCCTGATCGCCTCGCTGGACGACTACCACCGCGATTTCGGTTTGACGGCGGGCCGTTTGAAGCGCGCCGCGCCGGATGCGGTGGTGATGCATCCGGGACCGATCAATCGCGGCGTCGAGATCACGGACGAAGTGGCCGATGGCCCGCAGTCGCTGATCCTGCGTCAGGTAAGCAACGGCGTCGCGGTGCGGATGGCGGTCCTTGAGGCGTTGCTGCGGGGCTGAGGCCGCAAGGTCCTGACCTTCGCATGATGGGTTTCGCGTCGCGGAACCCATCCTGCGATTGACGGTTACCCCTTCCGCTGCTGCCGGATGTATTCCAGCTCGCGTTCGGCCGTCGAGTTCCCGGGCTCGATCTCCAGCGACTGCCGATACAGCGCTTCGGCGCGATCCAGATCGTGCAGTTCGATATATGTGTATCCCAGCCCGCGCAGCACCAGCGCCTTCAGGTAGGCGTTGCTTTCGTACTTTTCCACCAGCGCCAGCGCGCGTTCGTAACTGGCCAGTCCTTCCTCCTGCCGGCCCAGCTGGTTGAGCAGGTAGCCCCGTTCCGCATGCGGCTCGGCCCAGTAGGGCGCGATCGCACTGGTGCGATCCAGCATCGCGAGCGCGGTGTCCGGCTGCTTGGCCTCGATGTCGAGGAACGCCGCCATCTTGTAGGCGCTGGGGCACGCGGTGTCGACCCACTCCACCGGTTTGCCGCGGGTGGATGCGGCGACGAAGGCCTCGTACTCGGCGTCGTTGGCGACGCTGACGACATCGCGCGTTTCGGTCGCCAGCTGGTCGCAGTAGGCGATCACGGGCGCGAGGAGTTTGCGCGCTCCGGCAATGTCGCCTTGCCTGGCCGCCATCGTGGCGGCGTTGGTATCGGCGCGGAACTTGGCGCCCATCTGCTGCGGCGAATGTGCACGCTGCAACGGCGTGACGACCGTCTGGACCTGCGCGGTGGCGGGCAGGGACGCAGCGAGCAGGCAGCCGAGCCAAAAGACCTTCATGGGAGTCTCCTTTCCTCCGCGCGTGAGTGCGCGTCCTTGTTGGAACGGCCCGGCCCCCGGATCGGGGTTGGTCAACGCATCTGCGCGAACGCCCACGTCCACAGCTCCGGCGTCGCGTACGCCGCGTCCCACGAATTGTGCCCAAGCTCGGCGAACTCCGTGTAGCGCACGTTGCCGCCCAGGCCGCGCAGCGCTTCGACGATGTGGCGCGACTGGTCGGGCGTGACCACGTCGTCCTTGCCACCGTGGAAGGCCCACACCGGCAGCTTCTGCAGCTTCTGTGCGGTCGCCAGGAACGGGTCGGGCGCCAGCGCGACGCTTTCGACCTGGAGGTGTTCCTTCAAGCCCGGCGGCTGGGTGATGCCGCCGCAGACCGGCACCAGCGCGGCGAAGCGGCGCGGTTCCATGATCGCCAGCTCGAACACGCCATAGCCGCCGCGCGACATGCCGGTGAGCACGACGCGGTCGTCGTCGCCGTGGAATTCGTCGAGCGAGGCATCCAGCGCGGCCAGCGCCACGCGCGCCTGCGTGCCGTTCCACGAAGTGCCTTCGGGCGATTGCGGGAACACGACGATCGCGGGGAACGTTTTCGCGTTCGCGCGCACGAACGGGCCGAGGCCCACGTCGACCTGGCGCTGGTTGTCGGTGCCGCGCTCGCCGGAGCCGTGCAGGAACAGCACCGTCGCCGGGTGCTTTCCACCGGCCTGCCGCGAGGGCACGAAGACCTGGTAGCGGTGGCTGGTGCCGCCGACCACGACGCTGCGTTCGACGAACTGCCCCGGCGGTGCCTCGTGCGGCGTGGTCGCGCAGGCGGCCAGCGCGAGCGCCAGCGCGACGGCGGCGAGGCGGGTCAGGGCACGGATCGGAAGGGAAAACGCGGCGGGCGCGAAACGCGGAAACGAAGGCATCGGACAAGCTCCTGGCATCGGCCCGCATCATTGGCGCAGCGGCGCCGCGCCGCAATGGCGTGCGTCGCAGATCGCGATGCCGGTTCGATCAGGAAATCGATCAAGCCAGATCGAACCGGACGCATCCGGTCAACGCAGCAGGATGATCGTCGCCAGGCCGAGGAAGGTGAAAAAGCCCATGACGTCGGTCACCGTCGTCAGGAAGATGCCCGAGGCCAGCGCCGGGTCGTAGCCGAAGCGCTTGATCGTCACCGGCACCAGCACGCCGGCCACCGCCGCGAACAGCAGGTTCGCGGTGAGGGCGGTGGCGATGACTATCGACAATCCGACGCTGTGGAACCACGCCAGCACGATCAACGCCAGCAACGTGCCCAGCACGACGCCGTTGAGCAGCGCCACGCGCGCTTCCTTCCACAGCAGCGTGCGCACATTGGCCGCGCCGACCTGGCCCAGGGCGAGGCCGCGCACCATCAGCGCCAGCACCTGCGTGCCGGCGTTGCCGCCCATGCCGGCGACGATGGGCATCAGCACGGCCAGCGCGACCAGCTTGTCGATCGTGTCGGCGAATTCGCCGACCACGCTCGCCGCGAGGAACGCGGTGCCCAGGTTGATCGACAGCCAGATCAGCCGGCGGCGCATCGCGCGCCAGACCGGGCTGAACAGGTCCTCGTCCTCGTCCAGGCCGGCGGCGCTCAGCGCCTGGTGCTCGGCTTCGCTGCGGATGATGTCGACCACGTCGTCGATGGTGATGCGGCCGAGCAGGATGTTGTTGTCGTCCACGACCGGCGCGCTGAGCCAGTCGTGGTCGGAGAACTTGCGCGCGACCTCGTTCGCCGACTCGTCCACGTCGATGGCCGGCTGCTCGTCGTCGATCAGCTTGTTGATCGGCGTGCCCGGCTCGTGCGTGAGCAGCGCGGCCAGCGCGATGCGCCCCAGGTACTGGTGGCGGCGGCTGACGACGTACAGGTGGTCGGTGTGCTCGGGCAGCTCGCCGCGCAGGCGCAGGTAGCGCAGCACCACGTCGATGGTGGTGTCGGTGCGCACCGTCACCACGTCGGGGTTCATCAGTCGGCCGGCGGTGTCCTCCGGGTACGACAGGACCTGTTCGAGGCGCTCGCGGTTCTCGCGGTCCATCGACTTGAGGACTTCGTCGATGACGGTGTCCGGCAGGTCCTCGACCAGGTCGGCGAGGTCGTCGATGTCCAGGTCTTCGACCGCGGCGATGATCTCGTCCGGGTCCATTTCCGCCAGCAGGCCTTCGCGCACGTCGTCGCCGACGTGCACCAGCACCTCGCCGTCGTCCTCGGCATCGACCAGGCCCCACACGACCGTGCGCTTGCCCGGCGGGAGCGATTCGAGGAGGTTGCCGATCTCGGCGGGCGAGAGGGTGTTGACCAGCCGGCGCACGGGGCCGAGCCGGCCGCTGTCCAGTGCATCGGAAAGCAGGCGCAGTTGGCGCGCGGTCTTGTCGTGGCGGACGGCTTCGGCCATGCGGGCTTCCCGGCTTCGTGAGAAGCGTGGTCGCGTCGAGCCGCTCGGGCACGACAGGGTCAGGTGTTCATCGCGGCATTATCGCCTTGATCGACGGGTATGCCCACCCCTTCATGCGCACTGTGTTGGATCGCTTCACGCGATCGCCGGGGCATTCTCCGCGATCCATTCCTCGATGCCCGCGCGGTCGCGTGCGCGCAGCAGGGCGGGGGCACGCGCCTGCAGCTGGGCCAGGTCGCAATGGCGGATCGTGCGGCGCAGCTCCAGCAACGTGGCCGGATGCAGGCTGAATTCCGTCAGCCCCAGCGCCAGCAGCATCGGGGCGAAGTGCGCGTCGCCGGCCATCTCGCCGCACACCGCCACCGGCTTGCCGCGCTTGTGCGCGAGCTGGATGACGTTTCGCACCAGGCGGATCACCGCCGGATGCAGCGGCGTATAGAGGCTGCCAAGCGCTTCGTTGTTGCGGTCGGCGGCGAGCAGGTACTGCACCAGGTCGTTGGTGCCGATGGAAAGGAAATCCACGCTGCCGATGAACGCCGGCAGCGCGATGGCGGCCGCCGGCACTTCGATCATCGCGCCGAGCGGGATGTTGTCGGCGATCGCGTGTCCCTGTTCGCGCAGTTCCACCATCACGCGCTTGAGCGTGGTGCGCACCGAGCGCACTTCCTCGCGCGTGGACACCATCGGCAACAGGATGCGCAGCGGGCCGTAACCCGATGCGCGCACCAGCGCGCGCAACTGCGCTTCCAGCAGGCCGGCGCGCGCGAGCGACAGGCGCACGCCGCGCAGGCCCAGCGCCGGGTTGGGTTCGTCGCGCAGCGCCAGGCCCGTGCGGTCGGCCTTGTCGGCGCCCAGGTCGAGCGTGCGGATCGTCACCGCGCGACCGGTCATGCCGAGCACGACATCGCGATAGACGCGGAACTGTTCCTCCTCGTCCGGCAGTTCGTTGCGCTGCAGGAACAGGAATTCGGTGCGGTACAGGCCCACGCCCGCCGCGCCGAGCGCGTGCGCTTCGGCCACGTCGTCGCGCGACTCGGCATTGGCGAAGAGCTTGATGTCGATGCCGTCGACCGTGCGCGTGGGCTCGCGACGCAGGCGGTGCAGCTGCTTGCGTTCGCGCGCGAGCTCGCGGACGCGGCCGCGATGCGCGCGAAGGTCGTTCGCGTCGGGTTCGAGGATGACGTTGCCGGTGGCGCCGTCGACGGCGAGCACGTCGCCGTCGTTGATCCGTTGCAGTGCGCCCTCGGCACCGACGACCAGCGGCAGGTGCAGGCTGCGCGCGAGGATCGCGCTGTGCGAGAGGATGCTGCCGGTGGTGGTGACGATCGCCATCACGCCCTGCGCCTGCAGCTGCGCGATCTCGGCGGGCGCGACGTTGTCGGTGACCAGGATCTCGCCCGCCACGCCGGGCATGCCGGCATCGCGACGATGCAGCGCGGCGTGGATGCGGCCGATGACCTGGTCGATGTCGTCCACGCGGCTGCGGAAGTAGGCATCGTCCATCGTCTGGAAGACCGAGGCGATGCGGTCGCGTTGCAGGCGCAGCGCGTAGTCGGCCGAATAGCGGCCGGTGCGGATCAGTTCGTCCAGGCCCTGCAGCAGTTCGGGGTCGTCCAGCAGCAGGCTGTGCAGATCGAGGAATTCGCCGACCTCGTGCGCCAGCGCGCCGTGCAGGCGTTCGCGCAGGGCGAACATCTCGCCGCGCACGGTCGCGATGGCCGCGTGCAGGCGGGCGATCTCGCCCTCCACGCGCTTGGCGGGGATGTGTTCCTCGGGGACTTCCAGTGCATGCGGCAGGCGGACGCGTGCGCGGCCGAGCGCGCTTCCGCGCGAGGCCCCGTGTCCGTGGAACGCCTGCCTCATCCGCGCCTCAGCTGTCTTCGTCGAAACGGCGTTCGAACAGCGACACGACCGCCTGCGCGGCGGTCTCCTCGTCGTCGCCTTCCACGCGCAGCTTCACCTGCGTGCCCTGGCCGGCGGCGAGCAGCATCACGCCCATGATGCTCTTGGCGTTCACCTCGCGGCCCTTGGCGGTGAGCGTGGCGCTGCTGCGGTAGCCCGACAGCGTTTGCACGAGCTTGGCCGTGGCCCGCGCGTGCAAGCCCAGTCGATTGCTGACGGTCAGTTCCTGCTCGATCATCGCCGCGTCCTCCGGGCCCGTCGCCGGTCCCGTGTCTGTTCTGCTCCACTCATGTTTCGTCCAGCTGTCTCAGCGCCCGATCGGCGTCAGGCTTCGTCCACGATCACGCCGTTGCGCGCACCGGCGGCGGCTACCGCCGGCAGCTCGTCCAGGCCCAGGTCGGCGTAATTCATCACCCGCAGCAGCATCGGCAGGCTCACCGCCGAGACGCGCCGCACCGGCGTGCCCAGCCGCGCGACCTTGGCCGCGAGGTTGCTGGGCGTGGCGCCGTAGAGATCCGTCAGTACCAGCACGCCGTCGCCGGCGTCCACGCGTCGCAACGCGGCGCTGGCCTGCGGCAGCAATGCGTCGGGATCGCCCTCGAACGGCACCTCGAGCGCCTCGGTGCGCAACGGCAGCTGGCTGAGCAGCCGACGCGCCACCGCGACCAGCGCGGTGCCGATGCCTTCGTGGGTGATGAGGAGGATGCCGACGGCCATGGCGTCAACTTAACAGGTCCGGGTGACGGCCCGGAAGCGGGAACGCACCGACTTGCGACTTCCGCGAAGCTGGCACGTCGCGTGTCCGCAAGCGCCCATGAACGCGGTCACGAAAGTCGCACGCGAACGCGCCCCGCCGGACAGGAAACGGCCCGCTTGCGCGGGCCGTTCGAAGGGGACCGGTCGCCAGGGATCACGTGCGCGGCGGCGTCGTCTGGTCCTGCGGATTGGTCTGGTCGGCCGGCGGCGCCTGCGTGCCTTCGGCCGGCGGCGGTGTGGTGGCCGGCGGGGTAGTGGTGTCGGTCGGCGGCATCGTGGTGTCCGGCGGCGGCGGGGTCGTGTCCGGAGGCGGTGTCGTATCGGCCGGCGGCGTTTCGGTGGCCGGCGGGACGACTTCGGTTTCGTGCTTCTGGCAGCCGGACACGGCCAGCGCCGAGGACACGAGGATCAAGGCGAGGGCGCCCGTGAGTCGATGGGGAATCAGACGATGGAGTGTCATGGTCGATGCTCCTTTCAGGGGAAGGGATTTCGATGGGGATTGCGGTCAGGGCGGCGTGCTGTCGGTGCGCTGGTGCCCTGTCGCGTATTCGGTTTCCGATATCTGGCCGTCGCCGTCGCGATCCACCTGCGCGAAATGGCTGGTCAGTCGGGCGTCGGCCGCGGCTTCGTCCTTGCTCACCTTGCCGTCGGCGTTGACGTCGAGGTCGCCGAAGCTCATCGAGCGCGGCGTGGTGTCGGTCGTGCTGCCGGTCGGCGGCGAGGGTGGTGTGGGTTGTTCGGTCCGCTGCGCGATGGCAGGCAGGGCGAACGCGGCGGCCAGCGCGATGCTCAGAAGGGACGTCCGCTTCGCGATGGTGTTGTGCATTGCACTCTCCTGCGGGTGTGCGCCATGGGCAGCGCAACACGACCGTAGCCTTGCCACCGCAAGGCTTGCGCAAGAGTGATGCGAAAATTTCGTGATACGTGAACGCGCGAACGCGACAGGTCAGGACGCGTTCACGGCCACGTTCATACAGCCACGTTCATCGCGGCCGGCGCCGGTGTCGAAGCGTCGTGAAGGCGATCAGTCGAGCTCGCGATGGTGCACGGCGACTTCGTCCCAGCCCTGTGCGCGTGCGTGTTCGGCGAAACGTTCGGCCAGGTACACCGAACGATGCCGCCCGCCCGTGCAGCCGAAGGCGATCGTCGCGTAGCTGCGGGTGCTGTCCACGTGCAGGCGCGGCAGCCACGTATCGAGGAACTGGCGGATCTGTTCGAAGAACAGGTTCACGTCCGCCTGCGATTCCAGGTATTCGCGGATCGCCGCGTCGCGTCCCGACAGCGGACGCAGCACCGGATCCCAGTGCGGATTCGGAAGCGCGCGTGCGTCGAAGACGAAGTCGGCATCGGCCGGCACGCCGCGACGGTACGCGAAGGATTCGAACAGCAGCGACATGCCCGTGTCGCCGCCGATGCCGAATTCGGTCAGCACCTGGCGACGCAGCTGGTGCACGTTGAGCGTGCTGGTATCGACCACCGCATCGGCGATGGAACGCAGCGGTTTGAGGACCTGCCGCTCCAGCGCGATCGCATCGCTGAGCGAAAGCCCGAGATGGCTGAGCGGATGGCGGCGGCGCGTGTCGGCGAAACGCTTGAGCAGCGCGCCTTCGTTCGCATCGAAGAACACCAGGCGCGGATCCAGCCCGAGCTTGCCGACGGCCGAAAGCCATTCGGAAACATGGCTCAGATCGCTGTGGCGGTTTCGCACGTCGATGCTCACCGCCATCTTCGCCGGCACGCCGTCGTCGGCCTGGATCGCACTGGCGACGAACTGCGGCAGCAGGTCGGCGGGAAGGTTGTCGACGCAGAAGTAGCCGAGGTCTTCGAACGTGCGAAGCGCGACGGACTTGCCCGAACCGGACATGCCGCTGACGATGACGAGGGTCGAGTTGGGCGTTTCGCTCATGGCGCGTGGCGGGCGAAGTGGAAGTGCGCGGTCAGGAATCGCCGCGTTCGAGGAAATTGCTGTGTCGCGCGATGAACGCCGCGGCCGGATCCAGTCCCTTCATGCGCAGGCTGTGCAGCCTTGTGGCCGCTTCGGTCAGCACGGCGAGGTTGCGGCCGGGCATGACGGGCAGGGTGATCATCGGTACGTCCAGATCGAGCACGCGCCGCACGCCGCTGTCGCCGGTGAGCCGTTCCATGCCCATCGGCTTGGGCTCGGTCATCGGCTTGCCCAGGTGCACGATCAGGCGCAGGTATTTGTTGTTCTTCACCGCGGTGTCGCCGAACATCTGGCGGATGTTCAACACGCCAAGGCCGCGCACTTCGAGCAGGTCCTGGAGCATTTCCGGGCAGGTGCCGTCGAGCACGTCCGGCGCGATCTGGGTGAACTCCGGTGCGTCGTCGGCGACCAGGCGATGCCCGCGCGTGACCAGTTCCAGCGCGAGTTCGCTCTTGCCCGAACCCGATTCGCCGGTGATGAGCACGCCGATGGAATAGATCTCCATGAAGACGCCGTGCAGCGTCACCCGCGGCGCGAGCGCGCGCGCGAGGTGGTATTGCAGGTGGTTCAGCAGCTCGTGCCCGCGACGCGGCGACACCCACAGCGGCGTGTGGCTTTCCTCGGCGGCGATGCGCAGGTCTTCAGGACACGCCTGGTCCTTGCTGATCACCAGGGCGAGCGGACGGAACTGCATGATCTTCTCGATCGTTTCCCAGCGCAGTCTCGGTTCGAGCGCGTCGAGCCAGGCCAGCTCTTCCGTGCCGAGGATCTGGACCTTGTTGGGATAGATCGCGTTGAGGTAGCCGGCCAGGGAAGGGCGGCGCGCGACGGTGTTCACCGATTCGAGGATGCGGCGGTCGCCACGCTGCCCGGCCAGCCAGCGCAGGCCGAGACGATCGCGTTGTTGTTCGAACAGTTCACCTGCGCTGATGCTGGTGCTCATCCGGGCCCTCAGGCGGCGCAGGGAAGGAAATCGGGACCGGAGCCGCCGAGCAGTTGGCGCAGGTGCCCGGCATCGCGCGCGTTGCGCAATGCCTCGCGGTATTGGGGATCGGCGAAGCGGTCGGCGATTTCCGCCAGGCGTTGCAGCTGCGCGTTGACGTCGTGTTCCGGCACGAGCAATGCGAGCACGAGGTCGACAGGCTCGCCGTCGGCGGCATCGAAATCCACCGGATGCTCCACGCGCAGGAAGGCCGCGCGGCATTCCTCGATGCCGGCGATGCGCGCGTGCGGAAGGGCCACGCCGCTGCCGAGCGCGGTGCTCGCGCGGCGTTCGCGTTCGTGCAGCGCGTGCGAGATGCGCGCGCTGTCCCCACCATCGGCCAACAGCCATCCGGCCGCATCGAGCACGCGCGAAAGTGCGGGCGCGCCATCAGGCGCGCCCGTTTCTATCGCGTGGCCATCCAGGATGGCGACACGCGCGCGTGACAACAGATCATGCAGGGGCATGGTGTCGGTAGGTGGGTTCCGGATCAGCCGAAGCTGTTGCTGCGTGCGGCGCTTTCGCCGCGATGATGGTCCACGACCTTGCTGCGATGTTCGCGAAGCAGGCGGTCGAGCTTGTCGGTAAGCAGGTCGATGGCCGCGTACATGTCCAGCGCCTGTGCGTCGGCGACCAGCGTGCGGCCTGCCAGGTTCACGGTGGCCTTTGCGCGGTGGTTGGGTTTCTCAAGGCTCAGCTGGGTGCGGACATCGAAGGGTTGTTCGCAATGGCGCTCCAGTCGCGAGAGCTTGCTTTCCACGTAGTCCCGCAGGGCGGGCGTGACCTCGATCTGCTGGCCGTAAGTTTCGATACGCATCGAAGACCTCCTTTACGTCGCGACGGGAAGACAGGATGGCACGCCCGGTGCGTTGCGCAAGGGGCATGCGTCCGCAGTTTCACGGATGTGGCTCGAACGCTTTGATCCGGCAAGGTTTTGTGATCGCGGATTTCACGCGGAAATGCCGATTTCCTAACCGATCCTTACGCGGTCCTGCGAGGACGGAATGCTCATGGCCTCGCGGTACTTGGCGACCGTACGGCGCGCCACGGGAACGCCGGTAGCCTTGAGCGTTTCGGCCAGTCGGGCGTCGGAGAGAGGCTTGCGGGGATTTTCAGCCTCGATCAGACGCCGGATCATGGCCTGAATAGCGGTGCTGGACGCTTCGCCGCCCGCGCCGGTCTCGATGCCCGACGCGAAGAACGCGCGCAACGGCACCGTGCCGCGCGGCGTGCGCGCGTATTTGCGGGCGATAGCGCGCGAAACGGTGGATTCGTGCAGCCCGACCTCGGCCGCCACTTCGCGCAGCGTCAGCGGCCGCAGCGCGCTGTCGCCGAATTCCAGGAACGCGGCCTGCTGCTTGATCAGGCAGCGTGCCACCTTGATGAGCGTTTCGCCGCGCGCTTCCAGGCTCTTGAGCAGCCAGCGCGCTTCCTGCAGGTGCCCGCGCAGGTAGCTGGCGTCGGTGCCGCTGGCGTGGCGCAGCATGCTTTCGTAGCCGCGATGGATCGAGATGCGCGGACGCATGCCGTCGGCCAGCGCGACGCGCCACAGGCCGTGCTGGCGCCAGATCACCACGTCCGGCGCGATGTAGGTGTCGCTGGCGATGGCGCCGATCTGCGCACCGGGGCGCGGATCGAGCGAACGCAGCAATTGCACCGCGGTCTCGGCTTCGCCCAGGTCGAGCTTGAGTTCGGCCGCGAGCCCGGCCACGCCGACGCGCGGCAGGCGCTCCAGCGGGCCATTGGCCAGCTGATGGGCCAATGCGCGCCCGGGCGTTTCCTCGGGCAGCTGTGCGAGCTGCAAACGCAGGCATTCGCCCAACGCGCGCGCGCCCACGCCCACCGGATCGAACTGCTGGATCTGGTGCAGCACGGTGGTCAGTTCCTCGACGCTGCATTCCAGCGTGGCATCGAGCGAGGTGGCGATGGCGTCCAGCGGCTCGCGCAGGTAACCGTCGTCATCGATGGATTCGATCAACGCCACGCCGATCGATCGATCGCGTGCGGAAAGAGGGCTCAGGTGCAACTGCCAGAGCAGGTGGTCGTGCAGCGTGTCCGATTCGGCGACCTGTTCGGCGATGGGCGTTTCATCGTCGCTGTCGGACGGCCCGAGGCGTTCGTACCAGGGCTCGCCGTCGGTGCTCCATTCGGCTTCCGGCGGCAGGTGTTCGGTTTCGGAGCCGTTGGTGGCGCTTTCGCCACCGGATTCGCCGTTGGTGGCGCCGTTGCCGACGCTGATGGCGGTCTCGGTCCAGTCCAGCAGCGGATTGCTTTCCACTGCCGCGGCCAGTTCAGCCTCGAGCTCGACCGCGGACAGCTGCAGCAGGCGGATCGCCTGACGCAACTGCGGTGTCATCACCAGCTGTTGTCCGAGTGCGGCTTGAAGACGCGGTTTCATTGTCGAATGCCAACGCGACCAGGGGGATCCGACGGCCGCGCGGCGTTGGGCATGCGGTGAAACCGCACCCTTCGACTACATCCCTACAGCCGGAAGGTTTCGCCCAAATAGACGCGGCGCACATCGGGGTTCGCAAGCAGCGCGTCCGGTGCACCCTGCGCCAGCACGCCGCCTTCGTTGAGGATATACGCACGATCGCAAATGCCCAAGGTTTCGCGAACGTTGTGGTCCGTGATCAGGACCCCGATTCCGCGATTCTTGAGGTGGCGCACGATCCGCTGGATCTCGCCGACGGAGATCGGGTCCACGCCCGCGAAGGGTTCGTCGAGCAGCATCAGGCGCGGACGCGCGGCCAGTGCGCGCGCGATTTCCACGCGACGACGCTCGCCGCCGGAGAGGCTGGCGCCGATCTGGTCGGAGACGTGGCCGACCTGGAGTTCGTCGAGCAGGCTTTCCAGTTCGCGGTCGCGACCGGCGCGGTCCAGGTCCTCGCGAAGCTCCAGCACCAGGCGGATGTTGTCGGCCACGGTGAGCTTGCGGAACACCGACGGTTCCTGCGGCAGATAGCCCACGCCGTACTTGGCGCGCGCGTACATGGGTTCGGCGGTGATGTCCTTGCCATCGAGCACGATCTGCCCGGCATCGGCAGGCACCAGGCCGACGATCATGTAGAAGCACGTCGTCTTGCCGGCGCCGTTGGGGCCGAGCAGGCCGACCACTTCGCCGGCATCCAGCGTCAGGCCGAAGTCCTTCACCACCTCGCGCGAACGGTAGGCCTTGCGCAGGCCCTTGGCGACCAGCATCAGCCGCCCCCCTGGTTCTTCGGAATGATGCGGATGCGCACGCGATCGTTCGCGCCCTGGCCGCCGCCCTGCACCTGGCCGGTCTTCATGTTGTAGACCACGCGTTCGCCGGCGATGGAGCCGGACGGCTGGTTGATCTTCACGCCGCCGGTGAAGACGACGATCTCGGTCTTGAGGTCGTAATCGACCTTCTTCGCAACCGCGTCCATCAGCTTGCCGTCGTCGAGTTCCTGCTTGAGCGTCACGGGAGAGCCCGTGAGCACCACGCGCACCGGATCGCCGTTGGCGGAGGTGATGACGGCCTGGTCGGCGCGGATTTCCAGCGTGCCCTGCGTGATGACGACGCCGCCACTGAGCACGGTCGGGCGGCTGTCGTCCATCGAGTAGTCGCTGCGACCGGCATCGATGTCCATCGGCTTGCTGCGATCGGACGTGCGCGCGAGCACCGTCGCCGGCACTAGAGCCAGTGCCAGCAGCACAGCGCTAAGGGGAAGCACGTTCATATCGGGCCTTGACGTCGTTCTGGAGGGTGATGCGCTTGGCATCGAGGTCGGCATCGAGGCCGCGGCCATTCAGTATAAGGCCCGGCTGCGTGAGCGTTACCTGCGCGGGCGAGGTGGCCCGGCGGGCGTCGGGGAAAACGTTCAGTTCGTCGGTGGCGATCTTGATGGGCTTTCCGTCGGGATTCGTGCTGTGCGCGAGCACCTCGCCGCGCAGTCGCACTTCCTCGCCCTTTTCGCTGACCCATCCGGTCTTCGAGGTGATCTGCCATGCCGAGGCCTGGCTGCCCTCACGCGGCGGAATGTGGAACTGCGGCGTGGCGATCTCCATCGTGCGCTTGTCCGGATCGCGGTCCAGTCGCGGCGCGTTGAGCGTGAAGGACTCGCGTCCGTCCTTGTCGAGCACCGTGGCCTGGAAGTCGTGCAGCACGTAATCGGGGCGCTTGCCGATCGGGCCCGTGGCGGTGCCGCGATCGCGTTGCTGCCACAACAGCCAGCCGCTGAGCAGCGCGCCCAGGAGAAGGCCGAAGGTGCCGATCGCACGCCAGTTCATCGCCTTCCAGTTCATGCGTTTCCTTCCACGCGCACGCCTTCGACGCGGAGCAGGTCTTCGAGCAGGCGCTCGGCATGGCCCTGCGCGGCCAGCAGCAGGTCGCAGAATTCACGCGCCGCGCCATGGCCCGCGCGCGCGGTGGTGCGCCAGTGCACGCGTTCGCCGACCCAGCGGTGGGCATCGGACGGCGCGACGGCGAATCCGGTCTGCAGCATCACGCGCAGGTCGGCGAGATCGTCGCCCATGAAGGACACCTGTTCCATCGTGATGCCCAGCCGCGCGGCGATGTCCTGCACGCACGCCAGCTTGTCCTTCACGCCCACGTGTACCTCGTCGATGCCCAGGTCGGTGCCGCGGCGTTTGGCGATCGGGCCGCCGCGCGCGGTGATGAAGGCGACTTCTATCCCGGCCTTGCGCAGCAGCGTGAGACCTTGGCCGTCGTGCACGTGGAAGGCCTTCAGTTCGCTGCCTTCGCCATCGAAGTACAACCGCCCGTCGGTCAACGTGCCGTCGACGTCGAAGCACGCCAGTCGCACGCGTGCGGCGCGTTCGCGGATGTCGGCGGGGTAGTCGTTGAGGTGGCTGTAGGGCATCGAGCTGGCAGTGGGTGTGGAGAAGTAAGGGGCGAGTGTGGAGAAGTGGGAGGGCGGGATCGAGGCGGACTCACTCCTCACTCCTTGATCCCTCACTCCTGCCGTTAGACAACGCGCGCCCGCAACAGGTCATGAATGTTCAAGGCACCGACCACCCGCCCGTCATCGTCCACGACGAGCAGGCCGCTGATCTTGTGCGCTTCCATCAGCTGCGCCGCTTCCACGGCCATCGCATCGGTGCCGATGGTCTTGGGCGAACGCGTCATCACCTCGACGATGCGCGTGTTGCGCAGGTCCAGGCGATCGTCGTCCAGCGTGCGGCGAAGGTCGCCGTCGGTGTACAGGCCGAGCAGCCGATCGTCCGCATCCACGACGGCGGTCATGCCCAGCCGCTTGCGGCTCATCTCGACCAGCGCTTCGCTCACGCTGGCATCGGCCTTCACGCGCGGGACGTCGTCGCCGACATGCATGATGTCGTTGATGTGCAGCAGCAGGCGGCGGCCGAGCGAACCGGCCGGATGCGAACGGGCGAAGTCGTCGGCGGTGAAGCCGCGCGCGTCCAGCAGCGCGACCGCGAGCGCATCGCCCATCGCCAACGAGGCGGTGGTGCTGGAGGTGGGCGCCAGCGCGAGCGGGCACGCTTCGGCGTGGACGCTCACGTCCAGGTGCACGTCGGCTTCGCGCGCCAGCGAGGAATTCGGCCGGCCGGTCATCGCGATCAGCTTGTTGCCCTGGCGCTTGAGCACCGGCAGCAGCATCAGTACTTCGTCGCTTTCGCCCGAGTAGGACAGCGCGAGCACGACGTCGACGTCGGTGATCATGCCCAGGTCGCCGTGCCCGGCTTCACCCGGGTGCACGTAGAAGGCCGGGGTGCCGGTGGAGGCCAGGGTCGCGGCGATCTTGCGCGCGACGTGGCCGGACTTGCCCATGCCGGTGCAGACCACGCGCCCCTGGGAGGCGAGGATCAACCGGCAGGCCGTGCTGAAGTCGCCGTCGATGCGCGCGGCGACCTCGGTCAGCGCCTGCGCCTCGATCTCGAACACGCGGCGCCCGCTCGCGGCGAGCGTGGCCGGGTCGTCGGCATAGGCCGAGGCGTGGAGGGGCGAGCCGTGTAGGGACGAGGGAATGGGAATGCTTGCCATGGGGCGCGCCATTTCGGACCGGGGGTCTTTCCGCTAGGCTAATCCATCCATTCTAGGCGGTTGCGCCGGGAAGTGCCCGTCACGGGCTCCCCGCCGGCGCCGGGCCGATGGCCATCCGCCGCCGCATGCGGCCGCGCAGGACGCGCGAAACCGCTTTCCCCCGAAGCTCCAGACTCTGCAAAGGCCGTCCCTTGAATCCCGACACCATCCGCCAGCTGATCGAACAGGGCCTGCCCGGCGCGCGCGCCGACGTGCGCGGCGACGACGGCGTGCATTTCGAAGCCACCGTCGTGGCCGACGCCTTCCGCGGCAAGCTGCCGCTGGCCCGTCACCGCCTCGTGTACGCCACGCTGGGCGATCGCATGGGCGGCGAGATCCATGCACTGGCGCTGAAGACGCTGACGCCGGAAGAAGCCGGATCGGCATGATCCGCGCGGCGCACTTGAAGCGTCGAACCTCCGGCCCTAATCACGAACCCCTTTCCTCGAATCACACCCAATGCAAAAGATCGTTGTAGAAGGCGGCGCCGCGCTCAACGGCGAGGTGCAGATCTCCGGTGCGAAGAACGCCGTCCTGCCGATCCTGTGCGCGACGCTGCTCGCCGACGGCCCGGTGTCGATCACCAACGTGCCGCACCTGCACGACGTGGTGACCACCGCCAAGCTGCTGGGCGAACTCGGCGCCGGCATCACGGTGGACGAAGGCACGCTCGGCAAGGGTCGCGGCATGGTGGTCGATCCGACCACGGTGCACAGCCACGTCGCGCCGTACGAACTGGTCAAGACGATGCGCGCCTCCGTGCTCGTGCTCGGTCCGCTGCTGGCCAAGTACGGTGCGGCCGAAGTCTCGCTGCCGGGCGGCTGCGCGATCGGTTCGCGTCCGGTCGACCAGCACATCAAGGGCCTGCAGGCGCTGGGCGCGGAGATCAGCGTCGAGAACGGCTTCATCAAGGCGCGTCGCAACGGCCGCCTGAAGGGTTCGCGCTTCGTGTTCGACATGGTCACCGTCACCGGCACCGAGAACGTGCTGATGGCCGCCGCGCTCGCCGAAGGCACCAGCGTGCTGGAAAACGCCGCGATGGAGCCGGAGATCGTCGACCTGGCCGACTGCCTCAACGCGCTGGGCGCGAACATCGAGCACGCCGGTAGCGGCCGCATCGTGGTGCATGGCGTCGAACGCCTTCACGGCGGCAACCATCATGTGCTGCCCGACCGCATCGAGACCGGCACCTTCCTCGTCGCCGCGGCGATGACCGGCGGCCGCGTCACCGTGCGCTGCGCGCGTCCGGACACGCTGGACGCGGTGATCGACAAGCTCAAGCAGGCCGGCGCGGAGATCACCGTCGAAGCCGATCGCATCACGCTGGACATGGGCGGCCGCCGTCCGAAGTCGGTGGACCTGACCACCGCGCCGCACCCGGCGTTCCCGACCGACATGCAGGCGCAGTTCATGGCGATGAACTGCATCGCCGACGGCGTGGGCGTGATCAACGAGACGATCTTCGAGAACCGCTTCATGCACGTCTCGGAACTGCAGCGCCTGGGCGCCGACATCCGCGTGGAAGGCCACACCGCGATCATCCGCGGCGTGCAGCGCCTGAGCGGCGCGCCGGTAATGGCCACCGACCTTCGCGCGTCGGCGTCGCTGGTGCTCGCGGGCCTGGTCGCCGAAGGCGCGACGACCATCGACCGCATCTACCACCTGGATCGCGGCTACGAGAACCTCGAGGAAAAGCTCTCGGGCCTGGGCGCGAACATCCGCCGCATCGCGGGCTGATGCGATGGCGCTGATCGACCTCGCAGGCAAGCGGCTCCCCAACGGCAAGCGCGCACCGTTCACCGCGCGTCGCATGGCGACGCTCGGGTTCTTCGTCACGTTGCTGATCGTGATGGGCTGGCTGCACTTCACCGGAGCGGCGGCCACGCACGGCATCGAACGCAAGGACATGGACTGGAACGGCGACGGCAACGTCACCATGCGCGAGATGCTGCAGTCGTTCTACGCGGTCACCGTCACCACCACGAAGGAAGGCGCGCGCGAATGCCGCACCTTCGCGTTCCGTGGCAGCGACAAGTCGTTGCGGGTGGATTGCAGGACGGTGTTCGAGCCGGCGGCGAAGTGATCGCCCGCGTTCGTCGCCGTTTCGCCTGATGCAACAGAAAAGCCCCGCTTCCGCGGGGCTTTTCGTTTTGCCGGTCTGTGGATCTAGCGAACGTTCTGCACGCGCAGGTCGATCGCGTCCTGGCCCTTGTCGCGTTGCAGGATGCGCGCCGGTACCGGCATGCCGTCCACGATCCACGCGATGGTCTGCTTGTCGCCCTGCGTGCTGACGACCTTGGTCGCCTGCTTGGACTGGCCGCCGACGGTGATCGCTTCCTTGCCGGCGATGGCGTAGGTGAGTTCCTTGACGCGCCCGTCCTCGACCATGCGGTAGTGCGTGGTCTTGCCGGCCTGCACGTCGCGCACGATCGCAAGGTTGATCAGTAGCGCATCCATGTCGCCGGCCTGCAGCTTGATCGGGCCGGCGCGCTCGGGCTTCACGTCGCCCGACCACGTCGCCACGCCCTTGGACCAGTCGTAGGTGGCCTTCTTGTTCTGCTTCTTGGTGAGCACCTGCGAGGTGTCGTTGCCGGACACCGGACGCCACTGGCCATTGGTGTCCTCGAACACGGTCGTCTGGCGCAGGTTCGCCAGCGGGCTGGTCACGGCGAGGCTGTACTTCCAGCGGTTGGCGCCGTCGGCGACGAGCGTCATCTGGCCGGCGCCCTGCATGCCCATGTAGCTGGCTTGGTAGTCGGCCGTGAACGGCTTGATCGCAAGCGCCGGAGCGCTGACCGCGGCCAGGGCCGTGCCGAAGAGCGCCGCGGCGAACAGCGGACGCAGCAGTCGGGTGGTGAAACTAGCCTTCGTGGGGGCCATCAGGGAGCTCCTTTGTAATCGACCAGGCGCAGGTCGAGAGTGTCCGCGCCGTTCTCGCGCTGCAGGATGCGCACGGGCGTGGGCACGCCTTCCACCACCCACAGTACCGTCTCGTTCTTGCCCGAGCCCTGAACGCGGCTCACGCGCATCGCGTTGAATCCCATGCCGTCGACGGTGACCGGCTCCAGCTCCTGCGCCACGGTGAAGTTGTGGTCGCGCGCGCGCCCGTTGTCGACGAAGCGGTATTGCAGCGCCTTGCCGGGCTGGGCGTCGCGGATGATCGCCAGGTTGATCAGCAGACCGCTCATGTCGCCATCCTTCAGCGGCACGGGCTGCTGGCGATCCTTCTTCAGATCGCCGGTCCAGCGCGCGGTATGCGAATTCCAGTCGTAGGTGCCGGTCATCTTGCGGCCGACGAAGATCGCCTTGCGCACGGTGGCCTGGCTCAGCGGACGATAGACCTCCGTGCCCGGCTCGCCGCCGACCACGTCGAACACCGTGCTCTGTTGCGCGTTGGCACCGGCCAGACCCATCAGGCCCTTCGTGCCGCGCATGTTCAGATCGATGCGCCACTGCGTCGGCGCGCCGTCCGGCACGACCTGCATCGTCGCCTCGCCCAGCGGCTTGCCCTCGTTGAAGATCTGGTAGTTCGCCACGAACGGCTCCAGCGCCGAGGCGGGCGCGGAGAACGACGCCAGCACGCAGCACAGCAGCGGGGCGGAGGTCAGGACACGGGAGAATCGCTTCATCGACAACCGGGCTTTCATCGACAGCCAGAACGAGGGGAGTGCCGTGTCGTCCACCCCCGCCGCAGGCCCGTCAGATGGGGCTGTCGGCGCCGGGGGCGCGCAAGGCACCGGCGGAATCTAGAAGCAGGGGCGTAAACAGGCCATGACCGTCGATCGTAGTGGTTGTTCCCTGTTCAGCCAATCGGCCCGAGACCGCCAGGCGCAGGACGCCGATCAGCAGGGGGTGTTCCACTTCGAGCACGCGCGCGGCCAGCGCATCGGCGTCGTCGCCGGCCCGCACGGGCACGCGCGCCTGGGCGATGACGGTGCCGGCATCGAGTTCGGGAATCACGAAATGCACGCTCGCCCCGTGCTCGGCCTCGCCATCGGCGATGGCCCGGGCGTGCGTGCGCAGGCCGGGGTACTTGGGCAGCAGCGAGGGGTGGATGTTGAGCAGCTTTCCGCGGAAACGTTCGACGAACGCATCGCACAGGATGCGCAGGTAACCGGCGCAGACGACCCAGTCGGGCTGCGCGGCTTCGATGGCGTCGCCGAGCGCGAGGTCGAATTCCTCGCGCGAGGCATAATCCTTCGGGCTCGCGCTCCAGCGCAGCGCCGGTTCCACGCGCTGCAAGGCCGCCGCAGCCGGCTTGTCGGAAAACACGCCGACGATTTGCGCCGGGAGCGAACCGGCCTCGATCGCATCGAGGATCGCCTGGAGGTTGCTGCCGCGTCCGGAAACGAGGACCGCGATCCGATCGGGACGGGCGGTGTCGCTCAAGCGCGCGCTCAACCGATGCGCACGCGGCTTTCCAGCGACGCGCCGGCGGCGGCCTTCACCACCTGGCCGATCGGACGATGCTGCAGGCCCAGGCGGTCGAGGTCGGCGTTGACCGCGGCCACGTCGTTCGGCGCGACCACGAGCACGAAGCCGACGCCGCAGTTGAACGTGCGCCACATTTCCTCGCTCGGCACGGCGCCTTCGCGCTGCAGCCAGTCGAACACCGGCGGCAGCACGATCGCCGAGGCCTCGATGTCCAGGCCCAGGCCTTCGGGAATCACGCGGATGATGTTCTCGGTCAGGCCGCCACCGGTGATGTGCGCCATGGCATGCAGGTCCTGCTTGCCCAGCAGTTCGAGAATCGGTTTCACGTACAGCTGCGTCGGCGCCATCAGCGCGTCGATCAGCTTCACGCCGCCGACGTCGAGGTCGGCCGGGCGGCCGGCGCGGTCGTAGATCCTGCGCACCAGAGAGTAGCCGTTCGAATGCGGGCCGCTGGAGGCGATGCCGATCAGCACGTCGCCTTCGCGCACCTTCGCGCCGTCGAGCAGCTTGGACTTTTCCACCGCGGCGACGCAGAAGCCGGCGAGGTCGTATTCGCCCGGCGGGTACATGTCGGGCATCTCGGCCGTCTCGCCGCCGATCAGCGCGCAGCCGGACAGCTCGCAGCCCTTCGCGATGCCGCCGACGACAGCGACCGTGGTGTCCACGTCGAGCTTGCCGGTGGCGAAATAGTCCAGGAAGAACAGCGGCTCGGCGCCCTGCACGAGCACGTCGTTGACGCACATCGCGACCAGGTCGATGCCGATGGTGTCGTGGCGGTTCAGCTGCTGGGCCAGCTTGAGCTTGGTGCCCACGCCGTCGGTGCCCGAGACGAGCACCGGCTCCTTGTACTTGCCCGACAGATCGAACAGCGCGCCGAAGCCGCCCAGGCCGCCCATCACCTCGGGACGGAAGCTGCGCTTGACCAGCGGCTTGATGCGTTCGACCACCTCGTTGCCCGCGTCGATGTCGACGCCGGCGTCGCGGTAGGTGATCGGAGTGGGTGCGGTGGGGGAGTTCGACACGGGCGGCCTCGTCGGTCGCGGGGAGATGAAGTCGCGATTTTAACAGTCGCAAGCCCCCAACTGCCTCCTGCGAATGGACGGGCCGGGTCTGCCTGCGGCACCATTTCGGCTGACGACGCACCCAGGTACAGCGATGGTTCGGGCAATCCGCGCGGAAATGCCGCGCATGACGTTCCTCCGGAAGGTCCACTTCCTGATGATGGCGGCCGCCTTGCTGGTGGCCAGCTCCGGCGCCTGGGCGCAGCGCGTGGAGGGCGATCGCGCCCGCGCCGAGGGCATCTACGCCACCGAAGTGAAGGTCAACGGGCAGGGCGAGACCGAGCGCAACGCCGCCTTCGCGCGCGGCCTGGCGATGGTGCTGGGCAAGCTCTCCGGCGACCGTGGCGCGGCTTCCAAGCCCGGCGTGGGCAACGAGCTGCGCCAGGCCAGGACCTACGTGAAGCAGTACGACTACCGCCAGGACGAGGGCGTGGGCCCGACCGGCGCGCCGAGCTTCAACACGTTGCTGGTGATCCAGTACGACGAGGAGGCCGTCAACGACCTCGCCGCGACGCTGGGCATCCCGATCTGGCCGCAGCCGCGCCCCAAGCCGGTGCTCTGGCTCGCCATCGACGACGGCAGCGGTCCGCGACTGGTCGGCCTGCCGCAGGTGAATGCGGCCCGCCCGGCGCTGAACCGCGCGGTCGATCGTGGTTACAAGCTCGGCCTTCCGACCGGCAACGCCGCCGAACAGGCCGCCGTCGGCGCGATCTGGCGCGGCGACAGCGCCGCCGTCGCGCGCGCCTCGGCCCGCTACAGCCCGCCGATGCAGCTGATCGGCAAGCTCTACCGCGACACCACCGAAGGCTGGAAGGCCGACTGGACCTTCGTCGATACCGGCAAGGTGCTGTCCAACTGGTCGCAGACCGGCCCCGACCCGCGCCAGCTGATGGCCGGCGGCGCCGACGGCGCGGCCGACGCGCTGATGAAGCGTTACGCCAAGCGCGCGCCGTCCGGCGAGCCGGGCATGTACCGCGTGACGTTCACCGGCATCGACAGCAGCGATGATTTCATCCGCCTGGCCGGCTACCTGCAGAAGCTGTCGGTGGTCCGCCGGCTCGCGCCGGTGCACGCCACGCCGCAGGGGCTGGAGTACGAACTGGATCTCGTCAGCGGCATGCCGGGCTTCAACCGCCTGCTCGCGCGCGACGGCGTGGTCGATGTGATGGAAGGTCTGGAAGGCCAGCCGCCGGTCTACCGGCTGCGTTGATCCGCCCCTGAAGGGCGTCCTCTAAGGAACCGCATGCAATCGCAAGCACTGGACGACATCGCACGATTCCTGCGCCGCCTGCAGTGGGCGGCGCTCGCGCTGGCCGTGTGCTGGCTGGTCTGGGTGCTCGCACCGATCCTGACGCCGTTCGTGTTCGCGCTGATGCTGGCGTGGCTCGGCGATCCGCTGGTCGACCGGCTCGAACGCGCCGGGCGTTCACGCAATGTCGCGGTGACGCTGGTGTTCACCGCGATGGCGCTGATCGTGCTGGCGGGGTTGCTGATCCTGGTGCCGTTGATGGAACGGCAGATCGAGACGCTGATCGCCTCCTGGCCGCACTACCGCGACTGGTTCATGCTCACCGCGCTGCCGTGGGTCGAACAGCGCACCGGGCTGGAACTCACCGAATGGCTGGATTTCGGCCACATCACCCAGCTGGTCCGCGATAACTGGGACCGTGCGGGCGGCATCGCCGCGACGGTGCTGGGCTACCTGTCGCGTTCGGGCTTCGCGGTGATCGGCGTGGTGGCGAACGTCGCGCTGCTGCCGGTCATCACGTTCTTCTTCCTGCGCGACTGGGACCTGCTGGTCGAACGCGTCGCCTCGCTCATTCCCCGCGACCACCTGGACATCGTGAGCCGATTGGCGCGCGAATCCAGCGACGTGCTCAGCGCGTTCCTGCGCGGCCAGTTCCTGGTGATGCTGGTGCTGGGCGTGATGTACGGCCTGGGACTGTGGGCGGTCGGACTGGACCTGGGCATCCTGATCGGCCTGATCGCCGGCCTGCTGACCTTCGTGCCGTACCTCGGCCCGGCCAGCGGCATCCTGCTGGGCGTGGTCGCCGCGCTGGTGCAGTACGGCGACTGGCAGCACGTCGCCGGCGTGCTGGTGGTGTTCGGCATCGGGCAGGTGATCGAAAGCTATGTGCTGACGCCGAAGCTCGTCGGCGATCGCATTGGCCTGCATCCGGTGGCGGTGATCTTCGCCGTGCTCGCGGGCGGGCAGCTGTTCGGCTTCCTCGGCATGCTGCTGGCGCTGCCGGTGGCCGCGGTGGTGAACGTGCTGCTGCGTTACGCGCAGGAGCGCTACCGTCACAGTCGCCTTTACGTGGGCACGCATGCGGTGCCGGAGGAAGGTTCGCCCGATCCGCTCGCCGATCCGCACCTGCAGCCGCCTGCCGAACGCAAGCCCGAGTGATCTTCAGCGAGTAACCTTGACGAGTGCATCCGTAGTGAGCGTTCCGCAGTTGCCGCTGGCCTTGCGCTATCCGCCCGACCAGCGACTGGACACCTTCGTGCACGCGCCGGATGGCGCGATCGAACTGTTGCGCGCGCTGGCCGAAGGTCGCCTCGACGCACGGCGCGACAGCACCTACCTCGCGGGCCCGAACGGCGTCGGCAAGACACATCTGTTGCTGGCGACGTGCGCGGCCACCGAAGCGTCGGGCCGTCGCGCCGCGTACCTGCCGCTCGCCGCGGCGGCGGGTCGCATGCGCGATGCGCTGGAATCGCTGGAAGGCAACGACGTGATCGCGCTCGATGGCCTGGATGCCATCGCCGGCAGTCGCGAGGACGAGGTCGCGTTGTTCGACGTGCACAACCGCGCGCGTGCGGCGGGCGTCGCGCTGATGTACGCCGCGCGCGATATTCCCGACGCGATCGGCCTGGGCCTGCCGGACCTGCGTTCGCGACTGGGCCAGTGCACGCGCATCACGCTGTCGCCGCTGGACGAGGAAGGCCGTCGCGACGTGCTGCGCCAGCGTGCGCAGCGACGCGGGCTGGTGCTGGAAGATGCGGCACTGGATTGGCTGCTGCGCCGCGTGGGTCGCGATCTTGGCGGCCTGACGGCGTTACTGGATCGACTGGATCGCGCGTCGCTGGCGGCGCAGCGCAGGATCACGGTGCCGTTCCTGCGGCAGACGCTGGGAAGTGGCGAGGTCTAAAGCTACAAAAGCGATCGGTGCGATGCGCAAACGTAGGATGGGTTTCGCGCAGCGAAACCCATCGCTTGAGCGTGTCGGCCACGATGGGTTTCGCTGCACGAAACCCATCCTACGAAGGCTATCGGGCCAACTCCTGCTCCAACCCCGCCAACCGCTCCGGCGTGCCGACATCCGTCCACCGCCCGCGATGATGCTCGCCGGTGATGCGACCTTCCGCCATGTGCGCACGCAAAATCGGCGCGAGGCGAAACCTCGCCGGCGTTTCGTCCGCACCCGCATCGCTGCTGTGCGAACGCCAGCCATCGAGCAACTGCGGCCGATACACGCCGATCCCCGCATACGTCAGACGGTCCTCGCCATCGGCACGCACGAAACCATCCGTGTCGAGCGCGAAATCCCCCTGCGTCGCCTGCGCCGGGCGATCGACCATCACCAGGTGCGCAAGCCCCGCCGGTTCGCGAGGCAATCGCGCGAAGTCGTAATCGGTCCACACATCGCCGTTCACCAGCACGAACGGATCGCTTCCCAGTAGCGGCAGCGCATGCAGCATGCCGCCGCCGGTTTCCAGCGGACGCGTGCCTTCGTACGAATACCGGATCGACACGCCCCAACGTTCGCCATCGCCCAGCTGTTCGGGGAACTGCGGCGCGAGCCAGCTGGTGTTGATGACGATGTCGCGGATGCCGAGCGCGGCAAGCTTTTCCAGATGCCACTCGATCAACCGCTTCCCACCCACGCGCAACAGCGGCTTGGGCGTGTGGTCGGTCAGCGGTCGCATGCGCTCGCCCAGGCCGGCGGCGAAGATCAGGGCTTTCAAGGCGACTCCGTGGCGATGAGGGCGATCAGGGCGAGGGCAGGGCGACGCGTTCCATCGCCGGGCGGATGCGCACGTCGAGGACTTCGCGCAGCGGCGTCAGTTCGCGATAGCGCGGCAGCACTTCGTCGAGGTAGCGGATGAAACGCGGCGCGTCGGGCAGGTATTTGCTCTTGCCGTCGCGGTAGTGCAGTCGCGAGAAGATGCCGAGGATCTTCAGGTGACGCTGCACGCCGAGCCAATCGGCATCGCGCTGGAACACCGGCAGCGGCGGCACCGGGATGCGCGAGCGCACCGCGCGCTCGTGATAGCGCGCGAGCCATTCGTCCACGCGCTCCAGCGGCCAGCTCAGGAACGCATCCTTGAACAGGCTCACCGGATCGTAGGCAACCGGACCCCACACGCAGTCCTGGAAATCGAGCACCGCGGGACCGCCTTCGACCGGCATGAGGTTGCGCGGCATGAAGTCGCGATGCGTGAACACGCGCGCCTGCTGCAGCGCGTTGTCCATCAGGCGGCGCTGCACGAGCTCCAGGCGATCGGTGTCGTCGCAGGTCAGTTCCAGGCCGAGGTGCTGGCGCAGGAACCAATCCTCGAACAGGCCCGCGTCGCGCTGCAGCAGCGCCTCGCCGAATTCGCCCGTGCCCAGCGGCGGCTGGATCGCCTGCAGGCGCAGCAGCTGTTCGATGGAGGCATCGAAATGCGCGTCGGCGCTGTCCTCGTCGATGACCTGCGCGAGCGTCGGCCCGCCGAGGTCTTCCAGCAGCAGGAAGCCGTTGCCGACGTCCTCCACCAGCACCTGCGGCACGCGCACGCCGCCGCTTTCGAGCAACGCACGCATGCGCAGCCACGGACGCACGTCCTCCAGCTGCGGCGGCGAATCCATCACGATGCGGCTGCCGCCGGAGGTCTGCGCGCGCCAGTAGCTGCGATGACCGGCATCGACGGACGCGCGCACCAGTTCCAGGTCGGGCACGTCGGTGGCGGAGCGCGCCCAGGCCAGGCGCGCGTTCCCGCGTTCGGTGGCGTCGGGAACGGGAAGCGGATTCGAACCGGGTACAACGGTCATGCAGGCTCCGTGCGGGAATGCGTGCGGCTGTCGCCGCATCGCGCACAGGTTAGCCCGCGGGGCGTGCACGGTGGAATGCACGGGCGTCACACAGGGCGCGACTTCTGCGCGCCCTCACGGAGCCCTTGGTGGCCCGGGTCCCCGCGTTCGCGGGAATGACGGGAATTACGCGGCGACGGCGTCGCGCTCCAGCGACTCCAGCCACTCGTCGTCGGAGCCCTCGGCCACGCCTTCGAACAGGAACGTCGAGAGGTAACGCTCGCCGGTGTCCGGCAGGACGGCCAGCAGCACCGAGCCTTCCGGCGCGCGTTCGGCGACCTTCAGCGCGGCCGCGACGGTGGCACCGGCGGAGATGCCGACGAACAGGCCTTCCTCCGCGGCGAGGCGACGCGAGGTGTCGCGCGCGAGCACGTCGTCCACCGGCAGCACTTCGTCGGCGACGGTGCGGCTGAGCACGCCCGGCAGGAAGTCCGGCGTCCAGCCCTGGATCTTGTGCGGCTGCCATTCCTTGCCCGACAGCAGCGCCGCGCCCGCCGGTTCGCTGGCGATCACCTTCAGGTCCGGGCGCGCGAGCTTGAGCACTTCGCCGGCACCGGTGATGGTGCCGCCCGTGCCCCAGCCGCTGACGAAGAAGTCCAGCCGCTTGCCGGCGAAATCGCGCAGGATTTCCGGGCCCGTCGTGCTGCGGTGATACGCGGGGTTGGCTTCGTTCTCGAACTGCTGCGCGAGGAACCAGCCGTGCTTCTCGGCGAGTTCCTTCGCACGGCGCACCATGCCGGTGCCGCGCTCGGCGGCGGGCGTGAGGATGACCTTCGCGCCATAGGCGCGCATCAGCTTGCGGCGTTCGACGGAGAAGGTTTCGGTCATCACCGCGACGAACGGATAACCGCGCGCCGCGGCAACCAGCGCCAGTGCGATGCCGGTGTTGCCGGAGGTCGCTTCCACGATCGTCTGGCCCGGCTTGAGCACGCCGCGGCGCTCGGCGTCGAGCACGATCGCCAACGCGAGGCGGTCCTTCACCGAGCCGCCGGGATTGAACGACTCCACCTTCGCGTACAGCGTGACGTGTTTGGGCGCGATGCGGTGCAGCTTCACGATGGGCGTGCTGCCGATGGTGTCGAGGATGCTTTCGTAGAGGGCCATGGCGTTCTCTCGTTTCGTTGTGCGGTGTGTGTCTGGGGGACTTGCGGACGGCTCAGGCGGCGGCCGCGATGGCAGGCGCATCGCGCAGCGGCGCATTGCCGAACCAGTGCAGCGAGTCGGCCAGCGATGCGACTTCGCCGACGATCAGCAGCGCGGGCGATTGCACGTCGTGCTCGCGCGCGCGCTGCGCGAGGTCCGCCAACGTGCCGACGATCACGCGCTGGTTCGCGCGCGATCCGTTCTCGACGATCGCGAACGGCGTCGATGCGGCGCGGCCGTGTTCGATCAGGCGCGCGCTGAAGATGTCGAGTCCGGCCACGCCCATGTAGACCGCGAGCGTCTGCCGCTCCTGCGCGAGCGCCTGCCAGTCCAGCGTGTCGGACGATTGCTTGCAGTGCGCGGTGACCAGGCGCACCGACTGCGCATGGTCGCGATGCGTCAGCGGCACGCCGGCATACGCGGCGCAGGCGAGTGCGGCGGTGATTCCGGGAACGACTTCGTAGTCGATGCCATGCTCGCGCAGCACCTCCAGTTCCTCGCCGCCGCGACCGAACACGAACGGATCGCCGCCCTTCAGGCGCACGACGCGCTTGCCGGCGCGGGCGTGTTCGAGCATCAGCGCGTGGATCTGGTCCTGCGTCGCATGGTGGTTGCCGGCCTGCTTGCCGACTTCGATGCGCTGCGCGTCGCGGCGCACGACCTGCAGGATCTCGTCGCTGACGAGGCGGTCGTGCAGGATCACGTCGGCTTCGTTGAGCACGCGCAGCGCCCGCAGCGTGAGCAGGCCCGGATCGCCAGGGCCGGCACCGACGAGCGCGACCGAACCACGCGGCGCCGCGAATTCAGCGTGCAGTTGCGCGATGAACTCGCGCTCGGCCGCGAGGTGCTGCCGCTTGCGGAGCAGCGCCGGTACGGCGCCGCGCAGCAGGCGGTCGAAGAAGCGTCGGCGCGCGCCCAGCTGCGGGAAACGCGCGCGGATGCGCCCGCGTTCGCGGCCGAGCAGGCCGGCCAGTTCGCCCAGCGATGCATCCAGCTGGGTTTCCAGCGTTTCGCGCAGGTGGCGCGCAAGCATCGGTGCGGCGCCGCCGCTGGAAATCGCGATCTGCAACGGACCGCGGTCGACGCGCGCGGGAATCTGCACGCTGGACGCCCGCGCGTCGTCGACCACGTTGACCCAGAGCCGGCGCGCCTGTCCCGCCTGCGCGACGGCGCGATTCACCTCGTCGTCGTCGGTGGCGGCGATCGCGAGCCAGACATCGTCCAGCCACTGCTCGATGAAATGGCCGGCCAGATGTTCGATGTCGCCGCGTGCGGCCATCGCCGCGAGTTCCGCATTCAATTCCGGCGCACCCACGCGCACGACCGCGCCGGCTTCGAACAGCGCCGTCGCTTTGCGCAGCGCCACCGTACCGCCGCCGACCACGAGCACGGCGCGGCCGTGCAGGTCGGCGAAAACGGGGAACAGATGGGCTTGCTGCTGCGGACCGCTCATGGCGCACATGCCGGATGGAGGGAGATTCCGTGACGCTACGCATGCACCCCGGCGTGCGGAAATGACGCCGCCGCCTGCGGTCATGCGTTTTCGGAATGTAGGCAGGCCGCTCCGGTCGAGGCCGGTCGCGTCGGCGCGGCGCCGCGCTGGACACGGCCGCCCGCGCGGGGTAGCTTTCGTTCATCCCTTTATTCGTATCGAGCGATATATGAACGCGGCCGCCGTTCGGACCCTGTGTTGTCGGTGCACGTCGAAACCGACCGCCGCCCGCACGTCCGGGCTTGATCTGCCGCCTTCGCGAACCGCTCCGACATGACCCTCACCCAGCTCCGCTACCTCGTCGCCATCGCCGATTCCGGCCTCAACATCACGTTGGCCGCCGAGCGCGTGCATGCGACGCAGCCCGGTTTGTCCAAGCAGCTCAAGCAGCTGGAGGACGAGCTGGGTTTCCAGTTGTTCACGCGCAAGGGCCGTAGCCTGGAAGCGGTGGCGCCGGCCGGCGAGCGCGTGCTGATGCATGCGCGCCGCATCCTCGAGGAAGCCGGCAACATCCGCGCCTACGCCGCCAACGAGCGCGGCCAGCACAGCGGCCAGCTGGTGCTGGCGACCACGCATACGCAGGCGCGTTTCGTGCTGCCCGAAGCCATCGCCGCGGTGAAGCGCGAGTTCCCGCAGGTGAGCATGCACCTGCAGGCCGTCGCGGGCGACGAAGTGCTCGAACAGCTTGCGCGCGGCGAGGCGGATCTCGCGGTCATCTCGACCGCCGGTTCGGAGCCGGAAGGCGGCGTCGCCGTGCCTCTGTATCGCTGGCGCCGACTGGTGCTGATTCCGCGCACGCATCCGCTGGCCAAGCTCAAGCGCGCGCCGACGCTGGCCGAACTGGCCGCGCATCCGCTGGTGAGCTACGAGTCGTCCACGCGCGCGGAGTCTTCGCTGCGCCGCACCTTCGTCGAAGCCGGCCTGGAACCGCAGCTGGCGATGACGGCGCGCGACGCGGACCTCATCAAGACCTATGTGCGCGCCGGCCTCGGCGTCGGCGTGCTCGCCGAGATGGCGGTGGGCGCGCGCGACGAGGATCTGGTCGCGTTGCCCGCGCCGGACGCGTTGCCCGAATGCATCACCTGGGCGGTCATTCCGCGTGCCCGCGTGCTGCGCGAATACGCGCTCGCGCTGCTGCACGGCATCGCGCCGCAGCTGGATCGCCGCGACCTGCGCCGCGTGCTGGAAGGCAACCTGGAACCGCAATGGCCGCAGGCGCCGTCGTGGCGCGAGCTAAGCCAGCCGATCACCACCTGACGTTCAACGCCGTCGATTACATCGAAGAGGATCGCCCGCATGCCGCTGGTCACGCTCACCGTGCGCAAGCCGAAGACGGCGGCGTTCAAGTCCTCGGTCCTCGATGCCGTGCACGCCAGCCTGGTGTCCAGCGGCGTGCCGCAGACGGACCTGTTCCAGCGCGTGTTCGAACAGGATGCCGGGGATTTCCGTTTCGATCCGTCGTATCCGGACCTCGCATCGCCGCGCACCGACGACTTCGTGCTGATCGAGATCCTGTGGTCGGTCGGGCGCAGCGTGAAGGTGAAGAAGAAGCTGCTCGCCGAATTGATGGATCGGCTGACGCAGGCCGGGCTCGATCCGGAGCACGTGATGGTCGCCTTCAAGGAGACGACGTGGGAGAACTGGTCGTTCGGGGGCGGGCGGTTGATTCACACCTGAGTGGTGAGCTGCTCGGCTTTCTGCTTTCTGCTCCCGGCTTCAAATATCCTGCAGTTGCCTTCTTCTGTGCTTTCGCGCGTGGGGCACTCCCTCAGCGCCGCACCCTCCTCACCGTCATCCCGGCGAAGGCCGGGACCCAGGCTGATGGCGTGTGGGCACACTCCCGTCGTTCACGCCCGCAAGCGTTCAACGTTGAGATCAGAATGGGTTCCAGCTTTCGCTGGAATGACGGCTGTGGGGTGGTGGTAATGAACGTGCCCACGCGCGATCGGCCTGGATCCCGGCCTTCGCCGGGATGACGGAGTAGATAGGCGACCTTCGCTGAGCTGCATCGTTCATCGCAGCGCGGGACGCAATCGCAGGGTCGTTACGACTACAAGCTTCGCTGCGCCGACACGCTCACAACAGCGCCAGCCAGACCACCATCCCGCCCAGCGTTCCCGCCACCGCCGACGCCACGCCGCGGCGGAACCACAGCGATTGCGCGGTCGCGGTCGATGTCAGCACCGAATCGTCCGGTGCCAGGCCGATCATCGAGATCAGGAACAGCAGCGACACCACGATCGGGCAGCTGATCGGATTGCGCAGCGCCACGTTCAAGGCCCACTGCGCCGTCGAAAGCAGGCCCGCCAGCATCACCCACGACCAGCCGTGCCCGCGCGCGATCAACGGCCGTTGCCAGCGCATGACCGCGAAGACCGACCACGCCAGGAGCACGGTGGTGATGACGGAGCGCAGGAAGTCGAAGGCGTCGTATCGCATTGTCGCGATACTGCGCATACGGGCGTCGGAAACCGGTCGGAAACCGCATCGCCGCGGCCGGGCCGCGGGCTCCCGTTCATGATCGCAACAGCGTACTCAGGCCGCGTTCGGCTCGTCGAAATGCAGGCCGCATTCGCGCTTGAGGCCGAAGAAGCGCGTCTCTTCCTCGTTCATTCCGGCCTGCAGCGGACGCGTGGTGTGCACGTCGCCGATCGACACGTAACCCTGATGCCACAGCGGGTGATACGGCAGGTCGTGCTGCTGCAGGTATTGCCAGACGTCGCGATCGCTCCAGTCGGCGATCGGATGCAGCTTCCAGCGGCCGTCGCGAAGCTGCAGGAAATCGATCGCCGCGCGGCTGCGCGACTGGCTGCGGCGAAGGCCGGCGATCCACGTGCGCACGCCGAGGTCGTCGAGCGCGCGCTGCATCGGTTCGACCTTGCGCATGCGGTTGTAGCGGTCGATGCCGTCCAGCCCGTTCTCCCACAACTTGCCCAGCCGCGCTTCCATCCACGCGATGCCGATCTGCGGGCGATACACCTTCAGGTTGAGATCGAGGCGGTCGGTGAGCTCGTCGATGAAGCGGTAGGTTTCGGGGAAGAGATAGCCGGTGTCGATCAGGATCACCGGAAGGTCCGCGCGCTGCTGCGTTGCCAGATGCAGCGACACCGCGGCCTGCGCGCCGAAGCTCGACGACAGGGCATGTTCGCCGGCGGTGTTCTCCAACGACCAGGCGATGCGCTCGGAAGCGCTCAATCCGCCCAGCCACGCATTGAGCTCGGCCAGTGCGCGGGGCGATTCGGCGGCGGTGATGGGATCGGGCGGGCTCATGCGGCGTTCTCGGTGACGGCTTGCAGGTGCAGTTCGATGGTGGAGCGGGGCGGTGCGACGATGCCGGCGCGCACGAGGAAATCGCCGAAGCCTTCCTTGTCGCGACGTTCGCCGGCATAACGCGCGAAGAGCGGATCGAGCGCTTCGAGAATCTGCGTTTCGACCACGTTCTCGCGGTACAGCGTGTTCAGTCGTTGCCCGCGATGGTCGGCGCCGAGCATCAGGTTGTAGCGGCCCGGTGCCTTGCCGACGAGCGCGATCTCGCCCAGGTACGGGCGCGAGCAACCGTTCGGGCAGCCGCTGATGCGCAGGTGGATCTGCGCCTCGCGCAGACCGTGTGCGTCGAGCAGCTCCTGCACCTTGTCGGTGAATTCGGGCAGGTAACGCTCCGCTTCGGCCATCGCCAGGCCGCACGTCGGCAATGCGACGCAGGCCAGCGCGTTCTTCGCCAGCGGCGTGGCCGAAACGTGCGTGTCCAGACCGTACTGCGCGACGAGCGCGTCGACGCGTTCGCGCAGCGCCGCCGGAACGCCCGCGATCACCAGGTTCTGGTTCGGCGTCATGCGGAACTGGGCATCGACACCGTTCTCATCGAACAGGTGCGCGATCTCCCGCAGGCCGGTGAGATGCGTGAGCCCGTCGCGATCCCAGATGCGCCCGGCGACGATGCGCAGCGTCAGATGCGCGCGGCCGTCGTCGCCTTCGACCCAGCCGAAGCGATCGCCGTTATGGACGAAATCGAACGGACGCGCGTCGGAGAGGGTGAAACCCGCGCGCCGTTCGACTTCGCCCTTGAACCAGTCCAGGCCGTGGTCGTCGATGGTGTACTTCAACCGCGCGCGCTTGCGCAGGACGCGGTTGCCGAAATCTCGCTGCGCCGTGACGACGGCGACGGCCGTCTGCGTCAGC
>Ga0102593_1000598_pt1 | contig 57093 bp, 71 predicted proteins | sample AraplaCol_mMS_r2_2_FD_76862 | JGI IMG/M metagenome (GOLD analysis project Ga0102593, IMG submission 76862) | Arabidopsis root microbial communities from North Carolina, USA - plate scrape MF_Col_mMS_r2 (SPADES assembly) (version 2) | ecosystem: Host-associated > Plants > Roots > Endosphere... | reverse complement strand
CCGGTTGCTTCTGTCAGATAAGCATTGACCAGAAGACCATGGCGGTTCTCCATCAAACCATGCCCCATGAAGGACAGCTTGGCCTCCTTGCCCTTTCCCTTCCTGTACAGCTTTGCATCCGGATCGGTCGTTGATGCATGCGTCTCGTTGGAACGCTTTTCGCCATGGAAGTCTGCTTCTGCGTTGCGACCGCTCTCCGACGGCGGTTCGTCCGAACCGTCCTTCGGCTTGAAGCTCTTCATCGACGCCCAGGCTTCGATCAGTGTGCCATCGACAGAGAAATGGTCTGTTGACAGCAGCCGCTTTACCTTGGGATGGGAAAGAATTGCACCCAGAAACTTCGCAGCGATGTCAGCATCAAGCAATCGGTCGCGGTTCTTCGAAAACACTGAATGGTCCCAGGCGGGATCGTCAATGCCGATGTCGACGAACCAGCGGAAGAGAAGGTCGTATTCCAACCGCTCCATCAGAAGTCGCTCAGAACGGATCGAATAGAAGGCTTGCAAAAGCATGGCGCGCAGAAGCTTTTCTGGCGCGATCGACGGTCGCCCGATCGGTGAATAAAGCGCTGCAAAATCTTGTTCCAATAAAACGAGCGCTTCGTTCACGATCTGCCGGATGGCCCGTAGGAGATGATCTTTTCGAACACGAGCCTCCAGATCCACATAGCTGAAGAGTTCGCCTGTCCTCACATCGCCGCCGCGCATCCATCACCTCCAAATCGCCATACAGCGAGTGAATCACGACAACAGCATATGTGCCAGCGCCTTTTTCAACGGCCTGCTAGGGCTTGTGGTTGCAAATTCGCCCTGCCGCGCCCCTAGCCCCAGAAGGTGAAGAGCGGCATGTGGGCCTGCGCCGCAGGCGTATTGCCCAAGATCAGCTCCTCATGCCATGCGTACTCGTTATTAGGCGCTCTCGCCGCCAGAGCGGCGGCCCTAGGGATGATCATGCAACTGTGGCGACAGAAGCGTCCACAGTGCAAAACCCTGTCCAGCCGGCGAGGGTCTTCGCAAACGGCCGACGAGGTCGCAACTGCCCGTACGTGCAATGTGTAGACCATACACAATGGACAACGTATTAATCTCGATAAAAAGCGTTCCTTTCGCCCTTTCATAAACGAGGCGTTCTCTCGTTAATTTGATCTTTCGGCAAATTGCCTACGGTCGTCCAAGGCCCTACGCATTCACCAGTAGGATGCGGAGGGAAGCGCTTGTGATTAGATCCATTTTATTTTGGTGTTTCGCCGTCGCGGCAATGCCAAGCGCCTCGCTTGCTGCGGTTCCTTGCGGCGGCTCGGTGGCCTGCCCAGTGAAAAGCGGCGACTATCGGGTCGAAGCGCCGAAGGACGGCGACATTCGAGGCGCCTACGTGTTTTTTCACGGCTACAAAAGTTCCGCCGAGCTGCAAATGCAACAACGCCTCCTTGTCGAGACGACGGTATCGCATCATCTCGCCTTTGTGGCGGTCGACGGCACCGATGGGAGTTGGTCGTTCCCAAACAGCGCTCGTCCTGGACGCGACGAACAGGCATTTATCGCCGATGTTCTTGAGGACTTGAGACAACGCTACGGCATCACCGCCGAAAAAACGATCATCGGAGGATTTTCCATCGGTGCCTCTATGGCTTGGTACACGGCTTGCCAACAGGGACAAAAGGCGGCCGCCATGCTCACTTTTTCCGGTGTCTTCTGGAATCCACTTCCAAAGGCCCAGGATTGTGTTGCAGACCTTCCGCCGATGATCCATTTTCATGGAACCGCCGACCAGACCTTTCCTTTGGAGGGCCGCTCACTTGGGGGGCGTTTTCACCAGGGTAACGCCTACGACAGCGTGGCGATCCTGCGTTCGCGCGCCAAATGCGATGCGAAGAACGCGAAGACGATCACACTTGACGACATCGAATGCAACGATGTTCCTGACTGTATCCGGGGCGACAGCATCATGTGCATCCACAACGGCGGCCACGAGGCCCGTGCAGATATGCTCGACGCCGGCCTGACGGCAGTCGGCTTTCCAAGATGATCCTTCTCCCGAAAATTAGCTGAAGCTCCTTGTAACAACCGGCCGGCATCCTGCGAACTAGTCAACGGCGAGGCGTTCGGCCTTCGCGAGGTTGGCCGAGATATCCGGCCCGGGTTACAAAGGAACTCATCATGCTGCATTCCGTCGTATGTCCCAGCATGGGCCACGCTATCGTCCATCACTTTGGTGAAGGCGCGGCCGTTTGGGGGCAGGTGATCACACCGAGCATCGCGCACCTGTTACAGTCCGAACGCGATTTCCCGATCGATTTCTCCCGGGTTCGTCCAGGCATTGTCTTCGAAGTTGAGACGGCTCGCGCGCTACTGCCGCACGTCATCGACGCTTCGACGCTACGTGTTCATGTTGGAATGACTGCATATCGCCATGCCGCGGGCCGGGCGGACGGGACGGTTGAAGCTGTCGTTCGTATCGATGTCGGCGGCGACTGCACGCTCAAGGTTTGGGGGAGGGCAACGGCGGAAACCCCGGCACCGCAGGAGCCTGCCGGCCTCCGCGAACCGGCTTCCACTACTCCTGTAATCTTCAAGGTAACATTCTGGGAAATCTCTCGCGCAAACGATGCCCGTTTTGATCAGTTGCTGCGTGAAACGGCCGAAAAGGATCGGGAGATCCGCGAGCTTCGGGCTCAGGTCGCGCTTGCGATGTGCTCGCAATAGGCCCCAGCCGGTAAGCACGACTTCGTGAACGCTGCAAGCTGTAACATTTCGCCTTTCGCTTTCGAACAGGATGCGTTCGTCTCAACTGCAAAGGAAAGATCATGACCCTGTTCATCCCGCGTATCGTGCCGCTTGCGGCTGCAGCCCTTGTTGCATTTTCTTCGGCCTCGATCGCGTTCGCCGATGAGATCTATACAACGAACGGTGTTGCCATCAACGGCTACGATGCTGTTGCCTATTTCACCGACCATAAGCCGGTAAAGGGAACGCAGAAATTTTCGACCTCCTACAAGGGGGCGACCTTCTACTTCGCGTCCGCAGCGCACCGCGACACCTTCGCGAAGGACCCGGCGCACTACGCCCCGCAATATGGCGGATACTGCGCCTACGGGACCGCTGAGGGCCACAAAGCTCCCACCCAGCCGCAGGCCTTCACGGTGGTCGATGACAAGCTCTATCTCAACTACAACGACGACGTCGCAAAAACCTGGCGCTCAGATATCGGCGGCTACATCAAAAAAGCAAATGCCAATTGGGACGCAGTGAGGGCACAGCCTGCTCCATGACTGGCGCCCTCATCAAGCCCGCCCGTCCGCATTCGTGGGCGGGCGAAACCTCGACGCCCTTCTTAAGGTCCCAAGCCATGATTTCTGCACCTCGTATCTCCCACAGCCATCCTAACCGGCTTCGAGATTGTCAAAGAGCGCTTGTCACCGATCTCAACTGCCTGATTGATCGGGCGGCAGCAATGGGCTGGAACAGGAGAGAGGTGATTGCGGCTCTCGCCGATCTTCTAGACGCCGAACCTGAAGACGCAGATGGCTTGCTTCGCGCGATGGCCGGCTACGTAGGCCAGCCGGCGCAGCATATCGCCTAGAGGCTTGGCGGGTTAATAAAAATGCGGCTCGTGATCATTATCTTCCTATGTATTCTTGGCGTCAGCCCGGCGCTCGCAGCTGAGACACCGCTGGCGATGAACGACGCTTTCAAGTTTTCCGTGGATCGCACGCCATCGGGATCGATCCACCTGCGCTGGCAGATGCCGCCGGGATATTATCTCTACCGGCAATATCTGTCGGCCAAGACCGCCAATGGCGCTTCTGTTCCGCTGGTGACATTTCCCGGGACGGAAAAGATTGACCCGAATTTTGGAAAATCGGAGGTCTATTTTGATCGCGCGGAAGCCGAGCTTGGTCCCGTCGGTTCTTCGGTGACCGTCACATACCAGGGGTGCCAGGAGCATGGTCTCTGCTATCCGCCAGCCAGGCGGATCGTCGATCCGACAACGCTTTCAGTGTCCGAACAGCCGGTGTTCTCACCTCCAACGGGCGGACAATCGGCATGGTCCGATACGGCAACGACCGGCAGTGCGACGGGAACGCAAGAATCCTCACAGCTTACATCGATCGTGGCTTCGGCAAATGAGGAAGATATCGTTGGCGGCTTTCTGTCGCGTGGTGGCGTTCCGCTCCTTCTGGGCGCCTTCGTCGGCTTTGGCATTCTCTTAGCCTTCACCCCGTGCGTTTTTCCGCTTTACCCGATCCTGGCTGCCACGCTTGCACGCGAAGAGGAGAAGCTGAATGCGCGGCGCGGTTTCGTCCTGTCGGGGAGTTATGCAATAGGGCTCGCCTCAGCGTTCGCGATCTTAGGGGCGGCCGGTGCCTGGACAGGAGAGAATTTGCAGATCGCCCTGCAATCGCCGATCACGGTCGCTGCAATTGCACTCATATTTGCCCTTCTTGCGTTGTCGATGTTCGGTCTGTTCGAACTGCAGCTACCTTCGGCGTGGGTGGAGCGTCTCAGCCGATCGGACAGGCGGCGAGGCGGGTCGGTTGGATCGGCTGTTGTACTTGGATTTTCCTCGGCATTCATCATCGGCCCCTGCGTAACGGCCCCATTTGCGGGCGCGCTGCTTTATGTCGCTCGCACGGGAGATATCGCTCTTGGGTCAGCTTTGCTGTTTGCGCTCGGCCTCGGCAAGGGCGTTCCGCTGGTGATTTTCGGGACGGTCGGCTCTCAGGCCTTACCGCGCGCCGGGGCGTGGATGACATCGGTCAAGCATGTATTCGGTTTTGTGTTCTTCGCCTTCGCGATCTGGATGGCGGAGCCGGTGATCCCACAATGGCTGCCTCTTGGCCTGTGGGCTGTCTGGGCAATGGCGATCGCCGTCTTCCTGGATGCCTTTAACGTCACGAAGGGCCGCACAACGCCCGTGCGCATGGGCCTACAATCGCTTGGGCTTCTCGCGGCCGTCTATTCAGTGCTACTCGTCGTCGGCCTTGCAAGCGGCTCCATCGATCCCGTGCGTCCACTCAATGGGTTTGCCAGCGTGCGAACAGCCGCCCGGGTCGATCCGGAGGACCAGATGGTCTCGCTGTCCTCAATGTCGCAACTGACTGCTCAGCTCGATGCGGCGCGTTCAGTTGGTAAGGAGAGTCTTGTCTATTTCACCGCCGGTTGGTGCGTGAGTTGCCGCTCGATCGATCGAAACGTTTTCTCCAGCCCTGATGTCGCCAATGCCTTGGCGCCTCTGAAGACGTTCAAGGTCGATCTCACCAATATCAGCCCTGAGCAACGTGAGCTCATGCGCGAGCTCAATGTGGTGGGACCGCCGACGATGATTTTCTTGCCGTCCGATCGCCAGCAGACCGGGAAACGGCTGGTCGGGGAGTTCGGCACCGATGACGTTCTGAAAGCGGCTGCAGCCACGACAAACGGTGCGTAAGTCCCTATCGAGAATTTTCAGTAACAGGATACCGAGATGTTTATTCGCAGACAATTCCTTTCGATCGCCGCCGGCGGCGTCGTTGCTGCCGCATCGGCTCCCCGGCTTGGTTTTGCCCTGCAGTTGACGGAGGAGGAAGTTTTTCGCGATCCGGATGCTCCGGTTCTCGGCAACCCCAAGGGTGACGTGACTATCGTCGAGTTTTTCGACTATCAGTGCCCCTATTGCAAGAAAAGCCACCCGGACGTGGAATCGGTCGTCGCTGAGGATGGCGATGTCCGGCTGATCATGAAGGACTGGCCTGTGTTCGGCGACGTTTCCGTTTTCGCGTCGCAAGCGGTGCTCGGCGCAAACGAGCTTGGCTCCTACAAACAGGCAATGGAAGCGTTGATGGCAACGCCGGCATCCCTCAGCGAGGGCGACGTCAAAAGACTTCTGACATCGGCGGGGCTCGATCTGTCGAAGGTCGCGGAAGCGGTGCGGCGCAATGATAAGAAGATTTCCAACCTGCTCACCAGAAACTACAATCAGGCGACGGCACTTAATTTTGCTGGCACGCCGTCCTTCGTTATCGGCAAGATGACCTATTCCGGTGTGCTCGGGAAGGATCAGCTTCGTGATGCGATCAGACAGGCTCGCACGACCTGACCAGGTGAAACCCTGACACGGGAGGATATAATTTGAACGATACCCTACAACTATGGGACTGGCGCGAAAAAATCGCAAATCTCTATCACGAGATACGTTCCGGCAAGGATGCGGCAGCTGCCTGGCGGCTTTGGTGCGACACCCGTTCGGCCATGTTCCGCACGCATTCGCAATCGCCCATCGAAGCCGCCGATCGTAAGACGTATAAGGGCCCGACCACATTTCCGTATGATCCCTCCCTGCGCATAATGGTACAGCTTGCTCCCATAACGCAGAAATCGATTAGCGTTGAGACAGGATCGGACGGTAAGCTGTCGATGCATGCTTTCGCTCGCACGATAGGTCTGGACGCCAGATTGGGTGGCGAACTGATCCTTTACTGGATCGAGGGATACGGTGGCGGGGTGTTCCTGCCGTTCGCCGACGCAACCTCTGGGACAGAGACGTATGGCGGTGGCCGATATCTCCTTGACACCATAAAAGGAGCGGACCTCGCAGTTGCCGCTTCAGACGGCTCCTTGGTGCTCGATTTTAATTTTTCCTATCTTCCTTCGTGCGCCTATTCGTCCCGCTATGTTTGCCCGTTAGCGCCTCCGGACAATCGACTGAGAGGCTCAGTGAGAGCTGGAGAACGGCTTCCTGTCTCGAGATAGGCAGTGCGGGCTTCGAGATCTGAAACTCTGCAGCCGGACCTCAATCGTCCGACCCTTGCGCTTAACGCCATACACCTCAACCTTGCTATTCGCCCTGCCGCTTCTTCTCAAGATCCTCTAAAAGTGCGAGGACATCTTCACGATCCTGGTCGACATGCGGGGGCGCCCGGTCAAAGCGCACCGGCGTCGCGGACATCTTCAGAGGGTTCCCCAGGAGCCGCAGGGTGCCTCCCTCATCTGTGTGCACGTCCACCACCATCTCGCGCGCCAGCGTGTGCGGATTGGAAACGACCTGATCGACCGTCGCCACTCGACCTGCGGGAATTTCGGCTGCGATGAGGTGTCGTTCCCAGTTTTCCGCTGTGTCAACGCGCAGGGCAGTAGTGACCAGTTCATCGAGTTCGTCGATGTTGATGACCCTATCCCTGTTGCGCGCGAAGCGCCCGTCGTCGATAAGTTCGGGTATGCCGATGGCCTGGCAGAAACGGGCGAATTGCTGGTCGTTCCCGACTGCAATCGCGATATCTCCGTCCGCCGTTTTGAAGGTCTGATACGGGGCAATGTTCGGATGCCTGTTGCCGATCCGACCAGGTACCTTGCCGGACACCAGATGGTTCGTCGCGGCGTTGATCAACCAAGCTACCTGCGCGTCGTAGAGCGCGAGATCGATATACTGGCCCTCGCCGGTCCGGTCACGGTGGCGAAGGGCAGCCAACATGCCGACGGTCGCATACATGCCGCACATGACATCGGCGATGCCAAGACCGACCTTGACCGGGCGACCGCCGTTAGCGTCGCTGTCACCGGTAATGCTCATGATCCCGCCCATCGCCTGGATCAGGAAATCGTAGCCAGTGCGGTCGGCATAGGGGCCCGTCTGGCCAAAGCCGGAGATCGCGCACCAGACAATATCCGGCTTTATCTTTCTGATGTCGTCATAACCAAGGCCGCGGCGGGCGAGATCGCCCGGCTTGTAGTTTTCGACGACGACATCGGAAATTGCCGCCAGGCGTTTGACGAGCGCGACCCCATCGTCAGTGGCAAGATCGACGGCGATCGAGCGCTTGTTGCGGTTGGCCGAGAGGAAATAGGCGCTGAGATCGCTGTCGCTGCCATCGGCGCTCGGGACGAAGGGTGGACCCCAGCTGCGGGTATCGTCGCCGGAACCGGGTCGCTCAACCTTGATGACGTCGGCACCGAGGTCCGCGAGGAGTTGCGTGGCCGTCGGTCCGGCCAGGATACGCGAGAGATCGAGGACGCGCAGTCCCTCAAGGCTCGCGGCTTTTGGGTGATCGGACATCGATGCCTCACGATTTCCAGGGTGACGTTTTGAACCAGCGAACGAGATAGGCAGTACCGATCAGGGTCGCGAACCCGAACAGGTTGCTGACCACCTCCGCGCCTGTCGTGCGTCCGGCATGATCGAGCACGATGCCGATCGGCTGAGCGATGACCATGCCGGTAATGAAGACGGCGAGCGATTGTTGGCCCACGACCGTCAAGATCCGGACGACCGGACCGCGCAGCCGTGCGCCATTTTTTCCGACAACATGGACGGCGATGTAGCAGAGCGCCATGAAATGAACGAAGCGCAAGATGCCGAAATCGCTTTTGTCGGTCAGCGGAGCGATCCGCTCCGCAGCCATCTGGAAGAACGGATGAACTTCCTGGAAACGAACCCACGCAAAGGGCACTGTCGCGACCACGGCGACAACGGCAAGCACCATCAGGCGGCGGTCATAGCCGGGCGCCGACAGTTGACCGCGCATCAGGAAGAAACCGGTGAAGAAGAGGAACTGCCAGCCAAACGGGTCGAAGAACCAGGGGCGGTCCGACCACGGTTCGGCCGGAAGATCCGTCAGTCCAAACTGCGTGCCGAGCCACAGGACGGTCATCAGAAATATCGGCAGGGCGTGGTGCAGTTTCGATGCAAAGATCATCACCGGCATCAGCGCCAGGATGACGATGTACATCGGCAGGATGTCAAAATAGTTCGGCACATAGGTCAACGTCAGCAAGCCGACCAGAAGGTGGCCCGGATCCTTCATGAACGGTACGAGGTTCAGGCTATCGACATAGGTGACACCATCATAGCGCGTTCCGGCGACCACCATGATGGCGGCAACCACGATGAAGACAATGATATGCGCCCAGAAGATCTGCCAGATGCGCTGCGCCACGCGGGCAATCAGTGCAATCGCCCCGTTGCGGTCATATGTCGATCCGAACGCGATGGCGGAGGCCATGCCCGACTGAAACACGAACATCTCCGTGGCATCCGAAAACCCGAAGCGTGCGGGGATCCACAGCGCCCAGCCGTCGTCCGGTATATGGGCAAGCAGGATGATCAACATGCCGACTCCACGAAAAAAGTCGAGTCGCGGATCACGAGCACGCTTGACCTTTGCACCAGCCGGAGCTGTTGCCTGATGGGCATCAGAAAGCGCCGTCGTAGGCGCTGGCATCGAACCTGCAGGCAATGAGGCTGAAGCCCGGCCGGTGGTCGGCGCCCTCAAGCTCGGTATGGAAGTCATCGATGGTCTCCACATTCACGCCATAGCCACCGAACCCAAAGGCCACGGCAGCAAAATCTGTTTCACCCAGGGCGACGCCCGCTGGAGCGAGACCGGCGGACGCCTGTTTCATCGCGATCAGAGCGAGGCTGCGGTCCTGAAACAGGACGATTGTCAGGGGCAGACCGAGATCGCGAAGGGTTGCAAGCTCACCGATGCCCATCTCCAGGCCACCATCACCCATGACAGCAAACACGCGTCGCGAGGGATCGGCCACCTTGGCGCCGATCGCCAGCGGCAAGGCGGCGTTCATCGTGCAAAAGCCGGCCGACTGGAGGAGAGACAGCGGTGTGGCGGCGCGCCATTTCTGCGAGAGAAGAATGCGGTGGGCGCCGCTGTCGACCGTGACCAGGCCATCTGTCCCGGTTGCCTCATTCAGGTGATCGACGATCGCATGCGGCCCCCACGCGTCTTTCGTCGAAAAGACGCGGTCGAGTTCGGCTTTCGCGGCAGCCGGCTCCCCTGTCGCCCAGCTCTTGCGCTCGACGAGTGAGCCGTTGAGCGCCTGTAACATGCTTTTGCTGTCTGCCGAGATCCATGTGCCAGCGTGATGCATGGCATGATCGACAAGAGCCCCGGAAATGTCGACGAGCTTCGTCTGGTCGGTCACGAAATCCAACCAGCCGAGCCGCATTTCGATCGGGTCATAGCCGAACGCGAGCACAAGATCCGCCTTGTCGATCACAGGAAGAAGGATCTTGTCCGCAAGCGGCGATAGGCCGGCGGCCCCAAGAGACAGGGGGTGGTCCTCGGGAATGATGCCCTTGGCCTTGTAAGTCGTGACAACGGGCGCTCCGATGGTCTCGGCCAGATGTTGCAGGGCAGGGCCGGCCTGATTGCGTGCAGTTTCAAGACCGACAAGGAGTAGGGGCCGTTCGGATGCGCGGATTCGCTCAGCAAGGAGGCGAACGCCAGGATCGGTAACGGAAGCAGGGGTGATAAACCGTTTTGGCGCCTTGGGAATGAATGCGCTTGGGCTCAGGCTCGCAGCGACGGCAGGCGAAAGGTCGAGATGCACCGGCCCCATGGGTTCCGTCGTTGCGATTGCCACAGCGCGCGCCACAGTCGAGGCGGCGCTTTCCGGCTCGACTTCGAAGGATGCCTTGACGATCGGGCGCAACAGCTGAGCGTGGTCGATTACCTGATGGGTATAACGAGCCCGTGTCGCCCGATCGACGACCCCGGAAATCACGATCAGCGGGACACGCTCCTGAACGGCGTCGGCAATTCCGTTGACGGCATTAGCAAGACCCGGGCCGACCGTTGTCACCAGAAGTTCGGGATTGCCACTAATGCTGCTGGCGCCCGCTGCCATGATCGCGGCAGACGTCTCGTGGCGCGTCAGGTTGAATGTTATTCCCGCGGCCTGCAAAGCATCGATCAGCGTTACAACCTCACCACCAGGCACACCAAAGGCATGACGCACCTGATGTCCGCGAAGGGTTTTGGCAACGATGTCAGCGACACGGTTCGGGGGGTTGGATTGAGACATTACAAACGGGCTACCTTGTAGAGTTATTCAAAGACGAGAAACCTGCCCGGCAAATGGTAGGACCGGGCAGGCCTCCTCCACGACACCTTCAGCGTTCCGTCAGGCGGACGACGAACGCGACGACGGTGCCAAACAGGATATGGCCGATGAGCGAAGCCCAGGTCAGGGTGATGAAACCAAGAAATGGCGGCAATCCCGCAAAGAGATGGGCCATCACGTAAAGTGCAAACACCCACAAGCCTGTTCCAAACCCGATACCCGTTAAGACCAGCGGCAGGCTTGGGAAGATCAGTCGCTGCAGCGGCCGGGCGATAAACAGATAGCCGATCGGATAGAAGATAATGCCGACGATGGCGTGAATTGCCTCGGCGGCGAGTAGGTTGTTAAAGCCGAAGACTGATTGTACGAGAGCTGCAGGCTCCAGCGGTCCTCCGGCAAAAAGCGGAGTGATGACACGTGCCCAGATCTCCCAGGTAATGTCCGCTGCGAGGCCCGCCAGCACGATCGTGCGCGCCAGGCTCGGTTGGATCTCCGGGAAAATTGCCGGCTTTTGCATTTCCATCATAGTCATGACATTTCTCCTTGTTTGCGGGACGTTGTCAGGCCGAAAGGCTGACGCCGACGGACTGCTCTATGGACTGGAAGAGGCGATCGTCTGCCTTGAGGCGCTGACGGATCTGCCCGATGCGCGAGACCGCGGCATTGTCGCCGCTGCGGCCGACGGCCTTGGCCAACGCAAGCACGAAGAAGTCGCGCTGCGCATTGCTGCCGCCGATCTTCGGCAGGTTTGCCACCATACGATCGATCATTCGCTGGTCGGCGGGCGCATCGAGCCCGGCCAGCACGCGCGCCATCGGCACCCCGATTTCGGCTGCAACGCGTGCCTGATCATCCATGCCGAGTGCCTTGGCATCGATCTGAGCAACAAGCTCTGCGACGCCCTTGCGATCGTCGATCGCGACCATCGCCGCAAGATTATGCAGAGCCGCGAAGATCAAAGTGGTGTCACCCTTGCGCTGATTGGCGATTTCAGCGGCATCCATCCAGCGACCGCCCACATGGATCCCGGATTGCTGCATGCGCCAGAGAAGCGAAACGGCGTTGGCCATGTCGCGGAAATCGTCGGTCTGCTGCGGTCGGACTTCATCGTCGTAAATCTGCAGGACACGATCATGATCGCCGCGCTCCAGATGCAGGAGAGCCAGATGCCAGGCCATGTGGAACGAGAAGTTGTTGCAGCGCGACCAGGCCTTTCGGCTTCCTTCGAGCCAATCGATGCCCTCTTTCGTGTCGCCACGCATCTCGAAGACATGGGAGACCGCATGAAGCCCCCAGGAGTCGTCCGGCTGTAGCGCCACAGCGCGTTGCCCGACGTCGAGCGCCTCCTCATAACGGCCGTGTTCCTCCAGTGAAAAGGCATGGCAGCCGAGAATAAAGCCTGCGGCACTGCTTTTGAGGTCGAGGCTCCCGACTGCTCTCGTGCTCGCGTTCAACATGCCGCCCGCATCGCCCAACATGAAGCGTAGGGCCTGCGAGATCTTGAACGGCAGGAAAACACTTGGACGATCTTCGAAACCGTAGTCGAGGAGGTCGGCCGCCCGGGAGAAGGAACCGTCGACGGCGGCCTCAAGCGCCTTGACGAGAAGGCGCTCATCACCCGTCCCGCCGCTTTTCGCGGCCAAAGCCAAGCGAGCATCTTTCAACGCGTCAGAGGCAGGCGTCACCGTTTCCGAGCGCGCCAGGATCAGGTTCGCAAAGCCCTTCAAAGCGTGACCGGCAACGTGATGCGGATCGGCCGCAAGCGTCATCTGCAGTGATGGACCTGTGTTTGGGCGATGGGCCGCCACACCGAAGACTGCGCCCTCGAATGCCCGTTGCGCGTCGTTGCTGTCCGTGCTCGTCACAAGACCATATGCATCGCGTTTCATCTACTTTGCTCCTTGGCGAGAGACCTTCATGTCGATGGCTCCGATCTGAAATTCGGGGTGACAAAGGCCTGTACGGTTGCGCGGCCGGGTTCGTTACAGCGGGCCGAAGAGATTTTTTCGCTGACGCAGCAAATTTCGCTCGTTGCGCGATGACACTGGAAAAGTTTTAAAACATCTGTAACAAAACGATGTCGCTATCCGTATGACGCGGCGGACACGGTGGTGATCAGCCAATTGGAAGGAACGTTACCATGCATGAAGTGCCGATAAATGAGATGGTCGTGATGGTAACCGGTGCGGCCGGCAATCTGGGGGGCGCGGTCATCAAGGAGCTGGTGAGCAACAGCGCACGGGTCGTCGCCGTCGAGCGCAATCTCGGTGCTGCCCTTGCGTTGGAAAGCCGCTCAGGCGGACAACTTCTGGAAATCGGAGGCATCGATCTAACGGACCTCACTTCCTGCCAGGACGCCGTTCACCGGACGCTTGACGTGTTTGGCCGACTTGATGCGCTGGTCAACACGGTTGGGGGCTTCCAGACCGGCCCGGTCGAGGAATTCGGCCTTAATCAATGGGACCAGATGTTCCAGATGAATGCCCGCACCGCCTATGCGATTAGCGCCGCAGTCCTGAAGCCGATGCGGGAAGCAGCTTATGGCCGTATCGTCCACATTGCAGCGGCACCCGGATTGAAAGCTGGCGCCAATCAGGCAGCCTATGCTGCCTCGAAAGGGGCTGTCATCCGCCTTACCGAAGCGATCGCCGCAGAGAACCGCGACAACCGCAACACCGCCAATTGCATCCTGCCTGGGACGATCGATACGCCGCAGAATCGGTCGGCGATGCCGAACGCCAAAACCGGCGGCTGGGTTCAGCCTGCAGACATCGCCAAGCTCATCGTCTTTCTTATTTCGCCGGCTGGTGGGATCGTCACTGGCGCGGCGATTCCGGCGACCGGACCGGTGTGAGGATCTCATGTTTGGTTCGAACGATCCGGTATCCGCGGGATTGATGCTGTGGGCGGGCATTGGCGTTGTCGTTGCCGCTGCGTTCCTGCTTTATGGCTTCGACAAAGTCGATCCGGGCGCACATGATGCCTATGCGGTAAGGCCACTCCTTATCCCAGGCCTCGTTCTTCTCTGGCCGGTCGTCATCTGGCGCTGGCTGAGCCTTGCGAAGGAAGGGCAGTAACGTGCAGCGCCGCCATCGTCGCGCCCATGCGGCAATTTGGACCGGACTTGCAGTCGCTCTGCCGCTCCTGCTTGCCATCATCTTCGCAAGCGCTCCGAAACTGCCGGCGGACGCACCGGCAATCCGCCTCGACGGCAAGGTCGCTGGAGGAGGTCACCCGTGAGCGTATCCTAAAAGCCGGTCATCTGGAACCGGACCAAAATGATCTACGATGGCGTCCTGCTTGCCGGGATCGTCGTCTACATTCTCATCTACCTGAAAGCTGGTCCACTTCTCTCGCCGGCGTTGCGTGAGGTCGATCTTCCAACACAGCGCATGCGGGCTTTCGGTTCGCTAGCTCTCTTGATGCTGACGATCGTGCTCGCGATCGGACCGCTCGCCCGCATCGATACACGCTTCATTCCACTGCTCTACAACAGGCGCCACTTCGGCGTGATGACCTTCATCGTTGCCGCGACGCATGCCTATTATGTGCTGAGCTGGTATTTTTCTTACAGCCCGACGCCGCAATTGACGGCACTGTTTACCAGCAACACCAGTTTCACAAGTGTCGCAGGCTTTCCCTTCGAGCTTTTTGGCGTTTTTGCTCTTGTCATTCTGGCCACTCTCGCGGTGACCAGCCACGACTTCTGGCTCTCCTTTCTGACGCCGACCCTGTGGAAGGCGATCCACATGAGTGTCTATCTCGCCTATGCCGCGATCATCCTGCATGTGGCGCTTGGGGCGCTGCTCGATCGCCACGATCTCGCCCTTGGGCTGCTCCTGGTCGGCGGCTTGGCGCTGCTCTCAACACTGCATCTGATCGCCGGGCGCCGTGAGGTTGGGGCAGATGCCGCCGCTTCGGCCATGGCGCTGGAGGAGCCCTGGATCGTCGTCGGCGATCTCTCCGAGACTGCCGAGGGCAGGGCGATCATCGGCGCTTCTCCGGGCGGCGAGCGCATCGCCGTCTTTCGCTCCAAGGGTGGCCTGTCGGCCGTGTCGAATGTGTGCTCACACCAGAACGGACCAGTCGGTGAAGGCAAGGTCGTTCTCGGTTTCATCACCTGCCCATGGCATGGCTATCAATATCGCCCCGAAGATGGCTGTTCGCCACCGCCGTTCCGGGAACGCATTCGCAAGTATCGGGTCCGGTTGCAGGGCTCGGCTGTCCTTGTCGATCCAGAACCGCTTCCGTTGGGGACGAAGCTCGATCCCGTTCCAATCCCGGCCGAGCTCCTACCCGCCGCGTCCAACAAAGAGGGGACAGCCTAATGTTGAAACCCGCCGAACATGGATTTTTTGTCGGATATTTCAAGAAGGTGCCGGCCGACGTCAAGGCACTGATGATCGGCTTCGTCGTGTTCTTCATCGCCGGTATGGCCTCGGCCTCGGTGCTTCTATCTCTCAATACCGAGAGCCCCGGGGCAGGGAGCTACGCCGACGAACTGCATGGCGAGCATCTGACCGGCACGATGGAGGTCAAGCCATATCCGATTTTGCGCGTGGCCGGCACTGGAACGGCACCGCCGCGCGCCATCATGCTGGCGGGTTCCGGCAAATTTGGCGTTGACGACCGGGCACTGCCGCTCGCCGGCAAGGCTGCCCGGCTGGGTGGCATCTTCGTCAAGCGCGGAGATCTCGAAATGCTGCTCGTCGGCGGCGGAGACGAGTTGAAGGCCGCTGGCGAGCAGGCGTCCGCAGCTCTGGCGCTCTCGCCGCCACAAGGTCTCGGGCGATGGCGCCTGACGGGTGAGATCTGCGATGGGAAGTGCGGAGGTGGGGCGATGAAGCCGGGGACGGGTCTAGCGCATAAGGCCTGCGCCAATCTTTGCATTTCCGGTGGCGTGCCGCCTGTGTTTGTCTCAACCGCACCGGTTGATGGCCATATCTTCTTTTTGCTCGCGTCGAAGGACGGCGGACCTATGCCTGCAGGGCTTCTCGACAAGACCGGCGTACAGGTTGTGCTTGAAGGAAATATAGAACGACGTGACGATCTGTTGATCTTCAAGGTCGACCGCTATGCGAATGGAGCGGGCACATGACTGAACCTGCCAACGATTCTGGCCACCATCTCTTTGGTCTTCTGGTGGCTATTTTTGCTACCCTGGCTGTCTTCTTTATCTGGGAATATGGCGTCAGCTATCTCGATGGAACGCCGTTTGAGGAACTGCGATACGTGATCTTCGCGGTCACCGTCGTAGGGATGCTGTCCGGCCTGCAAAGTATCATCTCCAGAATCTTCAACCGCTAAGGCATCATGAACAGGAACGCTGATGTATTTATATATCAAAGCGCTTCACGTCTTCGCCGTCGTCACCCTCATCGCAGGTATGCTGGCGCTGGCGCTGGCTTTGCGGATCGCGATAGCTTCACCAGATGAAACGAGCTTCCGTCGCATCAGCCAATCCGTCCTACGTTGGGATGCGCTCGTAACGACTCCCGCGCTCGCGATCGTGTGGGTAGCCGGCTTTACGATGGCCTTTGGTGCGGGTTGGGGTGGTTCGTCCTGGTTGCTTCTGAAGATGGTCCCTGCCATCTTCCTCAGCGTTCTGCACAGCGTCGAAGGTCTGGCCTTGAAACGGTTGCTGCAGCAAGAAAGGCCTGTTCACCGGTTGCTCAGGGCCGCTCCGTTTGCCATCTTCTTCGCGTTCGCGATCATTGCTTGGCTCGCTGTCGTGAAACCCTTTTGATTGGGGAAAAGCCCGGCCCAAGCTGCTTGATCTCAAATTGTCACGGGACGCGCAACGGTCTCAGCAATCGCTGGACGATCACTCCCAAGCTCGGCTGGACTCCAGTTCCTCAGGTACCGGGAAAGGTGCTGTCGAGAAAAGCCAATACATGCTTCCAGCTTTCGGTGGCGCCTTGCGGGTCGCTGTCCATGCGCAACGTCGCCGATCCATGCACACCGTGCTTCGGGATATATTGAACTGCTCTATGAGCAGGTACCGCTTTTGTCAGCGCGTCTGCACTCGATATTTCATCACTGTCGGGCGCGGATGTGATGAATACGGGAATGGTCAGCTTTGTCGCTGCCTTTTCGATCGAATACCCCTCAATGTACTCGGCGGGGGAAAACGCGAGCAGGGCCTTAACCTCGGGATGGCGAGCGGCGGCAACGAAGATGAGCGCTGAGGAATAGCTCGATCCCCAAACGGCGATCGGGCCGGAGTGCTGCATGCTGCCATAGGCGATCGCGGCTTCAAGATCGGGAAGTGCATCGGCGAAAGCCGCACCACCTCTTGCCGTCGCAGCAGTCTGATTGACGGTGCCCCAAAGATTGCCACCCGACCGCTGATCAATTGCCAGGGTACTGAAGCCCGCCTTGTTCACAATGGGCGTCAGAGGCGTGTATTCGCTCCTATTGGAACCCGCCATGTGAAACAGCAAGATGGTTGCGCGAGACCGGCCTTCGGCCCGCTGGAAGTCTCCATAGATCTTCACGCCATCTTTCGCCTCCAAGGAAACTGTCTCGGCCAATGCCGGAACAGCAAGGGCTGGGCCCAGCGCTGCGGCACAGGCAAGGAGCACGGATCGAAGCGGCATGACTATTTCTCCTTGGACGCTCGTTTCAATGCTTCGAGTACGCAAGCGAACGCCCTATTGTTACATCGATTAACGCGATCACATGCTCGTGAGGCAGTAACAATAACCGTGTCGCATGCGAACTCCCACTGATCACCCGGATTGCCCGGCGTGGCCGTGATAGGGAGTCGCGTGATGAAATATCCAGGCAAGATCGGCAGATTGATATTCTTTTCTTTTTTGCCAGCAGTTGCGGCCATACCCGTCGCCGCAACAGAGCGGCCACTGACCGTGGTGGAACTATTCACCAGCCAGGGCTGCTCGTCGTGCCCTCCGGCCAACGCCAATCTCATCAAGATCAGCAACCGGAAGAATGTTCTCGCGCTGAGTTTCTCCGTGACCTATTGGGATTACTTGGGCTGGAAAGACACGTACGGGAAGCCGGAATTCACCGAGCGTCAGGTTGCCTATGAACCGGCCTTGAGACAGCCCGGTCCCTATACCCCCCAGATGGTCTTCAACGGCATGGCAACCGCCGTCGGGAACAGCCTTCCCGAGGTCGAATCCCTGCTGGCGCAAACGCCTTCGCTCAGGGGGCCAGCGCTGGCCTTCAGCAATGACCGTATCGAAGTCGGCGCCAGCTCTACCACCGGGAACGCTGATGTCTGGCTGGTGCGCTACGATCCGCGGATCGTAGACGTGCCGGTTGCGCGAGGGGAAAACAGCGGCGCGACGTTGCAGCACACACATGTCGTCCGGCGTCTGGCCCGGCTTGGCACCTGGGATGGGAGTAAAACCTCGTTTTCCTTGCCCCAGGCCGACAAGGACTTGAAGACAGCGGTACTGATACAAGGAGCAAATGGCGGGGCGATCCTCTCTGCCATCACCGACTGATCGAAAAGCCGTTACTTCGCAATCAGCCAAAACCGGCCTGAACACCTCAGGCCGGAGCCACACCCGAAGCCGTTGGAGCAAGCCGAGACCGAAGCTGCCGCTAGTCCTGAACCTTATGCCACGGGCGGATAGTTCGACGGGAAAAGCGCCCGCTTGGTTTCTTCGTCGTTGACGCGCTTGAAGGAATGATCCTTGCCGACTTGCCTGGCGCGAGAAGCGGCGGGACGCGCATCGACCGTGTCGAAGAGCCGCTTGAGGTTGGGATATTCGGCGAGCGGATCCTCAAGCCCCTTGAGGACGCGCGAGGCACGATCCAGCCATCCCCACGCGGACATGTCGGCAATGGTGTAAGTATCTCCGACGATGAAATTGCGGCCCTCAAGGTGATCGTTGAGGACCTGATAATGACGCTTGGCCTCACGGCGATAGCGGTTGACGGCGTAGTCCAGGCCTTCCGGCGCCGCGTGCTGGAAATGCACAGCCTGGCCCGAGAACGGCCCCAGGCCGGACGCGAGAAACAGCAGCCATGAGAGAAGCTCAGGGCGATCTTCGGGCGAGCCAAGAAACTTGCCGGCCTTCTCCGCGAGATAGATCAGGATGGCCGTGGAATCGAAGACGCGCGTCTCTCTCCCGCCAGGACCGTCCGTGTCGACGATCGCCGGTACCTTGCCATTCGGATTGATAGCGCGGAACGCCGGCATATGCTGCTCAGCCTTGCTGGTGTCGACAGGTATTGTCTCATAGGGCAGCCCTGCCTCTTCCAGGAAGAGGGCGACTTTCGCGGGATTGGGCGTCGGATGAAAATAAAAGCGGATCATGATGGCTCCGTCGGGAATGGTGGTCAAAGCGCGGTACTGACGCATCCGGAGCCGGACCTCGCCCGGCTCTGGATCGGTTTTTGTCAGCCGGGAAGGCGGTCGGCGAGGACTTCCGGCTGTTTTATGTCGAGCGGTCCCTCAAAGAGCTCGTCATATTTCGCCATCAGGGCGGCGGCGATCTGACCCTGGAGGTGGGCCTGGCGACCTTCTTCCCCATCGAAAGCGTCGAAGATGCCGAACGTGGACTTGTCGAAGCGAACAGCAAACCATGCGACGGTAAGCGGCTCCTGGGCGAGCAGGGCTTGCGCGCTTTTAAGGAAATCTGCGACTTCCTCTTCCTTTCCGAGCTTCGCCTTCAATTGTACGAACAACGCTACTTTAGTCATCATCATCTCCTCGGTTCTAGAGCGCTGAATGGTCGCTGACCGCCTCTTCGAGCGCAGCTTTCATTGTCAGAAACGTTCATCGATCGCGGCTGGATCATCCCTGTTGGCTGCGATCATCTTGGCGCGAGCCTCGCCGCCGCGGATCACCTCAAGAGAATTGGTTTCAATTCCTTCGATCAGCGCATCGGCAACCGCTTCGGGCGGCTCGCGCGTAAACCCCAGTTCGGGGCCGGCCTTCGAGGACTGCATCATCGGGGTATCCGTCGCGCCCGGATAGAGCGTCAAGACGCCGACACCTTCGCCCTTCAGTTCCCGGCGTATTGCCTCGCGGAACCGTGAGAGCCCCGCCTTAACCGCGGCGTAGGTCGCGTAGAATGGAGCACCGATCAATGCGATGCCGGAGGTGACGTTGACGACAAGCCCGTCGCCGGACTTGCGCAGGTGGGGAAGAGCAGCCTGCGTCAAGAGGATTGGAGCAACAAGGTCGACCTCGACCATTGTCCTTATTTCTGCCTCCGTCGTATTCTCAAGGCGACCGGCGCGAACACCGCCCGCGTTATTGACGAGAACATCGAGCCCGCCGAGTACCGCAATTGCCTGGTCCATGGACCGGGACCGACCCTCCGGGGTAGCCACATCCGCCTGAACGCCGCTGATCGGCAATCCCCTTTCCTGGAAATCCCTGACAGCCTGAGCCAGCCGCTCAGAGTTTCGCCCTGTAACGATGACCCGAGCTCCTTTCGCCAGCATGGCACGCGCAATGGCGAAGCCGATGCCACTGGAGCCACCGGTGATGAGAACGCGCTTACCTTCGAGATTCATGGTTCTACCTCGCTTCTTCTTTAGGGCATTCTGCCTACGCAGTTTCAGCTGCCCTTAGGGCCGCTACTATTGCTTCAGGTGCGAGACGCTTGCGGTAATCTGCTTCGGCGTGGACAAGTTGCACACGGCCGTTTCGGCCGATCACGAACGTTGCAGGTATCGGCAGCTCCCAGCTGTCATCTCCATTGATCGCTGTGAGATCGACGCCGAAGGAGGAATAAGCAGCCTTGAGATCGTCAGGCAGTGTGTAGACGAGGCCGAACTTCCGCGCGACACCATTGCCGGTGTCGCTGAGGACGTCGAAAGTGAGACTATTCTTCTCCGCCATCGACAGCGAGCCATCCGGCTTTTGCGGCGAAATGGCAATAAGAGAGCCACCGGCTTCCGCAATCGCGGGTAAGGCATGCTCGTAGGCAGCGAGCTGAATATTACAGTATGGGCACCAGGCGCCACGATAGAAGCTGAGAACAACCGGACCGCTGGCCAGTGTCTCCAGCAACGAGATCGTTTCGCCCGTCACACCAGGCAAGGAGAATTCGGGAGCGAGATCACCAGGTTTGGGAACGCGATCGAACGGAAAGCCAGAGGTGAGCTCCTCGATCTTCGCGTTCAAAAACGCTGCTGCACCGGGAGGCGCGCTTACCTCGAACTTCGCGTTGAAATCAGCAAGCTCCTGCTCAAGACCCATTTCGTTTGTCTCCCTGTATGTTGAGCCCGGCCCAACCATGCAAAAAAGCGTGTGTGGGCCGACATGCGATTGCGTTTTAAATCACTCGTTATAAAATGTATCGCAGAAAGTTCCCGGCTGTCGCGGAGCCGTAATCACGTTATCGAGAGACAAACAGATGGCCCGGCCCAGAGAATTCGACGAAGAAAAAGTGCTGGAGCTCGCCGTGGAGCAGTTTTGGGAACGCGGATATGAGACAACCTCGATCCGGGATCTTGCCCAGGCTATGGGGCTGACGACGGCCAGCATCTACAACGCCTTCGGCGACAAGCGGGCGGTTTATCGCCGAGCGCTGGATTTTTACGTCGAGCGAAGTTTTGGGGATCGGGTCGGGCGTTTTGAATCGAAACCACCACGGCAGGCGATCAATGCCTTCTTTGGCGAAATCATCGAGCGATCCTTGGCCGACACAAAGAGGAAAGGCTGCATGCTCGTCAATTCGGCTCTTGAAGTGGCGCCGCATGACGAAGAGTTCCAGCGTGTCGTTGCCAGCGTGCTTGTGCAAGTCGAGGCCTTCTTCCTACGCTGCGTGGAAAGAGGCCAGGAAGATGGCTCCATCGGCCGGCGCCAACGCGCCGCCGATCTAGCGGGAACGCTGCTTGGTACCCTGCTTGGCATCCGCGTACTGGCACGTGCCCGCCCGGAAAAAGAGTTGCTGGAAGGGTTGATAAAGCCTGTGTTCGCACTCCTTGAGCCCGATGGCGCCAAGCAACTGGAACTTGCATGAGCATGAACGAGGGGCGCAGCATGCAAGCAATCCCGTCTGCTTGGCAGGAAATTTCCGTCCGCTCATGTAACGAGCCGAGCTTTTTCTTCGAACTGGAATATGTCGGATGAAGAATTCGGCGCGCGAAGAAGAGTGGGCCTCCTGGATGCGATCAGCAATCGCAGGCGATGGACGCGCCTACCACAGATTGCTGACAGCCGTCACGCCTCATCTGCGCGTGATTGCTCGCAAGCGCTGCGAACAATTCGGTGCGCCGGCAAGTGAGGCTGAGGACGTGGTTCAGGAAGTGTTGCTGGCTATTCATCTCAAACGGGGCACCTGGGATCCATCCCGGCCCCTGGGACCGTGGATGGCTGCCCTGGTGCGGAACAAGTTGATCGACAGCCTGCGACGCAGAGGCAGGCAGGCAGCCGTTCCCCTTGAGGACGTGATTGCGACCCTGGAAAGCGATGACGGAGTAGGGGTGGCGGAGCGGATGGACATCGAACAGATACTGAGCCGCCTGAAGGATCCTCAGCGCACGATCGTCCAATCAATTTCGATAGAAGGTTCGAGCGTCCGCGAGACGGCGGAGCGTCTGAAGATGACCGAAGTCGCTGTACGTGTGGCGCTCCACCGGGCGCTCAAGTCGTTGTCGGCTCTCTATTCGGAGCCACTGCAATGAAGACAGAAAATCTCATAGAATTGCTCGCACAGGACGCGCCGGTGAGGTCCAGCCTCACTCACATGCTCCAACAGGCAAGCATCGCGGCCGTCCTGATGGTTGCAATTGCCTTTTTCTCGGCGATCGGTTTCCGGCATGATATCGGTGCTGCTTTGGACACCGGTCGTTTTCTGTTCAAATTCGTCATCACGGGCGCTCTGGCGATCACCGGCAGCCTTGTCATGTATCGTATAGGAAAGCCCGGGGTACCCTTGCGCTGGCGGGGCTGGGCTTTGCTGGTGCCGTTGGCATTGGCTGTCGGTGCGGCAGTGTTGGAGCTTTCGGTCATGCCGCCTGAGAGCTGGGTGACACGGATGATTGGGCATAATTCCAGGCTCTGTCTGACGATCATTCCGACGTTGTCGATCGGTCCCCTTGCCTGTTTTCTCGTGGCGCTACGAAATGGAGCACCGACACGTCCTGCACTTGCCGGAGCCGTCGCGGGTTTGGCGGCAGCCGGGATCGCCGCCACGTTCTATGCTGCCAATTGCGACGACGACAGCCCGCTCTTCGTCCTCCTCTGGTACCCGATCGCCATTTCTGCCGTCACAGGAATTGGCGCTTTGGCTGGCAAAAAGCTGTTGCGATGGTAGATTCTGGAACGTGGTAGGCCAAGGGCCAAGAGCCCACGGCAAGGCCGTGTGAGGGGTCGGAAGAGCCCGCCGAACCCGGCGGATTACGTGGCGAAAGCCGGATGAGCGACGCAACGCTTGATGCTTCGACGGGAGAACATCATATGAGCGATTGCAGGCTTCGATGAGTGACGGGCCTGCTTGATTGTTGACTAGGATTGGCAGCGTGAAAACAGAAGACCTGATAGCCTTGATAGCGCAGGACACGCGCCAACCTGTCAATCTAACGTCGGTGCTTTCGGGTGCCGTAGTGGCCGGTGCCTTTGTTTCCGGCCTCGCATTCTTTTTGACACTGGGATTTCGACATGACATCGGCCAGGCGATCGAGACAGTGCGCTTCGGCTTTAAGTTCGTTGTCACGCTCTCCCTTTTTGCCGCCGCGTTATCCTTGGCGGGGCCTGTCATTCGACCGGGCAGCGATATCGGGCGGAGACGGTGGCTGTTGTTGATCGCGCCAGTTCTTCTGATTGCAGCAACCGCCGTGGAATTATTGGTCACGCCGTCCGATGTCTGGCTCGATCAACTGATTGGCCATAACGCATTGCATTGCCTGACGATCATACCGGCGCTATCGGCGTTCCCCGGCACATTTCTCTTCCTCGCCATGCGGCAGGGCGCACCCGACAACCCAGGTCTTGCCGGCGCGCTCGCTGGTCTAGTGTCCGCCGGGATCGCTGCGACGCTCTATGCGACCAACTGCTTCGACGACAGTCCACTGTTCGTCGCGACCTGGTATCCTCTGGCAACGCTCATCGTGGTGACTGTCGGCTATTTCGCGGGAAAACGGTTCCTACGATGGTAGGCGCTCGGGCGGCAAGCTTCGGCATCACTTATTGTAACCCCCGAGAGGGCGGATGTTCCACAGACCGCCGCTCTGCCGCTAGCGCATTCGCGGGTCGATGCTCCTGATCCCTTCAGAAGCTATAATTGAAGGGAAACGTGTCTACACTGCTCGCTTAGCCTGTCAGGAAATGGCACGTGTAGCAGGTAGAGTGGTAGTATTGATGCGGCACCTTTCCGGTTGGCTTTCGAGGTTTGACGCTCGAATGGCTCCGCTACTCGGCGCGCCCTAGCAAAGTCAAACAGAAATCGGTGAACACACGGACCTTCGCAGCACGATGGCGTCGCGAAGGGAAGATAGCATAAAGCGGGAAGGTCTCGTCGGGCCAGTCAGGAAAGATCTCGACGAGCTTGCCACTTGCCATGATGTGCTGTGACCCGTATTCCATGATCTGGGCGATGCCTGCCCCCTCGCAACAGGCTCCGATCATTGTCTCGACGTCCGAGACCATTAACCTTGCTGGAGGGCGGATCGGAAAAACCTCAGTTCCACGGCGAAACTCCCACTCGAAGGCGTGCCCGGTGGTCGGATCCCGATAATCGATGCAGGTGTGATTGATGAGGTCGCGTGGTTGCTCGGGCTTACCATGTCTTTTAAGGTAGGCCGGTGACGCTACGGTCAAAATGCGTGTCTCCAACATCTTGCGGTTGGTGAACCCGGCGACCGGCGGCTCTCCAAACCGCAAAGCCATATCGAAAGCGTCCGCAACCAGATCGCCGATGTGATCACGCATGATCAACTCAAGCCGCAGGTCTGGATGTTGTTCGAGAAAGCCGGCAAGTCCGCGGGCCAGAACCAGGCGAGAGAAGAAGGGATCGACGTTGACACGCAACCGGCCGCGAACCTTCTCCGTCGCACCTGCGGCATCCAAGGCGGCTTCCTCTATGCCGTCGAGATGAGGCCCCACGCGCTCCCAGAAGCGGCGCCCCTCATCTGTCAGCCTCAAGGTCCGCGTCGTCCTGTCGAGCAGGCGTGTGCCGATCCGGGCTTCCAAGCGTTGTATTGATCGTCCGACACCGGATTGAGTCATTCCCAATGCTTCGGCGGCGCGCGTCATTGTACCGGCTTCTACCACCGCCATGAGGACGGTCACACCGGATAACAGCCGTCCGTCATATGCCATTTTTCCATGACTCCATGTCCGAAATCATATGACAGATATGCGCTGTAGTTCGGAGGTCAAGGACCCTATTTTGCGAGGGAAAGCAGAAGGAACACAGCATGACACGGCAATCGACAGTACTGGTGCTTGGCGCCTCGCGCGGTTTGGGATTCGCACTCGCCAAAGAATGGCTTGAGCGTGATTGGCGCGTGATCGCCACCGTGCGAACGCCCTCCAACGAACTCACAGATCTTGGTGCTCGATTTCCAGGAAGCTTGGAGATCGAAACGGTCGACGTCGCAAATGCGGACAGTGTTAAAGCTTTGAGGGATCGTCTCAGTGGGCGTCACCTCGACGTCCTCTACATCAATGCCGGTATCGCTCGCTCCATCGAGAAAAGCCCTGCAGTCGCTGATGAGCGCGACTTTCTCGACATGATGCTCGTGAACGCATTCTCGCCTGTCCGCGCAGCCGAGATTCTGCGGGACCTGGTCCCCGCCGGAGGGACGATCGCCATCATGACGTCGGAGCTCGGCAGTATCCAAAACGCCAACGGATCCTGGCAACTCTATTCTTCCAGCAAGGCAGCCCTCAACATGTTGATGAAGAGCTATGCCGCGCAGCATGAGGAGGATCACCACACGTTGCTTCTGGTTGCTCCAGGCTGGGTCCGCACAGAGATGGGCGGCTCTAATGCCTTGTTATCGATCGAAGAGAGCATCCCGCTCGTCGTTGATATGGTTGAAGCAAATCGCGGTAAGCCCGGGCTGCGCTACGTCGATCGTTTCAACAGGTCTCTTCCTTGGTAGCGTGACTCGGCTGAACGAGACGCGGGCGACAGACCACCTTCATGCCAAGGCCTTGCCAACCGATGCGCCGCCATCGACGTGCAGCGTCTGTCCGGTAATGAAGGCCGCCTCGTCCGACAGCAAGAAGGCAATCGCGGCTGCGATCTCGTGCGGCTTGCCGAAACGGCCCATCGGCACGCCGGAAAGATAGCGAGCCTCACCATCACTTCCGGCCGGGTTGTTCGTCCTGAACAGTTCCGTCTCCGTCGGGCCCGGGGACACGGCGTTCACCGTGATGCCGGTCGCAGCAAGCTCAAGAGCCCAGCTCCTTGTGAAACTGACCAGCGCAGCTTTGGCGGCAGCATAGCTGGTGCGTTGCACGCTGCCCAGGACGGTGAGGCTCGAGATGTTGACGATCCGGCCCCAGCCGCGCGAGCGCATTCCGGGGAGTGCCGCCTGCGTCGTAACCAGCGCCGGATACAGATTGACGCGCATGACTTCCTCCAGCGTCTCGACGGCTATGTCGCCCAGCGGCTCCGCCCGGACAAGCCCGACATTGTTGACGATGCCGTCGATTTCGCTCTCGCGAACAATCACCGCAAGTCCGGCGCTGGAGGTTGGATCGGCAAGATCAAGCGTATGAAGTTGCCCTGGAAAGCCATCGGTCGCGTTGCGGGCGACGCCGATAACCTCATGACCCTGTTGGGCAAGACGGTTTGCCAGAGCAAGGCCAATGCCTTTGCTGGCACCCGTAATTAGAAATCTTCTCTTCATAAAAACATCCTCGACCCTGCCTCCAATGAGGCAGGGTCCTCTTGTGTGGCTCGGATCAGGCGGCAGTGCGGCTTGCTGCGTGACGCAGAGCCGGCAGCATGTCTTCCGGCTCCGGACGGCGGGTATAATCCGGGTTGACTTCGGCGTAGAGGATGACGCCATCCTGGCCGACGACGTAGCGGGCGGGCATCGGCAAGGTCCAGCTCGGATCACCGTTGAAGGCCGGAAGATCGTTCTTCAGCGACTTGTACAGGTCGACCAGATAATCCTGCATCTCGAAGCGCAGGCCGAAAGAGGCTGCGACATCGTTATGCGGGTCCGACAGGATCGGGAAGGTCAGGTTGTTCTGGCGGACGGACTTGCGGCTATTGACCGGGTTCTGCGGCGAGATGGCAACGAGCTTTGCGCCAAGTGCCTCGAACTGCGGCAGTGTTTCCTGCAGGGCCTGGAGTTCCATGTTGCAATAGGGGCACCAGACACCGCGGTAGAAGCTGATTACCAAAGGACCATGTGCAAGAAGATCGGCGGACGAGACCGGATTGCCATCGGGGTCGGAGAGGGTGAACTCCGGCAGTTTATCGCCGGCCTTCAGCGCCTTGTGTGCGACACCCGAGGCGATCAGCTCGGCGGTAGCGCGATGCATCGTCTCGATCACCGAGTAGGGTACGTTGTACGGCGGCTTGCCGGCTTCAAAATCTGCCTTGAAGGCGTCGAGCTTGGATTGCAGTGTCATGGTTATTCTCCTTTGATTTGAACTGAGGACGGGCTTTGGGCATGGTGGACTTCAGGATCCGCCCTGAAGCCCCGAGATGAATGGGGGATTGATCAGCCGTTGGCGGCCATGGAGCGGGCAACTTCGGCGGCGCTGATGCCTTCGAGGGCAAGGCCATAGCCGCCGTCCTGATCAATGATCCGGCGCAGCTTCTGGGTGAGCGCAATGCGGGTATAGCTCGAGGTCAGCGGGGGAAGGGCGGCAATGCCCTCGGCGATCTCATGGGCGCGGGCAAGAAGCTTGTCTGCCGGCACGATCTCGTTGACGACGCCCCAGTCCTTGGCGGTTGCCGCATCCAGCACCTGGCGGGTGAGGATGAAATAGCGGCCGCGGATGCTGCCGATCACTTCCGGCCAGAGCAGGTTGACGCCATCGCCGGGTACAATCCCGAACTCGAAATGCGGCTTGTCCTGGAAGACGGTCTCCGGCGTTGCCAGGATAATGTCGGTCAGCAGCGCGTATTCCGAGTGCAGCAAGACCGGGCCGTTCAGCGCCGTGATCATCGGTACCTCGATGTCGAGGATGTTCATCAGAACCTTGCGGCCTTCGCGGAAGATCTTGTTGTAGCCGCGGGGCGAGAAGAAATCGAAGCCTTCGGGGTTGATGGCGTCCATGAAGGCATCGCCCGAGCCGGTGAGGATCACGACGCGGTTCTCGCTATCAGAGCCGATCTGGTGGAAGAGATCGACGAACTGTTCATGGGTATGGCCATCGAAGACGAGCTTGCCGCCATCGGTATGCAGCGCGACTTCAAGCACGCCGCTCGGCGAGCGGGTGAGGCGGGCGTTCGCGAAGCTGTTCTTGTAGGATTCGAATTTGGACATGGATGTACTCCTGTGTGTTTAAGTGGAATTGATGGTGGGGAAGATCAGGCGGCGGGCACTGTCGCTTCGGCCCTAGCAATGGCCTGCTGGACAGCGGGGCGGGCAGCCACGGCTTCAAACCAGCGCAAAAGGTTGGGATGGCCATCGAGGGCGAGCCCCGGAAACTGGATCCGCCATATCCATCCGAAATGGGCGATGTCGGCGATCGTGAAATCTTCTCCGGCCATGAAAGGCTGCGCGGCGAGCTTGGCATCGAGCAGGCCGAGGAGCCGTTCGGCTTCGGTCACGAACCGGGTCTCGGCGATCGGCTGTGGTTCGGGCGACGATCGCTTGAAGAAGCCGGCATTGCCGAAGGCGGGGCTCAAGCCCGAGGCGTGGAAGAAGAGCTGTTCGAAGACGCGAGCTCGGCTGGCACTATCCTGCGGCAGCAGCTTGCCGGTCTTCTCGGCGAGGTAAACGAGGATCGCGGCGCTCTCGGTCAGGAGGAAATCGTCGTCGACCAGAACGGGCACCTTGCCGTTGGGATTGAGAGTGACGAATGCTTCAGCCTTCTGCTCTCCCTTGCGGACGTTGACTGGCGTCAGTTCATAAGGCAACCCCATCTCTTCAAGCGCGATCAGGACCTTGACGCTGTTGGGGGTAGCAAAGGCGTGGACTTCGATCATCATTCATCTCCATCGGATCGTGTTCCGTTGAAGAGAGTTATGACCATTCCTCTCACCTTGCGGCAGGCAGCTTGAGGCGATAACGCTTATTCCGAAGGAGAATAGGCAATGGACAGACTGCAGGCGATGACCGCGTTCGTGCGGGTGGTGGAGACAGGGTCGTTCTCGCAGGCTGCCCGACAGATCGGCGTTGGGCAGCCGGCGATCTCCAAGACCATCGCGCAGCTGGAAGACCGCCTGCATGTCCGGCTTCTGATCCGTTCCACCCACGGGCTGGCGCCGACCGATGCAGGCCTGCGCTTCTTTGAGCGGGCGAGAACAGCGATTCAGGAAGCGGATGAGGCCGAACTAGAAGCAAAGGGTGCTGGCGTCGGCTTATCAGGCCGCCTCCGGATCTGCGCCGCTACCACCTTTGCACGGATCATGGTCTTGCCGCATCTGCCGCAGTTCATGGACAACCATCCGGATCTCGAGGTCGATGTCATCCTCGACGACAGAGTTATCGACCTGGTCTCGGAAGGGATAGACGTCGCGCTGCGGATGGGCGAACTGGCAGATTCGTCGGCGGTGGCGCGCAAGCTGGCGACCGGACGCCGCTCAGTGGTCGCAACACCAGCCTATCTCGAGCGTCACGGTATCCCGGTCGTTCCGGCTGATCTCTCGGCCCATCAGGCCATCGTCTACACCCAACTCGGCAACAGCTGGACTTTCAGCCGGGAGGGAACCCAGGCTTCCGTAACTGTTTCCGGGAGGGCTCGGTTCAGCGCCGCGGAAGGCATTCGTACCGCCGTGTTGTCGCATATGGGTCTGGCAGTCGCCTCCGACTGGATGTTCGCGCCGGAACTGGCGGACGGCACAGTGCGGCGCGTGCTGGAAGACTGGGAGCTTCCGCCGATCGATCTTTGGGCCGTCTTTCCGACCGGCAGGCTCGCCAGTGCAAAGGCCCGCGCCTTCGCGGAATTCGCGGGATCGATCGTCGCTATGCAAAGCACCTAATCGAGAAGGAACGGCGTCTTGTTTACGGCAAACGACAGGTCGAAGGTTCGATGCGGCTCAAGGCGAATATGACGAAATCGAATACGCGAGGGACCGGAGCTCCGGTTACGTTAACATCTGAAGTCCGTGTTTCTGCACAAGCGAAAGTAGCTTCAGCGCGGGTCCGCTAGGCCGTTTGGCGCCGGTTTCCCACTTTTGCACTGTCGACTGACTGGTGTTCAGATAGCGGGCGAAGACCGGCTGGCTGACGTGGTTCTTCTCACGCAAAGCCTTGATCTCATCCGGCGTCAGGTCAGGTGGGACCACAAGACAATCTTCATCGAATGTCCGCATCGTTTCCTTATCGATGGTCCCCGCCGAATACATGCCTTCAACAGCACTGTGGATTGCCTCGAAGGCATCGCTCTTGAACTTGCGATTAGTCGCCATGATCTATCTCCAAAAGGGTGCCGGCCTCGAGCTCCGACTCGAGATCAGTTTTAGTCTTGCGGCGGTAGAGGTCAGCGAGCTTTCGGAATGCTTGAAGCTCGTCGTCATCAATGTTCGCCCAATCTTTCTTCGCGAAGAGATAGGCGAACGCCCAGAACTCGCCTGCCTTGGCCAGAACGATTGAACGATGCATGTTATCGTTGAGACGCTTCTTGAAGACACCACCACCAAGATCGTCGGCCTGTCCAAGTGCCGCTTGGCGGATTGCCGCCGACAAAGCCTTGTCGGAAATGCGCGCCTTCTTTGCCGCCTTGGCGAACCATGCTGTTTTGAACACTCTGTCTGAGATCGGTTTATATAGCACTAAGTGCTATGTCCATCAAGGTACAGGGAGAGAACTATTCAGCTTCCCATACCTGATTCTCAGAATGCAAGCAGCAAAGGCAGGCTGGTCCTGCGGAAGGTGCCATCAAAGGACTGCTGCCGCACGGCCCACATAATCTGCGGGATATCCTGGCAACGCATTTCCTCAAGCAGACCGGCTCCTACGAGCAGGCGAGTTATGCTATCCAAGACAACGAAAGATCCTGTTCGACATGCTGCTGTGCCGTTTCACTCGGCACCAGTGCCGAGGGCGAGCGCACATAATACGGGACCTTTGACAAAGTATGGGGCATTTCAGTCGAAATCAGGTAAGCCCCACGGCAACCGATGCTTCTTGTCTCAGTCGCTTCGCCAATCGGCAACGTTCATTCAGCAGCACACAATCACCAACCAGCGTCGCTGGTTGTTGGCTAGGCCAAAGTTCGTAGCGGGCCACAGGTTCATATCTGCTCAAGAGCATCCAACCCGGCGGCTCAAAGGTGGCAGCATCGTTCGCACGTTCATCCTATTCCGACCTTGACCAGAAGCTTGCCGAAGTTACCACCCGATAGCATGCCGATGAAGGCGCTGGGGGCGGCCGACCGACTGATGGCGAGGGGACCGAGCCCGAACGTTGTCCGCAAGACCTGCATGGAAGCCGCCTGCCTGGTCTCCACCATCTGCATGCTGATGTGCGCCTTCCGTGATCCGGACGTCGCTGTTGGCGGGCTGCTGTTGTCGTCCATCGGCCACGGACTCGGCGGCTTCAATCTATTTGCGATCGGCCAGACCCTCGCAGGGCCGTCCGCGACCGCGAAGTGGATCGGGCTGCAGAACTGCTTCGGCAACATCTCGGGGATTGTAGCGCCGGTCATGACTGGCTTGATCGTCGACGCGACGGGGGCGTATGGCTCCGCCTTTTTGCTTGCCGCGCTCATGTCCGTCATCGGGCTTCTGTCCTGGACCATTGGCATCCGCCGGATCGAACCGCTCCGGTGAACCCATTGATCAGACGCGCGTTGAGCATGTTGGTTTTTTGAAACTTGGTGGTCGCTGGTTCACATCCCTTCAATCGAAGCTGTCTCCTTCGGCCCGTTGCATTCAGTGCTGCTGTCGCTGGCACCTGGCACAAGCTGTATTTGCAGCCGACGGCCTGTCGCATTATGTTATGGAAGAATGGAAAGGAGATCGCTGATGCTCTTGCAGAAATATCGCGAGAACAGGCAAGCCTTGAAGGAGATCGGCCGGGAAGCCATCGCCGAGAGCCGCCGTATGGGCCTAACGATCACTGCCAAGGATCGGCAGAACGAGGCGAAGGATAAGGCCTGGCATGAGCGCAAGCAACGTGCTCCGGCTACCGTGAGGTAGCAATCGCTTCATGCCCGAGTTGTCGTGTATCCTCCTCGCAGGGCCGAACGGCTCCGGCAAAACTTCCGCCTTCGCGAAGCTGAAGCTCGAGGGTGTTTGGATCAACGCGGACGAGATCGCCAAAGCGATGCCGGCCGCCGTAAGAGATCGACTGAAATCCAAGCTGGTCGAGCGGCTCTCGTGAAGATTCACGAGATGATCGACACCAGGCAGTCTTTTATTTTCGAGACGACGCTGAGCAGCAACCAATCGTTGAGAATGATGCGGGCTGCCAAGGCAGCCGGGTTCAAGGTCGGCCTTTACTATGTTGCTTTGGATTCCGTTGAGACGAACGTCGAGCGCGTTAGGCAGCGTGTCCTCAAGGGCGGTCACGACATCCCGGAGGAAAACATCCGCAGGCGGCACGATGGATCCTTCGAGAAGCTGACGAAGCGCTCAGGATTGCAGACGAAGTTTTGTTGATCGACAATTCAGGGATAGAACCGCACGAGGTCTTCGCCATTAACGGCGGCGTCGTCCAGTCCTTCGACATCGATGACAACCAAGCGCTGCACAAGCTCTTTGAGGCTAAGGTCTGCGAAGCGTACCATCTCATGCGAGCGCTGGAAGGCTTTGAGAGCAGTTGATTGAGGAGGGATAGCCTGCCTCCGGTTGACAGACCTTTAAATATCTCGCCGACTTTCCGACCGCGCACCGCAAAGTTCGGCGAACTGCCCTCATGGGGCTTGCCGAAAGGAAAATCTACCCGGCGCGGGTTCCAGGTCCAGAATGAGAATGATAATCGCCGGCGGCGATCGCTGAAGGTCCATATAAAGGCGTTATGCAACAGGGACGTTAAATCAGTAGCTTAGCATGTGAGGGGCGATAGTTCGGGTCCGTACAAGTCGGGCATCTCGACACCGGCCTTATATTATGTCCGAGAAGATAGTATAGTGAGGATCACGGTAGGTGGTGTCTTGCACTGGCAGAGGCGGGCAGCGTCCACTGGGGAAAGCCGCAAAACTTGCTATACTAGATTTGCAAAAAAGATATAGAGGTGGCATGATTAAGCAGATTGACCTCATGTTTCGCACCATGGTCGCGGAACTCCAGCAACGGGCATTTGATGATGATTGGGCGGAAGACTTCCCTCCATCGGGTAGATTCGTGCCAGTAGCAGTTGATGGCCGGCGTTACTGGTATTTCGACCAGCCCGACGGAAAGGGTGGGCAGAAACGCCGTTATGTCGGGCCTGCCGACGACCCCCTGATTTCGGAACGGGTCGAAACCTTCAAGGGTGAGAAGTCTGACTATAAGGCTCGCCGCAAGTACGTTTCTACGCTAACGCGCGAAGCCGGTTTAATTGCCGCTGATCGCTTTACCGGTGATATCGTACAGGCGCTTGCCAAGGCCGGTCTCTTCCGGCTGCGCGGTGTTCTCATCGGCACTGTCGCTTTTCAATGCTACTCGGCATATCTTGGCATCCGTCTGCCTTCGGCGGCGATCCTAACAGGTGATGCAGACCTGGCCCAGGATTTCGCGATCTCCGCCGAGGTGGCAGATTCGCTGCCGCCGATCCTCGATCTCCTGAAAGGGCTTGATCCAACGTTCCGCGCAGTGCCGCATATCAGCGGCAGCTCTCGATCTCATGCCTTCCGGAACCAGAGCGGTTACAGGGTCGAGTTCATGACGACAAACAGGGGAACCGAAGAATGTTCGGACAAACCCGCCAACATGCCTGCTCTCGGAGGCGCGTCAGCCGAACCGCTAAGATTCATGGATTTCTTAATCCGCGATCCCGTTCGTTCGATCCTGCTACATGGTGCCGGTATTTCAGTTGTTATCCCTGATCCTTGCAGGTACGCGGTGCACAAGCTTATCATTGCCGGCCGCCGTCAGAATGACGCCGGCGGCCAGGCCAAACGGGATAAAGACCTTAGACAGGCAGGAATACTGTTCGAGGTCCTGCCGGTCACGGGCCATGGGCCATCACTGGCTGACGCTCTGGAAGAGGCATGGGATCGCGGACCTGCTTGGAAGCTGGCCATCTCGGAAGCAGCCGAAACCATGCACAAGGAATATGGTGACGCTATCAATCAAATGGTTGGCATTCTCAAGAGATAAAGGTTAGGCCTGCTCAAAAAGAACCCCTATGACAATACTCATTCGCATCAGATTGTGCGGCCCCACCTGAAAAGCAAATAGAATCAATAGGCCGCCGCGACCTTATAGGAAGCGATGGTTCACATCCCTTAAGAGCGAAACGACGAGCTCGGCTCGGACGTAGGGTGTAGCCGACATCCAAGGCGAGCATCTCATTCGATTTTATGCAGCTTCCCAAACCTGATTGAGGATCTTGGCCGCAAGTGCGGCCTTGTCTTTTGGCAGGAAGCGACCATAGTGCTATTGCACGACGTCGGGCATGTCCTGAATGGCGTAGCTTGCCTGCTCGTAGGATCCGGTCTGCTTCAGAATATGCGTCGCAAGAATGTCGCGCAGGTTATGGGGTCCATGCGGCAACAAGCCCTTGATCGCACCCCGTCCGGTATAGGCATTATAGATGCCATAGCGTTGAATGACCGTCCGCCAAGCCTCGTAGAAGGTTGTCGAGTTATGCCGCATCAAGGCTGGTGGTCTTGAGCGTCTTGACGAACAGGCTCCGTCGAGCAGAACACCACGATGGCGGTCGATGTAAGCGTCGAGGTATTTGTAGAGATCGAGCAAGTCGGGCAGGATCAGCTTGAACGGCTTCTGTGCGAAGAAGGAGGAGCCAGAGTTTTCGCGGACCCGGACTTAACCTGAAGCGCCAGATTCCAAGTGCGCCGGCGAGCTTCCCGAGGTTAAGTCCAGAGGCGACGCCGAAGTAACTGGCTCCGCCAGCACGCTTGCGGACGCGCCCATGAAGGAGACAACGGCATTTGCGAAGCGCAGTACCGACACGATGAAGAAAGCCACCGGCTTCTGGAGTGCGTGCTCGGGTTTGTGGAGCGGAGACTACTCGTGCCCAGCTTCGAAATCGCCGTGTGTGACTTTCAGCGGTATGAAGCGCCTGGACGACGCCTGCGAGCGTGGCGTGAGTCACCGACAGGAAGACGGCGTACCACAGAAGAGCCCCAAGCCCGAGATAGGCCCAGATGTACTTCACGCCTGATCGGGTCAGAAACAGTCCTTCACCTTACGAAACAGGAAAAATTGAACATACCATCGCCATCATGGCACGTTCACCTTCACGGATGATTCTAAGGTCATTGCCTCTTTAAAGCAGCAGTGTAAGAAGCCGAATAAATGCGACACGCTTGAAGTTCATCTTGCCGGCAAATGCGAGCTCAAAGCCCTCCTCGTCTGCGCCGCGGGGTCGCCCGTATCGGCAGGGATGCAAAGGGCAAAGAGCTCGCAAAGTACGTCACCCTCAATCTTCAAATGTCGAGTACCCGGGCAAGGGAGTGTGGGCGTTCCATTCGACGCTGCGCTGGACACGGAGGAACGGTCTGCGACGTGGAGTGGGTCCGAACCCAGACTAAAGTCCCAAGACCTGCTCAAACTGGAACAGCTCTGCTCCTGTTTGCGTTATCATTGGCCGGGCAACAGCGAGATTTCCATGAGCGATAACGTTATATCCAGAGGCTTTTCGAAATTTGCCACCCTGATCGCGGATCTGTCTGGCAAGCCGGCAACGTTCGTACTTGCGGTCGCACTTGTTGTTGTCTGGGCCGCCTCGGGTCCGGTCTTCGACTACAGCGAAAACTGGCAGTTGGTGATCAATACGAGCACTACGATCATCACCTTCCTAATGGTGTTTGTTTTGCAGAACTCGCAGAACCGGGACGGCAAGGCTTTGCAGGCGAAGCTCGATGAATTGATCCTGACATCGCAAGCGCAGAACAAGTTCGTCGGCATCGAGAAGCTGGACGAGCAGCAGCTTAGGGAAATGAGCCAGAAGCTGGCGGAGAGGGCTCAATGCGTCGAGGAAGTCGCAGAGGACAAGGCCGAGGAGCGTGAGCGTCGGCCCGTTTAAAAGAACGGAGCTGCATCAAGAACGCCGACGCTCTCGACGGACGTTTCGCCGGGTCGCTGAGCGCCGGATTCTGGCAATGGTGACGCCGAGACCACCAACCGTTGCTCCCGCCAGCGCGCCGGAGGCGGCGTCCAGGTCATAGAGCTGTAAGGTGATCATTCCCTCAAGGGCCAGAGCAGCACATACTGCTGAGACTGCAATCTTTTGCATTTGGGCCTCGTGAAGCTCCAGGGCGATTTCAGCTCGCTTGGACGTGTTATGAGCGCAGGTACCTACCCGGCTTTCCTGCTCTTCAACTCCTCCGCCACCGACTTCTTCAGCGCGTCCATGATATTGACCACGTTCGACTTCGGAGACGCCTCGGACGTCTTGCCTTTAGCAGACTTCTTCGGCCTCAGCGCCTTCTTTTTCTCCTCGATCAGTTTCAGGAGGCTTTCCTGGATCGGATCGCTGACCATGTCAGGTGACCAATGCGATGTCTGCTGCTTGATCAGCTTCTGCACCAGCGGCACCAGGTCGGGATCGCCTTCGTCTTCGATATCGTCGAAGTAGTTCTCTTCCGGGCGGACCTCATCTCCGAACCGGAGCGACCAGAGGACGATGCCTTCGCCGCGCGGCTCCAGGATGACGGCACGCTCCCGGCGGCCCATAACGAGTTTGGAGACCCCAACGACGCCATCGGATTTCATGGCGTCGCGAATGACGGCGAACGCTTCGTTGCCGACCGGGTCGTCAGGCATGAGGTAATTCGGCTTCTCCAGATAGACCCATTCGATGGATTCGGCGGGTACGAACTTCTCGATATCGATCGTCTTGACCGTATCGAGCGTCACGCGGTCAAGGTCGTCGTCTGTCAGTATGACATAGTCGTTCTCGCCACGGGCGTAGCCCTTGGCTTCGTTCTCGTCCTTCACAGGCTTGCCGGTTACGCTGTCGACATACTGGGAGACGACGCGATTTCCCGTCGATTTGTTGAGCGTATGAAACCGGACTTTCTCCGATTCCGATGTCGCAGAGGTCATCGAAACCGGGCACGTGACCAGCGAAAGCTTCAGATAACCCTTCCAACGATACGGGGCCATGGTCGATCTCCTCAGCTTGCCTTTCGGTGCGACGTGGATCTCGATGACGGGGCGGTCTTCGAGGCCGTTCCACGGGCAGCCTTTCCGGAAGACCCCTGATTGGCATTGGCCGCTGTGCGCGTCGCCTTGCTTTTGCCGTTGGCGCCGGAGGCTAGCAATCCTGCACTCTCGCGAAGAGCCGCAAGCAGGTCGTTGGGTTTGGAGATCTCGACCTTCTTCGGCTTGGGCAGCGCCTTGCCCTCGATCTTGGCCTTGACCAGTTCGGCAAGGGCGGTTTCGTACCTATCGTTGAAAGTCGCTGGGTCGAACTCGCCCTTCTTGGTGGAGATGATGTGTTTGGCGAGATCCAGCATCTCACCCTCGATTTTCAGCTTGGGCATCTCCTCGAACGCCTTGGCGCTTGAACGCACCTCGTAGTCGTAATTCAGGGTGGTGGCGATGAGGCCCTTGCCGTGGGGACGTATGAGGACGGTCCTCATCCTTCGAAAGAGGACTGCACGCGCAACGGCCGCAACCTTCGACTTTCTCATTGCGTCACGCAGCGCGACGAAGGCGTCTCCGCCCATCTTGTCAGGCGTGAGATAGTAGGGCTTGTCGAAATAGACATCGTCGATCTCATCGCAGGGTATGAAGGCCTCGACTGATAGCGTCTTGTTGCTTTCGGGAATGGTGGCAGCGATCTCTTCCGGATCGATCTGCAGATATTGACCGTTGTCGATCTCGAAGCCCTTGACCTGGTCCTCGCGCGGCACCGGATCTTCAGTCTCGCTGTCCACATAGATGCGGTTGACCTTGTTGCCGGACGCCTTGTTGATCATGTTGAACGAGATCCTGTCCGAGGTGCTGGCCGCGGTGTACAGGGCGACGCCGCAAGACACCTCGCCAAACTTCAGGAAACCTTTCCATTGGGCACGCTGACCACCCGCCATGACGCCATACTCCGAATCACCCAGTTGCGACTCAAGTCCGAAACGGGTGATTCGTTCCGACTCGAAACGAATCATTTTTCAGAGGCTTAGGGCGTTTCGCTCTGAGATTGATTCATTGGCCTGTCACCGTCTGACAATTTCGAAAGGCTTCCGTTAGCGGCGCCTTCGAGCCTGCTTCGGCCTTCATCTCTAAAAGGCCGGCAATCCGCGCAGCTTGCGACGCATCCAGAGCGAGAGGCCAAGTAGGGGACCGAAACCAGCCGCGGACTACGCCACCGCCAGGCAGCCAGTCGGTAGAGCCGAGCATCTGCGTGAACTGTGATGATGCACTCAGCGGCAAAAGAGGCCAAAGTTGCCGTCATCTGGATCCATGCGGAGAAATAGCCGCGCCGGCCATTCGGCCCCTGCTCGGCATAAAAGAATCGCGATAATGACTGGCGAGCGCCGGGCCTCGTTCGTCAAGCGCACGCGCTTTGTCAAGCAAGCCTGCACTGAATTGGTGGAACCAGCAAAAACTTCCTGCGTTTGCTGACAACCGCTTCACCCGTATAGACGAGCCACCCATGTCCAATGTTCCGGAAGATCACGTCCTGATCTCAAAGGCTGTTAGCGCCTGGTATCGGCACTATGGTGTCGGCTGGGACGATAATGCGTCCTCGTACCTCTGCGACGCGGCCATCAAGCTTTACGCGAACGGTTGCCGATCCCTTGAAACGCTGGCCGCCACCCTCATCTCAGACGTCGTCGGGATCGCAGCAACCCGTGTGAATGCTACCTCGTCCTACGCCGTCCACTGACGCCTGTTGGGTGCTCGGTTCAAAGCTGCATTCGTTCACTCGCACCGTGAGGCGCTCGGCCGCCGACGCCCGCCATCGCCAATAGTCAAGCCCTGATCCGGCATCGATTGCGCGGAGGAGGGATAACGCTCAACCGTTCCGAGGCTTGTTCGAGTTTCCAGACGGCATAGGGCGTTGTCTTTGCCGGCGCCTGTTCAGGGCCGGGGCTCCATCCGACCACCAGACCGCCCCTACCTACCGAGCGAGACCTTTGGGGCATCGATTGTCCTTCTGGCTTCAAGCAATCGCGCCGGGTCAGGAGAGGCTTATGTAACTTACCTGCGTGCAGACAAAAGCTCCGCCACGAGACGCTTGTGTTCACCTTCAGTCAGATCGGGGTGTCGACCTCCGCCAAAGGCGGCCCCGAACGATGATGTAACGGCTGTCGGTGTGGTGAGCGGGCCACTGCCAGTTTTCACTGAGCACCGCCCGTGCCGCTCGCGATGGACGGCTTCCGTAACGGGACGAAGCCTCCGCGCCTCCGTGCAATCGGCGTACTGCGGGAGTTAAGACCTCAGTCGCCCGCGGCAATAGCCGTGAGGGATGACGGATTTCTCCCATCTGGTTTCGTGTCCGGTGGCGCCATACCATGGCATGAGGTCATGGCCGCCGTGCCTAACCGACGTGGTCCCGCACACCCCGTTACCCGGAGACCCCCGGTTGTTGTTACGTCCGTCACTCGGCGCGGGTTTGCACATCGGCATGTGTTAGAAGAAGGCCTCGGAACCACCATTGCCCTAATGGCCCGAAGCCTTCTCATGCACACCATCATTTCGTGTTGTGGGTCTCTCAGGTCCACAACGAGCAAATTGCTAAAATATGAAAGCCCGTTTTGTCAACGCGGATCGCAGCCGAATTTTTTTGGCGAGCCGGTCTAACCTGCTGCCGACATTAAAGTTAGGACGGCGAACGTTGTCGGTAGCCCACCGCACGCGTTCAATCTCTTCTCCCTCGACCCATTGCAGAGATCATCAGAGCCCGCGCGCCGCCCTCGCGTGGGCTTTTTCATCGCTGTGCTCTCTTAGAATCTGCTCACCGGTCCGGAAACGCGTTGATCAAGATGATGTCTTCCGCCTCACGGAGCGAGAATAAATTACGGCACGAGCCAGAAACAAATCTGTTCCTTCCGTCGGTTGCGGGACATCGCATCCATCGCATCAACCGTTTGCCTGATGTTTCTTCGATAAGCGCCGCGGAGAAATTCATAACCCGTTTACCCACAAAACCTTGGAGGATGAGACCGCGTTCAAGGTTCGGCTTGCGCTTCACCGCCCGCGAGGGCTTTTCAACACTTCCGAAGATTGCTGCCCGCTTTTTCTGTCGGGACTGATCAGAGTTTGCTTCGAGCCGCGTCAGCAGGATCAACAGCCCATCGGTCACTGATCCTCATGAACGTCACTCGCGCACTCTAGCCGAAGAGATCCGGCTCCGTCAGCATTTCGCCGGCCACATCGACGATCGTCGAGCCGTATGGCTCCCTTGCCACGATGCGGATCGCGTCGTTCGGCACGGGACGTGCCAGGTGCTGCGCTTCGTCCCAGGGTGCGCGCATCCAGACGTCGGTCTCGTCCTTAGTCAGCAGCAAGACCGGCATCGCTTTTTCATGGACTGGAGCGACCACGTGATTGGCATCGGTTGTTAAAAAACCATAGAGATCATCCGTCGTCAGCCCGTCCTTTACCTTGCGAACGCTTTGCCACTGCGGGACATGAATGCCTGCGAAGAACATAAGATCGGTTCTATCGGCGCGGCCGAACCAGGCATTCGGCGTCTTGCCTCCAGGCTCCTGGCTGATGGGGTCGGGTTCCGCAAAGGTCGTTACAGGAACGAGGCAGCGGTGCTCGGCTCCGAACCATCGCCGCCAATGCGGCAAGTTGAGCTTGCGGACATTGGTGACGCCGCGATCCGGCTCCATCCGTAGCAGTTCGTTCATGTCTACAGGCTTGCCTTTGGCAGCAAGCTTTGCAGCGCGCCCCTCCGCAGCCTTTTTCTGGACGAAGACCGGTGAGGGCAGGCCCCACCTCGCGTGGACAAGCTGCTTCCTTCCGTCGTTGGTGTTGCGGATAATCGGTCCGAGCTGATCCGGGTTCATTTGGTAGGCTGGCATGAGGTTTATCAGGCTCTCAGCATCTGCAGCCCATTTCGAAACCCAATCCCGATCTTCCATGCGATATAAATTGCACATTGCTCGCCATCCTCCTGCACGAGCGGAACCGTAATCCAACGGCACCGGTGTGCCAACGTTTCATTCCGACGGGGTAAGGCGGAGGCCCAGACGATCCCAACCCGTATTCCGAGGACAGAGCATCAGGGAACGGATATAGTTGCTGGCCCCTCCCGGACTTATCAGCCTTTGTCGCACTAGCCGCAAAGACGACGACATAATCTTCGTCCTCGGTAAACCCTTGGGTGAGTAGCTGAGGGCCAACTTCGACCAACGAGCTTCACGCATGTGCGCATTGTCGCCCACGCGTTTATGGGGCGTCGTGATGGGCGCGCTTATGGCTGTACGAACGTCGGGTCGTTGTCGAACGATTAGTGAACAGTGCCGCTTGCGAAGGGTCCGATGGCCATCTGTGCTTTTGCCAGCATGTGGACGGCCTGATGCATCAACTTCATCGCGAGTGGCCCCTCATCGATTGACACAGTGTCGGCGATTGCGCGCAAAGTCGACGAGGTAGCCGCCAGCATTGTTTGCAGAGATGTCTCACTGCAAAGAGCAGCGTGATCCGCTTGTCGGTCGAGAGAGTAGCAGAGGAGGTCCAGGACTTCTTCGCGTTCTGCGGGATTCATTTCAGAAATGCACTTCAAATCCCGTCTCCTAGTTGCTGATTTCAAACTAGGGAGCACGTGCAAACAGACAAGTATTACTTTTGAAATTAGGTCGTAACATCACCGGCCCGGTCGGGGAATCATCTTTCACCGTCTGTTACTCATCAAGCTGCATATGAAGCGGCCGTCTCTTCCGACGGGAAATTGTCGTTTGATCGACCTGCATGCCGGCCATTAGGATCTGAAGTCTAAAAAAATACGCCGCTGTTTCCAGCGGCGTCCAGTCGGGAAGAGAGCTTTGCTTCGCCAGAGAAAGGTGGAAGCAGCTGATAAACGGAAGGGCACAAGGAAAGTTCCTTGGACAGTCAAACAATGAATGCGCGCCGTCGCTCCCTACAGAGGGCGTGAAAAGCATCAGATATTTACCCGCCCCCAGGCGCCATCGTTAGTCTCCCGACGTCCATCTATAACCTCTCCAAGTTCAGGTTTGATGGTAAATGCCCTGTCCCACAGAGATCATCATAACCCAGCATTAATTTGATCCCTCCCCCTCTGGCTCACACACGCAAAAAACGCGCCCGCGTTTCCACCAGCGCAGTTCGAGGTCATGCAGGAGGGTTGCCGCCCGACTTTGCAAGGGATTGGGAGCCTTGCAGTGAACAGTAAACAAGGCGCTGGGCGGCAGTCGAATAACACCTGCCGACTAAACCAGTTCCGCCGCTTTTGGCAGCGCAGAAACATTCGCCATGCTGACTTTATCGAAACTCGAGATTGTAGCCATAGCGCATTGGCCGCAGCCGCAGACCAAGCCCGTAGTCCGGCCAACCAGATGCTCGCGCAGGAGCTCCCGTTCGCTTTCGCGGAGGTCCCGAAATCCGCCGACATCGATCACGACTTCGCCGGGATAGCCCGGCAACGCGGCATGAAACACTACGAGGAGCCTCTCGCGTGGGCCTGGCTTCTGTTGTCTGGGCATTCTCCGATCACCGGAATCGGCTCGAGCAACGCGCCCACGCTGTTATTTCCTATGGCGACGGGCGACTTACTCCTCCTCTAGCCGGCGACCGGGCAGTTCAAGGGTCCGCTCGCGCCATTTTCTCTCCCTGACAAGCCGGACCTGACCCTCTGGGTTCTGCCGGTCTTTCTGGGGACAAAACAGATCGTCCTTCCCGAGACACATGACCCGCGCCTCGAAAGTTACTTCAGGAGTTCAACTCGCGCGGCGTCGGAGAGACTGTCCGGGGAGATGTTGCAGCGTTGCAAGTTGACGAAAGTCCTACGTGGCTTACTGGTTCGGATTCAGCCCGTCGCTAAACACGGCTAGCCTGCGCTGCATCGAAGTGCCGGCGATTATACGGCCTTGTCATCCGGCATCCTTTTACCAGCCTCGTCATGTTGGCAGGCCCGATATGCCCGATAAAATTCCTCGATCGGCCGCTCCTCGAGGCCCTCGTCCGTGAGCCTAAGTTTGTAAAACTGGAATGCGTGGTTCGTCTGCCTTCAGGGCCGTAGACCTGGTTTGCCAGCACAGGTCCTGGGACACAGAGCAAACGGCAGCTTTTGGGTGATTTGGCAATCGCTCGAGGGGGCGAAGTGGCGGTGCAAGGCGGAAATAATTTCCGCTCTAGTTCCGCTCTCTTCACCCACTACATTTCGCCTGCATAAGCCGACACCGCTTTCGGATTGAGTGTACAATCTTCTCCAGCACTCTCGCCGGATCGCCAGCAAAAGCCTCAACTTGCGGCGCTACGTCATCGCACGTGGCGCTGACAAGCTCAGCAAGCTCCTCGACGCGCCTTACCGTCGATGCACCGCTCAACCCAATCTCGTCGGCCAGCGCCTGCCAATCCGCTCGCCGGAGATCCGTAGCGTTGAACCGGCCGGCTATCCCCTGCGGCAGGCTCTGATCGACCTGCCGATAAACGGCTGCGCACATCAGATCGTAAAGCGGTGCCATCTTTGCAGACCCGCCGGCACCAATCAGGACCGAATAGTTTTTAGCGTGTGAATCCGAATTGCACATCAACACATTGAAGATCACTGCATCGAGAAGCTTCAGGCGCGCGGCGGGCGAAACCAGATCGCTGAGGGCGTCGAACATCATTTTCAGCGTCACGCCGCGTCCTGTCGAGGAGCGCTCATATTTCTGCGATGGGAAGTGGCCCGTTAGCTGGCAAAGATCCTCCTGATGCAGCCGGCGAATCTCGCCTTGTGGGTCGGTGAAGCGGTCGTATCGCTTCACTAGCAGATAGCGTCGTTTACCGGCTACACCAATCGTCGCTTCGGCTGCCTCGATACCACAGGCGCGCGCCAGGGCAAGGCAGAAAGCTTCGTTCTCGACACTGCCCGCAAGCCGTTTCGTATCCGGCTTCAGAATGTGTGTGGAAGGCGTTCCATCAATCGGAATGGAAATCGCACCGTCCTCATCGACGAAGACGGGCAGTTTTTCCTGAACGCCTGCAAGCGACATTGAGACGCCGTGTTCTCCAACGAGGAAGGGTTTTGCGGGAAGCTCGTCCAGGATGCGTTCAAGCGCTACGGCATCCGGCGTGGGTTGCAGATGTACCCCAGTCCTCCGCGGCTCGCCAATCGATAATGCGCCGGCTGTGTCACGCCCGATGTGGCCTAGAAGACCTACGATGTCCTGAGGGGAAACCTTCAGCCGCTGGCCGATTTGGGCGAGGTGCGTTTCCGGGAGCAGGTTGGCGAGCCAGGGCAACAGCTTGTCGGCAGCGACGGAGCCCGAGCGGAGCGGCATGGTGAGCGACATCGGGAAGGCGGACCGGCGCGCTTCCCAGCCAGGGTCATAGTCCAGTCGCCACTCGCCGTCGAAGGTCAAGCTGGCAACAGGGAGAGCTTCGTAGAAGATTGTGGTCATCGACCGTCACCGAATGTCGGCAGGAAGTCGAGGTCGTCGCTAAGGGTCGGGGAGCCGGCTACGGCCGTTCTGAGATCGCCGATCTCGATGCCGACAGTGCGCGCCACGATCAGGGACTTCTCAAGCTGGCAGCTCGGCTTACCGGATTCGAGCTCGACGATGAAGCGCTCGCCCGTTCCGGATCGGGCAGCAAGCTCGGTCTGCGTCCAGCCAAGCGCCTTGCGTTTTTCCCGAATGGCGCCGCCGAAATCGCGTGCGGATTTGAACATCAAACATCTCCTGGAATGGCTTACCGTACAGGAAGATTTCTCGCAAATCAATGCGAACCTTACCGATCGGGAAGTACACGCAAACGCGCTCCCAAATCACCCCGATCGGGAAGTTTAAATCTTACCACGGCGCTAGAAAATGAGGTTCTCGAGCTCCGGGTATCGCGTGGGGTACACCTACGGGTATCGCAATTTTCCGAATGCGAGCAGGGGTTTACGGAAATCCCAGGTCTCTCAGGTATCGCGGGCCTAATTGGCGGAGTTCCACCAACTCCGCACATCTATGGCCAACTTCGAGTTCACGGAGGGTGTCTTCCACTTCAAGGACGAGCTCGTCCCGGAAGGCTTATGCTTCGAAATAGGCTTCGACTTGAAGGAACCCGCTGCCGCTCTCAAGGACGCGAGGCATAATGCCTAACCTCATCCTGATAGTCGAAGATGAACCACTTCTTCGAATGCTTGCAGTCGAACTTGCCGAGGACGCCGATTTTCAGGCGTTTGAGGCGGCGAACGCCGCTGAGGCGCTGTCGCTGCTCGAAGCAAATCCGGACGTCCAAGTCCTTCTGACCGACATCGACATGCCTGGCGGGCTCGACGGTCTGATGCTGGCGAGGATCGTCTGCAAGCGTTTGCCCTCTATCGAAATCATAGTTGTCTCAGGTATGCGACCGCCAAACGCGGACGAGTTGCCCTCGGGCGGTATCTCCTACAACAAGCCTTATGATTTCGGTGCGATGACGACACAGTTGCAAAGGATGTGCCAGCGGCGACGGAGGCTACCGTCTGATAGCGAACGATCATCGCCGTTAGGGTTGATTTGATGGCCGCCTTGCTAGGTTAGGAGGTTCTAACTTAGAAACAAGAACACACGGACCGAACAAGAGCAAGGCATGCGCATTCTAATCGTTGAAGATGAGTTTCTGATCGCGCTGGATATCGAAGACGTTGTGCGATCCTTAGGACACGAGGTCGTCGGTCCTGCTAACAGCCTGGCCCGCGTCAAGGAACTAGCCGCGAATATCGACCTTGCCCTTGTTGACGTCCGTCTTTATGACGGGATCACGGGGCCTGATGTTGCCGAATACCTGGCCGCCGAACTTGGCGTGACAGTGGTTTTCATGACCGGCAATCCTGAAGCTGTCCGCGCTAGCACCGCCGCCATCGGTGTGCTGCAGAAACCGTTCGGGCTCGGACATGTATCCGACGTCATCAAATATGCAGCTGCTGTCAGGGACGGCCGCCATCCGGCGCCGCCGAGGGAGCTGGAGCTGCTTCCCGCCGCGTAGGGACCGCGTATGCCGACTGCGGCGAAACCAGCCCGACGATGGAAGATGGACATCGTCGGACACTCCCTCGGCGCAGGCCGTCGCAACCCATCTGGCGTTTCACATCTCCGACCGGCGGACTGCACGGCTCAATGTCATCCTCTGCGAGGGCATTGAGAATGCGTCCGCTGGTGTAGGCTGCGCAGCCGCGTCATCCGAAGGTTGAACAATCCTGTCGCCTCGGGAGGTCGCCAAGCGCGGGCCCGTCGGGAGAGCTCGTTTGAAATGGAAATAAGCCATGGCGCCGGTCGGGTTGCGTCCGAGTTGATCGCTTGCTGGCAATTTGCGGGGATCCGACTCGACTTAGACGAGTCACGTCCCATGTGACTGGTTTGTGACAGCGAGAGGTACTGCTTATGACCAGTCCGGATCTGAAAGCCGCAGTCGGTCCGCGTCATGTCCAAATAGACGCAGCCAGACGATATCGGCAGGGGTGTTGCGTCCGCGACCTCGCCGCGCTCCTCGTTGGTGGCGGGTGGCCGCAAGCTGGGAAGACCGATCCGGTGTTCCGCGGAGCCCCCGCGACCTCACTCGACACTCTGGAGCTGTATTTCGACGCAGAAACGGCCCGCGGCGTCTCCGAGCGTGCCGCGCCTGCGACTGGGATGCAGGTGCTTACCGACGACATGGCAGAGATGCGCAGGGCCGCTGACCAAAAAAGAAGGCCCCGACTGAGCGGGGCAGTTGGAGAGTGGTCAATCCGGGAACGGACGACACTGTTTGAGTGTAGCATTGGCCGCCGCACCGGGCAAATCACGCGTAACCGCCTTCTGGTGTAGGTCCGAATGAGCAAGCGATCGCAGCCTCTCCTAGCCGACGACAAGCCGCTGAAGAGCTCGGCGCACAAGCGACGTGACCTAACGCAGCCGAGCCTGCTTCTGGACCCAATGCCGGATCGTATCGAGCCGGCACTGGCGCTGCTGAAGCCCAGTCCGCCTGGCGATCCGCGCTTGATCGCGGAGGTCAAGTTCGACGGCTATCGAGGCGCAATCCACATTGAGCCCGGCGGCGTCCGCTTCCTCACAAGGGGAGGCCATGACTGGACTGAGCGCTTCCCGGCCGTTGCCGACGCCGCGCGCCAGCTGGGCGTTGCGAGTGCTATCCTCGACGGCGAAGCCGTTGTCCTGGACGAACAGGGACGATCTGACTTCGGCGTATTGCAGCGTTCGCTGGGCGGCAGGGGTGGCAAACTGCCCTCGGGCAATTCCGTCTTCTACGCCTTCGACCTGCTCTACCTCGACGGGCATGACCTCCAGAAGATGGAACTGTCGAGCAGGCGGCACCTGTTGGAGGAGCTACTCGACGGCCGGGAAGGGGCGATCCGGTTTTCCGAGCAGATCGAGGGCGACGCCGTCTCGATCTTTAACGCGGCATGCGAACACGGGCTGGAAGGCGTGATTTTCAAAGACCCGGATAGTCCGTATGGCTCCGGACGGACGGGCGACTGGATCAAGGTGAAGTGCATCCAGTCCGAGAGCTTCTTCATCGTTGGCTACGAGAAGTCGGCCGTCGCCCGTGGCGGCGTCGGAAGCCTTCTGCTGGCCGCGCACAAGGGCAACGGCCTTCAGTACGTCGGTTCGGTCGGTACGGGATTCAAATCCAAGGACGCCGCGGAACTGCGCGAGATGCTCGACAAACTGGCCATGAAGAAGCCGCCGCTCTTTTACGATGGACCACGAAAGAATGTCGCCTGGGCGCGGCCAACCCTGATAGCCGAGATCGAATACCGTGCTTGGACCAACGACGGCAAGCTTCGGCATGCCTCTTACAAAGGCCTGCGCGACGTGCAGGACAACGCAGCCGTTCTCGTGATCGAGGCGTGATCGCAAGGGGTATATGCGCGTGCGATCGACCAATTCGCTGGCAGGCGCGTGCCGTCACATTCGACACGGGTCCGACGTTATGTGGGCGAGCTGGAGGCACGACTGGTGACAGGCCGTGCTCCCGAGAGAGGCTCACCGGCGACCATGTTGGCGCTGTGGATCGAAGTCAGCGAGAACCCTGTCAAACGAAGAGGAAGCCATCACGGAGGACTGGACGGTCCGTCTGCCCGACCAGCTGGAGGCATTGAAGACACGTTCGTCTTTGCCGGAGCAGGACCAGGAAGATGGACCGGTTCGGCGGCAGGTGGCTCTCGAGCCATCGGAGAATCGTGTCCGAACCCGGATGTGCGCCCGTTGGCCGTCAGCGGCTGCAGCTATTGGCGAAGCGCTTAAGCTTGGTTTCCCCCGGCATTCTTCTCCCGAGCCCGCAGTTGGGCGCCCAAGGTCAAGACAGCGGCTACTCCGGCAGCCCCGCGAGAAGAAGGCCCTGCCGCAGGTCCTCGCGGTCTTCTTCTCGCTCCAAGAGAATGGTCGAGCGCATGAAGCCGGATACGGAAAAATCCTTGTTCGCGGCACGAACCTTTGCCGCCTCGACAGCAGCTTCAGCACTTCGGCCAAGCTTGCCCAAGGACGCCGCGGCGCGGAATGACCATCCTCCCTGGTGAGGCATCTTCCGGGTCTCCGACAGGCAGCGCTCATATCGACCGAGCGTGTAGTACGCACCGGCGATCTGGGCATGGTACCAAGGAGGATGAAATGGGTTCAGACGAACCGCCTGCTCCATAAAAGCTAGCGCCTTCTCCGCGCTTCCCCTCTGCACCAGCAGGTAGCCCAGCGACATGAGGCAGTCGGAGTCGTTCGGGTTCAACTGAACGGCGCGCATGGAGTGGTATTCGGCGAGATCGTATTGGCGGTCGTACAGGAGGACGTGACCAAGGATGCGCTGGCAGGTGGCGTCCTGCGGGCTAATCTCCAGAGCCTTGCGCGCTAGCTCGATCGCGACGCTTCGCGTCTCAGGGCTGGCGCCTCCGTAGCCTTCGAGGGCCAGCAATGCGAGTGCGAGAAATGAGTGCGGATGGGCATAGTGTGGATCGAGCGAGATAGCACTGCGAAATAGCACCACCGCGTCCGCATTGGACGAAGCGTCGTATGCGCGAAAACGGGCAAGTCCCTGTAGATGAACGTCATATGCCAGGAGGCTGGTTGGCGGCTTACGCAGCGACATCTCGGTTCGGGAGCTCTCGATCCTGCCAGCCAGCGTACCAACGAGCGTGCTGACAATTTCGTCCTGGAGCTCGAAGAGGTCGACTATCGCGCGATCATAGCGCTCTGCCCAGATCGTGGAGTCGGACGCTGCCTCCACAAGTCGGACCGAAATTCTGATCCTGTCCGACGACTTCCGAAGGCTTCCTTCGACCAGGAAGGAGACCCCGAGCTTTCGAGCGATCGCAGAGCTGCTTTCCTTGCTGTCGCGGAAGGTGAATGAAGAAGACCGACTACTGACAAATAGCGACGTGAATCGAGCCAGGCCGACAATAACGTCTTCTGTAATTCCGTCGCACATCGTCTCGTCCTCTGTGCTGCAGAGGAAGGGAAGAACAGCCACGGATGGCCGCGACGCCTGTGATGGATCATTCGCTCGCTTGGGAATGCCGCCGTGGAACCACGTACGAACCGGCTTTGGTATGTTCTTGAGCTGAATTTCGCCCCCATCTGTCCAGTCAAGGTCGAACTTGCCGGCGACGTCGTCGTGGACCCTGTCAGATATCGCGACTCCGCTTGGAGAAGCGATGCCCTCCAGTCTCACGGCGATATTGATGCTGTCCCCAAAGACGTCGCCATTTTCTTCGACGAGTTCGCCCTGGTGAACGCCGGCTCTAAACTCGATCTGCTCCGCGAGCGACCGTCCGACGTTTCTATCGCGGACCCATTCCTGAAACTGATGGGCGCAAAGCACGGCCTCCACCGTGCTCGGCACTTCTGCCAGCACGCTGTCGCCTGCGGTATTGATGATGCGACCGGATATGGCATTCAGGCCGCTCCTCAGCTTCTCGCGGCACTCCCGCAGGGAGGTCAGCGTTGCCGTCTCGGCCTCGCTAATCTTTCTGCTGTAGCCGACCACGTCCACTGCCAACACTGCTGCTAAACGACGTTCCACGGTTGCCTCCGCGGCGCTATGTTACCAACAGTGCGAGGGGCGGCAAAGAGGACCCGGTCAATTGAAGCTGCCGTGCAGGCCCAGGCCTGCGAGCGATCCAAGACTAAAGGCCGATAGGCCGCTCATAAGTCGTGTCAACCGGATTGAGGACGTTTGAATGACGCGGCCGCGGAGGTTACTGTGTCCCCACCGTCAGCCTCCTAGTGAGGCGGCGTTTTTAACAGAAGCGCGTCGTGAGATGGCCATGGAGCAAAACGACATAAGTGGGCGCTGCCTCTGCGGAACAGTGAGGTTCAAGTCGAGCGGACAGGTTCTGGCGCGTCGATCATGCTGGTGCCGGGATTGCCAGTATCTCGCGTGCGGTAATGCGTCCGTCAACATCATCGTCGAAGCGGTTGGTATTGCGGTCGAAGGTGATCTTGCCACCTACGAGAGCAGAAGCGACAGTGGAAACGTGATCCGGCGTAGTTTCTGTCCAAACTGCGGGACGCCCATGTTTTGCGAAGCCGTTGGAGAGCCAGATTATCGGGTCATCCGCGTCGGGGCGCTCGATGATCGGGATAATTTGGGCTCAAACATCGTGATATGGACAGCGTCTGCGCCTTCGTGGGCTTTATTTGGCCATGATGCCGAAATCTTTGTCGGGCAGCCTTAGAGTTTGCAGCTTTTCCGTCATCGAGGACTGGGTGAGCGCCTGGGCTGTCGTCGATGTTTCGGCTGACCGCGGCTATGCTCTGTCTGGTATCGTACCAAGGGTCAACATTTCTCCAAATGACATGGCGATTTAAAACCATTCTTAAGTTCGGTCGTGATTAGGTACCCTCAATATCTGGGGGGTCTCCATGTCTTTCTTCGCTCGAATGCTACTCTTCGTCTTTCTTCTGGCACCGTTTGGCGCCCATGCGTCCGGGGATGACTGGCAGGTTGCCAAGGCCACGAGCCAGGTTCGGTATACCATTGACCAGAAACAGTGGACCGACCTGCGTGCTGGTGATGTGGTGCCGAATAAAGCTTGGATCTCCACAGGCCCCCGCGGGCGTGCTCAGCTCGTGCGTGGGGTCGAGAGTATCGGCTTCCAGCCGAACACAATGGCTGCGATCACGACCAAGCCGGGCGGCTTCCTGTCACCTCGTAAAACCGAGATCTTCCAGCAGATCGGCGCGCTCGATCTTGAGATTGAAAAGCGGAGCCAGCCGCATACAACAGTTCAGACGCCATACCTGGCTGCCGTCGTGAAGGGTACGATCTTCCATGTCACGGTTGGCAAGAGCAAGGCATCGGTCGCCGTCGACCGCGGGCTTGTACAGGTCACGTCTTTCGCAAGCGGCCAACAAGCCAATGTTGGACCCCGACAGAGCGCGACTGTGGACAGGAAAGCCGGTATGGACGTCGCAGGAGCGGTATCGAAGCCATCCATAACGTCCGTCGCGCCATCCGTTGCGGTTGTCCCAGCTATCGGGGCCACGAAGCTGTCCGGCCAACCGGATGCCGCGCCTGACGACAAGGGCAAATCGAAAAAGGGCGCTGACGACACCAGTGCAAACACTGCCGATGACAGCAAGGGCAAGGGCAATTCTGGCAAGGGTGGCAACTCCAACGGGAATGGAGATGGCGGCGGAAACGGCAACGCCGGTGGAAAAGGAAACGGCGGTGGAAACGGCAACGGCAATGGCGGCGGAAACGGCAATGGAAATGGGAATGGTGGTGGCAAGGGCAATGGCGGTGGAAACGGCAACGGCGGCGGAAATGGGAATGGTGGTGGCAAGGGCAATGGCGGTGGAAATGGCAACGGTGGTGGCAATGGTAACGGCGGCAATGGCGGTGGTAACGGGAACGGGGGAAAGGGTGGCGGTAAGTAACGCCCACGCAGGCTACGCTGCTATTGCCGCATGAAGACCGCGAACTTTAGCACGGCTCCCATAGACGTTGCTTTCTGGCTCCACTGTCGCGCGGCGAATTTGGCTTCCGGAGACGGTCGATGCCTTGTGACGGCACAATGTGGCGCTGGCGTCGCGACAGTCTCCGAGGACCTGGCCGAGGAGCAGCGCCTGAGGACGGCGAGGTTCACGTTGCTGAGGATGTCGATAAGAACGAGACTGTAATCGGGTTCGTTTTATCGTCGCCGCGATGAAATGACGGCATCGCAGTTGTTCGCCGGTCAAGCGCATACGAAAGCCGCGTTTCTTGGGTGGTAGCCGTATTTCGGGTGGTGATCGCTGCCTCGTTATCAAGCCTGCGCAGTTAGCCGGCGGGTTCTCAAAAAATGCGGCGCAGTTCTATGGCTCAAGAAAACCCCACGTGAGGGTCAAGGGTACGCGCCAACCTGCAGCAGAACCGGCTCAGACCTTCTCCAATAGGCCCACCTCATATCGACGATTTGCCGGGCACCGTCATAAACGGCCGGCCCCCTGAAAGGCGCCAAGCACACCGACCGCGTCACCGTACACGGACACACTCTCGGAGGACAACATCCCCGAGCGCCGATTGGCTCAGGTTACGTCTTTTTGCTGCAAGAAGTGTTCGCCCGAAATATGGAAGACACTCAAGGTCATGCAAAAAATCCGCGTCAGACGCCGGCACATGTGGACCTTCTCTCGAGGGTGTTTTGCGCTTTTGAGCTACAAGCTCCTACCTCGCTACAATCTTACGGTTGCTCGAACTGTCGAGGAACCCGTTAATTGTCGCCGGCGAGCAACATCCGATCGAATGCATTACGATGCGGCCCGGGCCAGGCGGACTACGGCCGCATATCGACATTAGCCGTCGAGGTAATCTGCAGAAGGCGGCGGTTGTCCGATGACCGGATATATGGCCTCGGTGACCAACATCGGGGTGCGCATTCCCATTCGTAAGCGACATGGGGTAGTGCTCAAGATTCATCAACTCGGGGACGGGGAGGTCTTGACACCCCATAACCGATGCCATCTAGGTGTATGGTCCCAGCATGTCGTGGCTTGGCACTCGAATGAAGATGTCAGGCTTTTTCTCGCTGAGTTGCCTGATAGCTTCGAACGGTGTTTTAAATCGTAGGGCTTTGAGCTGTTTGGCTTAATTGTACGCGAGCAGCCAATCCCTGACGTGGCGTCGTAGGTCGGTGATCGAGGCGTAATGGAATGACTTAACAGTCGCGTCCTTGATCGTTCTGACCATGCGTTCAGCCTGCCCATTGGTCCATGGATGATAAGGCTTGGTCTGACGGTGCTCGATATCATTTGCGGAGCATACCGCGCCGAAGATGTGATCAACGAACCCCCGTTCTGTCCGTCTGTCATGCTGCGCGAATTGGACGCCGTTATCGGTGAGCACTGTGTGGATTTTGTAGGGTACTGTTTTGACCAGAGCCTTGAGAAAGCCGGCCGTCACAAGCTTCGTCGCCTTGCGATAGATTCTAGCGACGACGATCTTTGAAGTGCGATCGACCGCGACAAAGAGGAAAGCCTTGCCACCCTCGTATCGCAACTCTGCAATATCGATATGGAAATAGCCGATCTCGTAGGATTTGAACCGTTTGGGCTTTTCACGATCCGCCTTCGGCAGACGCGAGATGCCGTGGCGCTGCAAGCAGCGATGAAGGCTCGAACGGGACAGATGTGGGATTACATCCTTCAGGGCGATATAGACGTCGTCCAATGGCAACCGAGCCTGAACCCTCAATGAAACGATCGCGGCCTCCTCAAGAGCCGACAAGACCGTACTTTTGCGCTCCTTCGGACCCATCGCATCATCCTCGACACCTGGTCGAGATCGCCATTTCATCACCGTTTTTGCGTTGATGCCGTACCGCCGCGCGAGCGCCGCGGTAGGTGCTTTCGATCGCTGTAACTCTGCTCGAATGGCGTGCGTGGTCTTGGCGCTGCCGTGAAGAAATTGGCCCATAGAGTATCCCTTCGAAGATCGCGCGACTTCTCTCGCCAATATCGATGCCGCCATACGGCGGATTGCTGCCCGAATAGCCGAGAATGTACCGCGCAGCCGCACCCAGGCCGTGCCGCTGCACAGCGAAGGCGCTGCAACAAAGGTGCTGGTTACCTCCGACGGCGTACAGATCAAAATCGAGGTGACGCCTGTCATTCGTGGCTGCGTCTACTATCCCGAGACACGGGCGGTTTGCGACCGGGTCGAAGAGCTCTTCGGATATGCCGAGGTGCCTGTTGTGTCCTTCCCGGACCTCTACGCCGGCAAGATCGTCGCAGCCTTGGATCGGCAGCATCCACGAGATCTGTTCGATATCAGGCGTCTGATCGTGAATGAGGGAATATCCGATGAGCTGCGGCGTGCCTTCATTGTCTACATCCTGAGCCACAACAGGCCGATGGGCGAGGTCTTGGCGCCGACGCGCAAGGATTTGCGCCACGAGTTTGACGCGGGGTTTGCCGGCATGACGGAAGAGCCCGTGACCCTGGAGGCGCTGTACGATGCTCGTAAAGCTCTAATCGCAGAGGTCGTTGGCAAGATGCCTGCCGAGCACCGGCGCTTTCTTCTCTCCTTCAAGGCCGGCGAGCCAGAGTGGGACTTGAGAGATTTCGACCCGCTTTGATCATTTGAGGATATTGTCCGGGAATTTGCGGGATCCGGTTTGCACGTCAAGGCGTCTCAGGTGCGCGACTGCGCGATCGCCAAGCTCTCGATAGCCTCCCGCACCAGACGCAATCTTTCGAATTCTAGGGCGGCATCCTGAAGCGCTCGGTGGGCCGGCCTAGCAGGCTCGCTCCGCGCAATGACTTTTGCGACGAGCGCAGCGGCGTCAACGCCACGAATATTTCTGTCTTCAATCAGCATCAAGGCAACCTCTACGAAGAGATCGTCGGACTTTCGCACGCGCAGACTGTGTCTCGGAACCCCTCCGGCGCGAAGCAGGACGCTGAGCCATTTTCCGTCCCATGACGGCGAACTCGCGTAGAGATCATGGTCGGACAGCGTCGCCATCATCTCTTGGACCACGAGCGAGACCCGGACGCCTTCATCAGCAAGCTTGTCTCGGGAAATGCCGTGAATGCCTTCTGCGGTTTCCGACCAGTCCGTCCAGTTCGGCTCCGGAGCGATGAGCAGAGACCGCGACCGGCCGTCCTCGAACACCCACGAGATTTCGATCGGATAGCTATGCTTGCTGAGCGAGGAAGCTTCGAAATCCAGGAATACGTTCATGGTCGATCTCTAGTCGAAGTCGCCAGTTCTCCCAGCCCGGAAGACGACCACGGGGTCGCCCTCTTCTCCGACTGCGGGACGGCCGTCTCGCCGCACGACTAACACTCCGGCGTGGCGGCTCGTAGCTTCCTTTGCCTCGGCAATCGCCTCTTCTTCTGTGCCGCTGACGACGGTCTCCCATGCTTGTATGGGCTCGCCTCGGTCATCGAGATCGTAGGCGAATACGCTCAATGCAGAAAACGTCCCCGGCATCATGCGGTGCCGTGTTTCGGTCGGGCAAGCTGCGCCGCAGTTTTGCGGACGTCATCCTTGCGTTCTTCGTCGTCCGAGCGGTCAAGCTTAGCCCTTATTCGGGGCGCCTCCTCCTCTATGGCTCCGATAGGCTGGCCGGAATCATCAGGAAGGCCTGCGCTGCTTTGTTTGATCGCCGCATCCTTCGGGGCGTCGTCTGGATCGATCTTGGACATCTCCTTCTCCTAATCGTGGGTGGCGAGACGGAATCCGTCAGAGGATACGTCTCCCGACGCCGGTGGACGAACGCCATCTCCTTAAAGGACGGCCTCGGGTAGATCTGATCGTCTGCCTGCAGTCGTTGGTGTTCGTGTAAAGCTTACAACTTCACCGGGCTATGTCCGGTTGGCGGTCTGCGGGGCAGGGATGCGGTCCTTCGCATCAGCACGGCCTGTGCTCGGATCGGCGTCCGTCACGCCGTCGCCGGCCTCGCGGCTGTTGCCCATATTCACCGGCGGCGCGCGGCGGTCGTCGGCATTTGTCTCCGGCAGCTCGTTGTCCTGGGTGTCCTCGCTCAAAGACTTCGGCGGAAGCTTTGCGGAGCTCGGGATTGGATCGTTGGTCATGCTCTTACTCCTTCGGGGACGGAACTCGCAGACGCGGAGCTAGTTCCCGGGAACGGCGTCGTTGTGCTTCATTTTTATTTCCGATCGACGGGCCCGTTCAATGCAAATGACGAGTCTTCACTCTCGCTGCTGGCGGCGAATGAATCGAAAAGACATTTTGGCAGAGAATCTGAGTTCGCTGGAGGCTGGTTGGCTATCATTCGGTAATGCGGGATGAGGAGTGACAAAACCTCTGATAAGATTGCGAACCATTAGAGGATTTGTAACATGCCATCAGTGCAAGAGTCTCAAAGAGCAAAACTCAGAAGCCTGCTCGCTGCGCGCAGCATGATGCATGCACATGAACTGCGAGGCCGGCATCAGCGGACAAACGATCGCGCGCGCGCCGTCAAGCCGCTAACTCTCATAGTGCCGCTCGTCACATTCGCGGCGACTTGCGTGCTGGAGGTCTCCTTCGACTCGTTGAGCTGCGGGAACACGATTGATTTCGCCGCAAAAGGAACTGTCGCATCGTGATGATCATCTTGAGGATGAGCTATACCACCGGGGAACATATAAGGCGCCGGCGCCTGCGGAGGCGCGGCTCGAGGGGAAAAGGCCGAAGCGGCCTTCATCAGTCATTCCGGAGAAATGAACGATCCGATTGCCCGATTCAGGACTGCTCAGCCGTCATTCTGTTCAAAACGAAATGCCACCTCAGAAGGCGGCGGACCAAGGTGGATGAGCCAGCGACTTTGGAGTGATGCTCGCAATCTGGCTCTGACCACCATGATCAAACCCTCTCACGGTGGTTGGGGCTTGCATTAGGACGTGATGCAACGCTTCTCGCGAAGGGTATAATCAAAATAGCTACGACAGTAATCAGGGCAATCATTGCCCAAGCTTCGTTGAGCGCTTCGACCGTCGCGGCGGTTTGAACGAGCGGATCGAGCGTTGATGTCGCCTGTTCGTCAAAGGACCCGTTATGGCCCGCTATCATGGCGG
>Ga0102593_1000592_pt1 | contig 57430 bp, 48 predicted proteins | sample AraplaCol_mMS_r2_2_FD_76862 | JGI IMG/M metagenome (GOLD analysis project Ga0102593, IMG submission 76862) | Arabidopsis root microbial communities from North Carolina, USA - plate scrape MF_Col_mMS_r2 (SPADES assembly) (version 2) | ecosystem: Host-associated > Plants > Roots > Endosphere... | reverse complement strand
TGACGATGATGTTCAACGAATGGTCGTTCCTCGACCGCTTCGACGCCGCAGCCGAAGCCGGCTTTGCCGCCGTCGAATACCTCTTTCCCTACGAAGCCACGCCGGAGGCGATTGCCGAACGGCTTGCCCGCAACAATCTGCAGCAGGCATTGTTCAACCTGCCGCCGGGCGACTGGGCAGCAGGCGAGCGTGGCATCGCGGCTCTTCCCGGACGGTTCGATGCGCTGAAAGCGGATGTCGAGCGGGCCCTGGACTATGCGGCGGCGACCGGCGTCAGGCGGTTGCATCTGATGGCAGGCATCGCCGACCCTCATGACCAAGACGCCGCCTCCTCTTATCGGCGCTCCGTCACCTACGCTGCCGGGCGGCTTGCGGAAAAGGGCATCGATCTCCTGCTCGAGCCGATCAACGGGCGCAACATGCCCGGATATTTCCTCAACGACTTCGCCGCGGCCGAGCGGCTGATTGCCGAATGCGGCCTGCCGAACCTGAAGCTCCAGTTCGACATCTATCACCGCCAGATCATCCATGGCGACGTCACTATGGCGTTGCGACGCCTGCTGCCGATCACCGGCCATATCCAGATCGCCAGCGTGCCGTCACGCAACGAGCCGGACGGGGAGGAACTGAACTATCCCTATCTGTTCGGCGAAATCGACCGCCTGGATTACGACGGTTTCATCGGCTGCGAATACATCCCGCGCGGCCGCACATTGGACGGTCTTGGCTGGTTCAAACCTTTTGCACGGAGCTAGACGATGGCTATTTTGCTCGGATCAATCGCTGACGACTATACCGGCGCTTCCGACCTCGCCAACACGCTGACGAAGAACGGTCTGCGCACGGTGCAGACGGTCGGCATCCCCGATCCGTCGCTCGCCCTGCCGGATGTCGACGCCGTGGTCGTTTCCCTGAAGATCCGCTCCGTCCCGGCCTCGGATGCCGTGACGGCCGCGAGCAGCGCCGAGCGATGGCTGCGCCAGCGGGGTGCCGGCCATGTGCTTTACAAGATCTGCTCGACCTTCGATTCCACCGATGCCGGCAATATCGGTCCGGTCACCGAGGCCTTGAGCGAGGCGGCCGGCGGCGGCTCCGTGCTGGTGACACCCGCCTTTCCGGAAACGGGACGCACCGTCTATTTTGGCCATCTCTTCGTCGGCGGCCAGCCGCTGAACGAAAGCCCGCTCAAGGACCACCCCCTCAATCCGATGCATGACGCCAATCTCGTGCGGGTTCTCACCCGACAATCGCGCAATGCCGTCGGGCTGATCGATCTCACGACCATCGCGGCCGGACCCGGCGCCGTCAAGGCGAGGCTAGACTCTCTGCGCGCGGCAGGCGTCACTGCTGTTATCGCCGATGCGATTTTCGAACGCGATCTTGAAACGCTCGGCGAGGTCGCGTTGAAAACGCCGGTGTCCACCGGCGCGTCCGGCCTCGGCCTCGGCCTTGCCCGCGCGCTCGTCCGCTCCGGTCGGATATCGTCCGGCGGTGCAACGACGGCGGACGCCATTCGCCCGGTGGGCGGGCTGTCGGCGATCGTTGCCGGCAGTTGCTCCAAGGCGACGCTCCACCAGCTCGACGTCGCCGAACGGTCGATGCCCGTCCTGCGGCTCGACCCGGAACGGCTGCTTGCCGGTCCCGATGAGATCGCCGCAGCGATCTCTTGGGCCGGAGACCGCATCTCCGCCGGCCCCATCGTGGTCGCCGCGAGTGCTGCGCCTGAAACCGTGTCCCGGCTGCAATCGCTATACGGGCGAGAGGCCTCCGGCCACGCGATCGAGACCGCGACGTCGATCATAGCAGCCGAACTGGTGGAGAGAGGCGTGCGGCGCCTTGTGGTCGCCGGCGGCGAAACCTCAGGCGCGGCGGTCGACAGGCTCGCCATTCCGGCATTTCTGATCGGCCCGGAGATTGCGCCTGGCGTGCCGGTGCTGCGCACGGTCGGCAATGCGCAGGGCGACATGCTTCTGGCGTTGAAATCCGGGAACTTCGGAGGCGAAGATTTCTTTACGGCAGCGCTGGCGATGATGCACTGACATGCCCATTGCATGTCCGTGATGTGTCGAGCGCCAGGACCCACCGCCAGGATCTGGATAGGACGCATATCGGTTGGTTCTAGCATAAGATGCGGCGGCCGATGATAGCAAAGCCATAAGATACTGCCTGAACCATGGCCTTCAGACGATCTGCCCGCCGGCGCTCCGGCAGACTGGCGGGCACGACATGAAGGACGCCCCCATGCAAGCAAGTCAGATCGAAATCGTCCCGTTCGGCCCGGACCATCTGGAAGCCGCCGTTGCGCTCTCAAGACAGGCGGGCTGGCCGCATCGGACGGAAGACTGGCGGTTGGCGCTCGCCTTGAGCGAAGCGATGGTCGCGGTCGAGGACGGCAAGGTCGTCGGCACCGTGCTCGTCACGCCATACAAGGGGGATTGTGCGACCATCAACATGGTCATCGTCGACGAGACGATGCGCGGCCGCGGCCTCGGCCGCAGGCTGATGGACGCCGCATTGCTGACCGCGGGAGATCGGCCGCTGAGGCTGGTGGCGACGACGGCAGGTCTGCCGCTCTACCAAAAGCTTGGCTTCCGCGAGACGGGAACCGTGCTGCAGCACCAGGGTCTTGCCGGAGAAATTGCCGCGCCGGAGGAAACGGAAGCCGCCACCGATGCCGATCGCCCTGCCATCGCGGGACTCGACCGACTTGCCTTCGGCGCCGACCGTGAAGGGCTGCTCTCCTATCTCGCCGGGATCGGCGAATTCGCCGTCATTCGCCGCGACGGTCGCATTTCCGGGTTCGCTTGCCTGCGTCCTTTCGGCCGTGGCGAAGTGATCGGACCCGTGGTGGCCGCCGATCTCGGCGAGGCCAGGAAACTCATCGAACATTTCATCGCCAGGCGGCCCGGACGGTTCCTCAGGGTCGATACAACTGCCGAGACCGGGCTTTCCCCATGGCTCGCCGAACACGGGTTCGCCCATGTCGGCGGCGGAATCACGATGAGAAAGCCGTTGGCCAACGACGCCGCCGATCCGACCGCCACCACCTTTGCCCTCGCCAGCCAGGCACTCGGCTGATCCGGAGATCTCCATGTACAGCAATTCCCTCATCGAACTCGATCGCGCCCACCTCATTCATCCGGTCGCCTCCTACCGCGGCCATGAAAAGCTTGGCGTGCGCGTGCTGGCCTCGGCCAAAGGCGCGACGGTCACCGACGCATCGGGCAAGCAGCTGATCGACGGCTTCGCCGGCCTCTGGTGCGTCAATGCCGGTTACGGCCACGAAAGCATCGTCGAGGCGGCGGCCCGACAGATGCGGGAACTTCCCTATGCAACGGCCTATTTCGGCCTCGGCTCCGAGCCCGCGATCCGGCTTGCCGGCGAACTCGCCGACCGTGCGCCGGGCGATCTCAACCACGTCTATTTCACCCTCGGCGGCTCCGATGCGGTGGACAGCACGATCCGCTTCATACGCTACTACTGGAATGCCCGTGGAAAGCCTGAGCGCGATCAGTTCATCTCCGTCGAACAGGGTTATCATGGCTCCTCGACGGTCGGCGCGGGTTTGACGGCGCTGCCCGCCTTCCATGCCGGCTTCGGCGTTCCCTTCGACTGGCAGCATAAAATTCCGTCTCACTACGCCTATCGCAACCCGGCGGGCGACAATCCGCAGGCGATCATCGACGCCTCGCTTGCGGCGCTGAAAAGCAAGGTCGAGGCGATCGGGCCGGAACGCGTCGCCGCCTTCTACGTCGAGCCGATCCAGGGCTCGGGCGGCGTTCTGGTGCCGCCGAAAGGCTGGATGAAGGCCATGCGCGAATTCTGCCGCGCGCACGACATCCTATTCGTCGCGGACGAGGTGATCACCGGCTTTGGTCGCACCGGCCCGCTGTTTGCCTGCAGCGAGGATGAAGTCGTGCCCGATTTCATGACGACCGCCAAGGGCCTGACCTCCGGCTACGTCCCGATGGGCGCCGTCTTCATGGCCGATCACGTCTATGAAACGATTGCCGAGGGTGCGGGTGCTGCCGCCGTCGGCCATGGCTACACCTATTCGGCCCATCCCGTCAGCGCCGCGGTCGGCCTCGAAGTCTTGAGGCTCTACGAAAACGGCCTTCTCGAAAACGGCGTCAGGGCAGGCGCGCGGCTGATGCAGGGCCTGGAGTCGCTGAGGGATCATCCGCTGGTAGGCGATGTCCGTGGCCGCGGCATGCTCGCCGCCGTCGAGCTTGTGGTCGACAAGGTCAACAAGACGCCGTTGCCGGCATCCGCCGAACCCGCCCGCCGTATCTTCGATCGCGCCTGGGAGAACGGCCTCGTCATCCGCGCCTTCGGCAATGGCGTGCTTGGCTATGCTCCGCCGCTCTGCTGCACCGAAACGGAGATAGACGCGATCGTCGAACGCACCCGCATCACCCTGGACGAGACGCTGGAGGACCCGGATGTGCGTCGGGCGCTGCGGGCCTGAGAATACCGCGAAACGGTCAGATTCGGTATTTTGTGCCGCCTCATGGCGCCTATTCGGCGAATCCGGTGCGGTGCAGGTGACACACTGAAATCAACGAAAGGCCTGGATCCCGGCACATGCGGGCCTTCCATACAAGAGCGGGACAATGACCCCGCCGGCGGAACAGAATTTTCTTCTTCGAGAACCGCGCTCCCACCGGAGCCGAACACTGGGGAATTCACGTGAGCAAGAGCCTTCCGGAATTCAAATATATGACCTTCGATGTCGTCGGCACGCTCATCGACTTCGAAGGCGGCCTCAAGACCTGCCTCGCCGAGATCGCGACCGAGGCGGGAACTGAAATCGACGGCGAGCAGGCGCTTGGCCTCTACCGTGCAGCCCGCTACTCCAAGGATGCCGACCTCTTTCCCGACGATCTCGTGCGCGTCTACCTGGCGATCGCCCCGAAGCTCGGCTTGCCCGCCGATCAAAAATATGGCGAACGGCTTCGGGATTCGGCGAAGGGCTGGAAGGGTTTCGCAGACAGCGCCGCAGCGCTGGCCAGTCTTGCGAAGGATTACCGCCTCGTTGCGATGACCAATGCCCGCCGCTGGGCATTCGATTTCTTCGAGAAAGAGCTCGGCAATCCCTTTTATGCCGCCTTCACGGCGGATGATACGGGGACCGAGAAACCCGATCCCGCCTTCTTCGAGAGGGTGTTCGACTACGTCGCCTCGGAAGGACATTCGAAGGACGACATCCTGCATGTCGCCCAGAGCCAGTACCACGATATCGGGATTTCCAGGAAACTCGGGCTGACCAATTGCTGGATCGAGCGGCGACATGCTGAGAAGGGTTACGGCGGCACGATCGAACCGGCCGAGTTCACCAAACCCGATTACCATTTCACCTCGATGGCCGGCCTTGCTGATGCCGCGGCCGCCGCGCGCGCCTGACTTTGAAAGCAGATCGGGCCCGCCCGTAACGGGCAGCCCGCCACACAAGAAAAAAGGGGAATGAGATGAACGACAAAATCACCAACTGGACCAGATCCGACGATGCCATGGTCGAAACCGCCATCCGTCGTGGCGCCACTCGTCGCGAGTTGCTGCATATGATGCTCGCGGGCGGCGTGGCGATATCAGCCGGCGGGCTCGTGCTTGGCCGCGCCGGCAAGGCGCTCGCCGCAACGCCTGTTTCCGGCGGCACGCTCAAGGCGGCCGGCTGGTCGTCCTCCACGGCCGATACGCTGGACCCCGCCAAGGCGTCGCTCTCTACCGACTATGTCCGGTGCTGCTCCTTCTATAACCGCCTCACCTTCCTCGACAAATCAGGCACGCCGCAGATGGAGCTCGCCGAAGCGATCGAGTCCAAGGATGCGAAGACCTGGACGGTCAAGCTGAAGAACGGCGTTACCTTCCATGACGGCAAGCCGCTGACCGCCGATGACGTGGTTTTCTCGCTGAAGCGCCATCTCGACCCGTCCGTCGGCTCGAAGGTCGCCAAGATCGCCGCCCAGATGACCGGCTTCAAGGCCGTGGACAAGCAGACCGTCGAGATCACGCTCGCCAGCCCGAACGCCGACCTGCCGACCATCCTGTCGATGCATCACTTCATGATCGTTTCCGACGGCACGACCGATTTCACCAAGGCCAACGGCACCGGCGCTTTCGTCAAGGAAGTCTTCGAGCCGGGCGTTCGTTCGGTCGGGATCAAGAACAAGAATTACTGGAAATCCGGCCCGAACGTCGATTCCTTCGAATACTTCGCCATCAGCGACGACAATGCCCGTGTCAACGCCCTGCTTGCGGGCGACATCCATCTCGCGGCCGCGATAAATCCCCGTTCCATGCGCCTCGTCGAGGCCCAGGGCGACGGCTTCACCTTGTCGAAGACGACGTCCGGCAACTATACCAATCTCAACATGCGACTGGATATGGAGCCCGGCAACAAGCGGGACTTCATCGAGGGCATGAAGTATCTCGTCAACCGCGAACAGATCGTCAAATCGGCGCTGCGCGGTCTCGGTGAGGTCGGCAACGATCAACCCGTTTCGCCTGCGAACTTCTATCATGACGCAAACCTGAAAGCGCGGGCTTTCGATCCTGAGAAGGCGAAGTTCCACTTCGATAAGGCCGGCGTCCTCGGCCAATCCATTCCGATCATCGCTTCCGATGCGGCGAGCTCGTCGATCGACATGGCCATGATCATCCAGGCCGCCGGCGCCGAAATCGGCATGAAGCTCGATGTCCAGCGAGTGCCATCTGATGGTTACTGGGACAATTACTGGCTCAAGGCGCCGATCCACTTCGGCAATATCAACCCGCGACCGACCCCTGATATCCTCTTCTCCCTGCTCTATACCTCGGACGCTCCGTGGAACGAAAGCCAGTACAAGTCGGAGAAGTTCGACAAGATGCTGATCGAGGCGCGCGGGTCTCTCGATCAAGAGAAGCGCAAAGCGATCTACAACGAGATGCAGGGCATGATCGCCCAGGAAGCCGGCACTATCATTCCGGCCTATATCTCGAACGTCGATGCCACGACGGCCAAGCTCAAGGGCCTGGAAGCCAACCCGCTCGGCGGCCAGATGGGATACGCCTTCGCGGAATATGTCTGGCTTGAAGCCTGATAAAGCAAAGGAGACCGGGGCTGCAGCCGCGCCCCGGCTCTTCCTTCTGCATTGGTGGAACTCAACTCGAACGCACAAAGGGAAGACGCCCGTGAATAGCCAGGTCTTATCCCTTGTACTGAGCAGATTGTTCGTCGCCTTGATCACCCTGGTGATCGTCTCCTTTGCCGTCTTCTTCGCGACGACGCTGTTGCCCGGAGATACGGCGACGATCCTGCTCGGCCAAGCCGCCACGCCGGAAGCTGTCGAAGGCCTGCGCAAGGCCATGCATCTCGACGAACCAGCGCTCTTTCGTTTCCTGCGCTGGTTAGTCGGGCTGCTGCAGGGCGACCTCGGCACCTCCTATGCCAACGAAATGCCGATCGCCGCTCTCATTGCCGGTCGCTTCGTCAACACGCTGAAACTTGCCGGCGTCACCGCGCTTTTCTCCGTGCCGATCGCGCTCACGCTCGGGATCACTGCGGCGATGCTGCGCGGCACCCTTTACGATCGGATTGTCACGGTGATCACGATCGGCGTCATCTCCGTACCGGAGTTCATGGTCGCGACCTCCGCCGCGCTCATCTTCGCCGTCTACCTGAAATGGCTGCCGGCGCTTTCTTTCGCCAATGAGGTCCATAGTATGACCGACCTGTTGCGCGTCTATGCCATGCCGGTGATCACCCTCACCTTCGTCGTCTCGGCCCAGATGATCCGCATGACGCGCGCAGCTGTTATCGAGACGCTCAACACGCCCTATGTCGAGATGGCATTGCTCAAAGGCGCCTCCCGGCCGCGCATTGTGTTTCGCCATGCACTGCCCAATGCGCTCGGCCCGATCGTCAATGCCGTTGCGCTTTCGCTGTCCTATCTGCTCGGAGGCGTCATCATCGTCGAGACCATTTTCAACTACCCCGGTATCGCCAAGCTGATGCTGGATGCCGTCGCCACCCGCGACCTGCCGCTGATCCAGAGCTGCGCGATGATCTTCTGCCTTGGCTACCTGCTGCTGATCACCATCGCCGATATCATCGCCATCCTTTCCAACCCGAGGCTCCGATGACCATGACCCGTTCCGAAACCGCTTCCGGCCGGCTGTCCGGAACCCGGTTTGGCTATCGCTTCAACATCGTCGGCGCGATCGGCCTTACCATCATCCTCGCGTGGGCGCTCGTCGCGATCTTTGCGCCGTTGATAATCCCCTACCCCGTCGGCGAGATCGTCGATCTCGACTATTTCGGCCCGATGAGCCGGGAACTCTGGTTCGGCTCCGATTATCTCGGCCGCGACATGCTCTCGCGAATTCTGATGGGCGCGCGCTATACGGTCGGCATCTCGCTAGCGGCGGTGACGATCGCCTGCTTCAGCGGCGTCGTGCTCGGCATGATCGCAGCGGTCGCCGGCGGCTGGCTGGACACGATCCTCAGCCGCTTCCTCGACGCTCTCAACTCCATCCCGAGCAAGCTGTTCGGTCTGGTGGTTGTCGCTGCCGTCGGCTCCTCGGTCCCTGTTCTGATAATGACGCTGTCGGTCATCTACATCCCCGGCGCCTACCGCTTCGCCCGGGCGCTCGCCGTCAACATCAATGCGATGGATTTTATCACGGTCGCGCGCATCCGTGGCGAAAGCACTCTCTATCTCATTCGCTCGGAAATCCTGCCCAACATCGTCGGGCCGGTGCTTGCCGATCTCGGCATCCGCTTCGTCTTCATCGTTCTGCTGCTCTCCGGGCTTTCGTTCCTCGGCCTTGGCGTCCAGCCGCCCTATGCCGATTGGGGTGCGCTGGTGCGCGAGAATATCGGCGGCCTGCCGTTTGGTGCGCCGGCGGTGATGTTTCCCTCGCTTGCCATCGCCAGCCTGACGATCAGCGTCAACCTGCTGATAGACAATCTGCCGCAGAAAATTCGCGACCGGAGCACGTCATGAGCAACTTCATCGAAATCCGTGACCTGAAGGTCGAGGCCACCACCGATTCCGGTCGCCGCGTCGAGATCATCAAGGGTGTCAGCCTCGACGTTGCCGAGGGCGAGATCGTCGCGCTGATCGGGGAGAGCGGCTCGGGCAAGACAACGATCGCCCTGACCCTCATGGGCCATACCCGTGCGGGCTGTCGCATCTCCGGCGGCAGCGTTTCGGTCGGCGGCAAGGACATGGTCAGGCTCAGCGAGAAGCAGCGCGCCAAGGTGCGCGGCACCGAAGTCGCCTATGTCCCGCAATCGGCGGCCGCCGCCTTCAATCCCGCCACATCGATCATGGACCAGGTGATCGAAGTCACGCGTATTCATCAGCTGATGTCGCCGGACGATGCGCGTGCCCGGGCAGTCGAGCTCTTCCGGGCGCTGTCGCTGCCGGAACCCGAGACGATCGGCAGCCGTTATCCGCATCAGGTTTCCGGTGGCCAGCTGCAGCGTCTGGCCGCCGCCATGGCGCTGATCGGCGACCCGACCCTCGTCATCTTTGACGAGCCGACGACGGCGCTCGACGTGACGACCCAGATCGAAGTGCTGCGTGCTTTCAAGTCGGTGATGAAGAAGGGCGGCATATCAGGCGTTTATGTCTCGCACGACCTTGCCGTCGTCGCGCAGATCGCCGACCGCATCGTGGTCTTGAAAGGCGGAGAGACCCAGGAAACCGGCACCACCGAAGAGATCCTCAACAACGCGAAGCACCCCTATACCAGGGAGCTGCTTGCAGCCTTCGAACCGAAACCGCGCGGCGCAGCTGGCCCCGCCGAACCCGCGACGGCTCCACTGCTGAGGATCGAAGATCTCGTAGCCGGCTATGGACAGCGTCAGGCTGACGGCCTGCCGCTCGTTCGCGCGGTCGAGCACGTGAGCCTGAAGGTGGAAAAAGGCCGTAATCTCGGCATCATCGGAGAATCCGGTTGCGGCAAGTCGACGCTTGCCCGCACCATCGCCGGCATCCTGCCGGCCGCGGTCGGCAAGATCGTCTTCGACGGCACGGAACTGCGTCGCAGCGCTCGCGAGCGCTCGCGCGACCAGTTGCGCGAGATGCAGATCGTTTTCCAATATGCCGATACCGCACTCAACCCGGCGAAATCGGTTGAGGAGATCCTCGACAGGCCCTTGGTCTTTTACCACGGCATGGATCGAAAGATGCGGAACGCCCGGATCGATCAACTGCTCGACATGGTGCGCCTGCCTCGCAATCTGCGTCATCACCGGCCGGGAGAGCTCTCGGGCGGACAGAAACAGCGCGTCAACTTCGCCCGGGCGCTCGCCGCCGATCCGAAGCTGATCCTCTGCGACGAGATCACCTCGGCGCTCGACACGGTGGTCGCCGCAGCGGTCATCGACCTGCTCAAGGAATTGCAGCGCGAACTCGGCCTCTCCTATATCTTCATCAGCCACGACCTCTCGGTGGTGGAGGCGATCTGCGACGAGATCGTCGTGATGTATGGAGGCCGTAAGGTCGAGGAAATCACATCCTCGACAGTGAAGACGCCGCAACATCCCTATTCGCAGCTGCTCTTCTCGTCGGTGCCGACGCTCGATCCGGCCTGGCTCGATGGGCTCCAGCAGGATCCGGAACTGGTGCGGGCCTATTGCCGGCACTGACCGCCGATTCCAGGTGTTACCGCGCTGCCCTCCTCGAAACCACAAGCAAGACGCTTGCCAGACCCGGCGCGCACCCGGGCAGGTCATGTTGAAAAGCCTGGGCTCCACGGCACAAGATCTGCAAGTGGCAGCGAATATGGCTTCGGAAAGAAAGCCCGAAATTCTGTCGCAAGTCCTTCCAACCAGTATGAAGCTTTAATTGTAGGGAGAACAACCTGCGACAGAGAATCGGCATCTGCGCAGGACCGATTAGATCGGAGAGATGCAACGGGTGAGGTCGGTCTGGAACCCTGAGAGATTGCGTTGGGACGCTCGGCCAAGGGGAGTTTGCGGATCAGGAGCGGGGCCCGGCCGCGGTCCTTCTCGCCGGCTAAAGCGGAAACAAGGTGGTAAGCGGCATGTGGGCTTTGACGATCGGCGATTTCAGGACGACGAAGCTGAAATACTTATCGATACCGACGTCCAGGTCGGTAAGCCGCTCCATGATCGTCTGATATTCGTCGATGCCGGCGGTGACGAATTTCAGCAGATAATCGTAGCCGCCCGAAACCAGATGACATTCGATCACCTGATCGACCTTCTCGATCGCCGCCAGGAAGCGGGCGAAGTCGATTTGCCGGTGGTTCTTCAGGGTGATCTCGGTAAACACCGTCAGCGTCTGCCCGAGTTTGCTGACGTTGATCTGGGCCGAATAGCCTTCGATATAGCCTTCCGACTGCAGCTTCTTCACCCGCATCAAGCAGGGGCTAGGCGACAGATTGACCAGTTCGGCGAGCTCCACATTGGTGACGCGGCCATTCTTCTGCAGTTCGTAGAGAATTTTTACGTCGATCCGGTCGAGTTTCATCTCACACGGCCCTCACTTGCTCGAGATCGCCAATGACGCAGCAGATTATGCTGCCGTATTCCCGACATCGACCTTAACACATAAGTCAGACGTGTCGACCGCGTTGCGGGACAGGCCGAAGCACAAACCGCTGCTGGCATCCTGCCAAGACGGAATCTTCTGCTGTCACCAACCGATCTCCAGCAAAGCCGTAGCTTTGGATCCGCTAGACTACGCCTGAAACGGAGACTGTCCCATGCCCGCACCGCTCAATCGCGTCGCCACCACGCCGGAACTTCCTTCCACCGCCGATGTGGTGGTAATCGGCGGCGGCATCGTCGGCGTTTTTGCGGCCTATTATCTCACCCGGCGCGGATTGAAGGTCGCCCTCGTCGAGAAGGGCCTCATCGGCGCCGAACAATCGAGCCGCAACTGGGGCTGGTGCCGCCAGCAGAACCGCGACGCCCGCGAACTGCCGATGTCGACGAAGAGCCTCGATTTGTGGGAGCGCTTCGCCACTGAGACCGGTGAGGATACGGGCTTCCGTCGCTGCGGTCTCTTCTATCTCAGCAATAGCGACGATGAACTGTCCGGCTGGGCACGCTGGCGCGATTTCGCCCGCTCGGTCGGCGTCACGACGCACATGCTGAGCAGCGCCGAAGCGACCGAACGCGGGCGTGCCACCGGCGCCTCATGGAAGGGCGGGGTGTTTTCACCGACCGACGGCATCGCCGATCCGGCGAGTGCTGCGCCGGCCGTTGCACGTGCGATTCTGAAACTCGGCGGCACGGTGCATCAGTCCTGTGCGGCCCGCGGCATCGACATCGAAGGCGGCAGGCTCTCGGGCGTCGTCACGGAACATGGCACGATCCGCACGAAAATCGCGATCCTTGCCGGCGGCGCCTGGGCCTCCTCCTTCTGCCGCCAGCTCGGCATTCGGTTTCCGCAAGCCTCGGTGCGCTCCTCGATCCTCTCCGTGTCCCCAGGAGCAAGCGGCCTGCCGGACGCGCTGCACACATCTGCGGTCTCCGTTACGCGTCGCGGCGATGGCGGCTACACATTGGCGATCAGTGGTGGCGGGCGTGTCGACTTGACGCCGCAGCAATTCCGTTACGCGCCTCAATTTCTGCCAATGTTCGTCCGGCGTTGGAGAAGCCTCGCGCTAGGCGGATTGGAGGGATTCAGGTCTGGGCACGAAACCCTGGCGCGATGGCGATTGGACGCACCCACTCCGATGGAACGAATGCGCATCCTCGATCCGAAGGTCGACCAAAGAACAATTCGGCTTACCCATTCGCGCGCGCTTGAACTCCTGCCTGCCCTGAGGAACACAAATGTCAGTGCCGTCTGGGCCGGTTATGTGGATAGCACCCCCGATGGGGTGCCGGGAATCGGTGAGATCACCACCGTTCCAGGCTTCATTCTCGCCGCCGGTTTCAGCGGCCACGGCTTCGGAATCGGTCCCGGCGCCGGTCATCTGATCGCCGATATCGCCACCGGTGACACGCCGATCGTCGATCCCCGGCCTTATCACCCGGAGCGGTTCCAGAGATCGGCCTGGGGCAAAGTCGCCGACTTCTGAAGGTGGAATGGCTCGCAGGCATTCGACCATGGCGTGCCGCAAGCCGGTGTCCTCAAGGTAAGACACGCCGCCCTAGCGGACGAGAATGCGAAATTTCCGGCATGTAAAGGCCCTCGGATAGGGGAACGAATTTCCGGACGTTCTAGCGTCGGCGCTGTAATGCTTTGAATTGCTGCTTAAATTTTGGCGCGGCACGCAGAGTGACGACATGGTGTTGCATCGTTTTGGCAATCATCGACATTCGGTATTAAGTTCTGCGTGGGGATGCAGGATAGGCGGATTACGCCGGCTCGGTCCGCCTAGCATCGAGGGGTCAATGAACTGCCCGAAAAGGAATAGCTTTCATGAACCTCTTTGCTCCAGATCTGAAGGCCGAAACCAAGGGCGAGGAATTGTGGGAGCGCGTCCGCGCCCAATACCCTGCCCAGGAACCGCTCCTGAATTTGAACAACGCTGCCGTCAGCCCGCCAACGATAGCGGTACAGGAGGCCACGATTGACGCCTATCGCTTCATCAGCCGCAATCCTGACTATAACATGTGGAGCAACCTCGATGCTGCGCTGCCCGGTATCAAGCGTGATTTGGCCGAGTTGATAGATTGCACGCCAGACGAGATTGCGCTCAACCGGAATTCCTCGGAAGGACTTTCAGCGGCGATTTTTGGAATACCGCTGACCAAGGGCGACCAGGTGTTGATCTCGAACTGGGACTATCCGAGCGTCCGTGCCGGATGGCTGCAACGGCATCACCGCGACGGAATCGAGGTCGTGAACTGCGCCTTCGATATCATGGACAGCGACGAGGATATCATTGATGCCTATGTGGAAGCGATGACGCCCCGGACTTGCGTCCTGCAACTGACGCATATGTATCACTGGAATGGACGCGTTCTTCCCATCGAGCGACTCTGCCGGATCGCGCGGGAGCGCAACATCATCACGATAGTCGATGGCGCCCAGACGTTCGCTCAAATGCCGGTCAGTTTTCGGCAACTCGATTGCGATTTCTTTGTCACGAGCCTTCACAAATGGCTCGGCGCACCCGTCGGCAACGGAATGCTGATCGTCAACCGAAGCCAGATCGACCGAACTTGGCCTCTGCTGGCGCCCTTCGACCAACCCGCAATGACCATAGACAAGTTCGATCACTGGAATCTGGGTACCTATAATTCCGCTATTCAGGCCGGAATTAAACCGGCGATCCAATTCCATCGGGAAATCGGCGCAGACAGGATGCACGTCCGACTGCGCGAACTCACTCGACACTGGGTCGGTCAGGCTCGCGACATTCCCGGCTTCAGGCTTCACACGCGGACCGACACTGAGAGCCTAGGTGCAATATGCCTGTTTTCAATCGACAACACCGACATGAAAAAACTGGAGAACACTCTTCGAGAGAAATACCAAATCCACACGAAATATCGCCAAGTCGAGCATGTCGAAGGTCTGCGGGTTTCGCCGCATATCTATATGCTGAAGAGTGACCTTGACATGTTCGTCAGCGCGCTCAGAAATGCGTTGGCTTGAACCGGAAGCCCGTTCCTGAAGATAGAGGCGCCGGCATCGACACCTCTCAGCCAGCAAAGATAACGTCCTCAGGAGACCAGGGATATCGTGCCGGGGATCGGCGAGATCGCCATCTTGCCCGAAAATGCGGCTCGGCCAGCCCCACTCGAACCTCGAACTGCGGCAGAAATGATCACTGTCCGGATCGCTGCATAGACCCATCATCTCGCGTTGGCGTGAACCAGCCACCGAGCGTTTCCTCCAATCCGTCCGTATTGTTCTCTTCGCCGATCCAAGCAATGCAAGCGTCGGGACGGATCAGCATCGAGGGGCCCCGATCGACGGCGACGCAACGTATCCTCTGCTTGCTGGCTGCAACGAGCCTGGACGCCGTCCGCTCAGGCGAGGCGTCGAGAAGAACGCCCATGCCATCCTGCATCAGATCATAGAGCGAGACGGCGGCATCGCCGTCGCTAATCGACCTGTCGCCGATCAGCCGCCCGACCTCGTCCAGCTCCGAGCCGAGATCGTAGCGGGTGGAAAGGCCGCTCATCATCTCGCCGATGAACCGGTTGACGTTGTCGAATTGCATGAGGTTCGCCACGATGTCCCGCATCGCACCCGCCTGTGGATCGGGCCGCAGGATGGCGACCTGGGCACGGGTGTTGGCTAGAACGGCTTCGGCGACGGGTCGCCGCTCGGCCGTGTAGGTATCGAGCAGGCTTTCCGGCATGTCGCCGCGAATGACCGCCGCGAGCTTCCAGCCGAGATTTGCAGCATCCACCAGCCCGAGGCTCAAGCCCTGACCACCAAACGGCGAATGGACATGCGCCGCATCGCCGGCAAGCAGCACCCTGCCGCGGCGGTAGCTATCGGCAAGCCGGGTGTTGTCAGTCCATCGGCTGCCGCTTTCGAGCGCTTTCACGCGGACATCCGTGCCGCTGATGCGGCGCAGTACGGCTTCGATCTCCTCAGCTGTGACCGGCGCTTGCCGATCTTCAGGCGGACCGCTGAAGTCGAGCATGAACAGTCGACCGGGGAAGGGCCAGTAGGAAAATACGCCACCCGATGTGCGATTCCAGCCAATCGGCAGCAGGCGTTCGGGATGATCGATCTCGGCGACGGCCTGGTAGAACGTCAGGCTTGGGGCTGTGCCGGGGAACTCAAAGCCGGCCATCTTGCGGATGAGGCTACGCCCGCCGTCGCATCCAACGAGGTAGGAGCAGCCGATTTGGCCTGCGCCTGTCGGAGATCTCAACTCCACGTCAATGCCGTCCGCCTGCTGCACGAAGCCGGTAACGTCAAAGGCGCGGCGCACCTCGATCCCAAGAGCGCGGGCGCGATCGGCCAGCATGGCTTCGAGGCTAGGTTGATCCACTGCGTGAGCACGCCGTTCCGGCTCTTTCTGCGCGTCCTTTCGGATAAGAGGCAGGCCAGCGAAATGACCGCTGAATTTGGACGACCGGCCACGCAGCTCCGCCCCGGCCTGCTCGGCGAACTGCTTCATCGCCGCGAGGCTCTGCGCTTCCGCGGCGGCGATGGCCGCAGCCATCCCACGACGCTGGAGTGCCTCGCTTCCAAGCGGCCCGAGCGACATTGCCTTCATGGCCATACTGGCCGACGCCAGACGCTCCAGCACGAGGACGCGCACGCCTGACAAAGTCAGCTCGATGGCGGTCAGGAGTCCGACCGGTCCTGCGCCCACAACAACAACATCAACTTGTTTTTCCATCTCACATTCCATATACTGGATATCAATATGTACTCAGTACATAAATAAATGCGCAATCAGAGACAACATGTCAATGCCATCGGACTCAATGCCACCGGACCGGCGATCCCGTAAGCGCCTCGCCACGCGACAAGGCATCTCCAACGTCGCCACGCGCCTCTTCCTGGAGCGGGGCTTCGATCATGTGACGGTCGATGAGATCGCGGCAGCCGCCGATGTCGGACGGATGACGGTGTTCAATCACTTTCCCCGCAAGGAGGACATGTTCTTCGATCGCGACGAGGAGGGTCGCGAGATGCTGCGCGAAGCTCTGCGGCAGCGCCATTCCAGCGTCTCTCCGATCGAGACGTTACGTCTGCTCGCTCATCAGCTGGTTGCGGAGGAGAGCCCTTACCTCCGATTTACTGCTAGGAGCCAAAGCTTTATCGAGACGATCGAGGCCAGCGACACCCTCAAGGCTCGGGCGAGGGCAATTCGCGACGAGATCGCCCACGTCGTCGCGGTGGCGCTATCCGAATGCGTCGGGCGAAAACCTGATGATCCTGACGCCCATCTGGCGGCCGGTATTCTCCTGGCGACGTGGACCGTGGGCTTTATCCAGGCTCACCGGGCCTTTCGGCAGAGGCAAGATACAGAGGAAGCAAATGCGGTCTTTCTCGCCGCTGTCGATAAGGGAACCACCGGCCTGAACGCTGCTCTGGCAGGCACACCTTATGCCTGAGCAATCACCCTCTGGTGGGGCCGGAATGCCCGTCTCCGCAATGTTGAGGTCTTCCGGGCGGATGCCGTAAGTGCGCGCCGCGCTTTGGCTCAATTGCGGCGGAAACGGCAGCGAAACACCTCCGTCGATACGGAAGCCGCCGTCGCTGATGCCACCCTCGAAGAGGTTAGGCTAACTTCGGTTCTCCAAGCGGTTTGTTTTGCGCCACTCTTCGTACTCTCCGCGGGCATCGTCATGCAGCGGATAGTAGCGCTGCAACGACCCGCCCTCCATAAGCTTCACTCGCGAGAACTCCTCCCAATCGTGATGCTTTTGCGACTCTTCGATTACCTTCGAAGCCATTGCGACTGGAAGCACCACCACCCCGTCGTCGTCGGCGACGATGATGTCGCCGGGAATTACCGTGACACCGCCGCAGGCAATCGGAACGTTGACGGCATTGGGATAGATGCTGGTCTGCACATGGTAGTTGGGAGTCCAGCCACGCAGCCATAGGGGGAGATCTAGCTTCTCGACATTGGGCCGATCGCGCATGCACCCGTCGATTACGATGCCAGCGCCGCCCCTGCCTTTGAAATACGTCGACATCATATCGCCAAAGACCCCCGAACTCATGTCGCCGCGCGCGTCGACCACGACCACATCGCCCTCCTGCGCGTGATAGAGCACGTGCCGGTGCAACTGCGTCTCCGGATCGGCATATTCTCCCTCGGTGAAGAGGTCCGGCCGCTGCGGCATGAACTGGAGCGTCAGCGCCGGCCCGACGATCGACTTCCCGTGGTTCTGCGCCACGGGACCCACCATGTGCGGATTGCGGAAACCCATGTGGCCGAGCGTGCCGGCAACGGTCGCGGCGCCGATTTCCTTCAGTGCGTCGATCAGCTCTTTGGGCGGTCGGGTAATGTCGGGAGTATGCGTCATTTCAGTCTCCGCTGGATGAAACTACCAGTTCGTAACCGAACCGTCGCGGCGCTTCAGGTGAGGCGCTTCCCAGAAACGAAAGCTCTCCGCCTTGACCGCCTCTTCGTTGACCTCGACGCCGAGCCCCGGCAGATCGCTGACCGGATAGTCAGGGCCGTCGAGCCGTGGCTGCACGGGGAAGAAGTCGGAATTGTCGAAGCCCAGCTTTGTTTCGGGCACCCTGGTCTCAAGCCAAGCGAAATTCGCCACCGCGGCGGCGAAATGGATGGTCGCGGCCGTGCAGACTGGGCCAAGAGGATTGTGCGGCATCAGGTCCACATAATGCGCCTCGCTCCAGCCAGCCACCTTCATCGCTTCGGTGAGCCCGCCAACATTGCAAACATCGAGCCGGTTGAACTGATGGATGCCGCGCTCGATGTAGGGCAGGAACTGCCACTTGCTGGCAAATTCCTCGCCGATGGCGAACGGGATGTCGGTCATCGTGCGCAGGGATTCGTAGGCCTCCGGTGTCTCGTCCCGTATCGGCTCCTCGAGGAAATCAAGCACGCCACGGCCGAGTTTGTTGCAGAAGCTGGCCGCCTCTGCCACCGACAACCGATGGTGATAGTCGATGCCGAGGACGACGTCGTCGCCCAGCGCCTCGCGCGCCTTGTTCAGCATCGTTGCGGTAACGCCGATCGATTCGCGCGGCTCGAAGATGTCCTTGCTGTTTTGCCCGATGGGAAAGAAGCGGATCGCCTGCCACCCCTGTGCGCGTAGTTCGCGGGCCCGTTCGATCGCAACATCGCCCTCAGCCTCGTCACCGGTCGAGGCGAAGGTAGGAATTCGGTCGCGCTGCTTGCCGCCCAGCAGTCCGTAGGCCGGCACCCCCAGCGCCTTGCCCTTGATGTCGTGAAGGGCAATGTCGATGGCGGAAATCGCCGCCTGCAGAACGCGCCCGCCTTCGAAATATTGGCTGCGATAGGCTTCTTGCCAGATCCGACCAATCTGCATCGGGTCGCGGCCGATGAGAAACTCCCGATAGTGCTCGATCGCGCCAACCACGGCCTTCTCGCGACCGCTCAAGCCGCTCTCGCCCCATCCGAAGACGCCCTCGTCGGTTTCGACCTTGACGAGCATCTGGTTGCGTGTTCCCACCCATACTGGATAGGGCTTGATAGCGGTGATTTTAAGCTTCGTGGTCATCCACACCCTCATTCCGGACGTATCGACTCTGTCTCAGTGGGCCTTGAGGGCCATTTCTGTTTCGCCGTCGAAGAGATGCATTCGCTCCTGGTCGAACTCGAGCCAAATCATTTCGTCCGGCGCGACGGCAATGGTCGGCGGCACGCTGACGTTGACGATTGCGCCGGACAGGAACGCCTGTACGAAGGTGACGTCTCCCGTTGGCTCCACCGTGTAGGCCTTGGCGGGAATGCTTCCAGGCACTGCACTCTTGTGCAGTTTGATCGTCGAGTGACGTGCGCCGAGCACGACTTTCTTGGTGGTCGCCCTCGCGACCTTCTGGGCATTGTGTGGCGAGAGCTCGAGGCTCCAGCCCTCCGCGCTGGTCAACACAGTATTGCCGCCCACCGTGGATGCCTCCAGCGGAACAAGGCTCATCGCCGGGCTGCCGACGAAGCTGGCGACGAACATGTTCACCGGATGGGCAAAGACCTGCGCCGGTGAATCGTATTGCTGCAGGTAGCCGCCGTTCATCACCGCCATCCTGTCCGCCATGGTCACGGCTTCGAGTTGGTCGTGCGTCACATAAATGATCGTTGCCTTGAGGTCCTGATGGAAGCGCTTGATCTCCGACCGCATCTGCACGCGCAGCTTTGCATCGAGGTTGGAGAGTGGTTCATCCATCAGGAATACCGCCGGATCGCGAACGAGAGCGCGGCCCAGGGCCACGCGCTGTTGTTGTCCGCCCGAAAGTTCGCGCGGCTTTCGCTCGAGCAGCTGCGTCATGTCGAGCACTCGCGCTGCTTCCTTGACCTTCCTGTCGATCTCGTCCCTTGGCAGTTTGCGCATCTGCAGCGGGAACGCCAGATTTTTATAGACCGATTTTTGCGGATAAAGCGCGTAGTTCTGGAACACCATTGCGATGTCCCGGTCCTTGGGGTCCAGGTCATTGACCACCCGGTCGCCGATGACGATGTCGCCCGATGTGATGGGGATCAGCCCCGCTACAAGATTGAGCGTGGTTGTTTTGCCGCAGCCTGAAGGGCCGACGAGCGCAACGAATTCGCCGTCGTTGACCGTCAGCGAAACGTCGTTGACAGCTTTGAAGCTGCCATAGGTCTTGACAAGATCTTTGAGGACCACGTGGGCCACCGGCAACTCCCTAGTGCTTGACTGCGCCTTCCGTGAGGGCGCGTACGAAGTATCGTTGCAGGACGAGGAACAGCACCACGACGGGCACGCTCATCATGAAGCTGGCGGCCATCAGGCCCGGAAAGTCCGTCGTATTTTCAGAGAAGAAGCGCTGGATGCCGACCGGCAGGGTCAACTGCTCGTTCTTGGAGAGGAAGGTGTAGGCGTAGATGTACTCGTTCCAAGCGCCGATGAAGGAGTAGATCGCCGTGGCGATGATTCCCGGCGCCGAGAGCGGCATCACGATCAGGAGAAAGGCCTGGAACCGCGTCGCTCCATCGATGCGCGCCGCCTGCTCGAGCTGCACCGGGATGTTGTCGTAGAAGCCCTTGAGGAGCCAGATTGCCAGCGGCAAGCCGAATGTGAGGTAGGTGAGAACGAGCGACCCATGCGTGTTCACCAGCCCGATCGCCCGCATCAGGATGAAGAGCGGTACGAGAAAGATCACCGCGGGGAACATGTTGCGAAGCAGGACGGCGAAGAACAGAAAGTTCCGGCCCGGGAAGGTGAAGCGCGAAAACGCATAGGCCGCAGGAACCGCCACGATCACCGAAAGGATGGTCGTAGCCATGGAGACGAAAAGGCTGTTCCAGAAGAAACGCAGGAAGTCCTGGCCGACGCTGTTTTGCGGATCGAGCAGCTTCTGGTAGCTTGCCAGCGTGGGCTGGTCCGGCCACCACTGTGGCGGGAATTGCATGGCCGCGAAGCCGGACTTGATCGAGGTGATTAGCATCCAGATCATTGGCAATGCGGTGTAAAGCAGCATGAACACCAGGAAGATGCGTCCGCCCCACCGCCACCCATCGAAGCGCCTATGGCGACGCGCCTGGCCTTGACGAGCAGTCTGTGCAATTGTGCTCATTGGCTCGCGTCCTTCTGCTCATTGCCGCTCAGCGCCCGGACATAGAAATAGCCGAGCGACATCAGGATCAGGAACAGCAGCACCGAATAGGCTGATGCCACCCCCCAGCGCTGACGTCCGAAGGCGAGCTCATAGATGTGGGTGATCCAGATATGCGATGCGTTCGACGGCCCGCCGCCGGTCATGATCCAGGGGATGATGAAAGAATTGAAGTTGGCCACGGCCAGCAGAAGGATCGTCACCGTCGAGACGTTTCTCAAGTGCGGAAAAGTGACGTGCCAGAATCGCTGCCATGCATTGGCTCCGTCGACCTTTGCGGCGCGCAGCAACTGGTCGGGAACCGTCTGCAGGCCAGCCATCATCATGATCATGGCAAACGGGAACTCCCGCCAGATATTGACGACGATCAGCGAGGGCAGCACCGTGCTGACGCTGTCGATGAAATTCGGCGGCCAATCGGCCCATCCGAGGCCGACCAGCACCGCGCCGATGATCCCAAAGTCCGAATGGTAGATCCACTTCCAGATATAGGACGCGGCGACCGCGCTGATGACCCAGGGAATGATCAGGATGGCGCGCAGGATGCCGCGGCCGACAAAATCCCGATGGAGCGCCAGGGCGCAGGCAAACCCCAGGACAAATGCGATGAAGGTGGATCCCAGTGTCCAGATTAGAGTGTTGGAGGTGACCTTCCAGAACACCGGACTTGTGAGGATGGCGGTGTAATTGTCGAAGCCGATAAAAATCTTGTCGCGGAGCTGCAGGCCGGGCGGTGTATTGAAGAACGACAGCTCGATCGTGTAGTAGATCGGATAGGCTATGACGATGAGCATCACGGCGATTGCAGGAAGCACGTACGCGTAGTCAGCGCGATGCTCCCAAATCTTTCGCAGGATGCCGGACCTATCGGGTTGAAGTCTTCGGCGAGCCTCTGCCTTGCCGATCAAGATCGTCACTGTGGCGTGCCCTTATTCTTGGGAACAACCGGCTGCACTCTCGGCGCAGCCGGTCAGGTCGTGGTCAGGCCTGGACTAGAGTCCGCCGTCCATCAGCTCTTTTACCTTCTTGGCCGCGTCGTCCGCTGCCTGGTCGACGGTCATGGCTCCGGTCAGGGCATTCTGCAGCATGTCCGGGACAATGATATTCATGATCTCGGGGGACTGTGGCAGCGCCGGGAACGGGATGCCGTATGGCAGCATCGAGGTCGTGACATCGAGGAACTTGATGTTATCAAGACGTTCCTTCATCCATTTGGTCTTGAAGCCGTTGAGGTTTCCCGGGTTCGAGCCGGCATAGGCCATCTTCAGCGACCATTCGGGGCTCGTCCACATGCAGATGATCGCCTTTGCAGCCGGCTCGTCCACCTTGCCGCCCTCGACATATTCGGGCTTCAGGATGTGAATGTTCGAGCCGCCAAACACGACGGCACGCTTGCCATCGGGGCCGGTCGGGATCAGGCCGTAGCGCATGTTGTCGATGACGGTCTGCGCCTTGTCCTTGTCGGTAGCCGTCGCTTTTTTCTGCAGGTCGAGCATGACGTTGTAGTCGGACGGGTGCGAGATCATCATGCCGAGCTGGCCAGCGAGGAAGAGGGGCTGGTTATCTGCCTGCTGGTTGGTGAGTGCCGAAACCGGAACCGACTTGTCGCGAACATACATATCGTAGGAGGCTTGCAGCGCCGCCTTGCTCTGCGGGCTATTGAGCTCGACCTGCTTATAGGTCGGGCTCGCGGTGGCTTCGTCGAAGACGCCGCCGCCATAGGCCCACAGCTGCGGCATGAAGCGATACGGCGTATTGCCGGCATTCTTGCGAGCCACGAGGCCGTAACCGGCAATGCCGAGCTTGTCGTGGATCTGTTTGGAATACTTGACGACATCGTCCCACGTTGCCGGAGCCTTGTCCGGATCGAGGCCTGCCCGCTTGAAGATATCGGCGTTCCAGATGAACGCCATCGTCTCGTTGTTGGTGGGAATGCCGTAGGTCACGTCCTCCCAGGTCACGGCCTTCATTGCGCCCGGCCAGAAGTCCTCGGTCGAATACCCGACATCCTCGGGTTTGAGCGGCTGCAGATAGCCTTTTGAGGCGAACTCGGTGCCGCCCAGGATTTGCAGGCGGACCGCCATGGGCGCTGCATTGCCAAGGAGCGCGGTCCGGAACTTGTCCAGAAGGTCGTTATAGGTGAGGGCTTGTTCCTCAAGCTGGATATTTGGATAGGTTTTGCGGAAGGTCTCGAAGAACTCCTTGTAATACTGGCGCAGGAGGTCGGGGTCGCCCTCGAACACGCCCTGATACCAGAAAGTCAGTCGCCCCTTGTAGTCGAGCGGGGTGACCTTGGCGCAATCGCCCGCCGTGTCAAAATCCTGCGTGCCGGCAATGGAGCGCACATATTCCGGCGACCACTTGCTCAAGTCGACCGGCGCACCCAGCGCAGACGCGGACATCAACGATACCATCAAAGCAGTAGAGACAGTGCCGCGCAGGACGGCACCGCCGAGTGAAATCCTCGTCATAGGTATCCTCCAGGTTCTCTCCCATGCCGCTCTGCGTCGAGGCGAGCGGTCTTTGCTCGCGGCCGCGGGACATTTACGGCCAAATGTATCCTTTCGAGCTTATCATACGTTTTCAGATCATAGATTGCCTGTCAACTAGCGAAATCGTACATTGTTTATGGAAAGATCGCGTGATATCCGAGCAATATGTGTATTTATTGGGGACAGCCTTGGCCGAAACAAGCGATTTTAAAGCGCAGCCGCCCGAAGGGATTGACGCTATCGGGGCCTCCAGCGAGGGTGCCTCGCTTTATCAACTGATCAGGGAAGACATCATCGAGGGGCGGCTCGCTGCCAACGAACGGCTTGTGGTCACCGATCTCGCTCGGCGCCACGGCACTTCGACCAACCCCGTGCGCGAGGCTCTGCAACTGTTGCGCGGAGAGGGCTTCGTCACCTTCGTTCCCAACCGCGGAGCGCGCGTCCGGCCCATCGATCAGGATTTTGTTCGGGACATCTACGAGATCGGAGTCTTGATCGAGCCGGCCCTGACGCGATGGTTCGTGAATATGGCCACCGTCGAGGACATTGCCGAACTCGAACGCATCCAAGGCCTGATTGAAGAGAACGACTTCGCCGACACGTTGAGGCACAGCGAGCTGGACACCGCCTTTCACACCATAATGTACCAAAGGCACTACAACCGCCACGCCGCCGAGCTTTGGTGGAAGCATCGCGAAGTGCTTCGAGCCGTGAGCCGGCGTTTCAACTTCACGCTCGCCCGGCGTGCCGCGATCCTGAGCGAGCATCGCGAACTCATTGCGCATGTAAAAGCGGGAAACGCCAACGAGGCAGGCGAACTCATTGCACGCCATGTCGAAGGCTCCGGCCGGCACATCCTCGAACACATGCGGGCGCGGAACGCGGCTCGGGCAGGATAGACTGCAAGGCCCGGGAATATCGTTCTCCCGGCCAATTCAGACAAAGGCAATTGAGATGAAAATCACCAGCGTTCGGCCGTGGTTAATCAGATCCGATGCTTCTTATTGGGGAGAGTTTCTGTTCGTCGAAGTGACAACCGACGAGGGGGTGAGCGGCTGGGGAGAGATCACCACCACGACAAGGCTCGCCAACCGCGCCCTCTGCACGATGCTGCGGCAGATCGGTGCCGCGGTAACAGGCGAGGACCCGGCGCGTATCGAATATCTTTGGCACAAGATATTCCGCAGCTTCACCTATATGGGCAGTCGCGGCGCCGCAGTCGAATGCGTAAGCGCCATCGACATCGCCCTTTGGGACATCCGAGGCAAAGTTCTTGGTAAGCCGATTTACGAGCTGTTGGGCGGACCGGTACGCGATGAAATCGCGCTCTACACCCATCCCAACCAGGCCAAATTTACCAGCAAGGAGGCTGTGGTCCGCGAAATTAGAGACATCGTCGAGTCCGGCCACACGGCGCTCAAGTTCGATCCTTTTCCCCACCAGGGCCGCACCGCCGATGGCCAGTCCCGCGAACAGCGGGACGGCTACCTTGATGGCAGCATGACCCGCAAGGACGAGCGCGAGGCCGCCGAACTCACGTCACTCATCCGCGAAACGGCGGGCTCTGATGTCGACATTCTCATCGATGCGCATGGCCGCTTCGACGTTCCCACCGCCATTCGCCTCTGTCGGAGCCTCGAGGAAGCCGGTCAGATCGACTGGTTCGAGGAGCCCTGCCCGCCCGAGAGCCTCAACGCCCTCAAGCAGGTCCGGGAGAAGGTCAGTGCCGCGATCTCGTGGGGCGAGCGCGGCCACACGAAGTGGGATTTCGTGCCGGTGCTCGAAAACAAGCTCGCCGACTACATCATGCCTGACGTCACCTGGACCGGCGGCATTACCGAACTCAAGAAGATTTCTGCCCTGTGCGAAGCCTACTACATCCCGGTCTCGCCGCACGACGCCGCAGGACCGATCAACGTGGTTGCAGGAGCACAGGTGATGATGACCGTTCCCAACTTCTACAAACTCGAAACCTCGGAGTGGAACCTGGGCAAATACGATCACCTCATCGACAGGCCACTCGATGTTTCGAACGGCAGCCTCAAGCTTACACCGAGACCTGGTCTCGGCGTCGAAATGAACCGCGATTACCTTCAAAGCCACGAGATAGAGCTGGATTAACAACGCTCTATGCCGCGCAGCCGTGCGCGGCGAACCCGCCGACAGAACGAGGATAAATCATGCCAGAGGCAGATGAAGCCGACGAAGCGCTCAATCGGGTGAATACGCATTCCAAGCCGTCCGACCTTCGCATTACCGATATGCGGGTAGCCGAAATTGTCGGCGCGCCGTTCACCTCAGTGCTGCTCAAGATCTACACCAACCAGGGCATCGTCGGGCTTGGCGAGGTGCGCGACGGTGCCAGCGCCACCTACGCGCTGATGCTGAAGAGCCGGTTGCTTGGCGAGAATCCTTGCAACATCGACCGCCTGTTTCGCCGGATCAAGCAGTTCGGCGGGCACGGGCGGCAAGGCGGCGGTGTATCGGCGGTTGAAATCGCCTTGTGGGATCTTGCCGGCAAGGCCTATGGCGTCCCCATCTACCAGATGCTCGGCGGCCGGTTTCGGGAGAAAGTGCGCGTCTATTGCGACACCGACGCCACCGTGCCGAGCGGCACAGAGACCGGCAGGCGCCTCAAGCAACGCATGGAGCTGGGGTTCACCTTCCTCAAGATGGATCTGGGGCTGATGCAGATTGCGGATGTGCCCGGTGCGGTCGTGTCTCCTGCCGGCTCGCTTGAAGGATACCGTGACCACCCCGGCCGCGGCCCGCTGAAGACCATTGAAGAGCGCCGCATCCGCAACGCGGCATACGATGTGCATAACGTCCCGCACCCGTTTACCGGCCTCCACTTTTCCGACAAGGGCCTCGACTTCCTTGAGCAATACATTGCCGAGGTTCGTGAGGTCATCGGCATGGATATTCCGCTTGCCATCGACCACATCGGCCACATCTCAGTGCAGAACGGCATTCGCCTCGCCAGGCGTATCGAAAAATACGTGCCAGCCTGGCTCGAGGATGTGATCCCGTGGCAGTACACCGAGCAGTACCGACAGTTGCAGGACGCAACCACGGTGCCGATCTGCACCGGCGAGGACATATACCTCAAGGAGGGCTTCGAGCCCCTGCTCAAAAGCAGCGGCCTCTCCGTTATCCATCCGGACCTGCTCACCAGCGGGGGCATCCTCGAGACCAAGAAGATCGGCGATATGGCGCAGGACCATGGTGTCGCCATGGCTATCCACATGGCGGAAAGTCCGATCGCCGCAATGGCTGCCGCACATGTGGCGACCGCGACCGAAAATTTCATGGCGCTCGAATACCACTCTGTCGATGTCGACTGGTGGGACGATATCGTCACCGGCCTTCCCAAGCCGCTCGTGAAGGACGGCTTTATCACTGTTCCGGACAAGCCGGGCCTGGGAATTGACGACGTCGTCGACGAGGTGATCTCGCAGCATCTACAGCCGGGTGTCACCGGCATCTGGCAGCCCACGGATCACTGGGACGATGAATATTCCTGGGATCGCACCTGGAGCTGAGGCGAAAAGGAACCAAGATGAAGATCACCGATCTGCGATGCGCCGTTATCGGCAAACACCCGATCGTTCGCATCGTCACGGACGAGGGTCTCTATGGCTTGGGCGAAGTCGAGTTCACCAAGTCCTACCTCAAGCCCTGGGTGCTGCACTTCCGTGAGGCGCTGATCGGCGAGGACCCGACCGACGTCGAGAGAGTGATGCTGAAGATCCGCCAACGCGGCTCATTCAAGCCGTACGGTGCGGCGGTGAGCGCTATCGAGCATGCGCTGTGGGACATTGCCGGCAAGGCCGCGGGCGTGCCCGCCTATAAACTGCTCGGCGGCAAGGTGCGCGACAAGGTGCGCGTCTACAACGGCTCGATCCGCCGGAAACGCACGGGCGACCGGCCGGAAGATTACGCCGCTGACGTCAAATGGATGATGGAGCAGCCGCAGAACTTCTTCATGATCAAGCAAGGAATCTCGTTTCACTCCAACATGAAGGACACCATTGAGGGTTTCCACTACGGCGTGACGCAGCAGAAGGCCGGCTATCACGGCGCCATGGATCAGGGCATGATCAGCGAGCGCGGTTTCAACCACATGCTCGACTGCGTGATCGCGATGAAGGAAGTGCTGGGCGACAAGGTCAGCCTGGCGCTCGACTGCGGCCCGGGCTGGATGCTGCCCGATGCGATCAAATTCGCTCGCGCGGTCGAGAAGTACAATTTGATGTGGCTCGAGGACATGCTGACTGGCGACTATGTACCGTGGGTCAATCCGCAGGCCTATCGGGAACTGACAACCTCCACCTCCACGCCAATCCACACTGGTGAGCAGATCTACCTGCGGCACAATTTCAAGGAACTGATCGAGACGCAGGCGGTGCGCGTCATCGGCCCAGATCCAGCCGATATTGGCGGTATTGCCGAACTCAAATGGGTCGCCGAACACGCCTACATGCACTCGATCCTGATGGCACCGCACGGGGTCGCCAACGGCCTGCTAGGCCTCGGCGCGTTGATCAATGTCTGCGCCACCCTGCCCGCAAATTACATCGCGTTCGAATATCCGAGCGCCAGCGACCCCTGGTGGGAGGATCTGGTCGTCGGCTTGCCGCCGCAGATCGTGAAGGACAGCATGGTGGACCTACTGGAAGCGCCGGGGCTGGGGCTGGATATCGACGCCGAAGCGGCCAGGAGATATCTCAGGGAAGAGGATGCGGGCTTCTTCGACTGAATCTCCCTCCACCGGCATGACGTGAATCGCAGTAAGGCCCGCCGGTATGGGAAAGGAGATCGTGCTCCCCGCGGACCTGCAAGCAACTCCTCGCTGCGCTTGAGCAGCGGTCACCGATAACGGCCTGTAAGTACGACCTCGAGCCCGGCGACGGTCGCTCCAGACGAGGCAGATGAACACCAATCTCTTAGCAGTAAACCGCATCGTTGGGTCACCAGTGCGAATCCTGCCTGAAACTACCTTTCCAATCGTCTGTCCTCACGCCACCAATACCGTGTCGCGACGGGATCGCCGCCCGTCGCTCTGATAAGCCGAGGCATCGAGATTGAATCCCGGGAAGAGGACCTCTTTTCCGTCTCGAGTTAATCGAGACCTGCAAGACGCGGCCGAGGGCGCATTTTTTGCGCCCTCGTTTTGCTGCTCAGCCAATGGCCATCAGACTTGCATTGCCGCCGGCAGCCGCCGTGTTGATCGACGTCGACACCTCCTCCAGCAGCCAATTCAGGCAATAGGCCTCGGGGTCGCTTGCCAGTTCCTCGGTTGTCGCCGCCTGGACCAGCAGAAGCGGACCGGGCAGGTGAGCGATCTTCTGATTGACGGCCAGAACCCTTTCGCGATCGCCTTCCACGAGCGCGCCCGAGAACGGCCCGTCCTTTTCCCAATCCGATGTCCAGGAAATCCGGCCGGCGACAGCCGCCGGAAGGTCCGCCAGGACCGATTTGGATAGGGAACCCGCATCCACGACGATGCGGTTGCCGGTTGAAAGGGCTGCGGCGATCTGTCGATGAAGCCCGCCTTCCGTCTGCGGCACGATAAGAATACGGCCGCGGGGATGGAGCGCGTAGAGATTGCGCTCGCCGACCGGACCGGTGAGCTCGCGTTCGAGCCCGAGTGCCGAACGGCTCGCATATCCACGCGCCGCTTCCCCCTCACCCGGCAAGCCCTTCTTGTCGAGCCAGACAATATAGTCGCGAAGGGCGAGATCCGTGTGAACGGAGTCCTGCTGCGGCGGCACGGGCGCACGCTGCACCAGCCGGCCGATATAGAGCGGACCACCGGCCTTCGGCCCTGTGCCTGACAAGCCGCGACCACCGAAAGGCTGCACGCCGACGACCGCGCCGATGATGTTGCGGTTGACGTAGAGGTTTCCGGCCTTGATGCGACTGGTCACATGCGCGATCGTTTCATCAAGCCGAGTGTGAAGTCCGAATGTGAGGCCGTAACCCGATGCGTTGATGTCGTCGATCAAGCGGTCGAGCCCGTTTCGCTTGAAGCGGACGACATGCAGAACCGGTCCGAAGATCTCTCTCGTCAGGTCCGACAAGGACTTGATTTCGATGATCGTCGGCGGAACGAACGTCCCCGCCGCGGCACTTTCGGGCAGCGGCAGCTGATCCACCTTGCGGCCGGCGCCGCGCATCTTCTCGATATGCTGGTCGATCTCCGCCTTTGCGCCGTCATTGATGACAGGGCCGACATCGATGCTCAGCCGATCGGTGCGGCCGATCGTCAGTTCCCGGAAGGCGCCCTTCAGCATATTGAGGGTCCTGTCGGCCACATCGTCCTGAAGGCAGAGAACGCGAAGCGCAGAGCAGCGCTGGCCGGCGCTGTCGAAAGCCGAGGCAATGACGTCGGCCACCACTTGCTCGGCCAATGCCGAGGAGTCGACGATCATACCGTTCTGACCGCCCGTCTCGGCGATCAGCGGAATCGGCTTGCCGGTCGCCGACAGCCGTTCTGCCAGCTGCGCCTGGATCATGCGAGCCACTTCGGTCGACCCGGTAAACATGACGCCTGCCGTTTCCGGAGCCCCGACCATGCCGGCGCCGAGGCGGCCGCTGCCGGGCACGAACTGCAGGACACCCACCGGCACACCCGCCTCGTGGAGGATCTTCACACTCTCCGAGGCGATGATCGGCGTGACGCCGGCAGGTTTGGCAAGCACGGGATTGCCGGCCACCAAGGCTGCGGCGACCTGTCCGGTGAAAATCGCCAGCGGAAAATTCCACGGGCTGATACAGACGATCGGGCCGAGCGGCGCATGCGACGGCCCGAGGGTCTTGCGTGCCTGATCGGCATAGTAGCGCAGGAAGTCGATCGCCTCGCGCACCTCGCCGACGGCATTGGCCGCGGATTTGCCGGCTTCGCGCATGACGATGCCCATCAGCGTCTTGATGCGGGCCTGCATGATGTCGGCCGCCCGATCCAGGCAGGCCGCACGCTCGGCCGGCGGCACGGCCGCCCATTGCGGCGCATGTTCCGCGGCCATCGCAACGATACGGGCTGCCTCCTCGACCTTCACTTCCGTGACCGTGCCGACGACGTCCCGGTGATCGGCAGGATTGAGAACCTCGCGCGTCACCCCATCCGTCGAGCCGTCGGCAAGGAGGGGAAGCGCACGCCATGGGGCAGCCGCGGTAGAGGCGAGCGCCTGCGACAGGTCCAGGAGGGTGGCCTCATTCGAGAGATCCAGGCCGTCGGAATTGGCGCGGGCACTGCCGTAAAGAGCCTTTGGCGAGGCGATCTGGATGTGCGGAAGGCCAACGACGGGCATGGCTGCGACGATCTCGGCAGGATCGGCGACCAGGGCCTCGACCGAGACATTCGGATCGGAGATGCGGTGCACGAAGGAGGAATTGGCGCCGTTTTCGAGAAGGCGCCGCACCAGATAGGCGAGCAGCGTCTCATGCGTTCCGACAGGCGCATAGATGCGGCAGGGCCGGTCGAGTTTTTCCTTGCCGACGACCTCGTCATAGAGCGGTTCGCCCATGCCATGCAGGCATTGGAACTCATATTTGCCGACCGCGAAGTCGGGACCGGCCAGGTGATAGATCGTGGCAAGCGTCTGCGCATTATGCGTGGCGAATTGCGGGAACACCGCATCGGGCGCGTTCAGCAGCTTGCGCGCGCAGGCGACATAGGCGACGTCGGTGTAAATCTTGCGGGTATAGACCGGATAGTCGTCGAGACCGTCCAGCTGGGCGCGCTTGATCTCCGCATCCCAATAGGCGCCCTTGACGAGACGGACCATGATCCGGCGCCCGGACCGGCGTGCCAGATCGATGATGTAGTCGAGGACGAAGGGGCAGCGCTTGCCATAGGCCTGCACGACGAAGCCCAGCCCGTTCCATCCGGCAAGCTCCGGGGCAAAGCAAAGCTCTTCGAGGAGGTCTAGCGAAAGCTCCAGCCGATCAGCCTCCTCCGCATCGATATTGAGGCCGATATCATAAGTCTTGGCGAGAACGGCCAGCGCCTTGACTTTCGGCAGCAGCTCTCCCATCACCCGGTCGGCCTGCGACCTCACGTAGCGCGGATGCAGGGCCGAAAGCTTGATCGAGATGCCTGGGCCGTCATAGATGCCGCGCCCGTCCGACGCCTTGCCGATGGCGTGGATCGCCTTTTCATAATCCTTGAAATAACGCTCGGCGTCCGCGGCAGTCGTCGCGGCTTCGCCCAGCATGTCGTAGGAATAGCGGAAGCCGCGCGCTTCGAGCGGCCGAGCGCGTTTCAGCGCCTCTGCGATCGTCTCGCCGGTGACGAACTGCTCGCCCATCATGCGCATCGCCATATCGACGCCGCGACGGATAACCGGCTCGCCGGCGCGCGCGATCAGCCGCGTCAGGGCTGCCGACAGGCTCCGGTCGTTGACCGTCGATGTCAGTTTGCCGGTGACGACGAGACCCCAGGTGGCGGCGTTGACGAACAGGGATTTTCCGCCGCCGATATGGGAGGTCCAGTTGCCTTCGGCAATCTTGTCGCGGATCAGCGCGTCCCGCGTGTCGGTATCGGGAATGCGCAACAGCGCTTCGGCAAGACACATGAGCGCCACGCCTTCCTGGCTGGAGAGCGAATATTCCTGCACCAGCCCTTCGACACCGGTGCCCTTGTGCTTGGCGCGCAAGGCCTCGATCAGGCTGCGGCCCGTGCTGCGGATGTCATAGCGTTTCGCCTCGGAGACGCGCGCGGCGGCGACCAGCGGCGGCAGGCATTCGGTTTCCGGCCGGCGATAGGCTGCCGTGATCGCCTGGCGAAGGTCGGATTGCGGCCGGATCGGTGGCGCAAAGGCCGAGAACGGCGCTCCGTCGGCGGGGTCTTTGGATGGAGGAGTGTCGATCGCTGCGTTCAACATGAAGGTCCCTATCGGTCGATATCTGGTTTTAACGGATGAATGAGACGCCGGGTTCATCGTCCCAGTCAGCGTCGTCCGAGACAACAGGGCCGGAATATTCCGTCTCGCGAAGCGGACGCGCATCCGGCCTGTTGCGCTTGAGGGTGAGCGCCGCTGCAACCGCTCTTATCGCCACCGGCCGGTAGTGAGCGAGCAGGTCCAGCTTCTGATCGTCATCCGGTTCTTCCCTACGCATGCGTGACCCCATTTTTCCTGCGGCGCCGATGCGATCCCGACGATGCGTCGAGCGCCTGCGCCTTCCATCCCATTGCCGATGCATAAGGTATCACAGATCGCCGATCGCGATCTCACTTGATTTTCGCAGCTTTCAGCCTGTATGAACTTATTAAAGCATTCTTGAGAGTTAAAATGGCTACTGAACCTGACATCTTTAGTGAATTGGACCAGTTCGACAGAAAAATCCTCGCGGCTCTTGCCGAGGACGGCAGACTGTCGATCACCGATCTCGCGGCGCGTGTCGGCCTCTCGAAGACGCCGTGCCAGATCCGCTTCAAGCGGCTCATCAGCGACGGCTATATCGAGGGCTTCAAGGCCGTCCTCAATCCATCGAAAATGCAGCTCGACCATATCGCTTTCGTCGAGGTGAAGCTTTCCGATACCCGCGAAGATGCGCTGAAAAGCTTCAACGACGCCATCAAGAAGATCAGGGAAGTCGAAGAGTGCCACATGATCGCCGGCAGGTTCGACTATCTGCTCAAGATCCGCACACGCGATATCGGCCGCTACCGCCGCGTCCTCGGCGAGCGCATCTCGACGCTGCCCCACGTTGCCAACACATCGACCAATGTCGCGATGGAGACGATCAAGGAAGGCTGGGACAAGTTCGGTTCGAGTCTTTCGTGAACCTATTGCCGGCGACCGGCCCGGCGCAGTTCAAGACCGCGCGCACTTTTTAGCATCATGCCCTGGCTTTCCGGCCGCGTGCGCTCGGCTTCACCGGCACGCTCTTGCCGTACTCGTTCCACCATGCCGTCAAAGCTTCCATGGTGGGGCCGAGGCCCCGCGCCTTTTGTGTGATCTCATATTCGACGCGCGGAGGAACCTCCGCAAAGATGGTGCGGGACACGAGGCCGTCTGCTTCGAGCTCACGAAGTTGCGCCGTCAGCATGTGCTGGGTGATGCCGGGAATAGCCTTCCTCAATTCGCCAAACCGATAGACCCGCTGATTGAGCAGCCACATGATTTCCAGCTTCCATTTTCCCGAAAGCAACGCGAATGCGCGACGCATCTCCTCATGCATATTGCCTTCTTCTTCAACCATGGTCTGCTTTTCCATACTAACAGCAAGTAATTCATCCTACTTGCAAATATGAATCTTAGACGACATTTCTCTGCGTGCACAAGGGAGCGCAGAAAGGCGCCTCCCAAAAACAAACCGACAGACTCGACGAGAGGAATGTTGCTGCGTGGGCAGCGACAGGGATGAACTCATGCCTGAATTTTACGTGTACTGGGTCAGCACGGCGCTTCTATCCGTGCTCTACCTCGCCTCAGCCGCCATCTATGTCACCAAGCGAGACTGGGTTCGCCAGGTTCTGGCGGAACTCGGATTCCAAGCTTCCTATCTCATTCCGTTCATGATCATCATCAAGGTTCTCGGCCCGGCCGCGATCCTTTCCCGCGTCAGCGTGCCGCTCAGCGATCTCGCCTATGCCGGCATCTTCTTTCACCTGCTGCTGTCGGGCCTCGCCCATGTCGGCGTTCGAAAACCCGCCGGCGCTCTGCCAGCGGCGGTCGGCCTGGCGCTGCTGGTCACCTCATTCATGACGCAGAACGACGCCCGCGACGTCCCCTCCCCTTACGTCCAGGCCACTGCGCACTGAGGTCCGATAATCCCAACCCAAATCAAGGAGATAGAAATGGGTCGACTCAATGGAAAAATTGCCATCGTCACAGGCGCAAGCCGCGGCATTGGCCGTGCCACGGCAAAGTTGTTTGCGGCCGAAGGCGCGAAGGTCGCAATTCTTTCGCGGACATCCGAAAGCGTCGAACGCGTTGTCGCTGAAATCGTCGAAGCGGGCGGCGCAGCACTCGGCACCGTCTGCGACGTCGGAGAGGCCGATCAGATCACGGCCGCGGTGGACAAGGTTGTCGCTGCCTACGGCCGCATCGACATTCTCGTGAACAATGCTTTCGATGGCTCCGCGGTCTTGTCGTCGGTCATCGACCTCTCAGTCGAACAACTGCAACGCAACTTCGACACTGGGCCGATCGCCTATCTGCGCTTCATGCAGGCTTGCTATCCTCATCTGAGGGAAAGCGGAGAAGGCCGGATCATCAATTTCGGCTCGATGGCCGGCACCAGCGGGTTGGCTGGTTATGGTCCGTACAACATGGCCAAGGAGGCGGTGCGCGCCCTGACCCGCACGGCGGCGCGCGAATGGGGTGCGGACAAGATCACCGTCAACAACGTCCTGCCGATCGCCGACACCTGGGGGGCTGCGGAAAAGGAGGTTCCTCCGCCGATGAGCGCGCTCGCGCGTTTCGGCTCGCCGGAAGACGACATTGCGCCGGTGGTGCTGTTCCTGGCCAGCAAGGATTCGCAGTTCATCACGGGCTACAGCCTTACCCCCGACGGCGGCGCAATCATCGACAGCGCTCGGTAACAGTCCTCGGCAACCGTCGATGAGCAAGGGGCGCAGCATGTTGCGCCCCGTTGTCCAGCGCAGCGCGACCTTGGCGGCCGAGCAGGCGCTGAAGTTCGGCAAGCCGTCGAGCCAACGTGGGGCCTAATGCGGTCTTTGAATTTCACAGTAGACAATGCTGCGGTTTGAGCCGGACCAAACAGACACCTTCATATCCGTCCCCGTCACGCTTTCACCGGCGATCAAGCCCATCTCTCGTTCTGACCGCAACAGCAGCGCCCAGTTCATAAATGTCTCCATATAGCCATCGACCTCCGTCTCCGGAGAGAAATTGGCGAACAGGAATGTGCCGCCAGGCTTGAGCATGCTGATGCACTTCTTGGTCAACTTTACGGCGACCGGGTCCGGCAAATAGTCGTAGAGACCTGCGGCATAGACGAAATCGAACATTCCCAGCGCATGTCTTCCACCGATCAGGGATTTGACCGAACCGCTCATCGCCTCGACGGATGTGCCGGCGAAATCGCGGGCTACGGTTCCAACGCTCATCGGGTCTTGATCCAAAGCCACCCAGCGTTTGATCGCGCCGGCACCGAGAGCGTGCGACAAAGGCCCCTCACGAAGATGCCCCGCCGCGATGGCGAGGACTTCGGTGGAACCAGGCCGCGCCGAAGCGATTTCGTCAACGCGGCGAGCCAGAATGTCTCGACGCTCCCTTACCGCTAGGGATGACGAAGCATTTCGAGTGTAGGCGTAGATCGAACGGCCCAAGTTGCTGGCCGATAAGACAGCGTCCTCAATCTCAGGTCTGCCGTAGATGAAGTCGAGAAGGCGTGCGTCGCCAGAATAGCCGCGCGGCTTTTCGAACGACCAGCGGGTCAATGGATCTTGATGAAGATAGTGAGCAACTGGATGAGATTGCGCGATCGGAACGATGACGTCCCATACCTCCGGATGAAAGCGCCGCCGTATCTGATGCAAGGCGGCGGTCAGACGCTCGATGATCGCATGAGGCTCGACGCCGGATTTGAACTGACGGATCGACACGTCAAGGCTGAGGGCAAGCTCGGCACTCGCAACGATAAGGTGGCCGGGATCTGGGGCAGCAAGCCTCCTTGCCGCCCGACGAATTTCACCTGGCGCGACAAGACTTTCACCGTCCAAGACCAGGCTTTGTACCATTTCGAGACCTCTTTGACATAGCATTAAGCATAATCAACCTCGAAATAGGATGCGACTAGAATCTACACGGGATAAGGGTATTTCTACTATTGCGGGTCAGATGCCACCCCTCTAACAAAGCTAAGCAATAAGACAAACCGGTTGCAGGTTGCCGAACGTGATTTTGGAGGGCGCCGAAGTATGGCTTACTTTTCAACTTACTTTAGATCGTTGTCAGACCGGTGTTGTTGCATGATCGCGGCTTGCGCTAACGTCCAGCGCGACGAACCAACCGCCAGCTTTTCATTTGCCGAGGCCCTCAAGTCTCTGAAATCTGAAAATGATGCTGTCCGAAGGCAGAGCTCACGGCATGGTCTTTGGATGGCGGTCGCCGTTTATGTGGCCTTCGCACTTCCAGACCGATGGCTGATCCCCGATGTTGCCCCTGTGACGATCGCCGCGCGATTCGTCGTTGCAACGGTCGCTCTGCTGGCTTTCGAAATCTTGCGACTGGCAAATGCGAAAACCGTCTGGCTTGACATCACATGTGCCGCTGCGCTGCTTGTGGGCTATGTGGGCTGGCTGTACCCGGCGATTGCCACCCGCGACGTCACCGCCATGTCATACTACATGATATTCGGCGCCATCTTCATGATGGGCGCCAACCTTTTTTTCAGTTTCCCGTTTCGGCTTTCGGTGATCACCTCGAGCCTCGTTCTATGCGCATTTTTCGTTACGATCGAGGAATTTTTTCCTTCAAGCCAAACCTACAAGCTTGCCTTCGGGTTGTTCTACATTTCGTGCTTTGTCTTCACGTCTTTCGTCAATTGGCGCTTGAACGTGGAGCGTCGAAACGTGTTGCTGAACGCGGCGGAGGCGCGCCACCAGCACTGGGAAGCGTCCGAGCGCGGAAGGTCCCTGCTCGAGCTTTCACATACTGACTACCTGACAGGCATAAGCAACAGACGCGCGCTGGATCGGCGACTCGACGAATGCTGGGCCGCTTGGAAAGACGAACGCCGCGACTTCTCCGTGTTCCTCATCGACGTCGACTTTTTCAAACGCTTCAATGACCGCTACGGACATCAGGAAGGAGACCGATGCCTGACTGTCATCGCCAATGCGCTGAAGGCACTTGTAGAGTCGTCAGATGGCATGATCGGCAGGTATGGTGGCGAGGAATTTATCGTGGTCGTGCCGGCTGCCCTCCCCAAGGTCGCGATGGTTCTCGCCGAGAAGATCAGAATGGAAGTCGAGTCTCTGGCGATTGCTCACGACGAGCGACCAGATGATATGTCGATCGTAACCGTCAGCATCGGCGTCGCCTTCACCCGCGAGAAACTTGGAGAGAAAGTTGAACGAATAGTCCGTGAAGCCGACCTCGCTCTCTACAATGCCAAAGCAAGTGGCCGAAACTGCATTCGTAGTTTTGATCCGTTGTTGCCTCGCCCCGACGACTATGCTGGTAAACTCGTCCCGCTGCTGGCGGCCGCCATTGATCGCAAACTGGTCTCGCTGGTGTACCAACCGATCTTCGACGTGACGAACGAGAAACCAAGAGCTGTCGAGGCTTTGATGCGCCTCAGGATGCCGGACGGCACCGCGGTTTCGCCGAAGACGTTCATTCCCGTTGCAGAACGAAGTGGCGCTATCCTCGAACTGGGCAGGTGGGCGATCGAGACGGCATGCCGTGATATACTGATGACCGATCGGATGGCTACCGTCAGCGTCAACGTATCGCCAATACAACTGCGTTCCCCCGGCTTTGCTGCCAGTGTCGCTGATATCCTTGCTCGGTGCGGGGTCTGTGGGTCGCGACTGGCCTTGGAAGTCACTGAGGGCCTGGACATGGATATGCAGTCGGAGGTGCTGAAATGCATTGCCGATCTGCGGGCACTCGGCGTCGAAATCTGGCTTGATGACTTCGGCTGCGGCTTCGCGGGTCTCTCCTGGTTGAGGGCAATCGAGTTTCAGACGGTCAAGGTCGATAGAACCTTCCTGCACGACAGCTCGAACCCACGCGGTTTGATGATGCTTCAGGACATGATTGCTCTCATCCGCAATCGTGGGAATACGATCCTGGTGGAAGGCGTCGAAACTGCAGCACAATTTTCCCTTCTCAAGGATCTTCGCATCGACCGTGTCCAGGGCTTTCATATGGGAATGCCGGTTAGCGCTGAACTTCTGAGCGCGGCATAACTCGATCTCACGGTTTCCGGTTGCTCCGCACGTTGCCGATGATCGGCGCGTGTCGGATGTCTTGCTTTTAAACGGATCAGGCAGTCTGATGCAGCGAGGCAATGGATCGCTGAAGGCAGACGAATATTCAGCGGCTGAACCTGAGAATGAGGAGCAGGATGGATCACGCCAACAGCCATCACATATCGGCGAGCGAAGAGCGGGAAGCGCGCAGGCTTCAATACCTGACCTGGGAACACATTGCGTCGGACCTCCGTCATCCGGCCCACCTGGCCCGCAAGGCGGAACTCCGGCGATCATGCGATGCGAAGCTGGCTGAGACGTCCTATATCGCCGAGCATGCCGCGATCTTCACCGAAAGCCTGATGATGGGCGAGCACTCCTGGATCGCCGGGCACGCACTCGTCCGCGGCCATGTGATCCTCGGCGACGATTGCACCATCAATCCCTATGCCTGTGTGTCCGGCACGGTGACCTGCGGCAATGGCGTGCGGATTGCCTCGCATGCCTCGATCGTCGGCTTCAATCATGGCTTCGACGATCCGGCCATTCCCATCCACCGCCAGGGTGTCGTCAGCATCGGCATAGTGATCGGTGACGACGTCTGGATCGGCGCCAATTGCGTGATCCTCGATGGCGCCACGATTGGAAATGGTGCGGTGATCGCCGCCGGAGCGGTCGTCACGGGCGACATTCCCGCCATGTCGGTTGCCGGCGGCGTGCCGGCCCGGGTGCTGCGGAGCCGAGGCTCGGCGCCCAGGAAATCCGGCACGGGAGACATCGAAGATCAGTTGGTCAGGCTCGGCCAAAAAGCGAAAGACCAATGGCCCGATATCCTTGCACGCTGGAAAACGCAGGGAACCTATGAATCGCTGGAAGCGGACGGCGTCCGCAGACCGGCGATCCGGCATTTATGCGATGTAATCGAGATCGCCGCCGGCTTCGGTCACCTGCCACCCGACCTCGATCCATCCGAGACCGTCCAGCTTCTGCAAGGCCTGCAGGAACGGGAGACCGGGCTTTTCCCGGAAGAGCATTCGCGCATGCATGGCAAGGCGCTCAGGGATGATCCAAAGGCGCTCTATAACGTCCTTGCGGTTGGCTATGCGCTTGAACTGCTTGGCTCCAGCCCGCGACAACCGGTCCACGCGGTCGAGCTTGGCGCTGACGAACTCGATGAATGGCTGCGCGCCCTGCCCTGGTCGACCCGGGCGTGGCATGCCGGCAGCGTGGTCGATGCGATCGGAACCGCCATGTACTTCAATGCGAAGTATTTCGGCATCCGGCATTCACGGCAGGAACTTTTCGAGTGGCTGAGCCGCAATGCCAACAGCGTCTCCGGCCTATGGGGCGAGCCGACTGCGCCGGAAGGATGGCTCCAACCGGTGAACGGTTTTTATCGGCTGACACGCGGCACCTACGCCCAGTTTGGCGCAGCGCTTCCGCACCCGCACGCCTCGCTCGAAACGGTTCACCTCAATTATCGCAACCATAAGGGCTTCGTCGGCGCGAAATACAATGCCTGCAACCTGCTCGATACGATTCACCCCCTGCTGCTGATTGCCCGGCAGACCGACTACAGGCGGGCCGATGGCGAAGCGATCGCCCGCAATCTCATATCGAAGGCTCTGGGTCGATGGCGGGATGGTGAGGGATTCCCGTTTGCCGATGGCGGCGAAACGGGCTTGCAGGGGACGGAAATGTGGCTTTCGGTCATTCACCTGGCCGCCGATTTCCTCGGCCTGGCGGATCGCTTCGCCTTCGTCCCGAAAGGCGTCCACCGAACGGCAACTGTGGGACTGGGTTTGTGACGATAGTTTTCGATCAACCGTGCAGTGATGCTGTCAGCCAGGCGGCGGCAAGGTCGCGCGCATTGCTGCGCTTGGCTTTGACCGGCACGATGACGTTGTAACGATCCTCGGCGGCAAGTTCGCCGCCATCGGCCTGCACCAAGGTTCCATCCTCCAGAAAGGTGCCAACCAGCATCCGCCATCCCAATGCCATCCCCTGGCCCGCGCGCGCAGCTGCGATGGTCTCGGTATAGTGATTGAACCGCAGCGACGGCTTTATCTCGAGATTGGCACCGGTCAGCGAAAACCACTGCGCCCAGCTATACCAGGAACGATCGAGAACATCGGTTTCGATGAATTCATCACCGGAGCCCAGCGGACCACCTTCGCGGCGCCTGAGGTAATCGGGAGAGCAGACGGGGCAAATGACGTCGCCACGCGAGGCGATGACGGTTCCATCGCTGAAGGGAGGCACACCGTATCGAATTGCCACGTCGACTTCTCCATCGTCGAGGGCAATCGGGCTGTCCTGGGAAATCACCCGCACCAGAATGCCAGGGTTTGCCCGGCGGAATTCGGCCAGCCGCGGCAGTAGCCAGAAAGAAGAGAAGGCCACGGTCGCGCCTATCGTCACGACGTCCTGGCTGCGCGACTGGATCGCTTCCACGCTCTCGGCGATATCGGCAAGGCTCTTGGCCAGCGTGGCGCCAAGGTTGATGCATGCCGTTGTCGGCTCGATCGCTCGATGCTTGCGCACGAATAGGGGCTGGCCGAGTTCCTCCTCCAGCAAGGCAATCTGCCGGCTGACCGCTGCCTGGGTGACACCGAGTTCGGTCGCAGCCGTGGTGAAGCTTTTCCGTCTCAACACCGCCTCCAGGGTCACCAGCGCCGTCAGCGACGGGAGCCGTCTTCGGAAATGCATCGCAAACCTCTCATCGCATGATAAAAACTTATGCGAACGTGATTTTTTATGCCGTTGAAATGCCGGTAGTGCAAGGGCAATCTAGGGAAACTCTCGCATAAGAGGTTCTCATGCTAAACAGACTTCCTTCTTCCATTTCAGCCCTTCTCGACGCTCGTGCCAACGGTCACTCGCTGCCGGCCGGGCTTTATGTCAGAGAAGATGTGTTCGAAGCAGACATCGACGTCTTCTTCCACAATCACTGGATCTGTGTCGGCCTCGACTGTGACGTTCCCGAACCCGGCGACGCCACGGTGATCGACATCGGCAAGACGAGCCTGATCCTCCTGCGCGACGACGACGGAGAAATTCGCGTCCTGCACAATGTCTGCCGCCATCGCGGCTCCCGCCTTCTCGATCCGGGCAAGACGATCGTCTCAAAACTCGTCTGTCCCTATCACACCTGGACATATGAATTGACGGGCGAGCTCGGCTACGCCCCGCACATGGGCAAGGACTTCGACAAGGAGTGTCGGAGCCTCAAGCCCGTCACCTTCAAGTCGATCGGCGGGCTGATCTACGTCTGCCTCTCCGACAATCCGCCCGAGGACATCGCTCTCCTCGAACAGGCCATGGTCGAGCGCCTCGCTCCCTACGACATCCGCAATGCCAAGATCGCTCACCAGACCGACGTCATCGAGGACGGCAACTGGAAGCTCACGATGGAGAACAATCGCGAGTGCTACCATTGCTCCGCGAACCATCCAGAGCTTTGCGTCTCCTTCGTCGATCTCGACTTCGGCTTCGACCCCGAGACGCTGAGCCCGGAGGATCGCGAACAGGCCGAGGAGCATTTCAGGCTGTATGAAGAGCGGACGAAGGCGTGGGAGGCTGACGGCTTTCCCTCGGCTGCCGTCGAGCAACTCGCCGACTGCGCCACAAATTTCCGCACCCAGCGGCTGATCATCGCAGGCGCTGGTGAATCCCAGACCCACGATGCCACCGCCGCATCCTCCAAGCTGCTCGGGCACATGACCCGCAAGGATCTCGGCGACATGCATCTTTGGGGCCACAACAGCTGGAACCACTTCATGGGCGACCATGCGGTGGTGGCAACCGTCATCCCGCTCTCCGCGGGCAAGACGCTGGTCAGAACCAAGTGGCTGGTCCACAAGGACGCCGTCGAAGGCGTGGATTACGATCTCGACAAGCTGACGGATGTCTGGGTGGCAACGACCGACCAGGACGCCGATCTGGTGGCGCGCTCCCATGCAGGCGCTCTCGACCCGGCCTATCAGCCAGGCCCCTACTCCCGCTTCTCCGAGACGAACCTCGACAAGTTCGCCACCTGGTACATCGACCGGATGCGCGCCCATGGATACTAGGAGCCCGCAGGCGCCCGCAGCCAGGGCCGCTCTTGACGACGTCTGGAACCCGGAAGAAGACGACACGCTCGTTTGCCTCGACGTTCAGCAGGAGACCCACGACGTCAAGACATTCACCTTCGCATCGCGCGAGGGCAAGCGGTTCGCCTTCAAGGCGGGACAGTATTTTCTGTTCGATCTCGAGCACAATGGAGAGGCGGAAAACAGGTGCTACAGCATCTCGTCTTCGCCGCATCGGACGAATGCCTTCTCCGTGACGGTGAAGCGCGTTCCCGGCGGCAAGATCTCCAACTGGCTTCATGACACGCTGGCTCCCGGGGCAGCCGTCAAGGCGAGCGGTCCGCTCGGTCACTTCGTCAGGCCCCAGACGGCGGGACGTAAGCTTCTGCTTTTGTCCGGCGGCTCCGGCATTACGCCCGTCATGTCCATTCTGCGTGAGATCGCCGACAGTTGCGAACCGGCCGACGTCGTCTTCATGCATGCCGGCCGGACGCCCCAGGATCTGATCTTTCGCGACGAGCTCGCCTGCATCGCCCGCAGGCTGAAAGGTCTTCGCCTCCACTTTCTCCCGGAGACCGTTGCCGGCGAGCCGTCCTGGCCCGGCCTGACCGGTCGCATTTCGAAAGAATATATCTGGCTTGCCGTTCCCGATATCACTGAGCGAACCGTGATGTGCTGCGGTCCCGCCCCGTTCATGGCGGCTGCGCGCGGCATTGCCGCCGAACTCGGCGTCGCCGGCTCGAACTACCTGGAGGAAAGCTTCGACGCCGCTGTCATCGACGAACCCGAAATTCCCGCGGTTCAGGAGGCGGCTGCCAAGGTTTTCCAGGTCACCTTCTCGAAACAGGCCCGCAGCATCGCGGTAACAGGCGAGCAGAGTGTGCTCTCATGCGCGAAGAAGGCGGGCGTCAGGATACCGTCATCCTGTGCGAACGGCGTCTGCGGCACCTGCAAATCGAAGCTCGCCTCCGGGACGGTCGACATGAACCACAATGGCGGAATTCGCCAAAGGGAAATCGACGCCGGCTTCTTCCTGCCCTGCTGCTCGAAGCCGCTCAGCGATCTCGTCATCGAGCGCTGAGCGCCCGGCAACGTCGCGCCATTCACCGACGACAAGGACTGACTTCGATGCTGCGAGACGAAAGCGATTCCGCTGAGCCGACCGGCTCGACGGTCTTCAAGGATGAGCGGAAGCAGGCATATCTCAATCCTGAGGGAGCGGATCGGCCTCTTATCAGTCCTGTGCCGGCCACGACGCTCGATCGGGCTCGCCACTATCGTCTGGAGCGCCTGCGCACGACGATGCGCGAATGGGACTGCGGCGCCCTGCTGCTCTATGACCCCGTCAACATCCGATATGCCTTCGATTCATCGAATATGAGCATTTGGACGATGCACAACGCCGCGCGCTACGCTCTGATCCTCGCCGATGGACCGGCGATACTGTTCGAATTCGAAGGCGCCGAGCACGTCAATGACGGGCTTGCCGGCATCGACGAGATCCGGCCGGCGAAGTCATGGATATTCTTCACGGCGGGCAACCTGATGGAATCCCGCCTGAAAGCCTGGGCGGACGAGGTCGCGGACCTCGTGAGCAGCCATGGCAGCAACAGGCGCGTTGCGGTGGACAGGCTCGAACCCGCCGGCGCCTTCGAACTGCGCGAACGCGGCTTCACGCTTGTCGACGGCCAGGAACTGGCGGAGCGGGCGCGATCGATCAAGAGCGCCGACGAAATCGAGCTGATGCGATGGACGATCCGTGTCTGCGAAGCCGGCATGGCGCGGATGTACGAGATGTCAGAGCCCGGCCGCACCGAAAGAGAAATCTGGGCCGAGCTTCACTTCGAAAACGCCCGCAGCGGCGGCGAGTGGCTGGAGACCAAGCTCTTGACCGCTGGCCCGAGAACGAACCCCTGGTATCAGGAGTGTTCGGACTACGTCATCAAGCGCGGCGAAATGATATCCTTCGACACCGATATGATCGGACCCTACGGCTATTGCGCCGACCTCTCGCGGTCGTGGACCGCAGGGCATGTCGCCATGACCACCAAGCAGAAGGAACTTTACGCGGCGGCCAGGGATCAGATCGAGCACAATCTCGCAATCCTGAAGCCCGGCATGACGTTCGCAGAATTCAACGCGCAGTCGTGGCGGATTCCGGAGAAATACCAGCCTTATCGATACACGCTTGCGCTGCACGGAACCGGAATGGCGGACGAGTGGCCGGGGATCCTTCTGCATCCGGATTTCGACCCTGATTTCAGCGGCGCCATCGAGGAGGGCATGGTGCTCAACGTCGAAAGCCTGATCGCCGAAGCCGGATCCGAGAGCATCAAACTGGAAACCCAGGCTCTGATTACGGCCAGGGGCGCCGAGCGGCTGGACACGTTTCCGTGGGAAGAGATCTGAGTAAACTCAGTGCGCTCTCAAAGCGGCTGCGCGATGCTGCGACGGCGTCTGCCCGAATGTGCGCTTGAAGGTTCTCGTGAACTGCGAGGCGTTTTCAAAGCCGACATCGAGCGCGATCTCGATCAGCGGCGCCTTCGACTGGGCAAGGATCGATTTCGCCCGCTCCATGCGAACACGATTATAGGCCTTGGCGGGAGACATTCCGGTCTTGTCGATGAAGATCCTCTCCAGTTGCCGCCTTGACAGGCCAACCATGGCGGCAAGCTTCTGAATCGACATGCTGCCGTCGACGAACTGTTCCATCGCAATCATCGCCGCCTTGACGCGGGCGTCTTCATACTCGTCGTAGAGCGGTCGCCGCGGCTGAATATCCGCCGACGTCCGGGCCTTTTCGATCTGAAGCACTTCAAGCGCGTTTCGCTCGGCGTCGCGGCTGATGCGTTTCCTGACCAGCAATGCCGCCATGTCGGCGGAACTGCTGCCGCCTGCGCAAGAGCCGCGCTGGCGATCGAGATTGAAGAGCCGGTCGGAACGAACGCTGAGCTCGGGAAAGCGCTCGCGAAATTCCTTGTAATGCAGCCAGCTCACGCAGGTTTCGTGCCGCTTCATCAGGCCGGCCTCAGCAAGGATGAATGAACCCGTGCACACGCCGATCAACGGCACCTTCTTGGCATCCGCCTGCTTGAGAAAGGCGATGGTCTGCTGGTCGACGGGGTTCTCCACCGTCAGAAGGCCGCCGACGACCACGATGTAGTCGAACTTCGCCGGATCGACGAAATCGGAGGTCGGCGCAACCTGGACGCCGCAGCTCGCGGTGATCAGGTGCCTCGTGCTGCCGATCACCTGCCAGTCGGCAAGAAGCCTTCCGGAGCGATCCTGCTCGTCGCTCGCCAGCCGCAGCGTATCCACGAAGAGTGCGAAGGCCGACAGCGTGAACGAGCGCGCCAGAACGAACCCGACCTTGAGCCGGCCAGCCGATCTTGCGGCGTCGTCTGCTTGGCGTTGCTGATCGGGTCGCATAGTCATCTCCCTGCCGAAAACGCGCTCATCGGATCTGAAAGCCATGCGCCAGCGGATCACGATCGTCAACGAAAATGGTGTTGTGCCCGATGACGCGCGCCCAGCCTCCGATGCTGGGAAGAATGCCGCTATAGGGTCCAATGCTCGCCTCGGCTTCGACCCGGCCCTCGAAGATGGTTCCGATCAGGCTTTCATGCCGGTATCTCGACCCGATGGTAAGCCGCCCCTTCCCATAGAGCTGGGCCATGCGGGCGGAGGTGCCGGTGCCGCCCGGCGATCGATCGATGGCCTTTTCGCCATAGAAGACGGCGCAGCGTCCATCCGAGACGTCATTCACCGGGCGGTCGCACCAGATGGCGTGATGCACACCGCGAATCCTCGGGTCGTCGGGATGGACAGGATCGCAGATACCGGCAAGCGCCGACCTCAGTCTCTGGCTGCAGCCGACAATGTCGGATGCGGTCATGCCGTCGAGGCCGCTCCAGTTATCCTGTGGTTCGACGACCGCATAATAGTTGCCGCCATAGGATATATCGACGCGCAGACGGCCCATTCCCGGCACATCCACCTCGACATCAGCCTCATGGAGATAGCTCGCCACATTGTGGAGACGAACGGAATCGACATATCCGTCCTTCTCCTCATAGGTCACGTCAACCCTCCCCGCAGGCGTCTCGATGGCGACCCGGCCGGGTTCGCGCGGCTTGACCAGCCCCTCCTCGATCGCGGCGGTCACGGTGCCGATGGTGCCGGCGCCGCACATCGGCAGGCAGCCGCTCACTTCGATGAACAGCACGGCGAAATCGCAGTCCTGCCGATAGGCAGGATAGATGATCGCCCCTGACATGATGTCGTGCCCCCTCGGCTCGAACATCAGCGCCTTGCGCACCCAGTCATGGTCGCGGACGAAAATCTCCCGGCGCTCGCTGATCGGTGCATGGGCAAGCAGTGGACCGCCTCCGGCGACCAAGCGGACGGGATTGCCGCAAGTATGCGCATCGATGCAGAAGAAGCTGTTTCTCATCTCTCTATGTCCTTGCTCATTTCGCCTTCGGCAGCCTGTCGCGGTCGAGCAGGCCGCGGGACAGCCGGTCGAGCAGAAGGGCGACGGCGACGATCGCCAGGCCTGCCCTGAGACCAAGCCCCATCTCCATGCGCGTCAAGCCGCGCGTCACCTCAGCACCGAGACCGCCGGCACCGACGAGCCCGGCCAGCACGACCATGGCCAGCGACAGAAGGATGCACTGGTTGAGCCCGACCAGGAGCGTCTGCTTGGCCAAGGGGATCTCGATCTTCCAAAGCACCGAGCGAGGCGGCGCGCCGATAGCGCTGCCGAGTTCGATGAATTCCTTCGGCACCTGGTTGAATGCCAGCGTGGTCAGTCGGAGCATCGGCGGAATGCCATAGACGATGGTGGCGATGATTGCCGGCACGCGTCCAAGGCTGAAGATCATCACCGCAGGAATGAGATAGACCCACGGCGGCACGGTCTGCATCACATCGAGAACCGGGCGAACCATCGCCTCCAATGTCTTGTAGCGCGAGCACAGGACGCCGATCGGGAAGGCGATGAGCACGGAGATCAGGACCGCGACGGTGACCAGAGACAGGGTCTGCATCGATGCCGTCCACAGCCCCATGAGGAGACAGAAGCCCAGGCAAAGACCGGCCAGGATCGCGGCGCGCAGACCGACGGCGACGAATGCCAGAACGACGACGATCGCGATGAGCCCATAGGGCGGCACGAAGAGCAGTGCCGCTTCGAATCCGGAAAGCACCGCTTCGACCAGATAGCTGATCGCCGCAAACAGCGGATGAAAGTTGGTGTTGAGCCAATCGACGGATGGCGCCAGGAAAGCGCCGGGCGAAAACTGCAGGATGGACGGATTCATGACTTCCTCCCCGTTCCCAGACGAGCAGCACTCTGGGTTATGCGATCAAGCACCATGGTCAGAACCACGATGGCGATCGCTCCATTGATCGAAGTCGCGATGTCGAGCGTTCTGATCGCGCCGTAGATCGTCTCGCCAAGCCCGCCGGAACCGACGATGCCTGCGATGACGACCATGCCGAAGGCCATCATCAGGCTCTGGTTGATGCCCGCCATGATGCTCGGCAGCGCGAAGGGAAGGCGGATCTTGAAGAACATCTTCGCCGGCGTCATCCCAAGCGCCTCTCCGAGTTCGATGAACTCCTTGGGCGTCATCCGGATACCGAGAGACGTCAGGCGGATTGCCGGCGGCACGGCGACGATCACGGTCGCGATCAATGCCGTCGCCGGTCCATAGCCGAGCAGAGCGATCGCCGGCAGCAGGTAGATGTATGGCGGAAGCGTCTGGATCAGGTCCAGGCCGGGCTCCATGAAACGATCGAGGGCGGGAAAGAAGCCGGCCATAATGCCGATCGGGATGCCGATCACCAGGGCGAGCGTGGTTGCGGTCAAGACCAGCGCCAGCGTACTCATCGTCTCCGGCCAGAGTCCCATGGAAAAACAAAGCGCCAGCGCGACGCCGCTCAGCAGGGCGAACCAGACATTGACCAGCCGCCAGCCGACGAGCGCCACGATCAGCGCGATCAGATAGAATGGCGGAAGTTCCAGGAGCCAGAGGATCCCGGCATAGAGCCCTTCGAGAACCTGCCTGATGGAATCGAAAAGGAACTCGCCATTGTCGCTCACCCATTCGAGCGCGGAATCGGTCCATTCGTCAAAAAGATCGATGAAGCCTGAACTATCCATGTCAATCAGCTCCAGTTGGTGGACGCCGCCGGCAGATCGTGGGCGGATGGTCCCTTGACGCCCATCAGCAGGCTGCGCGGCGTGACCACGCCGACAATCTGACCATTGTCCACGACGGCGATGGCGTCGCGCTCCGACTGCATCGTCAATGTGATGAGTTCGTCGATGTCGGCGTCCGGCGTCGTGCGCGCCAGCGACGCGATGTCGGAATTCGGCGCGCTTTGCTGGAATTCGGCGACACTGCGCATGACGGAATGCGCCTTGATCAGATGGAGACGGGATATGCCGGCGACGAATTCGGCGACATAGGCATCCGCCGGGTTGAGGATGATTTCCTCGGCCGTGCCGGTCTGGATGATGACGCCGTCCTTCATGATCGCAATGCGGTCGCCGATCCGGATCGCCTCGTCGAGATCATGGGTGATGAAGACCGCGGACTTGCCCAAGGCTTTCGTCAGCTGCCGGAATTCGTCCTGAAGCTGGCGCCGGATGAGCGGATCGAGCGCGCTGAACGGCTCGTCCATCAGAATGATCTCGGGGTCGGAAGCGAGAGCGCGGGCGAGACCGACGCGTTGCTGCATGCCGCCCGAGAGCTCGCCCGGATACCGGTTCACCCAGTCGGCGAGGCCGACCTTCTCGAGCGCGGCAACGGCGGTCTTGTTTCGCTCCGGCTTGGTTATTCCCTGCACCTCGAGGCCGAAGGCCGCATTTTCCAAGACTGTGCGGTGCGGCAACAGAGCGACGCTCTGAAACACCATGCCGATGTTCCTGGCGCGCATCTGCCGGAGATCGACCGGAGACAGGGCGGCGAGGTCGCGCCCCTTGACGAGGACCTTGCCGGCGCTCGGCGTGATCAATTTGTTGAGCAGGCGGATGAGCGTGGATTTTCCGCTTCCCGACAAGCCCATGATGCAGAAGATTTCGCCGCGCCGCACCTGGAGGCTCGCCTCGGACACGCCGACGACGCAGTTGTATTCCTTCAAGACCTCTTTTTTGCCGAGGCCGCGCTCCTTGATCGACTTCATTGCCGCAGCGGACTTGTCACCGAAGACTTTCCAGAGGGACTGGCAGTCGATCAGGACATCATTGATATCGGCAGTTACGGTTTTCATAGCGATCCCCTTGAGCCAATCGGCGCTGGCTTCTCTCGTTGAATCTCCCAGCGTCCTTTGCGCGTCCAAAAGAACGCGCGGCGCTGTAGGATGGCCGCCCGACGGATCGGACGGCCACGACGCGGTTAGTTCTTCTTGATGTTTTCCCAGCGCTTGATCAGGTCGGCATGGGCGCCGATCCAATCCTGCACGGCCTGGTCCATGGTCTTGCCTTCATTGACCGCGCCGTTGATGGCGGTGATGTCGGCGAGCGGCACATAGACGCTGGCCATCACTTCCCGCGCATGCGGGTTCTCTGCGGAGAAGCCCTTATGGCCGATCCAGTAGTAGCTCTGCGGCGGCGGGAAGATGCCCTTCGGATCCTTGAGGTACTTGACCTCGTACTTCTGGACCATCCAGGACGGCTCCCAGATCGTCACCGCGATCCACTCCTTGCGATCATAGGCGGACTTCAGCGCCGCCGTCATCGCGGCGGTGCTGCCCTCGACGAGCTGGAGCTTGAGGCCGTAGTCCTTGACCACATTCGAGGTATCGCGCATCAGGCCGGCGCCCGGTTCGATACCGATGATCTTGCCGCCGAACTTGTCGGCGTTTTCATTGAGCTGTTCCAGCGAGTCGATCGGGACATATTTGGGAACCGCAACACCCTGATAGAGGCCGTGCGAAACCGGCGAGATCTTTTCGAGGCGGTTCTTGTTCTTGTCCCAGTAGTCCTGCGCGACATAGTCCGTCTGCGAGGTGAGAACCTGGATGTCACCCTTGGCAAGAGCGGCATAGGCGATGCCCCATTCGGAGAACTCGGTCACCTTGACGGTGTAGCCCGCGTCTTCGAGAACCTTCTTGGTGATACCGGTGATGGGCGTCAGATCTTCCCACGACATCGTGCCCATGGTGATCGTCTTTTCTTCCGCGCGAGCAGGAAGGATGCTGACCCCGATCATTGCAGCGGCGCAGAGCGCCTTCCACAAATTTTTCATTGTTCTTACTCCTGTTTTACGTTCCCATTCTCATTGAAGTCTGCGAGCGGGCAGCTTCAGATTGCGCGGGCCGAGGGATCATCCCTCGCGGCCAGCACGCAATTCCTGCAGGCGGATGACCGAGTTGACGCCGAGCCACGCGATGGGCTCGGGCGGCAATCTCACCGGTTCCGGCTGGTTCTTGTATTTGTCGAGTTCGGGGCTTGCGGCGCCTGTCGCCAGATCGGCCGCCATCATTCCCGCAAGCGTGCTCTTGACGGTGCCGAGACCATTCTCGCAGCAGGCGGAAAAAAGCCCTTCCTCGACCTCGCCGAATGCCGGCACATGGTTTCGGCTCAGGCAGAGCGCACCCGCCCAGCTAAACTCCATCGGCAGGCTTTGCATTCCGGGGAAGCGAGCGTCGAACGAGCGGCGCTGCTCGGCCGCCACGCCGGCGACCCGCTTCTCCGACACCTGGAGGCTCGGGTCGTAAGTGAACCGCGTCCTGATGACGATCCTCGAACGGCCATCTGTGGTGATCTTGCGCACCGTCGCGCCCATCGGATCGGCCGGCAGCAGCGCCCAACGGTCCGCGCCGGTGATATCGCCGCCGAATTCGTTCTGGGAAAAGGCCGATGTCATCGACGCGTAGGTGAATATGTGCATCAGCCGCCCGCGGAAATGGCCGAAGCTTTGAATATGGCCGTTCACGCCCAGAATGACCTTCGGCGCGGAGACCGATCCGCGAGCCGTCTTCGCCTTCCAGGACTTTCCCTCGCGGGAAAGCTCCAGCACCGGCGAGTGCTCGTGAATGGCGATCTTTGCGCTAAGTCCGCGCGCCAGGCCGCGGATATAGTCGGCGGGCTGGATCATCACCGCGCCCGGCGTATAGAGCCCACCGCGATAATAGCGCGAGCCCGTCATCTCCCGCATCTGATCGGCATCGAGAACGCGATGCTGCTCACCGATCTTTTCGAGCGACTTCCTGTAGTTGTCGTTGAGCCCGAGCCCCCGGTCGGAGGCCGCGGCATTCACCTTGCCCGCCGGATCGAAGGTTTCCTTGGACAGGCCGTATTCGGCCGCGACATCGGCTGCGAAGGAAATCGCCAGACGGTTCTGTCGAATCTCGTCCTTGGTCGCCTCTTCGTCGGCCACCGAATACTCGCCGGAAGAGAGATTGTGCGGCACGTCGATCATGAAGCCGGAATTTCTCCCGGCCGGACCCTTGGCGACTTCACGCGCCTCCAGGACGACGATCTTGTCCTGAGGGCGCAACTGCGAGAGGCGGCGGGCCGCCGACAGGCCGGCAAATCCGGCGCCGACAATCAGCCAGTCCGCGGTAATGTCGTGTTCAAGCGCCATTGCGGGAAAGGCGCGTTCGCTGATCGCCTCCCATCCCGAAACGCCGGTATCGATCGGCAGGCGCTTGATCACATGGCGGGTCATCGGATCGTCTCGTCGACCGACCGTTCGGATACGTCGATCCAGATGGTCTTGAGTTCGCAGTAATTGTCGTGAGCGAAGACCGACTTGTCGCGGCCGCCGAAGCCGGACTCCTTGTAGCCGCCGAACGGCGTGCTGGCGTCGCCTTCTCCGAAGCAGTTGACGGTGACGACGCCGGCGCGGATCTCCCGCGAGAGCCTGATGGCGTTCCGCAGGCTACCGGTATAGACGGACGCCGTCAGGCCGTAGTTCGTGTCGTTGGCAAGGGCGATCGCCTCGGCCAGCGAATTGAAGGTCGTGACCGAAAGCACCGGGCCGAAAATTTCTTCCTGGAAGAGGCGGCTGGCCGGCGTCACGCCCTCGACCACCGTCGGTTCGATGAAGATGCCGTTATAGGTTTCACCGCCATGGGCGATCGAGAGCTTCTCCGTCTTGGCGTCGTCGAGGAAAGACTTCACCTTTTCGAAATGCGCCTTGCTGACGAGCGCGCCGATGCGGTTTGCCGGGTCGAGCGGATCGCCGGTCTTCCATTCGCGCATGTAGGCGCCGATGCGTTTCAGCAGTTCGTCCTTGATCTTGGCATGAACGATCAGACGCGAGGTGGCCGAGCAGTTCTCGCCCATGTTCCAGAAGGCGCCGTTAACGACCTGCTCGGCAACGAGGTCCAGGTCTTCGGCATCGTCGAGAACCACCGCGGGGTTCTTGCCGCCGCATTCGAGCACCACCTTCTTGAGGTTCGAGTCGGCGGCGTAGCGCAGGAAGCGGCGGCCGGTGGGCGTCGATCCGGTGAAAGCGACCATATCGACATCCATATGCAGGCCGATCGGTTCGCCGACCTCCTTGCCGCCGCCGGTCACGACGTTGAAGACGCCAGCCGGGATACCTGCTTCATGAGCAAGCTCGGCGACGCGCAGCGTGGTGAGCGTCGTTTCCTGTGCCGGCTTGACGATCACCGAGCAGCCGGCGGCAAGCGCCGGGCCGATCTTCCAGGCCAGCATCAGCAGCGGGAAATTCCACGGCAGCACGCATCCGACAACACCGATAGGCTCGCGCACGATCATCGTCAGCGCGTTGGCGCCGACCGGAGCGGTGTTGTCATAGAGCTTGTCGATCAGCTCGGCGTGCCAGCGCAGCGTATGAATGGTATCGGCAACATCGACCGTCTGGCATTCGCCGACCGGCTTGCCGCTGTCGAGGCTCTCCATGACGGCGAGTTCGTGACGATGGTCCTCCAAAAGTTTGGCGAGCTTGAGGAGCACTGCTTTGCGTTCGGCCGGCGAACGCAGCCGCCAGCGGCCGTCGTCGAAAGCTTGCTTCGCCTTGGCGACGGCGGCGTCGACGTCGGTGGCGTCGCAGGCTGCGATTTCGGCGAGAGCCTCACCCGTCGCAGGGTTCGTGGAGGTGAACGTCTTGCCGGAGTTCGCCGGACGGAATGCCCCGTCGACGAAGGCATTCGTCGGAAGTTGAAGACCGGCGGCGATCGCCTTGTATTCGGCTGCGGTCAAGGGTTCATGCATGGTTTGCTCCCGACGTGATCTGGCTGACCGTGCGCTTCAACGTGGCGACGACGGTCTGAAGTGTTCGTTTTTCCTCGGAGTTGAGCGGGCGCAGCGGCGCGCGGACCGAGCCGACGTTCAGCCCGATCAATTCGCATCCGTGCTTGATCGACTGGACGAATTTGCCGCATTCGAGGAAATCCATCAGCGGCAGCATCGCGGTCATGATCGCCCGGCCTTTGTCGAAGTTCTTTTCGACGACGCAGGCCTCATAGAGGGCCACATGTTCGCGCGGCAGGAAATTGGAGCCGGCGCAGACCCAGCTCTTCGCGCCCCAGGCGAAGAATTCGAGCGCCTGATCGTCCCAGCCGCAGGACAGTGCAATATGCGGAAACTTACGGGCGAGCAGGTGAAGGTTGCCCATGTCGCCGGAGCTTTCCTTGATGGCGATCACGTTCTTCGACTTGCCGACGCGGGAGAAATATTCTTCGCCCATCACGACACCCATGCGGGCGGGATAGTTGTAGAGCATGATCGGCAGGTTGGCCGCGCGGTCGACGGTCAGAGCGTGGACCGCATTCTCGCGTTCGGTCGGCAGCGCGTAGGGCGGTGACGACACCAGGATTGCATCCGCGCCGATGTCCTTCGCCGCCTTTGCGTATTCGACCGAATCTTCGGTGCGCGTGGCGCCGGTCCCGATAATAAGGGGCAGCCGCGTGCCGATGACGTCCCTCGCATAGGCTGCGAGGTCGAAGCGCTCCTGGCTGCTCTGGGCGTAATACTCGCCCGTCGAGCCGCCGACGATGATGCCGTGGACGCCGGCCTCGATCAGCGACTCGAGCACGGCGGCAAATCCGGCTTTGTCGATCTGGCCATTTTGATCGAGCGGCGTCACCGCCGGCGTATAGATCCCCTCAAACTTCACGATGACTTCTCCAATATTTGCGTGGCGGGACCGCCGAGGAAGGCGTCCGCCTTGAGGCCTTGCGGGGCGATGAACATCTCCATGTTCTCGCGGGACAATTCCCAGTGTTCGAAGACGAGGTCGACGACGGCATTCTCATCGTGGGCGCCGAGCGCATCGATGAAGCTGTCATGATGGTCGACGGCCACTTGAAGCCGCCGCTTCATGTCCTCGTTCCTCGGTCGGAAGAAGGTGTGGCCGATGCGCGCGTGGTCGATCAGCAGCCGGCCGAGGCTCGGCTGCAGATAGACGTTGCCCGACATCTCGCCGAAAATTTCGTGAAAACGATTGTTCTCGAGGACCATCGCCAAAGGGTCCATGTTCTCGCTGGCGGCGCGGAACCGCTCCTGGGTCTGCTTCAGGTCTGAAAGCTGGGCGGGTTTGAAATTCTGCACGGCGAGACGGCCGATCGCCGCGTAGATCATCGGTGCGACGAGAAAGAAATTCCGCAGGGTGGAATGGTTCATCGGGATGACCCGCGCACCCCTGTTCTCGCGGATGTCGATATAACCCTCGCCGGCAAGGCGCCGAAATATGTCGCGAACCGGCGTCCGCGAGAGCCCGTATCTTTCACTCAAACTGGCTTCGTCCAGATCGGCGTCCGGGTCCAGTTCCATCGTCAGGATCTGCCGTTTCAGGTCTTCGTAGAGATTGCTCTTGGGTGTCTTCGCCATCGTCGCTCTCCGGCCAGTCGTTGCTCTACGCCGTGAAAATGGCACGCTTGTCGGAAGGAGTCAATAATTGTGTACTTTGCGTACACAATTAGTATTTATAGAATACACAATGATGCCGAGCGCTATGGTCGCGATGCCTGTCAGGCACCGCTTAACGTGCTGACAATGATCGACATTCCGCGGCGGCGACCGTCGCGGCGTTCTTGCCAGCGGATCATGTGGCAGGTCGGTGAGAATGTCTCTGGAGTTGACGTCGATACGACGTCGGTCATCAGGCCTCGAAGCCTGGACGCCGGCGACCCGGCGAGCGGCCATTGCGGAATATCTCGTTTCCGGTGGCGGCGGTTTTGTCGGGGAGCGCCGGCCCGGCGCTCCCCGGGGTCGATTAAGAAGCCAGAACGCCGCTCTTCTTGGCGGTCCACGTGGCCATGTAGTCCATAAGGCCAGGGTTTAGGCAATCGTAAGGCTCGAGGCCGGACGCCCTCAACTGCGCCCTGACGGCGTCCATCTTCGCGGGGTCGAAGCCGCTCTCGATGATCGACGACACGAAGGCCGCAAAGCCCGGCTTCGCCCAGCCGCTTTCCTGGAAGCGTTCCGGATGGACGAAGGACAATCCCTGGAACGGATGTTCGCGCACAACCGGCCCATACATATGCACGCCGCATTCCTTGCAGGCGTGGCGCTGGATCAAGGCGGCGGAATCGACGACGGCGAGCTTATCGCCGTTCTCCAGCACTTCGACGCTTTCGGTCGGAGCGACCGCCACGACCGAGAAGACGGCGCCCTCGGGCTTCCAGCACTTGGTGCAGCCACAGGCGTGATTATGGGCGATATCGCCCTTGATCTTCACCTTGACCGGATTGCTTGCGCATTTGCAGACGAGCGTCCCGCCTGCGAAAGCAGCGTCAGTCGCCCGAAAGCCTGAATCCACTGCCGGATGTATGGCTATGCTGGTCATGGGTTTCTCCTCCCCTTCTGGGCCGTTTGCGATATGCCCGGCCAAGCTCTGCAATCAGTCTCCCAATCTCCGCGCGTGCCAGCGCAGATGGTCTTCCATGAATGTCGAAATGAAGAAGTAGGAGTGGCCGTACCCGTCCTGCATGCGAAGCCGCAGGCTGATGCCGGCCGTCTCGCAGGCCTGCCGGAGCTCTTCGGGGCGCAATCCGTCCTGCAGGAAGCTATCCGCCGTGCCTTGGTCGACGAGGAATTCCGGGAACCGGTGCCCGTCTTCGATCAGCGAGCAGGCATCATAGGCCCGCCAGTTCCTTTCATCCGATCCGAGGTATTTCTGGAATGCCGGCTTTGACCAGCCGGAGACCGAGGGATGGCTGATCGGCGCGAAGGCCGAGCAGCTGCCGAAGCGTTCGGGGTGCTTGAGCGCGATCGTGATCGCGCCATGTCCCCCCATCGAGTGGCCGAAGATTCCCTGCCGCGTCATGTCGACCGGAAACTCGGCCGCGATAAGCTTCGGCAATTCATCGACGATGTAGCTGTACATCCGATAATTCTGTGCGAACGGCGGCTCGGTGGCGTCGACGTAGAAGCCGGCACCCTTGCCGAACTGCCAATTATCCGGCTCGTCCGGGACGGTATCGCCCCGCGGACTGGTGTCGGGGCAGACGATGATAATACCGAGTTCTGCGGCAAGACGCCGATACTCTCCCTTTTCCATGACGTTCGCATGGGTGCAGGTCAGACCGGATAGGTACCATAGAACCGGCAACTTCCGTACTTTGGCCTGCGGCGGTAGGAATACCGCAAAGGTCATGTCGCAGTCGCAGACATCCGAGCGATTGATGTAAACGCCCTGGGTGCCGCCATGAGAATTTTCGGTTGAGATGGTTTTCATGGCTCAGTACACGACCACGCCGCGGATGGACTTGCCCGTATGCATCAGCTCGAAGCCCTTGTTGATGTCTTCGAGCGGCATGGTGTGGGTGATCATCGGATCGATCTGGATCTTGCCCTGCATGTACCAG
>Ga0102593_1000589_pt1 | contig 57583 bp, 55 predicted proteins | sample AraplaCol_mMS_r2_2_FD_76862 | JGI IMG/M metagenome (GOLD analysis project Ga0102593, IMG submission 76862) | Arabidopsis root microbial communities from North Carolina, USA - plate scrape MF_Col_mMS_r2 (SPADES assembly) (version 2) | ecosystem: Host-associated > Plants > Roots > Endosphere... | reverse complement strand
TCGCCGGGCAGGATCGTCGTCGCCCGGATCCCCTGATTGCGATAGGTGTTGTGCAGGAAGGTCATGAAGTTCTTCACGCCGGCCTTGGCCGCACCATAGGCCGCGCCACCGAGCAGGTTGGGGTTGATCACCGCGAGCGACGAGACCGTAATGATCGTTCCCTCACCGCTCGCGATCATGTCCGGAAGGACCGCCTGGGTCAGGTTGAAGACGGCGGTCAGGTTGATGTTGATGGTGGAGGTCCACTCAGCCTCGCTCAAGAAACGCGCGTTCAGCACCTTGCTTGCGCTGCCGGCATTGTTCACCAAGATGTCGACGGGTCCGACGCTCTCCTTGATCCACGTCACGGCCGCAAAGATCTCTTCACGCGTCTCGATATCGAGCGCACGCGCGACGGCCTTGCCATGAGCCTCTTCGATCAAGGCCGCCACCTCGCGCAGCGGTTCGATCCGCCGCCCGGTCAGCACGACGGTGGCGCCGTCCTTTGCCAGCAGCAGGGCGGTCTCGCGACCGATCCCGGAGCCGGCTCCTGTTACCAGAGCGATTTTTCCTTGAAGAAGTCCCATATCTTTCCCCTATTCGGCCGCAGCAGCGATTGGGCCAGAATAGCCGTAAATTTCCCGCGCAGCCTTCGCCGTGATCAGGTTTTCGGACAGATCCTGCTCGATGAGTGCGCGCGAACGATCGCTCGCAGCTCCCCAACCGCCGCCGCCTGGCGTCTCGACCTCGAGACGCTGGCCGGTCCTCAGAACCACCTTGCCCTTCGGGAACTGGGGCTTGCCGTCCTTCGTGACCTTTCCGGCCGATCCGCTCTGCCCTTCGACGACGCCGAAGCAGGGATGGCGGACACGCTCGGAGGCGAGGTAGATGTTCATCGGGCTCTTGCCGAGGTTGCGGAGCACGACACGCTGGCCGAGACCGCCGCGATGCTTGCCTGCTCCACCCGAATCCGCGATCAGTTCCTTCCGCTCCGTCAGGACGGGCACGGCAACCTCGAACATCTCGATGGCCGTTACCTTGCAGTTCGAGGGGAAGCTCAACGTGTCCAGACCATCGAGCTCCGCGCGCGCGCCCTGCCCGCCATGGAAATTCTGGACGGAGCCATATTGCGTGCCGTCGTTGCGCTGACCGACGCAATTGGCGGCCCAGATCGGCGCGCCGCCGCTGTCGCCCATAACCTTCTCGGGCACGACGCCTTCGAGCGCCTTGAAGATCAGCGAAGGAATGACGTGCCCGATCAGGTTCCGCGAATTGCCCGCCGTCCAGTGCTGCGGATTGAGGATGCAGCCGAGCGGGGCCTCGTCGGTGATCGGAACGATGCAGCCCTCGTTATTCGGCGTCTCGGGGTCGAGCAGGCACTTCAGAGCATAGACCGAATGGGCATAGCGATAGTTCGTCCGGCAGTTGATCGAGTGCAGAACCTGATCGGAGGTGCCGGTGTAATCGACATGGATCGAGTCGTCCTTGATGATCACCGAAGCCTTCAGCGTCACGTCGACATCGTAACCGTCGAGCAGAACCTCGGCCGCGTAGCTGCCGTTCGGCCATTCCCGGATCGCCTTGCGGGTCTGCGCTTCGGAGCGGGAATGGATGGCGGTCGCCAGGCCTTCGACATCGTCAAGACCGTATTCGTCCAGGAATTTGACGAGTTCGCGGCCCATGACGTTGTTGGCAGCGATCATCGACTCGAGATCGCCGCGTACTTCGGTCGGAAGGCGGACCGACGCTTCGATGATGTCGAAGACGTCCTGGTTCGGAACGCCGGCCTTCAGCAGCTTGATAATCGGGAAGCGGATGCCCTCTTCGTAGATATCGCTCGCTTCCGAATGCAGAGGGGCGCCGCCGATATCGGGAAGATGGGCGATGGACCCGGCATAGGCGACGACCTTGCCGTTCTTGAAGATCGGTGTGATCATCGTGACATCGGGAAGATGGCCGGTGCCGATCTCCGGATCGTTGGTCGCCAGCACGTCGCCCTCTTCGAGCTTGTCTGCCGGGAACTTCGGCAGGAAGTAGTTCTGGGCCGCCGCCGGGAGCGAGGTGATGAAGACCGGGATCGACCAGGTGCATTGCGCCAGCGCCCGTCCCTTGCTGTCCAGAAGGACGGTCACGTAATCGTGGTTCTCGCGGACGATCGGCGAGAATGCCGTCTTGCCGAGGACGTTGTCAGCCTGGTCTGCGATAAAGATCAGACGGTTCCACATGACCTGAAGGTTGATCGGGTCGTTGAAATCGGTGGCGGGTTTCGACATCTGAGTACCCCTTAGTGAATGTTGATCACGAGGTTGCCATGGGCATCCACATGGAAGACGCCGCTTGGGCCGACGACCGCAGTCGATTCACGCTGCTCGACGATTGCCGGACCCTTGACCTCTTCGCCGACGGGAAGCTTGTAGTGGTCGTAGACCGCAGTTTCGGCAAAGCCGCCGATCTCATGGAAGTAGACCTTGCGGCTGCCCTTCTTCGCGTCGGCAACGACGGTCTCGTGCGGGCGCGTGACCTGATCCTTTTCGCCGCCGGCGCGCAGGCGCCAGGTGATCACCTCCAGCGGAGCGGCAACGGTACGGCCAAACAGTTCGCGGTATAGCTTGAAGAAATTGCCGCGGAGCTCACTGAGGAATTCCTCCTTCGGCAGGGTCCGGTCAGGCAGAACCACGGTGATTTCATGGCCCTGGCCGACATGCCGCATGTCGACGGTGTAGCGGTTGCTGATCGTATCCTTAGGGACGCCCGCTGCCGACACGACTTCGGCGCCCTGGGCCGAAAGCTCGTCCAGCAGGCGGTTCATGGCGCCGACATCCCAGGCGTCGAGCACCATCGGATGGCTCGCGGAAAGATCGACTGCCACCGGAGCGATCAACAGGCCGATCGCCGAGCTCACGCCTGCACCGGTCGGGCAGATGATGCGGGAAATGCCGAGCTTGCGGGCGATGCCATAGGCGTGGACCGGACCGGCGCCGCCGAACGCGACCATGGGCAGCGACCGGGGATCGACGCCGAGATCGGTCGCATGCATGGCGGCCGCCTTGCTCATGGATTCGTTGACGAGGTCATGAATGCCCCATGCGCAGCGCTCGACCGAAACCTCGAGCGAGGCGGCAAGTTTGGCCATCGCCTCGTGGGCGGCTTCCTTGGAAACTTTGAACGAGCCGCCAACGAAGGATTCGGTGCCCATGTATCCGAGCAGGATGTCGGCATCCGTGACGGTCGGCTGGGTGCCGCCGCGCTGGTAAGCCGCCGGTCCGGGCATGGCGCCCGCGGAGTGCGGGCCGACGTCGAGCAGGCCGAGAGGGTTTTTGGCGGCGATCGAACCGCCGCCCGCGCCGATCTCGATCATCTGGATCGACTGGATCTTCAGCGGGAAACCGGATCCCTTGCGAAAGCGCTGGTAATGGGCGACCTCGAGATCGGTGCCGACATTCGGCTCACCGTCCGGGATCAGGCAGAGCTTCGCGGTCGTGCCACCCATATCGAAGGACAAGACGCTCGCCTCACCCGCCGTGCGGCCGAACTCGGCAGCGGCCACGGCGCCCGCCGCCGGACCCGACTCGATGAGGCGTACCGGCAGTTCTGCAGCACGCCGGCTCGGCACCAGCCCGCCCGAGGACGTCATCCAGAGGACCTGGCGATCGATGCCCTTTGCCGCGAACTCACGCTGCAGATGCGCGACGTGGCCGGCCATCTGCGGCCTGGTATAGGCGTTGACAACAGTCGTCGAGGCGCGATCGAACTCGCGCATCTCAGGGCAGACTTCGGAGGAGAGCGAGACGAAGATATCGGGGTCTTCTTCGCGCAGCAGCGCTGCGACGCGCTGCTCGTGCTGCGGATATTTGTAGGCATGGAGAAGGCAGACGGCGACGGAGCGGATGCCCTTCTCCTTCAGGCGTCCGGCGATTTCGCGCACCGTCTCTTCCTCGAGCTCGGTCATGACGGAACCGTCGGCTGCGATACGCTCCTTGGCGCCGAAGCTGTTTGCACGGGTAACCAGCGGGTCGGGATATTTGATGTTCAGGTCGTAGAGGTCGTAGCGTCCTTCGTTGCGGATACGCAGCATGTCCTGAAAGCCGTCGGTGGTGACGAAGCCCGTCTCGACGCCCTTGCGCTCGAGGACCGCGTTGGTGACGACGGTGGTGGCGCCCAGCACCTGAAGGTTCTCGATGGCGATGTTGCCGGCGAATTTTTCCAGCAATTCGGACACACCCTGTACGACTGCTTCCGCCGGGTTCTTCGGCGTGCTCAGGACCTTGTGAAGGTGAAGGTCGCCCTTGTCGTCCAGGAGCGCGAAGTCGGTAAAGGTACCGCCCGTGTCGAAAGCCAGTTTTGCCATGTTGTCCTCGAAGCGACTGTTCGGCGCGGCAGGCGCCGCTATGCGGATCCGATGCCCGGACCCGGTGTCTGCTTGGAGGTTAGGGGAACGCCCGGCGCGTTGGCTAACACAACTACAGTCTGCCGCTATAGGGTTTGCTTATGGCGGATCGGAGATGTGCCGTCAGACTGCCGTTGCGAGGATCGGCCGCCGGCTAGGCCGGCCTGATTCCGGGATGGTGACTGCTCATGAGCTTGCCCACGACATCGAGGAGAACCGACCGTGCAGCGATGGCAGGTTCCGACAAGGGAAGATGATCGGCGACGCAGAGCGACACGGTCGCGTCGATCACCGGCTTCGTCAGCGCCCTCACCTGTGCGCCTGAAAAGATCGCCGTCTCCGTGACCACCGAAGCCGGGAGAATGGTCGATCCAAGCCCATCGAGGACCGCCGCACTCAGAGCCGGAACGGATTCGATTTCCGAGACGACATCAGGTGTGGCCCGAGCTCTCGCCAAGGCGTCGTCGATCAACCGCCGGAGCAGATGTGCCTTGCTGGGAAGAAGCAGCGGGATGTCCTGGAGGGCAGAGAGGGGAAGCGGCGCGCTGCTATCCCCGGGTAGTTGGATGCCCGGCGGCGAGACGAGGAACATTTCCTCGCGGAACAATGGCTGCAGGGTGACGCCCTTGATCGGGGCGGCGGCATAGATCAGCGCCATATCCATCTTGCCTGTCATGATCAGTTCGCTCAGGATCTGGCCGAAACTGTCATTGATATGGACGACGATGTGGGGATGCCTGGCTTTCATCTCCTTCAGGATCGGCAGCGACAAGGCGCTTGACGAGGAATAGGTCGCAAGCCCGATCGAGACGCGGCCCGCCACCGACTTGGCGGCCTGATCGATGTCGACCTGCGCCTGCTCTATCTGCTTCAACATCAATTGCGCATGCCGATAGAGGATGAGCCCCGCCTCCGTCGGCGTAATGCCGACATTGCTGCGGATGAGAAGCTTGTGCTTGAAGTGCGCCTCGAGAGCGGCAATCTGCTGCGACAGCGCCGGCTGGGCCGTCCGCAGAAGGCTTGCCGCTCGCGATACGCTGCCCGTATCGACGATCTTGACGAAGCTCTTCAATTTTCGGAAATCGACGCTCATGGCCACCGGCTTCTTGTTTCACGAGAAAACGTAAAGCCTGCGGCCGGAGGGACGCAAGTCCCACCGGCCTTTTGCGGTTAACGCAGGCCGGCAACAGCCCGTTCGATGCGATCGCATGCTTGCGTAATTGCCTCCATCGACGTTGCGATCGAGATGCGGAAATGAGGCGATACTCCGTAGGCGGCACCCTGCAGTGCCGCGACCCCGACGCCATCGAGCAGATAGAGCACAAAATCGAGGTCTGTCTCGATTGTCTTACCTTCGGGCGTCTTCTTGCCGATGACACCAGCGCAGTTCGGAAACAGATAGAAGGCCCCATCCGGCACCAGGCAGGAAAGGCCAGGCACCGCGTTGAGCCGTGAGCACGCATAATCGCGGCGCTCTTTGTAGACCTTCACGCTTTCCGAAACGAATGACTGATCCGAAGACAGCGCATAGGCGGCTGCGGCCTGACTGACCGACGACGGGCAGGACGACATCTGCGACTGCAGCTTGTTGATGGCTGCGATCAAGGCGACCGGACCCGCCGCGTAGCCGATACGCCATCCGGTCATGGCGTAGGACTTGGAGACGCCGTTGGTGAGCAGAATGCGCTCCTTCAGTTCCGGCACGGCGGCAACCAGCGTCGTCATCGGCTCGTCCTTGAACCAGACCTGGTCGTAAATGTCGTCGGAGAGCACGAACACATGGGGATGGCGCAGCAGCACCTCGCCGAGGGCTTCGAGTTCGCCCCTGTCATATGCCGCGCCCGTCGGATTGGACGGCGCGTTGAGGACCAGCCACAAGGTCTTCGGCGTGATCGCTTTTTCCAATGCCTCCGGCGTCAGCTTGAAGCCCGCTTCCTGCGGGCATTCGACGATAACCGGCTTGCCTTCGTTGGCGATGACCATATCGGGATAAGAAACCCAGTATGGTGCGGGAATGATCACCTCGGCATCATTTTCCACGCTCGCCATCAGCGCCAGAAACAGAATCTGCTTGGCGCCGCCACCCACGCAGATTTCATTGTCCGCGTAGCTGAGACCCAGCCGGCGCTTGATATCGCCGATGATGGCCTTGCGCAGCGCCGGCGTGCCGTTGACGGCGGTATATTTCGTTTCGCCCCTGTCGATGGCCGCGTGCGCCGCGGCCTTGATATTATCAGGCGTGTCGAAGTCCGGCTCGCCGACAGTCAGATCGACGATATCGCGACCGGCCGCCTTCAGTTCGCGAGCCCGGGCTGCCGCAGCCGTGCTTGGCGAAACCTTAATTCTGGACACACGCGATGCAGGCACGAAAGTGCTCATTGGGATTTCCTCGTTTCTGGAAAGGCGGATTGCGTCAGTGAACGGCTTCGGCTTCGCCGCGCATCTTCCCGGTCAGGAACAGTTCGCCGAGTTCGTCATGGGTGATGTCTTTCGGCAGGCCATCCCAGATGACTTTGCCAAGTCTCAGGATGACCGCGCGCTCCGCCACTTCCATGGCTTTCTTGGTGTTCTGCTCGACGAGCAAGATCGTCATGCCGTCTGCGTGGAGGCGAAGAAGCTCGTCAAAGACGATACCGATCGCGGCGGGCGACAGCCCCACGGACGGTTCGTCGACCAGCAGCACCTTCGGTCGCTGCAGCACCGCCATCGCCACTTCGAGCAACTGCTGCTCGCCGCCGGACATATTGCCGGCGAGTGTCGCGCGGCGTTTCTTGAGGATCGGAAAGAGGTCGTAGACGTAATCGCGGTCAGCCTTCACCTTGGCGTCGCGGAGGGTATAGGCCGCCATCTGAAGATTTTCGTCGACGGTCATGACAGGAAAGTTGCAGCGCCCCTGAGGCACGAAGGAAATCCCCTCGCCCAGAATGGCTCGCGACTTGCAGGCCGCAATATTCTTGCCGCGCCAGTCGATGCTTCCCTGCTTGATGGTCGTCATGCCGTAGAGCGTCTTGAGAAGCGTGGACTTGCCCGCCCCGTTCGGCCCCATAAGCGCCAAGAACTGTCCAGCGGGCACGTCGAGATCGACGCCGTTGAGGATGTCCAGATTGCCGTAACCTGCACGCAGGTCGCGGATTGAAAGGTTCGAATTACCCACCAAGATAGGCCTCCCTGACGCGCTGATCCTGAATGATGTCGCCCGGCAAGCCCTCGACGAGCTTGGCTCCCTGGTCGAGCACGATGACGCGCTGGCAGATGCTGGTGACAACATCGATATTGTGTTCAATCACCAGGAAGCTCACGCCGAGTGACTTGTTGGCATAGAGGATGGTGTCGACGACGCGTTCGATGATCTTCGGATTGATCCCGGCCATCGGCTCGTCCAGCAGGATGAGCTTCGGTTCAGGCATCAGCATGGATGCGAACTGGATGAGCTTCTGCTGTCCGCCCGACAGATTGCCCGCCGGCTGGTGGCGCACATCCCAGAGACCCGCCATCTTGATCAGGTCGCGGGCTCTCTCCCTGAGACCATCGATGCGCTGGCGGGACATCTTTCCGAGGCCGAAGGTCGATGCAATGGACGGGAAGGTGAACATCTGACCGGCAATGACCAGGTTCTCCTCGACATCGAGCGACTTGAAAGTCACGGTCTTCTGGAAAGACCGCAGCATGCGGCCTTCCCTGGCGATGCGGTTCAGGGACCAGCCGGTTATGTCCTGTCCATCAAGGATCACCGTGCCGGCGTCCGGCTTTGCAAGTCCGGTGCTGCAATCGAAGAAGGTCGACTTGCCGGAACCGTTCGGTCCGATCAGGCCCGCGATCTCTCCCCGGTCGATGTGAATGCTGACATCGTTGACGGCCTTGACCGCGCCATAGGACTTGCTGAGGTTCTTGATCTCGAGAAGGGGAAGATGACTGGTCATTTAGCGCCTCCGATCGCATTCCAGAAGCGATTGATGAGCGGCGCGCAGCCCTTCTCGAACCAGAAGACGAGGACGAGAAGGCAGACGCCATAGGCGATCATGCGCAGTTCGGGTGTAATGCGTAGCGCCTCCGTCAGCCCGACGAAGAGCAGGCTTCCAAAAACGGTGCCGGAAATCATGCCCGCCCCTCCTCCGAGCACGATGATCAGCATCGTGGTCGAATAATACATCTGGAAGGTCAGCGGGCTGACGACCGTCAGGTAATAGGCGTAGAGGCCGCCGCCGATCCCGGCGAACACCGCGCTGATCATGAAGACAATCAGCTTGTAGTGCCATGTGGGAACGCCGAGAGATTCGGCGAGCGTTTCGTTCTCACGGATCGCCACCATGTTGCGCCCGGCGGGCGAGCGGACGATTGCCCAGACGGCGAAGGTGGCGAGGGTCCCGATGATCAGGGCAAGATAGTAGAAGTTTGTCGTACCGGACACCGTGAACGAAAGCGGGCCTAGCTCGAAGTATGGTTTTGGAATGCTCGATAGTCCCATGTCGCCGCGGGTGAGCGAGATCCAGTTCTTGGCGATGGCCTGGCCAATAATCACGAAACCCAGGGTACACATGACAAAGGACGTCGAGCGCAGACGTAAGGCGGGAATGCCGAGCGGAAGGGCAAGGGCCCCTGAGACAGCGCCAGCAGCGATGAGATTGACGTAGAACGGCGTTCCATAGGTGACGGCGAGAAGACCTGCCGTATAGGCGCCGATACCGAAGAACGCGGCCTGGGCCAATGACAGAAGACCGGTATACCCCACGAGCAGATTGAGCCCATGTGCCGGAAGCATGAAAATCAGGGCGATGATCAGGGAATGGGTGATGTAGCGGCTGCCGATGAACGGCGCGGCGAGTGCTAGGACAACCAGGACTGCGGCGAGCGGTATGCGAAGGTCGCGCCTGCGTGCCTGTTGAGCGGTTTCCGTCAGAGACATGTCGAGTCCTCGGTCGTTCGAGAAAGGTCGGCGGGCGCAGCTGCTAGAAGCGCGCCTGCGTCGAAAAGAGGCCATGCGGTCGCCACATCAGCATCAGGATCAGCGTGGCGAAGCCGACGGTGTCGCGGAATTGCAGGCCGACATAGGTGGCGACCAGGCTCTCGGCAACGCCAAGGATCATCGCCGCGACGAAAGTGCCGCGCACATTCCCCAAACCGCCCATGATAATGATCGGCAGCGTCTTGAACGTGATCAGTTCACCCATGCCGCCATAGACGCTGACGTTGACCGGCGCCGTCAGAACACCTGAAAGCGCGGCGAGTGCCGCCCCCAGCATGAAGGTTCGAAGCACCACCTGCGGCACATCGATGCCGACGACGCTGCAGCACTCGACGTTCTGGGAAACGGCGCGCATCGCCATTCCGAGGCGGGTGTAGCTGACCATCAGTTCGAGGCCGATGAACACCAACAGGCAGACGACGAGTATGAGAATGCGCTGCTGGGCCAAACTGAAGCCCAGGATGGAAACCGGTTCGATATAGCCTCCGGCGAAGAACTTGTAGCCTCCGCCGAAGACGAGAATGATGGTGTTCTGCAGGATCAGCGCGATGCCAAGGGTGGCGAGTACGCCCGACTCCGCGGGCGCGCCGACCATCCGGCGCATGACGAGTTGCCCGACCACATAGGCAACTGCGATTGTCGCAAGAACCCCCACGACAATCGAGGCTTCGTAGGACAGGCCGAGATAGTCGATCGAAAACCAGGCCCCGAACGTGCCGAGCATGTAGTACTCGCCGTGAGCAAAGTTGATGGCTCTCAGCACGCCGAAAATCATGGTCATGCCGACGGCGACGATTGCGTAAACGGAACCAGTGACGATTCCATTCACAGATTGCTCAACTATGGTCGAGAGCATGGGCGTACTCCTCCCGGCAGATTAGTTGGCAGGATATTGAATGTCCGCGGTATATGCACCTTTGATGCTCGGCTTGCCGTTCTCGATCTGCAGCAGGATCATCGGCAATCGGGCCTGGTTGTGGTCGTCGAAAGTGACTTCGCCGACCGGGCTCTTATATTTGATCTTCGAGAGTGCATCGCGAACCTTCACCTTATCCGCGCTGCCGGCCTGCTTGATCGCCGCTGCGAGGAGATTGACGGTATCCCAGTGAACATAGGCGTGGTTATTCGGGGCTTCGTTGTAGGCGGCCGTGAACTTCTCGACGAAAGCCTTGCTTTCGGGCGAGTCGAACTGTGGAAGCCAAGCGGCGGCTTCGACGGCACCTTCGAGCGCCGACGGGGCTGATTTGATGGTCTTTTCCGTGTTGAACTCGCCATTACCGATCAGCGCGACCTTGCCGGCTATTCCGAGTTCGATCATCTGGCGGGCGATGATGGGCGTTGTATCTGCGAGGCCGTACATGATGATGGCCTGGGCGCCATTGTCGCGGATCTTGGCGAGAACGCTGCGGAAGTCGACTTCGCCTTCCTTGTAGTAGTCTTCACTGAGGATCTCTCCCTTGAAGTCAGGCAGGTATTTCTTCGTGAAGGTGATCGCCGAGCGGCCATAGTCGCTGTCGACCGAGAGCACCGCAAACTTGGTAAAACCGCGCTGCTCTGCGGCATATTTGGCGACGATCAGCGCCCGGTTCTCATCTGTCGGATAGTTGCGATAGGTCCATTTGAAGCCGCCGACGCCGGCCTGGTAGGTGATCTTCGGATTGGATGACGCTGCATTCAGGAGAAGCACTTCGGCATCTTCCGCGACGGGCTGGATGGCGAGTGTCACGGAGCTGGAAACATCGCCGATGATGAAGTCGACGCCATCCTGGTCAATCAGACGACGGGCGGCCGAGACGCCTTCGACCGGCGTGCCCTGGCTGTCGGCGTTGAGAAGTTCGATCTTCATCCCATCGATGCCGCCGGCATCATTGATGTCTTTGACGGCGAGTTCGGCTCCATGCATCGAGAATGCGCCGTAGCGCGCATTCGGACCGCTCATCGGCGCAACAAGTCCGAGTTTGATCGTCCCGTCCGCTGCCAGCGCGATCGCTGGCAGGCCGGAAACGGCAACCGACAGCGAAAGGACTGCAGTAGAAATGAAAAATGCTCTGCGGCTTACGGTAAGTTTCATGTTCCCACTCCATGTTCTCGGGTGCAAACGCTTGGGCACATGGCCCAGCGTACTCCTGACCGCTTTCCGCGGTTCTTGTTGCGTCAGCCCAGCGCTGACACCGTCACAGTAGGTTCAGGAAAGCGTCGCTGGCCAACACAACTCCACTCTGCCGCTATAGCGTTTATTTATAGCGAACCGATCGATTCGGCATTGCGGGAACGGCTCACCGTCCAGCCGGATGGTGATATAATGGTGATGTCGTCCCTCGTCGCTCGGATCCTGCACTCCACTCGCGATAGGCGAGGTAGATCTTTGCTCCGATCGTCGTGAAAGGCTGCGGCGGCAATGCCGTCGGGGCAGCGAGGCGCGCGTAGACGCGTCGGCCGAGCGGATTCGATTGCTCATCGCCCGCCGAGCAGAGGTGTGAGTTCCGCGACGCGTTTTAAAAGGTCAGTTGCACCTTGCAGGCCGCCGTGCGGTCACCGGCGAGGGTGAAGGCTGCGGTGGCTTCTTCGAGCGGCAGGCTGTGGCTGATGATCGGTCGCACATCGATCTTGCGGCTGGAGATCAGGTCGACGGCGGTAGGGAACTCCTCGTGGAAGCGCTGCGTTCCGTGGAGTTGAAGCTCCTTGCCGACGATGGCGTTGAGAGGGATCGGGACGTCTCCTGTAACGCCGACCTGCACGATCGTTCCGCGTGGTCTGATCGCGGCAATCGCGCCGCGGATGGCCGGAGCGGCGGCCGAGCATTCGAATACGAGATCGAAATAGCCCTTTCCCGCCTCGTATTCCGCAAGTGCCTGGGCATTTTTGGAAACATTGATGGTGCGGCTGGCGCCCATCGCTTCGGCCCTGGTGAGCGCCGCATCCGCGAGATCGGTCACCACGATCTCGCTTGCGCCATGATAGGAGGCGACGGCAACCATCAGGGCGCCGATCGGGCCGGCGCCGGTGACCAGCACGCGTTTGCCTGTGATATCCCCTGCGCGCGATGCTGCGTGCAGGCAGACGGATAGCGGCTCGCTGCAAGCCGCTTCCGCTGCCGTTGTCGCAACTCCAACCTCAAAGCACTGCTTGGCCGGCACCACCAACCATTCCCGGAACATGCCCTGCTCATGCGGCAGGCGCATCGCGCTGCCCATGAAGCGCATTTCCAGGCAGTGGATCGGCATGTTTTCCTCACAATATTCGCAATGCCCGCAGGGTTGGCTGGGATTGACCGCCATTAGCGTCCCAGCCTTCAGATCGACGCCCTCGCCCGCTTGGCTCACGGTCCCCGAGGCTTCGTGGCCGGGTATAATCGGCTCGCGAACCCGGACCGGCCCGAAGCCGCCATCCTGATAATAATGCAGGTCGGAGCCGCAAATCCCTGCGGCCGCCATTTTGAGAAGCACCTCGCCGGGACCAGGGGCCGCAACCGTATCGGTCTCGATCCTGAGATCGCCCTTTTGGTAAAGCCGTGCCAGACGTGTCCGCATCGTGTCCATCCTATCTCAACAGTCCAAGCTGCTGCGGCAGCCAGAGCGATATGGCCGGGACGAAGGTGATCAGGATCAGTGCCAGGAAGAGCGGCACCAGCCAGGGCAGGATCGCCATGGTCGTGCGTTCGACGGATAGTTTCGCGACCCTCGACAACACGAAAAGCACCATGCCGAGCGGCGGGTGCAGCAGGCCGATCATCAGGTTCAGCGTCATGATGAGACCGAATTGGACGGGATCGATCCCGAATTTCAGGACGATCGGCAGAAGGATCGGCACGAGGATGGTGATGGCCGCGATCGTGTCCAGGAAGCAGCCGACGAAGAGCATCAGCAGGTTCACGAGGATCAGGAAAACCCATTTGTTGTTGGTGATCGAAAGGATCGCATCGGACAGCAGCTGCGCCGCCTGGCTCACCGTCAGCAGCCATGCGAAGACCGATGCCGCAGTGACGATGAAGAGAACGGATGCCGTCGTCTCGATCGTATCGAAACTTGCCTTGGCGAGTGTCGAGGGTGTCATCGTACGGTAACGCACCAGACCGAGGAACAAGGACCAGAGGACGGCTGCGACGGCGGCCTCCGTCGGCGTGAACCAGCCCATCGTCATGCCGCCGATCAGGATGACGGGCGTCATCAGCGCCATGACGGCGGAGAAGCGGAAATACCAGTCGAGGGCAAGAAGCAGGGCAAGGGCAATGCCCGCCGCAACATTCATCGATACGCCCGCCTGCATCAGCAGATAGATGGCCAGCGGCACCGCCAGGACTACGACGATTTCCATCCCCGCCGACAGCAGCTGTCTCACATCGAACGGCGCGTCCGAGCCCCAGCGCTTCCAATAGGCGAAGGCGGCGACAGTGATCATCATCAGGAGCGTCATGACGACGCCGGGCAGGATGCCCGCCATGAAAAGAGCGCCGATCGAGACGTTCGCCATCATGCCATAGATCACGAAAGGCAGCGACGGCGGGAAGATCGGACCGAGCGTTGCCGAAGCCGCCGTCACGCCGACCGCAGCCTCGACCGGATAGCCGTGATCCTTCATCGCCTTGATCTCGATCGTGCCGATACCGGCCGCATCGGCAAGCGCGGTGCCGGACATGCCGGAGAAGATGACCGAACCGATGATGTTGACTTGCGCGAGACCGCCCTTCATCCAGCCGACGAGAGCAACGGCAAAGGAATAGATGCGGCCGGTGACGCCGGCCGAGTTCATCAGGTTGCCCGCGAGGATGAAGAAGGGCACGGCGAGCAACGGGAAGCTTTCGACACCGGCAATCATGCGCTGGGCGACGATGATGTCGGGCGCGACGCCATAAAGGACGATATAAAGCACGGATGCGACGGCCATCGAGATGGCAACGGGCACCCCGACCAGCATCAGCACCAGAAACGAGCCAAGAAGAAGTAGCATCGGATCAACCCTCTACGGTCTGGAATTCTTCGGGGCGCTCCAGAACGGAGTAGCCGCGGCGCATATTGGCGATGAAGACGACGACTGCGCGGATCAGCATCAGCGCGAAGGCGACGAGAACGGCGTAGAAGACGATGTTGCGCGGCAGATCGATGGTGACCATCTGCTCGTCCGCCACGATGTCGACGTAGCGCCACATCAGATGGCAGCCATAGGCGAAGAAGCCGATGCGGACGATATCGACAAAAGTGGCGAGCACGCGCGCCAGGCCTGCAGGCATATAGTGATAGAACACATCCACCTGGATATGCCGCGACGTGCGCACGCACATGACGGAACCGAGAAAGACGACGCCGATCAGACAATTGATCGCGATTTCCTCGGTCCATGCGTAGCTGTCGTTCAGCACATAACGCGTGAAGAACTGCAGGAACACGCAACCCGCCATCAGCCAGAAGACGATCAGCGTGATCCAGTCTTCAATGGCGTAGTCCGAGACGTTTGCGGTCGGAGCGTGCCCTTCGAACTCGTGACCGATTTCTTCGGCCGTGATTTGCGTATGAATTTCTTGCGACATGATCGGCCCTGTTCCAGTTCGGAATGAAGGAGCGCGGCGCCTGCAGCAACCAAAGTGTTACAGCGTCCTTGCGCGTCTGAAAGACGCGCGGCGCTGTAAGGCGCCGCGCCGCGAGTTTTACTGGATCGCGCGGATTGCTTCCCAATCGGCCTTCTCGTAGCCGAAATCCTCGAACTTGACCTTTTCCATCACGGCCTTTTCGAAATCGGCCTTGTCGACCTCGGCGACGTTCAGGCCTTTTTCCTTGAAGGTCGCAATAAGACCGTTTTCCTTGCCGGCGATCGTCTTGCTGGTGCGCTCGGCGGCCTCCTGCATGACTTCGCCGAAGATCTTCTTGTCCTCGTCGGAAAGGCTCGCCCACCGCGTCTTCGAGATCACGGTGTTGAGGTGATCGACGATGTGGCCGGTGAGGATGATGTTCTTCTGGACTTCGTAGAACTTCTTCGCCTCGATTGTCGTCAGCGGGTTTTCCTGGGCCTCGACCGTGCCGTTCTGCAAAGCGAGATAGACTTCGGCAAAGGCGATCGGCGTCGTGTTGGCGCCGCAGGCGCGCGGCATGGCGAGATAGGCCGGAACGTCGGGCACCCGGATCTTCAAGCCCTGCATATCGGCGCATTTGGCGATCGGCTTGTTTGATGTCGTATGGCGCGTGCCGTAATAGCTGACGGCGGCGATGTGGTTGCCGGTCTTGTCTTCATAGCCTTTGGCAAGACGCTTGAAGACATCGCTCTTGGTGTAGGCGATCAGGTGATCGGGACCGCGGAAAATATAGGGGAAGTAAGTCACGCCGATCGGCTTGTAGTCGCGGGCCGCGAAGCTCGATCCCGAGATGATGATATCGACCGTCCCGAGCTTGAGGCCCTGGTTGATGTCGGCTTCCTTGCCGAGCTGCGACGCCGGATAGACCTCGATCTTGTAACGCCCGTCGGTGCGCTTGTTAATCTCTTCTGCGGCCCATACGGAATCCGTGTGGAAGGGCTCGGACGTTTCATAGACATGCGCCCATTTCAGCACTGTCTGGGCCTGCGCGATCGCGCTACTCGCCATGATCGCGGCTGCGGTGCAAAGTATCGTTGCCAGTCTGCTTTTCATTGCTCTCTCCTCCCGAGCTTGGGTTAAGTCTTGGTCGTTCCTTTCGACGGCCGCTTGTTGCGTCCGCGCTCCTCTTCCCCCGAAAACTCCTCCCCGAAGCTCTCGGAAAACCTCTTCTGCGACATTGTGAGATGGGCGCGCATGGCCGCCTTGGCGCCGGCGGCATCGCCGGCAGCGATCGCGTCGCGAATGGCCCGATGCTCGTCCAAGGCGCTGCGCCATGTCGTGGGCCCCTCGAAGTGGCTGGCGAGCTTCGCGAAATATGGGGTCATGCGCATGTCGAACATCTCGCCCGTCACGCGGATCAATGTCGCATTGCCGACGATGGCGGCAATGCCGGTGTGGAAGGCGCGATCGGCATCGAGCACTGCGATCGCATCGTTGACCACACCACCCATGCGCGTCAGCGTTTCATCGAGCAGAGCAATATCGTCCGGCTTGGCGCGGCCTGCAGCTTCTTCGGCAATTGCGCATTCGATGAGGGCCCGCGCCTGCAGCAGTTCGAAAGGCCCCTCCACCGGCTCGCGCTCGGCCCCGGCGACGGTCGCTGCATGCTGGCGCACCACATAGATGCCCGATCCCATGCGGATGTTGACGAGGCCTTCGACCTCGAGGACGATCAGCGCCTCGCGGACGGTCGGGCGTGAGACCGACAGTTGCTCCGCAAGATCGCGCTCAGCCGGCAGCCGCTGGCCGACGGCAAGCTCGCCGCTAGCGATCATCAAGCGAATCTGATCCGCGACCTGTCTATAAAGACGGCGTGATTCAACAGGCGAAAACATAGTGGCCTCCCCGGCGAGCTCTCCTCAAGCGCGCACACTGGTCAACTGGTCTGACCAATTGAGCTACAGGTATCACCACAGAAGTTGTGCGTCAATCCGCCGCATAAACTTAAAAGGAGAGTTCACATTTCTGGCTGAGCCGGGCAAGAAAAAACCCCGCCGAGGCGGGGTTCATTGCGAAGGGGCCGATCAGTTATTATGTGCCGCGCAAGCCTCATCCATCGGCGTGGCATTGCTTGTGCCGCCTTGCGTTTGAAGATTGCTGGAGTTGTTGACAGGGTTGGGGCACTTGGTCCTGCCTGTTTTCATCGTGCCGCCGGTCGTGGAGTTTGTCGTGGTGGTGTCGGTTCCCATCGGTGTTTTGACCTTCGCGCCACCCTGATCGACGTGGTTCTTGTCGATCGTGGCCCCGGCCGGCGCCGGATTTGATTGGGCGAAAGCAGATGTGGACATGCCAATAGCGAGTAGCGAAGCTGCTATGAGTTTCATACGCATCTGACGTCCTCCTTGGGATCTTTGCGTGATGATTCAGAACCTCGCCGGCGCGTCATTGTTCCGCATTTGCTGCTTACAAATAGGCGAACGGGGTTGCAAACGCGACCAGCGACAAACTGGGCGTTGGGAACGCCAGCAGCTTCGCGTGCCCCACTACAAGTATTGATAGTAGCCCATCCTAATCTCTACCGAGCAGCGTCTAATGCTGACATGTCGTGTCACCAGTGCTTGCTAGGACCGTTTCAGCCAAACATCACCAACGAAAGGACATGACCATGGCTGAACACACCGGGCGCGCGACAGCAATTGCCTGCACCTATGTCGAAGCGATAGCAAGCAAAGACATCGACACTATTCTTGAAGTCTCAGCCGAGGATGTCATCTGCACGTCGCCGATCGGCAAACTGAACGGTACGCAAGCGTTTCGCCGCTTCCACGAGGGCTTTGCGCGCATGATTAAAAGCGTGAACATTCTCGCGGTCTACGGCGATGACAATCAGGCCGTCGTCGTCTATGAGGCCGAAACCCATCCCGTTCCGCACGCCTTGACCGTCGAGCTCATCACGGTCAACGGCGGGAAAATCGCGTCTACGGATGTGATCTACGACTCCGCGCCATTCGCCGAGTACATGGCGACGGCCAAGTCGCATTGAACCGCGCTGCCCAGGGGTTTCATTAAATGACCACTATCACTGCAGCAACCAGCACTCGGCTCGCTGGCGTCGTGGCGTCCACGCTCACGAGAGGGGGTCTGCTATGAAACGGATCCAGTATCATCGATATGGCGGCCCGGAGCTGATGCAGCTTGAAGAGTGCGAACTTCGCGCAGCCGGCAAGGGCGAAGTCGTGGTGAAGGTCGCCTTCGCCGCAATCAACCCGATCGACTGGAAGGTTCGCAACGGCTATCTGAAAATGGTGACGGGAAAGGCCTTCCCTCGGGCCGTGGGCAGCGATTTTTCCGGAACGGTAACGTCCGTCGGCCCAGGCGTGACCCGTTTCAAACCGGGCGATGCCGTGTTCGGCCTCGCACATATCAAGGATGGCGGAGCGCTCGGCGAAGCTGTGATCGCACCGGAAGCCTTTCTCGCCAGCAAGCCTCATTCTGTGTCCTTCGAAGATGCAGCCTGCCTCGCAACACCCGGAGTCACGGCATGGAACGGCCTCGTTGACAAGGCAAAGCTAACGGCGGGCAAGCATGTGTTCGTCAACGGCTGCGCTGGCGCTGTCGGCGAGGCGACCGTTCAACTCGCACAGATGTTCGGGGCGACGGTTTCGGGAAGCTGCGGCGCGGCCTCCATGCCGCGTGCTCGAGATCGTGGCGTGCACTCTCTTTTCGATTATCGCACGGCCGACCTGACGAAGATCCGCGATCGCTTCGATGTTGTCTACGACACAGCCGGCACGATGAAGATCAAGACCGGTCTTGGCTTGCTGCGCAATGGCGGCGTGTTCCTCGACATCGATCCAACGCCCGGCAAGTTCATTCGCGCGATCTTCACCCGCAGACTGAAGCCAATCATCTGCACCGCGCGGGCCGACATCCTGGACGGGCTTGCTCGTGCCGCAGGCGAGGGTAGGCTGAGGCTTCCGGTTTCCGAAATCGTACCGTTGAGCGATGGGATAGAGACGCTGACGGCTCTGGAACATGGCCGCAAGAGCAACGGAAAGGTCCTGGTCCGTATGAATTAAAACCAATGCTGCGAAGCCCGTTCGGCGGCTCCGACAGAAGCTGTGCTAAGATATGGTCATGTCCCAGAGCCAGAGATTGTTCGAAATTCTCCAGATTCTCCGCCGCCATCGCCAAGCGGTCTCTGGGAACTATCTCGCGCAGGAAACGGGCGTTTCCCTGCGGACGATCTACCGGGATATCTCGTTGCTGCAATCCATCGGCGCGGAAATCGAAGGGGAACCCGGTTTCGGTTATGTGCTGAAGCCGGGTTTCATACTGCCGCCTCTCATGTTCTCGGAAGCGGAGATCAAGGCGATCACGCTGGGCGTGCAATGGGTCACCCGTCAGACGGACGAGGATCTATGCGCAGCAGCGCAGGACGCCCTTGCCAAGATCGAAGCCGTACTCCCGTCGGAACTCCGTCATGGATTGACCGATAATGATCTCCATATCGGGTTCCCCTCGCTGCCGACACCCGCAATCAGCCTCAAGGTCCTGCGTCAGGCCATGCAGCAGCAGATGAAGCTGCGGATCATCTATAGAGATGCCAGTGATGCCGACAGCGACCGCATCATATGGCCGATTGCGGTCGCCTTCTTCGATTCCAGGCGGATCATCGCCGGGTGGTGCGAACTGCGACAGGATTTCCGGATGTTTCGCGCCGACCGTATCCTCGAAGCAGCACTCCTGGCCGATCGCTATCCCGGAAAGAGGCGGGAATTGGTCAAGCAATGGCGGGCGCAGGCGCAAGAAGCACGCGATGCGGTGGCACAGGAGACTAGCTAATTCAGCGCCAGCCAACGGCGATCGCCGAGTTCGTGAAGATTACTTCGCGTAAAGCGCTCGCGACCGCTCGAGATGCTTGAGCAGTGCCGTTTCCGAGCCATCCACGTCGTTTGCTTCAAGGCGGTCGACGATTTCGTCGTGTTCGGCGAGCGTGAATTTTTCCTTGCCGGTCCAGATCAGCATCTCGGTATGATATTCCTTCAGCCAGGCAAGCATCGCTTCGCTGACGGCGACGTAGATCGGATTGCCTGATATCTGGGCGATGCGGGTGTGGAATTCCATGTCCGCGTCGATGAACTCTTCGGCCCGTCCAAGCGACATTCGCTGGCGTTCGATGATGTTCCTGAGGTCGGCGATATCATTTGCGGAGGCCCGCTGCGCGGCCTCGCGCGCCATGCCCCGCTCGAAGAAGATGCGGGCGCTCTTGAGGTATTCCAACGAGTCCGACGATTGTGACAGCATGATCTTGGCGGTCAGATCGACCTGGCGGAATATCGATTTTGCCGTCAGCCTGAGGACCTTCGCTCGCTCACCGTGCGAAATGCTGACCAGACCTTTGTTGGCAAGGGACTGCATGGCCTCCCTGATTGCCGGCCGGCCGACGCCGAAGCGTTCCATCAGCACGCGTTCGGAGGGCATTTCGTCGCCAGGCTGAAGCTCGCCCGACGTGATCATTCGCTCAAGTCGATCAAACACTTCGTCAGAGAGTTTCCGGCGGACGATTTGTTCGAGGGGCTGTGTCATCACATCTCGCTGGCTCAAAATATTTCCTCCTAACAGTTTTCCGGGTCGAGAACAAAGCTGCCGGCGGAAATTGCGGATCCGAAGATTCTACTTTCCATAAGTTGGGATACTCATTATACCAGATCATGAGTTAACGCCAAGGCAATCTGGCGGCGAGAGGAGCAACCGTCCATTTCATGATGACTACCCTGACCTATCGTATCGAAACGCCCGGCAGCGTCGAGGCGATGGCGGAAAAGATCGCGAGCGACCAGTCGACCGGCACCTTCGTGCCCGTACCCGGTGAAACCGAAGAGCTGAAATCGCGTGTTGCCGCCCGCGTGCTGGCGATCCGCCCGCTCGAAGATGCGCGTCATCCGACCTGGCCGGAGGTCGCCCCCGGCACACGGCTCAATCGGGCCGATGTCGACATTGCCTTTCCGTTGGAGGCGATCGGGACCGATCTTTCGGCACTGATGACCATTGCGATCGGCGGCGTTTATTCCATCAAGGGCATGACCGGCATCCGCATCGTCGACATGAAGCTGCCCGACGCCTTCAAAAGCGCGCATCCCGGACCGCAGTTCGGCATCCCTGGAAGCCGCCGCCTCACCGGCGTCGAAGATCGCCCCATCATCGGAACGATCGTCAAGCCGGCGCTTGGCCTCAGGCCGCACGAGACGGCGGAACTCGTCGGCGAGCTGATCTCATCCGGCGTGGACTTCATCAAGGATGACGAAAAACTGATGAGCCCGGCCTATTCGCCGCTCAGGGACCGCGTTGCGGCGATCATGCCGCGCATTCTCGATCACGAGCAGAAGACCGGCAAGAAGGTCATGTATGCCTTCGGCATCTCGCATGCCGACCCCGACGAGATGATGCGCAACCACGATATCGTCGCCAAGGCCGGCGGCAACTGCGCCGTCGTCAACATCAACTCGATCGGCTTCGGCGGCATGAGCTATCTGCGCAAGCGCTCCAATTTGGTGCTGCACGCGCATCGAAACGGTTGGGACGTGCTGACGCGCGACCCAGGCGCCGGCATGGATTTCAAGGTCTACCAGCAGTTCTGGCGGCTGTTGGGCGTCGACCAATTCCAGATCAACGGCATCAGGGTCAAATATTGGGAGCCCGACGACAGCTTCGTCTCATCCTTCAAGGCCGTCAGCACGCCACTGTTTAATGCCACCGATTGCCCGCTTCCGGTTGCCGGTTCGGGCCAGTGGGGAGGACAGGCCCCAGAGACCTATCAGCGGACCGGCCGGACCGTCGATCTTCTCTATCTCTGCGGCGGCGGCATCGTCAGCCACCCCCATGGCCCGGCGGCCGGCGTTCGCGCTGTGCAGCAGGCATGGCAGGCAGCAGTCGCAGACATACCCCTGGAGGTCTACGCAAAAGATCACCCAGAGCTCGCCGCCTCGATTGCAAAATTCAGCGACGGCAAGGGCGCGTGACTGCAATGAATGAACTTCTCGTCAGCTATTACGGCGATGACTTTACCGGTTCCACCGATGTCATGGAGGCCCTGGCATCGAACGGTGTGTCGACCGTGCTCTTCCTCGATGTTCCCACGCCGGAACTGCTCGCGCGCTTTAGCGATTGCCGGGCAATCGGCATTGCCGGGACAAGCCGCAGCGAGACGCCCGCATGGATGGGAGAGCACCTTACGCGCGCATTCGAATGGCTGAATTCGCTTGGCGCCGCCATCTGCCACTACAAGGTCTGCTCGACCTTCGATTCCAGCCCCGAGATCGGCAATATCGGCAAGGCGATCGAAATAGGCCGCTCGGTCTTCGGGCAATCCGTCGTGCCGGTTATCGTCGGCGCGCCGCAACTGAAGCGCTACACGGCATTCGGCAACCTCTTTGCCGCTTACCAGGGCCGGGTCTTTCGCATCGATCGCCATCCTGTCATGAGCCGTCATCCGGTGACCCCGATGGACGAGGCGGACCTTGCCGTTCACTTGTCGAAGCAAACCCTCCTTCCCGTCCTGGTCGCCGATCTTATCACGATCACCGCGGCTGACGCCGATGCGCGTATCGACGGTCTGGCGTCGGGTTCCGAGGGGATCCTGCTCATTGATGTCGACTCCGAAGCGACGCAGGAGGCCGCGGGTCGGCAGTTGCTTCGTGTCGCCAGCCGTTCGGGAAGCTTCGTCGCCGGCTCCTCGGGGGTCGAATATGCCCTGCTCAGCGCATGGCGGCGGAGCGGCTTCATCGGCGAAAGCAAAGCCGAGTTTCCCGATATCGGCCCGGCCGACCGCCTCGCCGTCGTGTCGGGCAGCGTATCGCCGACGACCGAGCGCCAGATCCGGACGGCTGTCGAGAACGGCTTCGAGAGTATCGCGCTCGATCCGCTTGCACTGGTCTCGGAGCAAGGCGAGGGCGCGGTGAGTGCTGCGGTAGAGGCGGGAACCGAGAGGCTCCGGCAAGGCAAGAGCGTCATTCTTTACACGGCGCTTGGACCATCCGCAGACCGCGGCACCGACATCGACAAGCTTCCAGGTGCGCGTCACCGGCTCGGGAGCGCGCTCGGCACGATCTTGCGTCGGCTGATCGAGAACGAAGGGCTTTCGCGTGCGGTCGTCGCCGGCGGCGACACGTCCAGTCACGCACTCAGGCAGTTGAAGATCGACGCGCTGACGACGCTTCTTCCGCTTCCCCAGACGCCGGGTTCTCCGCTTTGCCTGGCGCATGGCGACTATCAGCCGACCAACGGCCTGCAGATTGCGCTCAAAGGCGGCCAGGTCGGGACGGACGACTATTTCGTTCAGATCCGTGAGGGGAGGAAGCACTGATGGTTTCCTCCGGCATCGGCAGAAATGTGCGATCGCGGAAAAAGTGATTCCAACAATTAAGTAGTGATATGGTGATTGACTCATCATACCAGTATGTGATCCTATCAAAAACGGAACAGGTGAGGAAAACATGACTAAGATTGCCCTCTTCGGCGCAGGCGGAAAAATGGGATACCGGCTTGCCAAAAACCTCAAAGGCTCGCGTTTCGAGGTGCGCCATGTCGAGGTGAGCGACGCAGGCAAGGCCCGTTTGAAGAATGATCTCGGCCTTGATTGCTTACCCGTCGATGCCGCACTCGATGGCGCCGATGTGGTGATCCTTGCCGTGCCGGATACGGCGATCGGCAAAGTGGCGGCAGGCATCGCCGATAAGCTCACATCAGGCACGATGGTGATCGCGCTGGACGCAGCGGCTCCCTTTGCCGGCCACCTGCCGAAGCGCGACGATCTTACCTACTTCGTCACCCATCCCTGCCATCCGCCGATCTTCAACGACGAGACGGAGATGCAGGCCAAGAAGGACCATTTCGGCGGCCTGTTCGCCAAGCAGCACATCGTCTCGGCGCTCATGCAGGGTCCCGAGAGCGCCTATGCGCTTGGCGAGGAAATCGCCAAACTCATCTGGGCTCCGGTCATGCGCTCGCACCGGGTCACGGTCGACCAGCTTGCCATGCTCGAACCGGGTTTGTCGGAAACCGTCTGCGCATCGCTGCTCGTCGTCATGCGGCAGGCCATGGACGAATGCGTGGCACGCGGCGTGCCTGAACAGGCCGCCCGCGACTTCCTGCTCGGCCATATGAACGTGCTCGGCGCGGTCATCTTCAAGGAAGTCGACGGCGTGTTCTCGGATGCCTGCAACAAGGCGATCGAGTTCGGCATCCCGGCGCTGATGCGCGACGACTGGAAAAAGGTATTCGAACCGCAGGAGATCGCCGAAAGCATCCGGCGCATCACCTGAACCGGCATGGGGAGGCGAGCCCTCCCCCTTCAACTGCCCCGAGGAGACGGGGTTAGCCGCTCCGGGGAGTCGGGGCTTCATTCACAACAGGGAGGAAAATATGAAACTGACGCGCAGACTGACACTTGCAGCTTTTGCCGGCGCCCTCGCGCTTGGTACGGCTCTTCCGGCCTTTTCGGCCGATCTCATCGCCATCATCACGCCGGCGCATGACAATCCCTTCTTCAAGGCCGAAGCCGTCGGCGCTGAAGCCAAGGCGAAGGAACTGGGTTACGAGACGCTGCTCATGACGCATGACGACGACGCCAACAAGCAGTCGGAAATGATCGACACGGCGATCGGGCGAGGCGCCAAGGCGATCATTCTCGACAATGCCGGAGCCGACGCCTCCGTTGCGGCCGTCAAGAAGGCAAAGGATGCGGGCATCCCCTCCTTCCTGATCGACCGCGAAATCAACGCGACCGGCGTTGCCGTTGCCCAGATCGTCTCGAACAACTACCAGGGCGCCCAGCTCGGGGCGCAGGAATTCGTCAAGCTGATGGGCGAGAAGGGCAATTACGTCGAGCTGGTGGGCAAGGAGTCCGACACCAATGCCGGCATCCGCTCGCAAGGCTATCACGACGTCATCGACGACTACCCGGACCTGAAGTCCGTCGCCAAGCAGTCGGCCAACTGGAGCCAGACGGAAGCCTATTCGAAGATGGAAACCATCCTCCAGGCAAATCCCGACATCAAGGGCGTCATTTCAGGGAACGACACCATGGCAATGGGCGCAATCGCAGCGCTGCAGGCGGCCGGCCGCAAGGACGTGATCGTCGTCGGCTTCGATGGCTCCAACGACGTGCGCGACTCCATCAAGTCGGGCGGCATCAAGGCGACAGTGCTGCAGCCGGCCTATGCGCAGGCTCAGCTCGCGGTAGAACAGGCCGACGCCTACATCAAGAACAAGACGACGCCAAAGGAAGAGAAGCAGTTGATGGATTGCGTTCTCATCAACGCCGACAACTCCGGCAAGCTCGAAACCTTCGCCCTGACGAACTGATCAGCCGCGAATTGCAGAGGGCGCAGCGCTGCGCCATCTGCAATGCTTTTCGCAAGACGTCGAGGTTTAAAGCATGTTGAGAACGAAAGGCGCCCTGCTCGCTGCCGTCGTGGCGGCAGCCTTGCCCGGTTGCAAGATCATCAAGACCCCGACCGCGGAGGAAAAGGCGGCGGCAGCGGCCAAGACCGCCTTCGACCCGAATGCAAAGGTCGAGGCGATCTGGCAGTCCGAGGCAGTCCCCTATTTCGAAAAGCGCGCCGGCGACCTCAAAGACGTCATGCAGCTTTCCGCCTCCAGCCCCGATGCCGCGGGCGAGAAATACGGCAATCCCCGCAAGCAGAGCAGCTCGCCATGGACCTATGCGGTGAAGATCACCGGCAAGGTGATTGCAGCCGATACGGCTTCGCGCGCGGCAACGCTCGATGTCGACGCCGATGGCGACGGCAAGGCCGATGCCAAGATCCAGATCGGGCCGGCGCTCCGCGGCACGGCGCTGCGCGATACGCTGGACTTCGTCAATTTCAACGAATTCAAGAACCAGATCGAATGGGCGCAGTTCGGCAAGGCCTTCAACGAAAAGGCCAATACGGCCTTTCTGTCTGCCGTCCCGCGCGATGGCCTGGTCGGCAAGACGGTGACCGCGATCGGCGCCTTTCCGCTGCCGAAAAGCGGCGAGCTTCCGCTCGTCACACCTTCGGAACTGAAGGTCGGCTCATGACCACAGGAGAGACACAAAAGGACGATGTCATCCTGCGCCTCGACGACGTGTCGAAGGTCTATTCGGGTATCGTCGCCGTCAAGCGCGCCAATCTTGAGCTGCGTCGCGGCGCAGTGAACGTCCTTGTCGGCGAAAACGGCGCAGGCAAATCGACGCTGATGAAGATCATCGCCGGTGTCGAGCGTCCGACGCTCGGCCGCATCATCCTGGATGGCGTGCCCGTATCCTTCGACAGCCCTGCCGATGCGCAGGCGCACGGCATCGGGATGATCTTTCAGGAGCTCAATCTATTCGCAAACATGTCGGTTGCCGAGAACATCTTCGCCAGACGCGAAATCACGCGCGGCATTCTTGGCATCGATCACAAGGCGCAGGTGCAAAAGGCCAATGCGTTTTTGAAGCGTCTGGATGCCGGCATCGAGGCCGATACGATGGTCGAGGATTTGCCGATCGGCCAGCAGCAGCTCGTCGAGATCGCCAAGGCGATGTCGTTGAATGCCCGGATCCTGATCATGGACGAGCCGACTTCGGCTCTTTCGGCGGCCGAAGTTGAGATTCTGTTCAAGGTGATCGCGGAACTGAAGGCCCAGGGTGTGGCGATCGTCTATATCTCGCACCGACTCGAAGAGCTGATGCGGATCGGCGACTACATCACGGTGCTGCGTGACGGCCAGATCACCGGTGAGGCCATGGTCCGCGACATCGACACACGCTGGATCGTGCGTTCGATGATCGGCTCGGATGCCAAGGATTTTGCAAAATCCGTGAACCACGCCATCGGAGCTGAGGTCTTTCGCGCCGAAAACATCAGCCTGCCGCGGCCGACGGGCGGGCTCTCGGTCAACGATGTCTCCCTGTCGGTCAAGGCAGGCGAAATCCTCGGCATCTATGGCCTGATGGGTGCCGGGCGCAGCGAATTCTTCGAATGCGTGATCGGCCGTCACACACACTCGACCGGCAAGATCTTCATCGACGGCAAGCAGGTTCGCGCCCGCGACACCACGCGACGTATCCGCCGCGGCCTTGCGCTCATTCCGGAAGACCGGCAGCGGGAAGGTCTGGTCCAGGTGCTCTCGATTGCCTCCAACCTGACGCTGGCGAGCCTTGGCCGCTTCACCCGGCTCTTCCATATCGACAGGCGTGCGGAGAAGAATGCCATTCGCGATACGATCCGCGATCTCTCGATCAAGGCACCGAACCCGGATTTCGAGGTGACCTCGATGTCAGGGGGTAATCAGCAGAAGGTCGTCATCGGTAAGGCGTTGATGACCAATCCGAAGGTGCTTCTGATGGATGAACCGAGCCGCGGCATCGATGTCGGCGCCAAGGCCGATGTCTTCCGTACCATGCGGCGGCTGGCGGCAAACGGGCTTGCCATTCTGTTTTCGACTTCCGACCTCGAAGAGGTCATGGCGCTTTCCGATCGCATCGCGGTTTTGAGCAACGGCCAGCTGGTCGCCGTCTTCGACCGGAACGAGGCCACCGAAGAAGCCATCATTGCGGCTTCTGCCAAGGGACACGGACATCAAGGGAAACTCGCGTCATGATGGCGGCTACATCAACTATTCTCGCGCCGAAAGGCGCCAACGGCTCCGTGCTTCTGACGCTGATGAAGCTCAGGACCTTCATCGCGCTATTTGCCGTCATCATCTTCTTTGCGATCTTCGCACCGAACTTCACCTCGACGGCGAACATGATCCTGATGTCGAAGCATGTGGCGCTGAACGCGTTCCTGGCGATGGGCATGACCTTCGTCATCATCACCGGCGGCATCGATCTCTCGGTCGGATCGATCGTCGGTCTTTGCGGCATGGTCGCGGGCGGTCTGATCCTTTACGGCATCGAATTGCCGATTGGCTACACCATCTTTTTCAACCTTTTCGAGATCGTGCTGATCACCCTGTCGATCGGCCTGCTCATCGGTCTGATCAACGGTCTGCTGATCACCAAGCTCAACGTCGCGCCCTTCATCGCCACGCTTGGTACGCTCTATATCGCCCGCGGTCTCGCCCTGCTGTCGTCGGACGGCCAGACCTTTCCCAACCTTGTCGGCCGGCCTGAATATGCAACGACCGGCTTTGATTTCTTCGGCGCGGGGCGCATTCTCGGCCTGCCGGTGTCGATCTGGATTCTGATCGTGCTTGCGCTGCTGGCCGCCTATGTCGCCCGCTCGACACCGATCGGCCGTCATATCTTCGCCGTCGGCGGCAATGAGCGGGCTGCGCGCATGTCGGGTATCCGGGTCGATGTCGTCAAGATCTTCGTCTACATGTTCTCCGGACTTTGCGCCGCTATCGTCGGCGTCGTCATCTCCTCCGAACTGATGGCAGCCCATCCGGCAACCGGCGAAAGCTTCGAACTCAATGCGATCGCCGCAGCCGTGCTCGGCGGCACCTCGATGTCGGGCGGCCGCGGCACGATCGGCGGCACGATCATTGGAGCCTTCGTCATCGGCATCCTCTCCGACGGATTGGTGATGATGGGCGTTTCCTCCTTCTGGCAGATGGTCATCAAGGGCCTCGTCATCATCATTGCCGTCGTCGTCGACCAGGCGCAACGCCGCCTGCAGCAGCGCGTTACCCTCATGCAGATGGCAAAGGCAGGTTGAGATGACGGAATTAAAAGGAGCTTTGATCGGTTGCGGCTTCTTTGCGATCAACCAGATGCATGCCTGGAATGACGTTCGAGGTGCGGGCATTGTCGCGATCTGCGATCGCGACCCGGATCGGCTGAAGCTCGTCGGCGATCAGTTCGGCATCAATCGCCGCTATGGCGATGCCGAGGCCTTGTTCGCCGATGGCGGTTTTGATTTCGTCGACATTGCCACGACCGTCCAAAGTCACCGCTTTCTCGTCGAAATGGCGGCTCGGAACAAGGTGCCGGCCATCTGCCAGAAGCCGTTCGCCAAGACCTTGTCGGATGCGAAGGCGATGGTCGAGGCGTGCCGCAATGCCGGCATACCGCTAATGGTGCACGAGAACTTTCGCTGGCAGACGCCGATCCAGGCGGTGCGGAAGACGCTGGAGGCCGATGCCATCGGCACGCCCTTCTGGGGCCGTTTCTCCTTCCGTTCGTCCTACGACGTCTTTTCCGGTCAGCCCTATCTCGCCGAGGGCGAACGGTTCATCATCGAAGACCTTGGCATCCATACGCTCGATATCGCGCGCTATATCCTCGGCGACGTTCGATCGCTCACGGCCCGCACCAAGCGGGTCAATCCCATCATCAAGGGCGAGGATGTCGCGACCATTCTCCTCGATCACGAAAACGGCGCCACGTCGGTCGTCGACGTCAGCTACGCCACCAAGCTTTCCAGGGAGCCATTCCCCGAGACGTTGATCGAGCTCGACGGTTCGGAAGGTACGATCCGCCTGACCCAGGGTTACGGCCTTGAAGTCACCAACGCCAAGGGCACCACGACCACGGACGTGTCTCCGAAGCTGCTGTCATGGGCCTCGCGGCCCTGGCACAACATCCAGGAGAGTGTCTATGCGATCCAGCAGCATTGGGTCGATCAGTTGGAACGCGGCGCGGAACACTCGACCTCAGGGGCTGACAATCTGAAAACTTTTGCGCTCGTCGAGGCCGCCTATGACAGTGCGGCCAGGGGACAGACGATCGATGTCGGAGCGATGCTGCGATGACGGTCGATGCGTTCCAGCTCTACGGCACTCGCCTCGTCGATCCGCCGCCGGTTCGGCTGAGAGCGGGAAAACTGGAAGCCGACCTCGCCAACGGCAACCTCCGCACCATCCGCTACGACGGGACCGAGGTGCTGCGAGCGATTTCCTACCTTGTCCGCGACCGGGACTGGGGCACCTACAGCCCTGAAATCACCGATCTCCGCATTGAGCAGAGTGACGATCGCTTCGAGGTCGCCTATCTCGCCCGCTGCGAGGGACCGGACGATACGAGGCTTGTCATTGACGTTCGCATCACCGCAAGTGCGGACCGGCTCGACTTCGAGGCTGAGGCCATCACCTCGACCGGCTTCGAGACCAACCGCTGCGGCTTCTGCATTCTGCACCCGATCGTCGGTTTGGCAGGTTCACCGGCGACGGTCGAGCATGTCGACGGGGAGGTCGTGGCAACACGGTTTCCCGATCTCATCGAGCCCTGGCAGCCGTTCAAGGACATGCGCGCCATCACCCACGTGGTCATGCCTGACGTTCAGGCGGAATGCCGGATGGAGGGCGACACCTTTGAAATGGAAGATCAAAGGAACTGGTCGGACGCATCCTATAAGACATATGTCAGGCCGCTCGCCCTGCCCTGGCCCTACCAGATTGCCGCCAATCAGCCTGTCCGGCAAAAGACGTCGCTTGTTATCAGGGATATCAGCGGTGCCACACGGCATCCTCCGGCTGGGGTGTCAGTCGGCGCCATAAAACTCGAGCTCGGTGCGCGCACCGGCACCATGCCGGATATCGGCGTGATCATTACACCCGAAGAGGCCGATGCGACCCTCTTGGCAAAGTCCGTCCTGACGGAGATCGCTCCTCAGGAACTCCTCTTCCATTTCGACCCGAGTGCCGGGCACGGCGTCGACGCGCTCAGGCGGTTCGCAGCAATCGCGACGGCCCATCGCGGCCGCTCGACGTTGGAGATTGCCCTTCCCTGCCAATCTTCGCCGTCAAGCGAGACCGCCGAGATCGCCCGCCAGATGCAGCTGGCGGAATTCAAGCCCGATGCAATCATGATCTCGCCTTCGGTCGACCGGCAGTCGACGCCGCCCGGCAGCGCCTGGCCGGATTGCCCGCCTTTGGATGAAGTCTATACCGCCGCTCGCGCTGCCTTTCCCGGCATTCGCTTTGGCGGCGGCATGCTGAGCTATTTCACCGAGCTCAACCGGAAGCGTGTCCCGGATGGACAGCTCGACTTCGTCAGCCACTGCACCAATCCGATCGTGCATGCGGCCGACGATCTCAGCGTCATGCAGACATTGGAAGCCCTGCCCTTCGTCACCCGGTCTGTGCGTGCGATCTACGGCGACAAGCCCTACCGCATCGGCCCGTCGACGATCCCGATGCGGCAAAACCCCTATGGCAGCCGCACGATGGACAATCCGTCCGGCTCTCGCATACCCATGGCCAACCGCGACCCACGCCACAATGGACGCTTCGCGGAGGCTTTTGCATTCGGTTACGCGATACGGGTGCTGGATGCCGATCTGGAATGCCTGACGCTATCGGCCCTGACCGGTCCGTTCGGTTTGATCGCCGGTCCGGCGGAACCGACCGAACAAGGCGGCCGGCGCCCGCTGTTCAACACCATACGGACACTCTCCGCTTTGACTGGTGCATCCTGGCAGGAATGCGTCTCCTCCTCACCCTCTGAGGTCCTGTCTTTCGTTGCAAGGGATACTACAGGCGCCAGGCTGTACGTCGTCAATCTGACGAGCAAAGAGAGAAAGGTCGATTGCAGCGCATGCGGGCCGACCGGCAAGGACTCAAGCGGGGATCTGCTGCTTGCCCCATTGGCTGTCGCCGTCTTGCCGCTGCAGCGCGACGTGCTGGCGGATTGACCTCCAGCGGTGCTGCTGCATCTATGCGATCGGGAACTCGCTCTCGGGAGGATCGATGTGAAGACGAAGAAGCTTATCAATTCCGGCGCCGATGCCGTCGATGAGATGCTGCAGGGGGTCCTGGCGGCCCATCCGCGCCATCTCTACGCGGTAGAGGACATGCCCCGCGCGATCGTCGCCAGAAACGGGCCGCGCAAGGGCAAGGTCGGATTGGTCATCGGTGGTGGCTCCGGGCACGAACCGACATTTCTGGGGTTCGTCGGCAAGGGGCTTGCAGACGCGGCCGCAATCGGCAACGTCTTCGCGTCGCCGCCGCCCGATCCGATTATCGCCTGCGCCATGGCGGTCGACGGCGGCGCCGGTGTGCTGTTCATGTATGGCAATTATGCCGGCGACGTGATGAACTTCGACATGGCAGCCGAGATGCTGGCACTTGACGAGATCGAGGTACGCACCGTCCTGACCACGGATGACGTGGCGTCTGCTCCTCCCGATCAAAGGGACAGACGACGGGGCGTGGCGGGCAACGTCTTCATCTTCAAGGCCGCCGGCGCCGCCTGCGATCTTCTCTACTCGTTTGACGATGTCGAGCGCGCCGCCCGCCATGCCAATGCGCGAACCTATACGATGGGTGTCGCGCTTTCCCCATGTTCGCTGCCCCAGACCCTCCGGCCGAACTTTCTGATCGGCGAAGGGGAAATGGAGATCGGAATGGGCATCCACGGGGAGCCTGGCGTGGCGCGCGAGCCGCTGAGGCCGGCCGACGCGGTGACGGACGAACTCATGGACAGCATTCTTCGCGAAATGAACGCAGACCGGGGCGATCGTGTCGCCGTGCTCGTCAACTCGCTGGGTTCGACCCCGATGATGGAACTCTACATCATGATGCGGCGCGTGAAGTCCCGGCTCGACGATGCCGGGCTCATCCTCCATACGTCGCTCGTCGGGAATTACTGCACCTCGCTCGAAATGGCCGGCGCGTCGATCACGGTCATGCATCTTGACGACGAGCTTCAGCGATTGATCGACCACCCCTGTGATGGCGCGATGTTTGCGAGGTGATCAATGACGTTTACGACCGAAGACCTGCAGCGCTTGTTTGCCGGGATTGCCGAGGATATTGCGGCGGAACGGGATCATCTTTGCGAACTGGACGGCGCCATCGGCGATGGGGATCACGGCCTTGCCATGGATGCGGGCTGCCAGGCCGCGGCGAAAGCGGTCGGCGAACTTGACGCCGGGATTGCCCCGACAACCGCATTCAACGTCGCGGCAAAGGCATTCCTGAATGCGGTCGGCGCTTCGTCCGGGCCGCTATATGCCACGGCCTTCATGCGCGCCGGAGCAGCCGCCAAAGGCAAGCAGACATTGAGCGATGATGACTTCCTCAGCGTCTTTGCGGCAATGGCGCAAGGAATCCAGGAACGCGGAAAGGCCGAACCCGGAGAAAAGACGATGGTTGACGCCTGGAAGCCCGCAGCCGACGCAGCACTCGATGCCCGGCGGTCGGGAAAGCCCCTCCCCCAATGCTTCGAGGCAGCGGAGCGGGCAGCGCGGACAGGCTGCGAAGCGACCAGCAACATGACGGCGACCAAGGGACGGGCTTCGCGATTGGGGGATCGTGTGATCGGGCACATCGATCCTGGCGCCGCGTCCGCCGTCATCATCATCTCCGCCATGGCCAAATTTGCTCAGCATCACGATGGTTGGGCCGTGAACTCATAAATCTGCTGGACTGATAGCCTGACAGAGTCCGCTATGCCCCAATGGCCGACGCGTTGCTGCGTAGCAGCGAGACGATGCTATGTGCCAAAAGCGGAATTGCCGATCAAGCAGGCTTGCGGCTGCCGGCTTACCAGCCGAGATCACCAAAACTGAAGGCATCACCGATCATGGTATCCTGACGTTGATATGACCATTATGCCGATCCGGTCTTGCCGCGTTTGCCTGCAGGGAACATACCTAACCTCACAAAGCGGTATTTCCAACGGATGTCGGACTAGAGGAGCCCATGAAATGGATCTGCAGCTCACTGGCAAAAAGGCACTGGTAACCGGCTCGACTCGGGGGATTGGGCTTGCCATCGCTGAGCGTCTTGCGTTGGAGGGAGCCGACGTCGCGATTTGTGCCCGCAGCGGCGACGCCGTTGAGGACGCGGTCAAGGCCCTAGAATCCAAGGGAGGCAAGGCCTGGGGCCGGTCGGTTGACGTCAAAGACCCAGCGGCACTTCGGAGCTGGGTTGAATGCGCTGCGGCGGCGCTTGGCGGTGTCGACATTTTGGTGGCAAATGCCAGCGCCCTATCTTTCGGGCTTAGTATCGAGGCGTTCCAGTCAGCCTTCGACGTCGATCTGATCCACACTGTGACGGCAGTTGAGGCGGTTATGCCGCACCTTGAGCGATCCCGAGCGGGGAGCATCGTCGCCATTGGCTCGATTGGGGGAGTCGAGGATTCAGAACTCAATGCTTACACAGAGGTGTCCTATGGCGCCATAAAGGCTGCGCTGCACTTTTACATCAAGTCGCTCGCCCGGACCGTCGCGCCCAAGGGTATCCGAGCCAATGTCGTCAGCCCCGGTTCGACGTTCTTTGACGGTGGTGCCTGGGATCGGATCAAGAGCGAGCAACCCGAAGATTTTCGTAATGCGGTTGCCATGATCCCGATGGGCCGCATGGCGAGGCCCGAGGAGATCGCCAACGTCGTCGCATTCACGGCGAGCCCAGCGGCGAGCTACGTCACCGGCGCCAATCTGGTGGTTGACGGCGCCTTCACGCGACGCATCTAAGCTGACGTGTCACACGTGGTGACGCCGTTTGGATTAGAGAGCTGGCTCGCCAGCAAAGAGCATGGGCGAACATTCCGCCGAAACGAAATCGCAAAGACCCGATCTGCTTCAGCCCCTATCTCTATCGCGCACGCAACGGATCGAACGGTTCTTCAACAAAATTAAGCAATGTAGGCGTGTCGCGACCAGATACGCCAAACTCGCGGCCAACTATCTGGCGTTCGTCAAACTCGCATCAATCCGAATTTGGCTACGCGGTAATGAGTCCACGCCGTAGCTCATCGCGCCAGTTCCTATCTGCAATGGGCCTCGCTCGGCACCAGAACAACGGGCGAAGTCTTCTTTCGAAACCGCCAAGGTTCATTTCTTCGACCGAAAGACGCAAAAGCTTTTGAGTGCCTGAACACCACGCGCGTAAAGCAGGTTCGTTGAACGCGGAACGGAATTTGCCCTTGCAGACGACATGGTGACTTGTACTCTCTACTCTTGCCAATAGGCTGTTGGTCGGAGACGAGGTAGCCAGGACATGCACATTCGAAGGGCCGTTTCTGCTGACGCGGAGGAGCTGAGCAGTCTCCTGAACGAGATCATCCGGGCCGGCGGAACAACCGCACTCGAGACACCGCTTTCGGCTGCCGAGTTCGCGGACTGGTTCATCGATGGCGAGTTTCCTCTTACCTGCCATGTTGCAGAGCACGATCAGTCACTCGTCGGTTTTCAGTCGCTGAGCTTATACGGCGATCCGCCAAAAGGGTTCGCCGACATTGCGACCTTTGCCCGCATGAACCCAAGGACCGCAGGCGTCGGCAGCGCACTTTTTCCTGCAACCCGAGCGGCAGCGGAAGAGCTCGGGCTCGAATTCATCAATGCCACCATTCGCGCCGACAACGTCAGCGGCCTTGGCTATTACGCAAAGATGGGCTTCGAGACCTATGATCGACTGGTCCAGGTTCCGCTTCAGGACGGAGCACCCGTCGACAGGATCAAGAAGCGTTTTAGAGTAGACACCGGGCGCCACAGGATACCCGACGCCTGAAACGTGTCGATGGCGCTGGGGAGTGCTTGGCATCCAAGGGCCGATGCCGCCTCTTTGCAGGCCACACTTTGATGTGCGGCGAAGAAGCTAAATTCTGCAGCCTGCGGAACATTAACCCCATGAAGTGACACCGTACTTTTCCTACATGGAAGCTAAATAACACTTACCTTCCGTCATAGGCTTCCTTGTCAAGTAAGACTATCCACCATCCATAAGGATCAGGAACCGGGATAGAGATGGATTTGGAGCCGCAAAGACGTAAAAAGGGAACAGGTCAAAGCCATGCCCGGAGTTTCCTCATGCCGACTGCGATGTTCACGGCCGACGAATTGGCGGTAGTCCGCCGCGCTTACGCCCATCAGGTGGTGGCAACCGCCGCCACGACGAACCCGCGGATCGAAGCTGCCTTTGCCACCGTCCCGCGCGAAAAATTTCTCGGTCCGCCGCCATGGCAGATCGCCAATCTAGGCGGCGGATATCGCCCCCTCCCCTCCTCCGACGTGGTTCTGGCCTATCAGGACGTGCTCTTCGCCCTGCAGTCCGACAAGGGTGTCAACAACGGTAGCCCCTCACTGCATGCCCGGCTCCTGGCAGAGCTGGACGTACAAATCGGCGACCGTATCGCCCATATCGGTGCAGGCACCGGCTACTATAGCGCCATTCTCGCAGAGTTGGTCGGCGCTTGTGGTCATGTCTATGCCGTCGAGATGGATCCGGATCTGGCCGCCCACGCTCAAGCAGCGCTTGCGGATCGTGCCAATGTCAGCGTCATCAACGCCGACGGCAGTCAATGGCCGCAGCAAGAGGTGGATGCGATCTATGTGAATTTCGCCGTCGCGCGGCCTGCTGAACCCTGGATCGAAAGACTGCGGCCTGGAGGGCGTCTGGTGCTGCCGCTCGGCGTGCCGCGCCAGGACCGACCGTCGAAAGGCGGCCGTCACGCGTCCCATGGCGCTGCACTTCGTATCGTGCGCGGCGAGGGTGGATTTGCGGCGCGTTGGATCGGCGTAGCCTATTTCGTCTGCGCCAACGGTGGATTGTCAATCGACGATAACGAGATCGAGGCGCTGACCGCCGCCTTCAGACGCGGCGGCATCGAATTCGTCAAGAGCCTGCTCTGGAAGACGGACCCGCGGATAGGGCGCTGCTGGCATATCGGCGACCAATGGGCGCTCTGCTATGACGACGTCTGAGGAATCCGCGCCGGTTCCGCAAGACTGAGAGGCCCATCTCTATAGGGAACGAAAGCAATGCGGCGCGCGGCGGCATCGAAGAGCTTGACGTCCTCGACACCATTCTTCTTTCGACCGGCGCGATCAGCTAGCCGCACTTCTGACCACGATGACGGCGCAACTCTCAAGCACCCGGCGTAAGGCACAGGCGGCAACACGCTCGGAGCGCCGGCCTCGGATCTCGCGATCTCGAGGGTTAGTCCAGACCCACCACCGGCACCCTTCCCTGCCCGGTGCTGGAGGGCCGGCTGCGGAAATCACCATCCATCCTCTCTCGAATTCAGCAAGCGCGCGGCAAGGATCCGAGCCACCGCATACCGACTGAGATCGAGACCGGATTGGGTGCCGACGGCGTAATGAAGGGCAGCGGCCGGCGTGCGTCAGATATGGTGCACCAACATTTGACTTGATCCGCTCTAATAGACTGGAACGACATGACCAAGGCATTCGGCGCTTCCTCCTGGAAGGCGCCGCGCAGACCGGAGGCAGATGCCAGTAAGCGGTGGCGACCGCGCCATCGTCGATCGTGGCGCTCTTGGCGCGCGGTTTGTTCACAAGCGGTCTCACGAGACAACCACGCGGCTCTTCTGCTGGAGTCGATGCGGCGGTCGCGACATAAACCGGCGACGCAGACATCCCATCGCCGGCCCAAGCCTCCTCGACCTCGACAAATCTCGAGAGGTCGGATCGACACGAATGGAAGGCGGGGATGCGTTGCCTGTCCGACGACGGGTTGCCAGAATGGCAAAAGCCCGGCGCGGGAGAGATGCGCCGGGCTTCGATAGTGACCGACAGCCTGGGAGGAGAAGTGCTGTCCGTCGGACCGAAGCGGCTAGGAGGGGAAAGCGCTTCGGTCCGTCACGAGGTAATGTCGCAATGCGGCAAATTCAAGCCTGACGGCTGAGCGGATTTCGCAGAGGAGGTGCCAGGCGGGTACGGCTTGCTTTCACGCGGTCAGCGCCAGGCGTGGCGTTGTCCGCGGACAACTTGGCGAGCACCGACCCGGGCGGACGCGGGTCTCCGGCCTTCAGCCGGCTGACCTGCGCCACCCCGAATTGCTAGATGAGAGCATCGGGCATCGCGCTGCTGGTGGGCCAGCATCCAGACGTGAGAACAGAGGTTCGCAATGGTCGACGACAATGCGCAATGGAGCTGCCTCGCCTAGCCTTTCGTTCGCTCAAGGGCGCGGCCTCGCATGTCTCCACCTGACCGACGGCCGAATTGGCCGAGATATCGAACATGGCGATCGCCAAGCTCGCCGATCCGCACCGACGACCAACAACGGCGACGAGATTCAACTATCCGCCCTGGCACATGCGGATCCCGACGCCGGCTCTCAGCCATCCGCTGCATCATTCGAAGCTTCGGCCCCCGACCACAAAACCCCAGGAAAGAGGACCAACCGATATAGCTTGGACGGACGAGCCGATCGATGCAGCTCGGGCTCATAGGACGCCAGATTGGCAGCCCTCACGTGCTGCCCCTCTCCAGCTTCTCCTAAGACGCGCCGCAGGGGCTCGAATGACGGAGCCGCCGCCCACCGATCTGCTCGGACCGAAGCATTGCTATCAGCCAAACAGCCTAACGCCGTGTGACGGGCCTCGATTGCCGCCTCGTCAACGAGACGCAAAAGCGGCGACAATAGCACCGCGGCGGCGCTGCCATCCTGGTCGCGGATCCCATTCGGAGAGTGAAGCCGCAGCGCGCATTCTCCTTGAATGGGTGCAATTCTGCTCTCCATCAAACCGGTGGCAGGCTCTGGGGAACGCGATCCTGTCGGCAGACCCGACAGGGCTCTTCGGAAGCGCTGGAGCCGAATACCTCCACGCCTGCTCGGCGAGGCGCAGGAGGCCGCTGCTCTACGACACCAGGCAGAGCCATCGAGGCGGCTACAGTGCCGCAAGGTCACAGCATCCATCAGTAGCGCGATATCAGGGATATTTTCCCGGCCGCGCAAACCAATTGCCGCGGGTACCAGTTCATGTGCAAACGACCTGACAGCTGCCGGGCTGATCAACCGGTTGTCCGCGGACAACGGCACGATCGGGCGATAGCTGGCCTGCGGAGGTTCCTGGATTCCCCTGAGGGAAGACTGGAGGAACGACTGTCCTGCCGTCATTAAAGCCGCGCCTTCCATGTGATGGCCGACCGACCGAACGTCGTCGCATCCGACTTTTCACGAGATCGAGCGGAAGGATCACGCGACAGGGGAGGGGATGCCTTTCGACCCGACGGAATCGGGAGCTCAATGCCGAGGCTTTCCGACGTATTAGCCCGTTGTTCAAACGGGCGGTCACCGATATCGGCCGACCGTCCGTCAGCGCACATGCCCCAGCGACAACTATCGCCGATCTGCTTTCGGTGGCGAGCTGAGCGCATGTGGCGCAGGCAGCATCGAGTTCGCCTTACCTGGGATAGCCGGCCGTCACGCCATGGCGCGCCGCCATATCAGATAGGGCGGCGCCCGCCTTCGATGCACGTTATTTGATGACGTGTGGATCCTCGCTCTCTGGCAATATGGAAGACCTGCGTTAATCCCGGCCGATATGCCGGTGGATGATCTCCTGCCTCCAAAAGGGATGCGCGAGATACCCAGCAATGAACTGCCCGAGCAGCGCCTCCAGTCGCGGTCGGGGAGGGGCCGTCGATGGCACATAGCGCCAGGCTGTGAGCTGGCCGACGTCCCGAGCAACGCGCGCACTAAGTCTCCGCCACATTGCCACGCAGTTCCTTTCGCGTGGCGACTTGGTCGATGCGCGTTCTGCCGATTGCCGACACGCTATCAAGCAACCGCCGTCGCCATCGAGATCGCGTCCGCGGGCAGGTCACCATCTAGGTCGCGACGACGCTTTGCCATGCGGCGCGCCGAGCGAAAGCAATCAGCTCGCAGGGGTCCGTCTTGCATTTGGCCGTTGATAACGCAGACGGCTATTGCAGGCCATTGTCACCGGCGCTATTGTTTTGTCGGGCTTGCTGCACAGCGCGTCGCGGTCGCCGGCATCGGACGGCAGTGGGATTCAGTCCAAGTCGCGCTCTCGATCGGAGCTGCGCCCCGATCTACCGGTCTCGTGGCCCTCAAGCCGCCCCATCGGTAGACTTGCGAAAAGAATCAGCACAACGCAGCAAAGGAACTAAAGGCCGATTTCACTTCCGCAGCCGGAGGTGATTGCAGTAATATCAATGCGTTATAATTTCTAAAACGACTTAAGATCCGTTGCTTAGGCGGTACCGAGCGCAGTGGCTGCGCGACTTGACGTCCCCTCAATCACCTCCAATCCCTGCCGCCTGACCCGGACCGCGGGAACCTGCTGACCTCGCCCCTGCTTAAATGTCCGCAGGAAGCAACGGCTTGCATCCTTTAGCGGAACCCCGCGTTATCTCCGCACCAGATCGGAGAACATCCTCATGCCAGATGTGCTTCACCTCAAGAAATTCCCCATTGCGGCGACAATCATGGCCGCAGCGATCGGCGCATTTGTCTTGATGCAGGCGACGGAGCGCAGGTCGGCTGCCCCATCTGCGGATGTCGGTCGCTCGAGTGACGATCATGGCCGCAGCGCTAGCACGCCCGAGGCTATTCCCTTCAGCGGCCTTCGCGACGTGTTCTGGCGCGTCTTCCACGAGGTCCTCGCCGACCGGGTCACGCTGATTGCCGCGGGCGTGACCTTCTATCTGCTGCTGGCGCTGTTCCCAGCCATGGCGGCTTTGGTATCACTCTACGGGCTGGTTGCAGATCCGACCACCATATCCGAACATCTTCGCGAATTGGCTGGCCTTCTGCCATCAGGCGCGTTCGATCTTCTTGCCGACCAGATCAAGGAACTCGTCGATCGTCGCGACGCTACGCTCGGCATCACCTTTTTTGTCGGACTCGGCATCGCCCTCTGGAGCACGCATAGCGGCACGCTGGCGATCTTCGACGCTATGAACGTCGCCTATGAGGAAGAGGAGAAGCGGGGGCTTGTCCGGTTGAACCTGATCGGCCTTTGCTTCACCTTGTGCGCAATGCTTTTGACAATTGTCATGGTGGCGCTCGTCGGGGTCATGCCTGTTGTCCTCTCCTATCTCTGGCTCGATCAATTCAAGGAGCACATGGCCCTTCTCATGCGATGGCCGCTGCTTCTGCTGGTCGTCGCTGTGGCCGTTACATCAGTCTATCGCTTCGGCCCCAGCCGGGAGCCTGCCAAACTCCGGTGGATGACGTGGGGCGCGGCTCTGACCACGGTCGCCTGGACCGCCATGTCTCTCGGCTTCTCCTACTATCTGGATCATTTCGCCAATTACAACGCGACATACGGCACACTCGGCGCACTGATCGGCTTCCTCATCTGGATCTGGCTTTCGGTCGTCATTCTCATCATCGGAGGCGAGCTGAACGCCGAACTGGAGCATCAGACCGCGAAGGACACGACGACGGGAGCGCCGCTGCCGATGGGATCGCGCGGGGCCTATGTCGCCGACACTCTGGGCAAGACCATAAGCTGACCGCGATGATTGCTCCTCTCATATGGTTTTGATGTATTCTGCCATTTCTGCAGTCCCGACAGAGGAGACGTTGATGACCGCCCCGCATCCTTCCAAAACCCATATCGGCAATCATGCACTGCATCCCGAGACGCAGATGCTGAACTACGGCTACGATCCCGAACTCTCGGAAGGGGCGGTCAAGCCACCGGTGTTTCTCACCTCCACCTTCGTTTTCAATACAGCCGAGGATGGCCGAGACTTCTTCGACTACGTGTCGGGCCGCCGCGAGCCGCCCGAGGGGAAGGGGGCCGGCCTCGTCTACTCGCGCTTCAACCATCCAAACAGCGAGATCGTCGAAGACAGGCTCGCCGTCTACGAACGGACGGAAAGCGGCGTGCTGTTTTCATCCGGCATGGCGGCGATCGCCACGACTCTGCTCGCCTTCGTCCGGCCGGGGGATGCGATCCTGCATTCGCAGCCGCTCTACGGGGGAACCGAAACATTGCTGGCAAAGACCTTTCTGAACTTCAGCGTCGCCGCCATTGGATTTGCCGACGGCGTCAGCGAAGGATCGGTGCAAAAGGCGGCGGAAGAGGCGATGGCCAAGGGCCGCGTCTCCGTCATCCTGATCGAGACGCCTGCCAATCCGACCAACAGTCTGGTCGATGTCGCGATGATCCGACGCGTGGCCGACATGATTGGTGCAAGACAGGGCCATATGCCGATCATTGTCTGCGACAACACCCTACTCGGACCGGTCTTCCAGCGGCCGATCGAGCACGGCGCCGATATCTCGCTCTATTCGCTGACCAAATATGTCGGTGGTCATTCGGACCTGATCGCCGGCGCCGTTCTTGGTCGCAAGGCGGTGATCAAGCAGATCAAGGCCCTGCGCGGCGCGATCGGCACCCAGCTCGATCCGCATTCCTGCTGGATGCTCGGCCGGTCGCTGGAAACGCTGCAGCTTCGTATGGAACGGGCCAACAGCAATGCCCGGGCCGTTGCCGACTTTCTGCGTGATCACCCAAAGGTCGAGAAGGTTCACTACCTGCCCTACCACGATCCGGAATCGCCGGCCGGCCGGACCTTCATCGCGCAATGCAGCGGCGCCGGCTCCACCTTCTCTTTCGACATTCGCGGCGGTCAGCCAGCCTCGTTCAAATTCCTGAACGCGCTGCAGATCTTCAAGCTCGCGGTCAGCCTCGGCGGCACGGAATCGCTCGCAAGCCACCCGGCAACGATGACGCATTCCGGCGTGCCCGCCGATATCCGCCAGCGGATCGGCGTTCTGGAATCGACGATCCGGCTGTCGATCGGCATCGAACATCCGGATGATCTGGTGGCGGATCTGGAACTGGCGCTGCAGGGCGCCTGATGGGCGGGAGAAATCGATGCCCGGCGGCGCCGGGCATCGTGGGTCACGTCACTTGTCGTCGGTCGTCAGTTCCGTCTCGTCGGTATTCAGCACGAAGACCGCAAGCAGGCGCGCCGGCTTTGTCTTGCTGGCGTTCTTGCTGACGGCGTGATGATCGCCCGGAAATTCGGGAAAGCTTTCGCCTGCTTTATAGACCTTCTCCGGCCCGTCATTCACCTTGCTGGTGATCGCCCCTTCGAGAACGGTGGCGTAGATGAAGGCCGAGGCCGGGTGCGTATGACCGGGCGACGAGCCGCCCGGTGCATATTCGACGAGCACCGCCCGCATGCTCTTGCCGGGAACATTGGGAAGCTTCTGGTCGAAAACGACGCGAACCTTCGCGTCGCCGCCTGCGGCATAAGCCTGAGTGCCGGCGGCAAGGACAATCGCAAGCGCTGCTGCCGAGATCATTTTTTTGAGCATGTCTGGTCTCCTCAGTTGATGGGAATGGGTCGCTTGGCGCCCGGTGTCAGGCGCTCTTCTTCTGGGGCGGCTGCCGGCTCAGCCAATCGTCAAAGCGGATCTGGCCAAGCCGCGCCTTGGCGCCGGTCACGAGCGAATTATCCTCGAGCTCCACGCCGAAGTAGCGGGCATGCGGATCCGCCACCACTTGCCGCGGATCATTCGTCGCCTTGAAGAGACGCGTCACGATTTCGGTGAGGCGGACTTTCTCGGGCCCGCCGATCTCGATCGTGCCGTTCAGAGGCGTGCCGAGCGCCACCTCGGCCATGACGTCGGCGACGTCGTCCGAGGCGATCGGCTGCACATAGGCCGGCGACAGATGCACGGTCTGGCCGACGGTACCCGACTGGGCGATGCCAGCCATGAATTCATGGAACTGGGTGGAGTGCACGATGGTGTAGGGTATGCCGGAAGTCTTGATCAGCTCTTCCTGGGCCATCTTGGCGCGCATGTAGCCACTGCCCTGCAGCCGCTCCATGCCGACAATCGACAGCGCGATGTGATGCTTGACGCCGGCGGCAGCCCCTGCCTTGAGCAGATTGCGGCCCGACGTCTGGAAGAATTCCAGGACGGCCTTGTCCTCGAACGAGGGTGAGTTTGCGAGATCGAGCACCACCTGTGCTCCAGCGAGCGCTTCCGCCAGGCCTTTGCCGGTAATCGTGTCCACACCCGAGTTCGGCGAAGCCGCCAACACCTCGTGCCCCTTGTTACGCAATCTTTCCACGGTCTTGGAGCCGATGAGGCCAGTGCCGCCGATAACGACGATTTTCATGTTTAGTCTCCTTGTCCTTTACGAGGATGTCCTCTGGTGACCTGAAGGTGAGCAGGCAACTGCTCGGCATGCCCACCGCGTCCCCAATGAGCGAAGCGACTTCATCGGGACCGTCGCCGGTGCGGCCGGTAACCGATGGGCAGGAGGATGCGCCGGATCGCGGTCCCAAACTATTCTTCCTCGGTCGCTGTCACCCTATGCCAACGCAGTAGGCCAGCTGGCCGAAATGGCGGAACATCACGTCAACAGGCATCGGCTTGATAAACCGTTGGGGCAGATGGTCGACCCGGAAGGCAAGGCGTATTCACTGGCCTGCAAGCCGAGGCTTGCGTCATCAATGCTCTCACGATGGAGATAAGAATGATCAAGCGTCTGAACTTCATGGCCCATAAGAACAGCGGCATCGACGGCCTCGTGGCCGTTGAAGGCTGGATTGCCAAAAGCTTCGATCCGAAGTTGCTCGAACTCGTCAAGGTGCGCGTTTCCCAGATGAACGGATGCGCTCACTGCCTGCACATGCACCGCCAGGACGCGCTGAAGCTCGGCGAAACGGATGACCGGCTGCTGCTTTTGAACGCGTGGCGGGAGTCGCAGCTTTTCACCACTCGGGAGCGGGCCGCACTCGCCTGGGCCGAGGCTCTCACTCAGATCGCGAAAAGCCATGCGCCGGATGATGTTTATGAAGAGGCACACGCCAACTTCGCGGATGACGAGCTCGTGGCCCTTTCGATCGGTGTTGCGATGATCAACGCCTGGAACAGGCTGGCGATCGGCTTTCGGCTTCAGCATCCGGCAGATCACAAACGCGCCGCCGCCTGACAGCTGCGTTAGGAATGAGCCTGGCGAAAAGCTTCGCCCGGCTATGCACTGAATTTGGCCCGGGATTGCTGGGCCTCAGCCTTCGACGGGCAATCGCAGTGTCACCACCGTGCCTCGGCCGAGCTCGCTTTCCAGACGGAGATGGCCCCGTGCTTCCCGAACGAATCGATTCACCATCGGCAATCCGAGGCCGCCAAGCCCCGATGCTTTCGTCGTGAAGAACGGATCGCTCGCCCTGCGTAGCACATCTTCTGTCATCCCGAGACCATTGTCCGAAATCCGCAATTCGATCCCGGCTGCGGCGCGTTCGTCGTCGATGGAGGTGGCTATGATTGAAATCACGCCGCCATCCGGCATGGCGTCGCGCGCGTTGAGCAGCAGGTTCATAATGGCGCTTTGCAGCCCTACGCGGCTGCATCGGAAGATCGGAAGCGTCTCGCTGGCATATATCTCGAACGCGATATTGCGATCCCAGGTCGCTTTGGCCAGGGCTTCGATCTCCATCAGGCAAGCCCTGATGTCGACCGGCTCGGCGGCGGCATTGCCGTCGCTCGCAAGGCGCATCGTCTGCTGAACGAGCGTTCCTGCACGCTGAAGCGAAATCCTGGCACTGGCGAAGATCGGCAGGAGGGTAGGGGCCATCTCGATGTCCGGACTGCGTGAAATCATGTTCAGCGCGGAGGTGGCGACCTGGATCAGATTGCCCAGATCGTGGACGACGCCGAATATGCCGTCGGCAGAATTTGCATCGAAGGCAATCGCATCCGGTCGAGTGTGGGAAAAGTAAGCTTCATCAGCGAGGATGTTGGTATCTGACTGCGACATGCTTTGCTCCTCATCCGCTCCAGCAACAGACATGTCGTTCCCGAGCAAATGGAGGCTATGACGCGAGCGGGGTTGTAGTCGATTGGTTCAAGGGTGAGGGAAAGCAATACCGTCGTATGGTCGCGCGCCGGATGCCGTTACCCTATTTTGGTCAGGAAAGCTGGGTAGCCTCGAACATGGCGGTCAGCCCAATGCCTCCGCCGATACCGATCATGGCCAGGCCGGTCGCGCCCGGCGCCCATCCGCTGAGGTCGCGGATCAGCTGGCTGTATAGTCGGGTAACGAGGATTGCGCCGGACGCCCCGAACGGGTGGCCCAAGGCAATCGCTCCGCCGTTCCTGTTGATCGTATCGGCAGGAATATCGAGCTGATCCAGCGATGCCAGAACCTGGGCCGCGAAGGCCTCGTTGAATTCGATGGCATCGATGTCGGAGAGCGAGAGCCCGGACTGACGCTGCAGCAGCTTCCTGGTCGAGGCGACCGGCCCGATACCAAGCAGATTGGGATCCACACCGGCAGCGGCGCTATCGATGAAGGCAAGGCCCTTTTCGATGCCCATGCTTCTCGCCATTGCGCGGCTCATGACAAGTACCAGGCAGGCGCCGTCGTTCAGCGGGCAGGCATTGCCTGCTGTCACCGAACCATCGGCCAGGAAGACCGGCCGGAGGTTTGCGAGCGCCGGGAGGGATGTGGAGGCACGTGGGCATTCGTCCCGTTCGATCTGACCATGGCTGGTGGGAATTTCAACGATCTCGGGCCGAAAGATGCCCGCCTCGGCCGCCTGCACGGCGAGCCGGTGGCTGCGCAGGGCGAATTCATCCTGTCTCTGGCGCGTTATGCCGAACTGCCGCGCGACGTTTTCGGCGGCAATTCCCATTTCCGGATCGCCGATCGTTTCAGGCGAAAACCGGGCGCGCCCGTAAAATCGCGGCGGCATCCCATTCGCCTTTGGTCTTTCGACGCGCCATGGCGCGGTGCTGACACTCTCCACGCCGCCGGCCAGAAAGCACGACCCGCCTTTCGCCTGGATCAGACGGGCTGCGGTAATGATCGCTTCCAGACCCGAGCCGCATTGCCGATCGATAGTCACGCCCGGAACCGCCATGGGCAGACCTGCGGTGAGGGCTGCCAGCCGCGCGATGTTTCCACCGCCACCTGCGGCGTTGCCCACCAGAACGTCGTCTATGGTGTCGGGGGCAATTCCCGTTTCGGAAAGGATCCGATGAATGATCGGCGCAAGCAGGTCTTCCGCCGCGACAGTCGCAAGCGATCCGAAAGCCCGGCCGATCGGCGACCGGTAGGCGGCAACCACGACTGGCTGCCAATCCTCGTCAGGCTGAAAGGCGTAGGACAAGATCGTCTCCAGAAACCACGGCCCGCTCCACTTGCCCCCTCGAGATTTTCCCGCTGCTCGTCATCGGCCAGGACCTTATATGGTAGAATTGCTTGGGGATCTTGTACTTCCCGAGCATCTGCGCGCAATGATCGGCCAGGATTTTCGGGTCCATCGTCTCTCCCGAGACAACGGCGACGATCCGTTGGCCGAAATAGGCGTCCGGCAGCCCGAAGACAACGGCATCCTCTACACCGGGGCAGGCCTTGAGCGCACTCTCGACTTCGGCGGGATAAACGTTGTTGCCGCCTGATATCATCATGCCGCCCGCCCTGCCGATCACCCGCAGCATGCCATTGGCATCGAGTTCGCCGAGATCTCCAACCGTCGCTCCGGCTTCTGTGACCCGGAATGCCTGACCGTCATCGCCCCAGAGATATCCATCCGCGATCAGGTCGCTGCTGACGAATATGGTTCCCGCCACATCGATCCCGACATCCATTTCATCGGGGTCGCGAATGGAGATTTCCACGCCGGGATAGGCTCGTCCGACCCGGTCGATCGGAAAATCGATCTCGCCGCCCGCGAGGGTCGAGACGGTCATGAAACCAATCTCGGATGCGCCGTAATATTCCCGGATGCGCGCCTTCGGAAACAGGCGGCGCATGGATTCGACACCGTTGACATCAAGCTTTGCGCCGGCAGTGAGGACATCACGCAGGGAGGCCAGGGCCGGTTCACCCGTCCAGGCCCTGGCAATACCGGCTATATGGGTGGGAACGGCGACCAGCCGTTCGATCCCTTCCGAGACGAGGGCGCGTGCGACCGCACTAGGCTCCCATTTCCGGACTGAATGGAAGGTTGCCCCGGCATCAAGAGCTTCGACCAGCGCATAAAGCGCCAGGCCATGAGCCAAGGCTCCCGGGCACATTGTTGAGGGGGCGTCTTCGAGCTCGAAAACGACGCGTCCGCGATCGAGGCTCCGGCGCCACTGCTCGCGCGAGCGATAATAGGCTTTCGGCTCGGCGGTAGTCCCTGACGTGAAGCCGATCAGAAAGATCTTATCGGCATCGACCGGCAGCTCGGCTGCACCTTGCGTCGAGGCGAGGTCGAAAGCCTCCGCTCCGGCAGCGATGACGGGAATGCCAAGTCTTCGGGCAATTTCGGCGCTCGGTCCAGCATCGTCGTCGACAATCAAAACGTCAGGCACCAGCCGCTCGATTATGCGTTCGATTCTTTCCGCCGGCATCATCGGGTCGACGACCGCGCAGGCATTTGGGTAGGCGGTGGCCGCCGCAAAATACTCGGCAAAGGCGATATGGTTGCCAAGGCTGAGAGCGGCAAGCTTCTCCACACCGGGCAGATCGAGCGTGCGGCGGTTCGAGCGAGGGAGATCTTGGAGAAAGCGATAAATTGCCTTGGCGCGAACATAGAGCTCGCCATAGCTGAGCGAACGCCCGTCGATCACCAGCGCCGGCTTGTCCGGTGTCTCCGTTGCATGTCGAAGAAGCTGCACATGGATCGGCATGGACACCCGCGGGTTTGAATGATCGGCGGTCAGCCCGGAGACAGAGCGGCTCTGGTCGTTTCGGGAATCGGCGTCGGGCGGCTGTCGGAGAGGCCGACGCAGACCCAGACGAAATGCGCCGATGCGCAATTGGCGCCATCGCGCTGGCGAAAGAGTTCGATCGCAAAGGACAGGCTCGTGCGCCCGATTTTCTCCACGTCCACCTTTGCCTCGACAACATCGTCAAGGTCGATGGGCCTGTGAAAGGTGATCTCCGCCTTCTTCACGTGATAGGCGACGCCGGAGGAAGTGTGGCGGAAATGGCTGAGAATTTGCCGTTGCCGCAGGAACTCGACGACTGCATCCTCGCAATAGTCGAGATAACGGGAATTGTGGACATGACCATAGATGTCGATGTCTCGCATCGAGACCCGGAACGATGCTAAAGGCCTGTCGTCAACGCTCATTCGATCACCGAAAATTCGACGGGGTGATCTAACCGCAGTGTGTGGGGGATGCAATGCAATATCAGGCGGTCGTGCGAAAATTCGGCCCGGCTCAGGATGTCGTCGAACTCGAGCAGGCTGCGCTGCCGCCGCTGCGGCGCGATGAGGTGAGGGTGCGTCTGCTGGCGCGGGCGATCAATCCGTCCGATATCATCACCATATCAGGAGCCTATAGCGGACGCACCACATTGCCCTTCATTCCCGGCTTCGAAGCGTTCGGCGTTGTCGAGCAGTGCGGTGAAGAGGTTCATGGGCTTTTCCCCGGAGCACGCGTGCTGCCGGTGCGCAGCGCCGGCGGCTGGCAGGAATTCAAGGATACCGATCCCGGCTGGTGCCTTCGTGTGCCGGACGAGCTCACCGACTTCGAGGCTGCGACGAGCTACGTCAATCCGATGACGGCCTGGTTGATGCTGCATGCCAAGATCGGGCTGAGGTCGGGCATGCGCATCGCCATCAATGCCGCCGCCTCTTCGATCGGAGCGATATTGATCGGTCTCGCCAACGCCGCAGGGGTGGAGCCGGTCGCCATCGTCCGCAGCGAAGGATCACTTGAGCGCCTCCGCGGCCGGGTCGAGGCTGTCATCATCGATAGGGAAGAAAGCGAAAGCGATCTGGTTGCCGGGCTCGCCGGCCGGCATGGGCTCGACGCAGTGCTCGACTGCGTCGGAGGAGCGCGCGCCGCAGTCCTCGCCGGTGCGCTGCGGCCGGGCGGACGTTTCGTGCATTACGGCCTGCTCTCGGGGCAGAGCATCCCGAATTCATTCTGGGCGTCCCATCCCGATATTTCCTTTTCCTATTTTCACCTTCGGGAATGGGTTCATTCCGAAGCTATGGGCGATGTCCAACAGGCCTATTCCGAGGTTGCGGCGCAGATCGTTTCGAAGGTCATCGCGACCGAGGTGCGGGAGGTATTCCCTTTGGAAAATGTCCGGCAAGCCCTGCAGTCCGCGCTTCCCTTCCGAACGGGCGGCAAGGTGCTCTTGGCCTGACACAGGGCTTCGCCGCTAGGCGTTTTCGTGCCGTAGCCGAGCGATGCTGATTGCCGCATGGTTCTGCTCGGCCCATCCGACCAAGGCTTTCATGGGGATGAGGAAGGATCGCCCGAGTTCCGTCAGTTCATATTCCACGCGAGGCGGAACCTGCGGATAGACGGTGCGCCGCACGAAGCCGTCCTGCTCCAGATGCTTCAGCGTTTTGGACAGCATCTGCTTCGAGATGTCTCCGATTTCACGCAGCAGTTCGTTGAAGCGCTTTTTCTCGTTTTCCAGCGCATCGAGTGTCAACAGGCTCCATTGATCACCGATGCGATCGAGCACGCCTCTGATCGGGCATCCAGCGCCGGGCTGTTGTCTTGGGTCATGCGTCTCTGACACGGCTTTCTCCTGCAATTCTCGGTCATCGCCGGCTGACCTTGGCACCAGAAACTGCCTTCTTGCCTGAGATGCAGCGGTTTCATAGACCAAGCGTCATAGTCTGTTTTCTAGACTAGCTCGCCGATCCATACCAAGGAGCTTAATGCATGACATTCGGGAAATCGCTTTTCGCACTCGTCATTTTGGCGGGCATCGCCGCGCCGGCCGGCGCTTTTGCTGAATCGGCCACGCGGGATTTGAAGATCGAAGAAGCCAACCGGAAGCTGGTTGTCGAGTTCTACGACCGGTTCTTCAACAAGCACGATATCGCGGCCGCCTCGGTCGTCGCCGACGACTACCGGCAGCACAATCCTCAAGTTCCCGACGGAAAGAAGCCTCTCGTTTCCTTCTTCGCCGGCTTCTTCAAGGACAATGCCCAATCGAAGGCTGAGATCATCCGCAGCGCCGCCGATGGCGATCTGGTCTGGCTGCATGTACACGCGACGAACGGCGCAGGCGATCTCGGCCAGGCGATCGTCGATATTTTCCGCGTCAAGGACGGCAAGATCGTCGAACACTGGGACGTGATCCAGGCCGTTCCGAAAGAGGCGGCAAACAAGAACACCATGTTTTGAGTTGAGTGGGGCCGGCTTCCTCGCCGGCCCCATTATCGGCGCTGCGCGCCTGGTTCAGCCGTCTCTCTCGTTGCTGGCGATTTCCGCCGCACTGCTCGGTCAACATTTGCCGATGGCCTAACGCCCATACGCCAAGATGGCTGGTGCCATCAACCGATCCCGGTCAATCAATCCGGGGACGCTCCGATTTCGGCGTTGCCAGCCCGTGTTTGGCAAGCTCCAGGGTCAGGATACGGGTTTCGAGAAGGTTGAAGATGCGCAGGATGGCTTCGATCGCATCGAACGGTTTCGTCAGAAAATCTTTCGCGCCAAGAGAAAGCGCCCGTCGGCGCGTCGGCAATGTTGCATCGGCGGTCAGAACCAGGATCGGCAGGTAGCTGTTTTCAGGAATGAGCCTTGCGAAGGTCTCCAGCAAAGCGAAGCCATCAAGATCGGGCATCATCAGGTCGAGAAGAACGAGATCCACCGGATGTTCGCGAAAGAGCCGCAACGCCTCGCGTGGCTCGGTGGTGCTGATGAGTTCGTTGAAGCCTTCGCGTTTGAGAATGCGTTCCAACAGGGAAACATTTGCGGGCTCGTCGTCGACGATCAGGATCGTCGATCGTCGCAAGATGTCGGTGGGGTCTGTCATGGGCCAAACGTTTCGTCAAAGGCGTTGGAGGATATCAGCGCGCGATCAAATCATAGGCGACGTCTTCTATGGCGGACTTTCGACGGAGAGGCCTCGTCTTCGGGTTCCCTGCGTCGCCACGGGCGGGCGCGGCAAATCGACGTGGAAGGTGGCGCCACCTTCCGGACGATTGCTGAAGCCGAGCGCGCCGCCCATGGCATCGATCAGATGACGCGACAGCGCCAGCCCGAGACCGGTCCCTTCTTGACCGATACGTTCTGCTCCCAGCCGATCGAATGGGGTGAAGAGCCGGGAAACGCGTTCCGCCGGGATGCCGGGACCGGTATCGCTGACCTCGATCCGAATAGTGTCGCCGCCAATCTCGCGGTGGCTGACGGTCACGCTTCCCTGTTGACGATTGTATTTCACCGCATTGGAGAGAAGGTTCAGGAACACCTGGAGGAGACGCCGCCGGTCAGCCAGGACCGCCAGATCTCGCTCGGGCTCGACAACCTCTATCCGGATCTGCTGCTTGCCGCAGAGCGGCCTCGCAAGCGACACCGCTTCATCGATCACATCGGCGACGCCTTGCGGTTCGATGGCAAGATCCATGCGCCCGGCCTCGATCCTCGCCATGTCGAGAACCTCGTCGATCAGGCTGAGCAGATGTCTGCCGGCCCTTAGAATTTGGGCGACGCTATCCCTGGAATCCGCATCGGTGACATCCATTTCCAGAAGCTGTGCGAAGCCGAGGACGGAATTCAACGGCGTGCGTAGCTCGTGGCTCATCCGTGACAGGAATTCGCTCTTGGCGTTGCTCGCGCGAACCGCATCCTCGCGGGCGGCAAGCAGGGCCTCTTCGATTTGCTTGCGCTCGGTAATATCTCGCGTGATTTTGGAAAAACCGCGCAGGCGGCCCGCCTCATCATGCAGGGCAGTCACAACGACGTGAGACCAGAACCGAGAGCCGTCCTTGCGGATGCGCCAGCCTTCCGCCTCGGCCCGTCCGTCGCGGGCCGCCCTGGAAAGCTCTTCTGCCGGCAACGCCTCCCTGGTTTCGGCGGGATAGAAACGGGAAAAATGCTGGCCGATGATCTCTTCGGCCGCATAGCCACTGATCCGCTCCGCGCCGGCATTCCAGCTCACAACCAGCCCTGTGGTATCGAGCCCGAAAATACCGTAGTCGCTGACGCCCTCGACCAATAGCCGGAAGCGCTCCTCGCTTTCCGTCAGATCAGCCTCGCGCTTCTTCAAAAGCACGCTTGCATCTTCGAGCGCCTGTTCGAGACTGCCGAGTTCATCACGGAAGGGATCCGCTACCCTGACGACATCGCCCCGCGACAGTCGATGCGCTTGGGCTTTCAGGGCATGCACCCGACGGACGATGCTTGCCGAAAACAGGAAGACGGCGACGAGCGCTCCGGCAAAACCAAGGAAACCGGCAGCGATCATCAGGCTTCGGGACAGAGTGCGAACCCGGTCCGCGGCCTCGGTCCTCGCGTGAAGCAGATCCGCCTCCCGCCGGCTCATCGCGTCGATTTCCTGTCTCAGCACGTCGAGTACCTGCTTGCCCTCGATGAGTTTGGCCGCAAGGTCTTCGCGTCCGCCGGCGCGCAGGATGTCGGCCTGTTTCAGGAGTTGGAGACGATCGACCTTCGCGACGACGAGGGTGCGGATGCGTTCGAGACGGTTCTTTTGCTCTTCATCCCGCAACCGGCGACCGACTTCGTCGAGCACGACGGGCAGTCTTTCCTCAGCCCGGTTGAAGGGATCAAGAAAATCGGTTCTGCCGGTCAACAGATAACCCCGCATCGCGGTCGCCGCTTCGGCGATCGAGGCATGAATCTCCTGAATGCCCGACTGGATCTCGAGCGTGACCCGCACCTGATCCTCGGCAATCCGGCTCTGTCGGTCGGCCACGAAGACCGAGGCGAGGGCTGCAAGCAGCAGCGCCAGCGGCGCCGTGATGATGACGATACCCTTCGCGCGAAGGGGAAGGTCGGCAAAGCACGCCGTCAGGCGCCCCGTCGGGGTCATTGTCGCGGTCATGGTTGCTGCTCTTTCGATGCTTCGACGAGCCCGCCGCGAACGGCCATGACCGCGGCCTGCGTCCGGTCTCCGGCGCCCAGTTTGCCGATGATGCGCTCAACGTGGATCTTCACGGTACCGGGCGAGATCTTCAGGGCCCTGGCGATCTCCTTGTTGGTCAGGCCCTCGGCCACCTTCGACAGGACTTCGCGCTCCCGGATCGTCAGTGTCTCCAATGCGCTGCTGTTGGTCTGTGGCTTGGTGGCGGCGCGGCGCAATAGTTTTGCGACGAGCGGACCGTCGAAGAAGGCATCACCCTGAAGGACCCGCCGGATCGTGCGGAGAATGTCTTCCCGGCTGGCGTCCTTGAGCAGGTAGCCCGTAGCGCCGGCCTCGATCGCCGCTTCCAGGTAGTCGAGGCTGTCATGCATCGTGATGATCATGACGCGTGTTCCCGGCGACACGCGCCGGATCTCCCTCGTCGCGGCGAGGCCGTCCAGGCGAGGCATGCGGATGTCGAGGAGAGCAAGATCCGGTTTGTGCAGCGTACAGGCCTCCACCGCTTCCACGCCGTCGCGCACGTCCCAGGCGACATGAAAATCGTCTTCACCGCCGATCATGGCGATAAGGCCTGCACGGGCGATGTCATGATCGTCGGCGACAAGGATCGATGCCGTCATTCTGATGTCGTCTCCTGCGAAATCGGTGCGGTGGCGCGCACATGTGTGCCCCCCGAAGACCCCACGCTGATCTCGATCCGGCCGCCGAGCAGCGCCAGCCGTTCACGCATGCCGACAATGCCTAGCCGCCCGCCCCGCATCTGGGGATGGCGCAGCTCGCCGATGCCTTTGCCATCATCGATCACTTCGAGATGCGCTTCGCCCGCGCCATCCTCGAAGAGACGGACGACCAGCCGGCTCCCCTCGGCGTGCTTGATGACATTGGTGATCGCTTCCTGCGCGACACGATAGAAGATGATTCCCGTCGATGCCGGCCAGCGATCGGCGGCGGCATCGAGATCGGCGATCACCTCGAGATCATCGATCGCATCCAGACGCGTGCGCAGGGCCGCGGCGACGCCGAGATCATCGAGCTCGGGCGGGCGAAGATCGGCGATGGCCGCCCTGAGATCGGCAACGGAATGGCGCGCGAGCGCGGCGAGCTGGTCGATCTCGGGTTTCAGGGCGTGCGCGTCGCCGATGCGGGCCGCAAGGTCCTGCAGCCGATAGCTGAGGCCTGCTGCAAGTTGCGCCGAGCCGTCATGAAGATCGAGCGCCACTCGCTGCCGCTCCTGCTCCTGCGCCTGGATCAGCTGCGCGACAAGGGCCGCGAGCTCACTGCGCTGCCGCTGGAGATCGCCGAGAAGCGCCTGATTTTCCGCCGCCTGCCGGTTAAGATTGTAGGCGTCGGCGAGCTGCCCCGCCACCACCTCCAATGTCTGCCGGTCGTCGGCATCGATGGCGCGCGCTTTTGACGATCCGATGATCGTCAGGCAGAGATCGGAGCCGGCTTGCGAGGCAAACAAGATGTTATCGCTTTCCGGGCTCGTTGACTTACCCACCGACAGCTGCACGGGTACTTTTCCCTGGAACGACGGAAAAACGAGCCTGGCAAGCGATGCTCCCGCGAAGTCTGCAAGCCGGGACAGAGCGTCCAGGGCAGCCGTTTCGAATGCCGCGGCATCGAGCAGGTTCTGCACTTCGATGATGAAACGCAGACGAGCCGCCCGCGCTTCCGCGGCCCGGTAAAGAGCCCGCAGTTCTGCAACGTTTGGCGAGTGCGTTGGACTTGTATTGTGCTCCATGCCGAACAGGACTGCTCCGAAGATGAATGACGCCGGCACGATAGTCATTCCGGCGGGAATGTCATCTATGCCGTTCGGCAGATCGGATCGAAGCCACCCGGCAGATGAGGCGGCAGCACAGGATACTTAAATTGCTGGTCATGCGGTTGACCGATGCGATGTCCGCCGGAACCGCCACATAGGAAAGTCAAAATGCGTACCATCATTGCTGCCGCCCTCGTTCTCGGTTTCGTACAGGTCCAGTCGGCCGCGGCTGCTACCGAAATCGCAACCTGTGCGCCGACAAGCGAGCCGGAAATCGCCAAGCTCTTCGACCGCTGGAATACCTCGCTCGCGACGCTGAGCCCCCAGGAGGTCGCCAAGAACTACAGTGAGGACTCCGTGCTTCTCGCGACCTTGTCGGACAAACCTCGTCTGACGCAGGCGGAGCGGATCGACTATTTCGAGCATTTCTTGGCGAACGAGCCCAAAGGCCACATCGACAGCCGCGACATCCAGATCGGATGTAACTGGGCCGTCGACGTCGGCACTTACACCTTCAGCCTGAAGGACGGCTCGAAGGTTCCGGCCCGCTACACCTATACCTATGAGTTCAAGGACGGGAATTGGCTGATCACCTCGCACCACTCTTCGATGATGCCGGAGAAGTAAGGCCCCATCGTTCTGTTGGTCCGGCAGGGAGACCCCGTGTTCACCCCACGCGGGGTCTCCTGACTGCTGACGAAGCACGCCAACGTCTCTTTCGTCATGCTCGGGCCTCTGCCGAGCGCGCCGGAAGCTTTGACGGCCGAACCGGATCGAGAGTAGCATCCTCACGGCAGCGGCAAGGTGGTCGAAGCGGCCGGCCCGGTGGAGATGCAATGATGAAAGACAAACCTTTCCTCCTGACGTTCGCGGCGCTGGCATTTGGTTCCGCATGGCCAATTTCTAACGCCTTCGCTGCCGCACAGCCTATCTTCTGGAGCGCTTTACGGCCGGCCGATCAGCCCAAAGCGACGGTGCCGCTGTCGGGCAAGGCGGTAAGCGGCCCACAGGGCGAAACACTCGCCTGGCATGGCGAGGAACATCCGATCGAATTGACGGGCTTCGTTCTGCCGATCGACCAGGACGGCGATCTTGTCTACGAATTCATGCTCGTGCCTTGGGCCGGAGCCTGCAGTCACATGCCGTCTCCTCCACCCAACCAACTGGTTCGTGTCGTTCCGGAAGAGCCATTGCACCTGGCAAGAATGTACGAGAGTGTCACCGTGACGGGTAACCTGCGACCCGGCCTGGATCAGGCGCAATTCTTCATGATCGACGGTGACCGCGTCCTCACCTACGGCTACAGCATAAGCCATGCCCAGGTAGCGACAGTAACGGCGACGACTGATCCCGATCTGCTGTCACTTTCGCCTTTCGGCATTCTGCCTCGCTAGAACAGGATGATTTTAGGCCTGTTCGGCCTAAAATCTAAATCCGTTCGAAGGCGCAGAGACGGCTTCTTGCATCACTCCCGCCAGTCGCGTGTATACAACGGCATATATACAAACTGCGGAGGAGTCCCTATGCCGCAATAAGCGCGTGTCTTTCAATCCGGCAATTCGCAAGCCGTCCGGCTGCCGAAGGAATTCCGCTTCGACGTCGATGAGGTGGAGGTGACGCGGGAGGGCGATGCTGTGATCCTTCGGCCACGGGCCGATCGCGGCATGCGGTGGGCATCGTTGCATAGCGCCTTGGAGCGCGGCCTCAGCGACGATTTCATGGCGGAAGGGCGGGAGCAGCCGGAGGGGCAGGACAGGCCTGATCTTCAGGACCTGTTCAAGTGATCACACATCTTATCGACACCAATGCGCTAATCGCCCTGATCGGCAGAAAATCCGAAATACTGCTGAAGCGCGTGATCGACAGCGACGAGAGATCGATCGGGCTGTCGACCGTGGTGATGCACGAGCTCTATCATGGCGCCTATAAAAGCACGAAAACTTCCTACAATCTCGAAACCCTGCGCCTGTTCGTGGCGGATTTCTCAGTCGTCGGCTTCGAGCAGGAGGATGCGTTGGCCGCTGGGGAGATCCGTGCCGCATTGGCGGCAAAGGGAACGCCGATCGGCCCCTATGATGTTCTGATCGCCGCTCAGGCGAGGACCCGGGATCTGGTTCTCGTCACCAACAATGTCGGGGTATTCCGCCGCGTCGATGGTCTGCTTGTCGAGGACTGGACGGTCGGGCGATAGATCCCGCCTCCGATGAAAAAACGCCGGGCGCAGCCGAAACTGCGCCCGGGGAAAATGCTGCCGATCAGACGAGGTCGAAGCGGTCGGCGTTCATGACCTTGTTCCAGGCGGCGACGAAGTCCTTGACGAACTTCCCCTTGGCGTCGGCCTGGCCGTAGACTTCGGCGAAGGCGCGAAGCTGCGAGTGCGAGCCGAAGATCAGGTCGACGCGGGTGCCGGTCCATTTGGCAGCGCCGGTCTTGCGGTCGCGGCCTTCATAGACGCCTTCCTTGCCGGCGACAGGAACCCACTGCGTGCCCATCTCGAGCAGGTTGACGAAGAAGTCGTTCGTCAGCGTCTCGGG
>Ga0102593_1000587_pt1 | contig 57738 bp, 59 predicted proteins | sample AraplaCol_mMS_r2_2_FD_76862 | JGI IMG/M metagenome (GOLD analysis project Ga0102593, IMG submission 76862) | Arabidopsis root microbial communities from North Carolina, USA - plate scrape MF_Col_mMS_r2 (SPADES assembly) (version 2) | ecosystem: Host-associated > Plants > Roots > Endosphere... | reverse complement strand
ACATCAGCAACATCAGCAACCTCAGCAACCTCAGCAACCTCAGCAACCTCAGCAACCTCAGCAACCTCAGCAACCTCAGCAACCTCAGCAACCTCAGCAACCTCAGCAACCTCAGCAACCTCAGCCATCTGGATCACAGCCAGCTACCCTGGGCTCTGAGTTCAATTTCTCGCAGGTCGATCTTACACAGGTCGATCTTCCACAGGTCGATCTTTCGCAGATTGATCTTTCGCAGGTCAATCTTCCACAGTCTGCGTGGTACAATCCTCCAATTTACGATCCTAATGAATTTCTTGAGGAAGGAGAGCAGCTAGTCCAAGAAACTCTTGAGCCAGTAACCCAGCAACCCCAGCAGACTATTCTTGGCTCTGAGTTTAATATCAATGAATTCCTTAGCGAGATCGCAGATGAAAATGACGATTCTGATCTTCTGAGGCTCGCTAGTCTACCTGGACAAGCCACAGATCCAGCGTATGAAGAGACTATGAGGGAGTTGTTGTTTGAGATGGAAGAAGGGGATGCTCGTCGAGAGACGGAAGCCTTTTTTGGAGCGGGAGACCAGACCGGTGCCAATCCTGAGACAGGAGATCAGCAGGGAGAGAAGCGGAAACGTGATGCCTATGAATTTGACAGCTCGGATGAGCAGGTAGAGAAGAGACTGAAAAACTTCCTGGAGACGGGTCAGGAGTGAGAGACTTTGTTAACCGTAGATCTTCAATGGTTCCCAATCTGAGAAGATACAAGAACATATACAAGAACCATATATTTTCATATATCATTTTCCCGTTCGGCAAGTCTGGAAGGATTCGTTTTCTGAAATTTTTATTGATTTCTTTTTCAAGTTGTGTATTAAGTTGCTACAAATGATATTTTCTACAATTGCATATTTATCAACACACCGTACAGGTAATAGGAAATAAGAGCTAAATAGTAACTCAGGATTAGATGGATTTAACAGCGACTTACGACTATTCCATTAAGTATCAACATTAAAGCAATAATAGTCTCCAAGAAGACAGATTTGGCCATGTAAGGAACTGGTAAAAGTGCACGCTCGAATCTCGAGTTAGGGCTTGCATTAGTAAGCAAATTGCCATAGTTAACTAACTAGTTCCCAGCGAATCAATAACCCTAGCACGGCAATACCAGGTCATCAAATTCCAGAGCTGCAATTTGGTCTTCCGCGTTATAAACAAGCGCCATTAACATCACATATTCTCACAGGCTGTGTTATGAAGCATTCTGCAAGACTTCCTCTCCACCCTCCTCCAATACGAGGTACAACAGGTCTTCCTCGATGGCCCCAGTAAAAGCCGATCTCCCCATAGAGTATGCGCTGAGAGAATAGCTCTGAGTTTCTTCTTCCCAGAGGGTTTTGCTCTGCCTACACGAAATCCGCAAAGTACATCATTAGTGGGGAATTGATAATGAGAATTGATGGTCAGACATATACGCAGCCCGTACTTTAGAGTATTGGATGACTTTTCGGCCACATACGCGCTTTGAATAGGAGGGATATTGTTGTTTCTGGTGGTTGAATCAGAGATAAAAGAACGTTGCAACATTCAATGAACATGCGACCAACTCCGTCGTATCATTGGGTATGGTAATATCAGCTATAAATGAGTAGATACACAATAATGAGTTTGAAAGAGGACTTAGAGAATCCATAAAGCTATATTCAGAGCATGACTTATACCTCCTTCCTGTCCAGCTGTTAGAAAAATTCTGTATAACGACTGTGTCAAGGGAACTCACCAGCTATACCCAGCCTTCTCAGCCCTAGGTGTCTTGATCGCATTGTGATTTCCGAATGGGTTGTCTTCATCTTCTTCTTCCTCTTCAGACTCGCTCTCACTCTCGCTATCGACGATTTGATGGGTATGCTGCGATGAGGAGGCAACAGGCCTTGGGGGTTTGGGTGGGTTGATGCTCAATCCATTGAAGCTTTCACCCATCTCCTCTTCAATCTCCGCCCTCGATCTCCAATTGCCTGATAGAACATCGTCATCACTGTCGCTATCGTAGTCATAACTCTTGTCCAAAACCTCAAAGGCCATCAAGGCCGTGACGAGCTCCTCATTGGCATGAATGAGACCACCCAAGAACTCTTCGCTCTCAATATGCTGGATGTATCGCAAGATTTGATGTCTGAGCTTCTTACAGATCTCGAATCGGCTGATGCATTCAGCATCCTCACTGACACGGGTGGATTCACGGTTGACTAGCTTGAGCGCATTCAATAGATTGGTGCTTGCCACAGATGCTGAGGCGAGGGTCTGTAGAATCTCTGGGCGCTCTTTTTCCAAGTTGAAGTTCCTGCTAAGGGAAGACTTCTTATCTTTCTTATCCTTCTTGGATTTAGACTTTTGCTTGGGGCTACTCAGCGTCGTTGATGGCCCGTTTCCTGCCGAAACAGATACTGTATGGCCCATAACCGGCTCATTGATATTTGCACCTTCACGCAACACCTTGGCCTTGGCCTGCGTCGCTGGCTGTTTTCGTTTCGGAAGCTGCTTGTACAAGGCGGTAATCTTAGACATGCCCGGCGTATCTTTATAGGTAACCGCCCATTGACCAAAGAGAACTTTGCATTTTTGCTTCACCAAAGGATCCGAGACCGAGTCTGTACCCGCGATTCGAAGTCGTTCCAGCAATGGTTCGTCGGCAAACTCGCGAAGAAAGCGATCGCCTGCGTTTTGGATAAGGAAGTCAAGAATGGTAAGGGCGCGCAGTTGCCGGTGTAAGTTTCCGTATTTCCTATTTCCTTTCTGTCAGCTGATATCGAGTATAAATCAACTTTGGTGCACATACAGTTTCTTGCGCAGTGCCCGACTGGCTTCGGTTGGCCCACTAGCCTGGATGCGGACTACCTCCACCAAATCGACAATGCCACTTGAATCTTCCACTTCATATTGCTCACTCGTCAGGACCTCTATTTGCACGGTCACGGCGGAGTACGGTTTCTATTTGGAGCGTCAAGTTAGCTTAAAGTCACGGGACAGCTTATCGCGCGCCGAAGCCGACTCACCGATGACTGGAACATGATTGAGCACAACTCAGTGGTCTTCCCTAGGTAATAAGCTGATTGTTGGTAGCCCTATCTCTCCAGGAAGGCCAGTATCACTTCTTTCGCCAGTTCAGTGAGTCGCGAAACCCTGCACCACGCGTAGATTATCTGTACTGGTATCCAACCAAAAGAGACCCCGCACTACCCCAGAACTAACTTGGAGGTGACGAAGAAGGAGTGTATAAATTTGACTATAGGAAGAGGAAATTCTCAGTCCTGGCTCTTATGTGCACTGCAATATTTCCGAAGGACTGTGAGGTTGTTTCAAAAGGTGAAACTCGCCGGGGTTTGGGTAGTGAGTGGTGTGATAAGGAGTCGGTGACGTCGGAGAGGATCCGCGGGGCGATCAACGGTGCGAAGAGGGGCAGGGCAAATCCAAACGAGCAAAGATCGATCCCCACAAACTCAGTAAGTGGAAAATGGACAGAAATTAATACAGTACACGAGGAGGAAAACAAGGAGAAAGAAGAAGAGGAAGAATGGCAGAACTTCAAAGTTTCCCAAAGTTGAGAATTCCCCCGTGACAATCTGGCGGAACCAATTGGGACTAGGGCGGGGGGGGGGGAAGAGTCGCATATTCCAAAGGGCCAATTTGAGCTTAAATCTTTTATTTGATCATTTTGTACTTTTGGAGATTGATGATTATTTCTATACTAATTGATACCATTGAACTTGTCAAGTGGAACTCAATTGTCCATATAAGATTTATACATACTCCAATCACCTGGCGGATGAAGCCCCCGCGCGTACGTGGACTGTTGCTGTTCTGCTCCACCATCGTCCTGGCTCTCAGCGTGGCCTACCAGACCCGCTCCCGTCTTGCGCTGCTTATCCCCTCCTTCTCTTCCTTCTCTCCCCTCTCATCCTTCTTCTCCTCATCCCACCCAATCACAATGTCTTACTCTCAAGAACGCTATATCGCCGAACTCGCCGTTCAACGGGCCTCTCTACTCACCCAAAAGGTCTTCTTCGAAAAGGCCAAAGGCACCGTTTCTAAGGATGACAAGTCCCCTGTTACTATCGGTGACTTTGGAGCCCAGGCCCTGATCATCCAGGCCATTCGCAAGAACTTCCCCAACGACGAGATTGTTGCAGAGGAGGAGGCTAGCTCTCTGCGTGAGGACAAGGACCTTAGCGCCGAGATCTGGCGTCTGGTCAAGGACATTAAACTAGAGGATGAGGAGAGTAACAACTTGCTCGGTGGCTCCCTGGCCAGCGAACAAAGCATGCTGGACATTATTGATGAGGGTAAGAGTGCTGGTGGTGGTAAGGGCCGTATCTGGGCCCTCGACCCCATTGATGGTACCAAGGGTTTCCTCCGAGGTGGACAATATGCTGTCTGTCTGGGCCTGATCGTTGATGGCGACGTCAAGGTCGGTGCTATTGGTACTCCCAACCTGCCCGTTGATGCGTCTACCATTGATGCTAGCACTGGTGCCCAGCAGGAGCAGTCGACTTCCAACGGCGTCCTCTTCTCCGCTGTTCTAGGTGAAGGGGCCACCAGCCGTCCTCTGACCAATAGTACCCTTGCTCCCAGCAAGCCCATCTCCATGCGTCCTGTCTCCGACATTTCCCAGGCTGTCTTCTGTGAGGGTGTAGAGGCGGCCCACTCTGCTCAGGGTGACAATGCTGCCGTTGCTGAACGTCTCGGTATCACTGCCCCTAGCGTTCGTCTGGACTCCCAGGCTAAGTACTGCTCGATTGCCCGTGGTGCTGGTGACATCTACCTCCGTCTTCCCGTTAAGAAGGACTACCAGGAGAAGATTTGGGACCACGCTGCTGGTGACATTATCGTCCGTGAGGCCGGTGGTCAGGTCACCGACATCTACGGTAGCCGTTTGGACTTCAGCAAGGGCCGGACTCTTGCTGCCAACAAGGGTGTCGTTGCTGCTCCCAAGGCTCACCAGGCCCAGGTCATTGATGCCGTCAAGACTGTTCTCAAGCTGTAATCATCTCGCCGGCTTGATTCGCTGTCATGTCTTTCGTGATCTGAGACTTGAGTCATGAGTACTCTTAATCTTATTTTGTTTTGTTTCTCTGTCCTGGCTAGGATCACGCTTGATGCGTCCACAGTACATTTGTGATACCAATTGAAGGGAAAATAGTTGAAAAATGGATGGAAGTAAAAAAGTACATGTGTGATGGAGAGATAGAGTATAAGAATACAGGGAACCCAAGATGCAAAGTTCCAAAATTGAAGAAATGAAAAAACACGAGCGCCCAAACACTATTTGATTTTCTTCGCCTTGAGCTTGATAGTCTCTCCGTTGACGAAGATACCCTTGCCCTTGTACGGCTCTGGCCGTCTCCACTCCCGAATCTCCGCGGCAAATTGGGTCACCTTGCGCTTGTCGACGCCCTCCAAAAGAATGCGAGTGGGCTGAGGTGTGCTGGCCTGAACGCCTTCGGGAATACCGAGCTCAATGGGGTGGGAGAAGCCGACCTTCAGCGAAACAAATTGTTGTCCGGGGTAAGTCGGGGAAACGGTTGTGGCCTTGGATTCAATGGTGGCTCTGTAACCGACACCAACAAGACTCAGGACGCAAATGTGGCCTTCGGAGACGCCGGTAACGTGGTTCTGGAGAAGGGCGCGAGTGGTACCTATAATTGGAGATTGTTAGATTCGACATTTTGGCCTATCGATACACCATCAAAGCAACACATACCCCACATCGCACGCTGGTGCGGAACTTCCCTATCTTGAATCGACAGAGTTGCCTTTGAGGTCGCCTGATCATGACTGACAGTCAAGAAAGAGGGGATGTTGAGAGTCATCTCGCCTGGAATCGCGTTAGTACTGCGTTTTGAATTCTGCGATTGCCAATCCATTACATACCCTTCGGACCCTTGATCTGCGCAGCGTGAGTAGGGACATCCTTTCCATGACCACGGTTCAGAGTCTTGGGCAAGTCAACAAGAGTGAATGACACCTCGGGGGGGACGGAGATGGCAGCGCCTCCGACACGAGATTGGACTGGGGCGGTGGTTGAGAAGCATTGCGCGCGCGACGGGGAGAAAGCGGGTGTGAGGAAGAGAGGTAATGAGCCACGTTGAAAGGGCTCCCGTAGGAGCTGCCGGGCGCAGCGTTGGGGTAGACAAGACATGATGTTTGGCGTGTTGAACGGAGCTCCGCTGCGGCTTCGATGATTTTGTCGGAGGAGAAGCCCGGCCCGATTGGGTTAGTCTACACGTGATAAAATCTCTGCCTTAACCTTCAGGCCTTGAACAGCATTCACCTACTGTCAGTTGCACTGCATTGGATCTAATTCCCCCAAAGAAGATACGAACACTAGTATGAGAGTAGAAAATGAAGAATGGGAGAAATAAAGGTTCTCTTCTGACTTTACAACCTGCTAATTCTTCCTGAGTCAAGACTACATCGAAGTAACATGTAATAAGATCCCCTGTGGTACAAGGATATATTATCTGTCTTGGACTACTAGATACCTACCAATACACGGCATACTGGATGCGATAGTCGAAATCCGGCTTTAGAATGAGGGCTTTATTTTAAACTGGTTTAATAGCAAACCCATGATTTGCGGAAACTGCTATCGATGTGAAAATGTTGAGTCTTGAACTAAGATATACTAGTAGGATGATATCCAGCCTCAGCTTGCTGATGGTGCTTTCGCTGGCAATAATCTTAAAGATCGCAAAGTTGGATCCGAAAACCTCAATTTCAAATAAGTAGATACTATCTCGACGATCAGATCCTCTATGAGCGATAAGATGAGCCCCGAGCCTTGGAGGTTCAGCGTTGATGTTCGACGCGGGAAGTGAGCCACTTCAACTCATCACCGTTCCATCCTTCACCGTCACCTCGATAGTGCTACCTTTCATTTCGCAGTGAGAGTTCTTGAGAATCGATCGCAAGTGAACGGTCAGATTTCAACATCTTCAACCCTCAAAACTCGATGATCGCGACATCATGGCCAGATTCTCTACAACCCAGATCTTGCTCCTTCTGCTCACGGTTCAGATGCCATGGGCTCAGGCTGACCATTTGAACAGTGAGAACTCACCCATTATGCCTATTCAAGTCGTCTGAGCTGGCTTAGTGACTTTACTGATCGTCTTAGGCAATTTCTCAGCTACGCCGATAATCGCAGGCGGCAGTCAGATGCTGCATCACTTAGGATCACAGGCTCACAAACACAATGAGATCTTCAACGAGGCGGTCATAATTCTCGACGCAATGAAGTCTTCGCCATCCTGCAATCGTGTGGCGGCTACAAGACTGGTGGAATCATGTCAATCTGTTGGGGGTAAACACACAGACGATGCACAGGCAGACGAGCATGAGACTCTAGATCGCATTCGGTCTATGTACGCTGCACGACTAGCTATATGTGAATTGGACGGTGCTGGCGCCTCAGTTCCTGCCCCATGCTTGCCTATCACGGTCTCGCCACCAGCAACACCAAAATTCCGGTTCTCTTTCGTGAAAAAGCCACAGGTTCTTGATACTGGTAGTGATTTGCTGCCGAAGGAAGTCATTGGCAATTGTTTGAAGGCGCTGGAATCACGGCCTCAATGGTGGACGTCCTATAGCAATAATCGACAAAATGCAATTGTGATATGTCAGGCAACTAGAATTGAAATGGAAAGGGAAGAGCTACTGGATCTTCACCGGGCTATCGTGGAGACAAGTTCGAAACTGCATCAAGGACTAGAGGAAGCGCTATATAATTCAGCACTGGAAACATCGCAACATCATACTTTCCTGGAAGAAGTCAGAGAACTACAATTGAGACTAGCTGAAGAAATTGAGGGCTCAGCATCTGTTACACAGAGCGCTTTTCACACGCTATTTCGGCAGATTCAAGCTAGTCTAGATGGGATCTCCACCTCGGTGACTTCGGTCATGGATCAACTTCACGGAGAGGCGGGAACACTGGAAAAGGTCGAACTTCTCATTTTCTCGTCAGAATTTCGATGGAAGGCGAGCTTACAATTCACAGGAAATCAAACACACTGCGGAGTCCGCCCATTCCATACAAGAAACACTACGGGAAACGCAGGGCCATGCAATTTCACGAAGCCAGGAGTTAGTTCACTTGCATGAGGAGGACGCTCTGGCGTATCGAGATGTGGCATCGTTAATACAGATTTCTCTCCAGTCCATCGTGGACAAGGACATAGCTCGCCTTTTTCAGAGGATGATGACATTCGACGCTTCTTTGGTATGTAATTGAGGTCACTGACTATGAACATGATGCTGACCGTTCTAGGAATGGCTTAACAGTCGACTTGTCCTAATCCTAGAGCAGGAAAGCAGAATGACGCAGGTGAGTCCTTCAAGCCACGGGCGGCCATGGTCCTCATTCTCACTGAGATAGCGTCTACAAACTATGGAAGTCTCTATGGAACAGTCGTACAACAGGGCCAATGATCTACAACAAGCCCAGCAATCCCAGGCCAAAGCGCTAGCAGCCCAGTCTAGGGAGCAAGAGGAAATTCGATATAAGACGCAGAATGCGCAAGCTTTGCTGGACAAATTCACTACAACTACCGCAAACTTACATTCGATGATGGATGAGGCGACGGTGAAATTCAAACGAACGCCTGGGTTGCACTCCGGTGGTATCTCGACATGGACTTTATGCCTACTTCTTTTTATTCTCATTGGCGTACAGAATGCAAACATGGCCGTTGCACTTTTCTTTCTGATCTTTGGTGAGCACGTTCTCTGTGGCTAATTGACGGAGACGTCGGCTAATACTCGGAATTCAGGCCACATCCTCGCAACTTTTTGCTTTCATTTCTTCTAGTTCGCTAGTATATTGCGATTTCGATATCGCTATTCATTTCCTGCGCTGGTAGTAGTTATTGGTCTTCATACACATATAATGACATGAGATACCCCCTTTATTTGGTATATCGTTACAACTTGATTACCATTCAATCTTGCAGACTTGCTCTCAGTCTTTCCAAATGATGTAATTTCCACATTTCGATCAATAAGCCGTCAAACCCCTCCACTTCATCAACTGCACTCGAGTCCCCGGCCTATGCATAATCATTTAAGCGCCCGCTTGGTGGATCCAACTTGAATGACCGTGTTTCACCTCTCCCTCAGATGAAGATGTGCAGCACCGCCACGGCGAGCTGTCAGAGCCAAGTCTCTTAGCGGGTCGGGCCCCCAGATTTGATCCACTGGAGCCAATGGTCAGCCCCTAGTTATCTGCACGGGTGACACCTGTACGGTTATCGCCGTTGGTCCCCAACACCCCTGAAGAGCAAACCTTCATTTGGCTCCAATCAAATGAAAGCAAAGGGGGAAGAAGTCAAATATCCAAATTCATCAAAATGGGCCTGCCAGGCGTCACAGCCATGTCACGTGGCTGCGGGAAAGGAAAAAAAAAGGCAGCTGCTTCTTTTTTCTTCTCCTCAGACATCAACAAACATCTGCACTGCTACTATACTCACGCGTCAGCTATCTCATCAAAGCGTTTGCCAAAATGCCCGGCGTTCGTAAGTACAGGCCAAATCTGGTGTCATCATCCTGAACTTCACGCGGCATCTTCGTTTCAGGGATCATCTAGTCTAACTCACCCTAGCTCCCGATGCCTTCGCCCAGGTGAAGAAGGGCCTGAAGAACATTTTCCGTCGCAAGAAGGAGAAGAAAACCGAGCAAAAAGCGGAAACAAAGCCTACTGAGACAGCTACCACTCCTGCTGCTGAAGCTGCACCCGCTCAACCTGCCGCTCCTACTGAGGGCACTGCCCCAACTACTACTCCGGCTCCCGCCCCCGCTGATGCTCCTCCCGCTGCACCAGCTGCACCAGCTACTACTGCTACTGCACCTGAAGCCAAGCCTGCTGAGCCTGCTGAGCCTGCTGAGCCTACTCCTGCTACCTCTCAGCAACCTCCGGCTGCAGCCGTGGATGGTCCCGCCGGTAAGAGGACCACGATCCGTTTCTAACAGACCTGCCACACTCGGCAGCCAGTCTTGGTTCATATCGACTAATTTACGATCGTCAGACCCTGCTCCTGCGGCTCCTAAAGCTGAAGAGCCTGCAGCTCCAGCTGCCGCTACTCAAGATGCTACCGCCGCGACTCCTGCCAAGCAAGGTCAGTCATACTCTATCAACTATGTCACTCTTTTCTCCAAAGTCTCCTATACTAATTCTCAATAGAAACCGCCAAATAGGGCGAGCTGCTGTTTACTATACTCATAGCAGAGGCCTGTCTGATAAAGGTGCTGGCTGTGTTTGTACGGAGTTTGTGCGTTTGTTGTTTGTTCTTGTTGGGCTATGCCCCCCGGCTGCAGCATACCCCTAATAGTCATGCAGAACCTCTGGGACGTTTTTCCTCAGCGCTCACATTTGTTTAGTTAGCCACATAATACCCACTCATGCCGAGGTTTTGGTTACTCCAGGACTGCATTTGAATTTTAGTTATCACACTGGAAATCGAGGTAAAGGGCATAGAAATCGTAGGGTATCATTTTTGCTTTCAAGTAGATCGATCTAGGTACTGGAGCCAACTACTCCTCACCACCAGAGGATCCATCTCCATCAGCCATAGCAATATCTCCATCAACGGCCTGACCTGCGGCAGCCTTCGCAGCCTTCTCCTCGCGGGCCTTTTGCCGTCGCTTAATCTTGCGCTCGCGATTCTTACGATTTCTCTTCTCCGCCTCGTTCTCTTTCGCAATCTCAGCAGCCTTCACGCGGTTGCGAAGCTGAACACGCCGCTTTTTACCGGGTTTCTTCCTCGTCTTGGGCGACTTGGTGGATTGTTCACCTTCGACCACGTAAACGGGAAGCTTCTTATCTGCTAGAGGCAATTTTGTTTGATGTCTCTTGAGACGAATGACCCGCCATGACAGATCACAACCAGGCTGAACATAAGAAGAGTCAGTACTTCCTTCCAAAGCTGGGATTGTTCGGATTCGATATATCCAGCGAAGTGGCCCTACATACCCATGGCTGAGCCTTAGCCCAAGATGTTATATGGTCCCCAGTCACGGCGGTATCCTCATATTGCCGTCGCATTTCTGATAGTCTTGCCTCGGTGTCGGAGTCATCCTTCAAGCCGTACAAACTGGGCGTAGTGAAATAGTATTGCCAACCGCGGAATGCCTTGACGAATCGACCGTCCTCCGGTCTAGCAGATACAGGAGTAGGTGAGCGCAATCGAATGCGCAATTTCTGGGTACCCTCGTTCCCGGGGGTTTTCTTTTTCTGTCCCTCTTCTCCTTTAGATGTGTCTTTCTGCTCTGTTGGTGGTGCTTTCTCGGTGGTGTCTTTGGATTTGGTAGGCGCACTGAACAGCCGAAATTCAAACTCCTGCTCGTCGTCGTCATTATCGCCGGCCGTGGATCCTTCACGACCTTCTTGCTCTTGAGTCTCATTTGTCCCAAGTATACTGTCTAGATTGAGTAGTTTTCCTAGGCGATCGTGTGCATCCTGGAGCTCGGCTTCGTGCGCGGGGGATGGCGAGCGTGATGAAGCTGGTGACTGAACCTCGTCGCGGCGAACCCTATGAAACACGATGAGTGAACGAATTGATACTGTTTAGTTAATAGCGACATACCGCTTCGCCGTGGGAAGATCGAACATGTCCTGTTGTTGCATTCGCGTGTAGTCGATGGAGATGGAGCAAGATGAAAAAAACGGATGAAGGATGTCAGTGTGCAATTTCCACGCTGCGGCCACGCACTTGCTTATCGATGACATCGCACGGACGCCCCAGCCTCACCTGATGAACTGCGCCCGACTCGATTACATCCAGCAATTTTTTCCCCTCTGCGACTTTTCATTACATTCTCGGCTCACACTTCTGTACACCTTCACACTCTTTACTTTCCTCTGAACTCTTAGCTACATTTTTCGCCTCCGCCGCAGCCCTCCCCCTAGAGTGAGCGCGGTGGAACCGCCAATTGCTTCGATAATTGGGGGTTGTTCGATACCTCGTGGACTACCCTCTCGTGCCTCCCTTTACTACGACCTTGATAGCGACATCTATAAATGGGCGTCTGTGCTTCTTGCCTTGGTGGCGCTCGCCATGAATCCCCCGAGGTGAGTTGCTTCTGGCGAACTTGGTGGAGAGTTTGATATCGGGCATCATTTTCGACGCGCATTACCTCGGTCAAATGCGCAATGCGTGGAATACTACGGGGAAAGAAGATAGGTCTAACATTTCTTGTCTACAGCCGGAATCATCGCGTCTGCTAGACGATGACCCTTATCAGGCGGGATATGGCTATGGTGCCTTCAATCAGGCCCAACAAGCCAACCAACCGGATCCGGAGTATGTGAGGCGCGAAAGGGAAGCGCTGGATGCTATCTGTCAACGAACATCAGAGTGAGTTTCTTGGATTCCCACATCTGCACATTTGGAAATAATGTAATATCAAAGAACTCGTCTCTAATTTCCTCGGCTATAGCTCCGTCATCGATATCTGGTCCCTCCAACCACAACCTCATCTCCAACCTCAAGCGACTCTTCATACCTCGGCGTCTGCTTCGCCTTCGCCCAACCCCGACGAATCACACCTCACAGTCACATCTGATCACGGCTTACACACAAGTCGCCCAACCTCCGATGGCACTGTTCCTAAACATTGGGGCGAAGTTGTCGTCAACCCCAAGCGATCTCGCTCGGATATCAAAGCTGAGACCAATGGTACCCGTGATGTTTTCGGGGTCTTGAAGGTCAACTAGACCACCAATCGCAGCCATTATTCCTTGATTTGAAAGGATTCCACGCTTTCCGCCATGCCGATAACGAGAAACGCCGGTGGAAAAGGCGTCGATTGAACTGATAATTACCGCGACCTCTCAAAAGAATGGGGTATGGAAATACTCTACGCAAGACGTCCGAGTTCAACTGTTGTATGCTGTAAACCTGATTAGGTAGGGTTTATGTTCTGTTTGATGTTGCATGGATCGCAGGTCGACTGTCTCGCACATACATAGCCACTCGCTTATCTCTCCTTGATTGATCTGATAATACCCACGATGCAGGACTTTGATCATCAGACTTTTTTTTCTTTTTTTTTTCTTCCGTTTTCTACTTCTCCGTCATCAATTTTTCCCTTTTGCGGAATTGCTTGAAGCCAAGCAATTGACACCCTGATGTTTCAATATCTGTTGGTACCCATCTGATGTTTTTACTTACCTTGACATTATTCTTAAGACAATAGAGCAACTCAATTACTTAAATTACTCAATAAAGATTTGCGTCCTTTTATGTAGGTATCTACACAGTGTATTTGTACACTTGATATCTCTAGGACTTCTAACCAATGTGTGGTAGGTAATACCACACTAGCGTAGTAGCATATGGGCAATAGTTATACCGAAGAATCTTCCAAGGTTGCCCCGTCTAGGTGGCACTCGAAGTTGATTCAATTTACTTGCCTAACCTACATCAATCGGCTGAAATAAGATTCTCCAAATGCTATCTCATGTGAAACCTATATGTGTTTAAATATACTAGAGTATTGGTAGTACTTGATTCAAAAATGGCGCAGAATCTGGAAACACCAGAACTAGCCGTCCCACTATGCTATGGCATACCTCGTGGAAAAATTGACCATCGGTCCATCCTCGACTCCTTCAGGAAAATGCTCATATGCACCGTGCACCAATAGAAAAGGAGACAGAAATTCAAAGAGAATGAAATGAAAAAGAAGGAAAACTCCGTGAAGAAAACGAAACGCCCGCTGTCCTATCCATGGTAGAATCAAAGGTTATAAGGGTAGAGTTGAGATGTAATGTTTCGGCGCGTGCAAATTGGAGCCCGAACAGGCAGTATACGCATACTTGATGGATGCCATAATTCGAAATGATCAGACATCGTCCATCGTGCCAGCGGGCTCTTCGCCACCAGACTCGTAACTGCCTGCGGAACTGAGTTCGTCTTCCGACTCGGTATCTTCACCCGCTTCGTCCACAGCTTCTTTGCTGGCATATTTAGCGACGTATTCTGAGAAATTTCGGTCAGCAAATTAATTCTTGCGATGGCCCTTTGGAGCACAAACCTTTCACCTTTGCCTCGTAGGCCTTGGGCTCCCGCATCATCAATGCAGCGGCTTCACCATTGAGCGGATCGGATGGGTTAGGATAGCGGAGTAGCTGAGGCAGGAAGACTTCGAAAATGTTGATCATGTCGTACATGGGTGACCATGTCTGATTGATGACGTCGAGACAGACCGAGCCCGATCTGATGTACGAAATGAGAACCCGGCAATCGATGTGAATGGTGGAGACAACTTACAATTCGTCAATGTTAGGGTGGAATATCCGGTTGACAAATCCAATACTTGGGCTCTTGTATGGGTACTGGTCAGGCAATTCCACGTGGATCTTCCAATGACCGCCGGTAAACGGTGCTGGCCGAATTAGCATGGTGTGATTCTCATTAATTATGAGCAATATCATACGTACTCTCTTCCGGGCCCTTGAAACGGACATAGAATTCCTGCCTGGAAACTAATGTGAGCCGGTTCGTTCTTGGTATTTGGAGTAAGAACCTGGTACATACACTGCCGAAGAGTTAGCAAAACCGTGAATGCAAGTCATACATGATCATAGCGAGATCTTACTGTTGTCGTTCACCAATGTGACTTCATAATCACTCATTAACCTAGATTATGCCGTCAGTTATGTTTTCCGAGTCTCAGCTAGTGGTGCTTCTATTCAACTAAATGAAGACTGGGAGGAGGAGATCGGCAGGCGTACATCCTAGACCACAAGTTAGTAAAAACATTTCTAGAGCTTGGAAAATCTTTTGGAAACATACTTCATCACCTGCAGAGGTTGAACAGACACTCATTAGCTATTGCGGGGACCGTGGGAGCTTATCTCCAAGCGCTGAGGGGTACTCACATCAGTCTCGATTCTTCGCTTGGGGCTACTCATGGTGGCGGTATGAAGGCCGAAAAGGTCCTTTTATAGGCGGAGGTTCAAATAGAAATATCGAGGGTATTGGGCTGCGAGTAGGACGGGCTCGGCGAAGGGCTAATCAGGAGAGATGGGGAATGAGGTCACCGAGAGATGATCCGAAGGCGGAGCGGGGGAGCAGAAGTAGAAATGACGATAAAAGGAAGTGAGTCCGGAAGATAGTCAGAGGTGCAATAAAACAATCGTGCACCAATCGTGGATTTCGAAAGGGTTATTTGAGAGGTTTCACTGGCGATGAGGAAAAGAAAGAGAAGAGAAGAATAGAAGGGAAGAGGGGAAGACCGTTTGAAGAGCAGCAGGTGCACGATGAGTCAGCCAGGATCCATGGATCACCGTATAGCCAAGACCACTCTATTCTTCCTTATGTTTCATTGCATTTCGCTGAATTTTTTTATTATATTTCACGATGATACTCCTAATCCTCCATTCAGGCCCTGACAGTGCCCGACTCGTGATAGCTGGGTAGAAAAATGACCTACGTGGCGACCTCATGAACCATTCCATGCGGGTGGCCCAATCTTCCGCCGAGCCGATCTGTGGAAGCTGGGAAAGTGCCTTATTACTTTCTTCGACCCTAGATGATCAGTGTTATACTTCGAGAGGTGCTTTGCAAATTTGTCCCGAAACTTGACTATCGTGCGAGAGCTACAGCTTCAGTTTAATATACAAATTACTATTGTCGCTTTCAAGTTCCCAGGGCTTTTTGTACATCATAATATAGACTCAGTACATTGACCGGCCACTGGGGATACTATAGAGCTACTATTTAGGAAATAAGAAGACTTACTATCGCTTGGGCGATGCCACGTAGTAACTAGTTCTCAATGAGGAATATGAAGTAGAAGTATGTTCATAGTGTTGGAAGTTGGTCCAATTAATATTTTTAAAGAAGTACCATTCTGTTCCTTGGCCCCCCAAAAATCTAATTATTTTGGACCTGGGCATTTGGCATTTAGCAAAACAGAGGTAAAAAAAAAAAAAAAAAAAAACATTCAAAAGGCTGATGACCAGTCTACAAAGGCGTTGGCTACTGGATTGTCTACTAGTAACCGGTAGAGCAACAATGGACTCTTATAACAGTAGTTAGCTGGTGACTGATGACTAGTTACCTGGGATTGGTACCTTGTAACTTCTAACCTGTGATTTGTATACTGTAAATCGTGACTTATAACTGAGTTAACTTGGTTGATGTCGGCAGCATTTAAGCTCCAACGCCGATCACCCGCTTTTTCTTCTGCTTTCTGCCGCCCAACTTCTCCAACTCCCCCCACATTTGGTTACTCACCCCTCAAAACATCCATTCCCAAAATAAAGACCTTCATCGTGTCACCTCGAATACTGGTAGCATAGAACCAATATGGATCCATCGTCGCCATCAGAGAACTCTGCTCGTAACTCGCCAAATTTGCCCAGTGGCAGCACGCTCAGTCATCGGCCTAGTCTAAGCACCAGCCGTGAACAACAGCGACAAGGATCAAATTCTCCAAGTGTCGATACCCCGATCCCAGACGATGATCATGGTGCTGATTTGCCGATGAACATGACGGCATCTGTCATGTTGACTGGTCTACCTCGTGATGCCCATCAAGCATTGGCTGACGTGGAAGCCATCGATGCTGGTAAAGGTATGACTGCTCTTTCTTGCTGTGCCCCCATACTGGCCATCCCCTTTTGGCCCCCAGCTCATTTATTATGATTCTACCCTTCTGATTTATCCTTGGGCTTCTCTTTTTTCATAAGCAGAATGCTCCTAACTGACAATCCTAGTCACCGTGCGCTTCCAACCACTCCCATCCGCTCCAATTCTGAAAAATCGGGTATTCAAGATAAGCGCCTCTCAGAAATTTGAAACAGTAGTCAAATTTCTCAGAAAGAAGCTTGAGTGCAAAAATACAGACTCTGTTTTCTGCTATGTTAATAGTGTGTTTGCACCTGGTCTAGATGAGGGCATCGGTGGTCTATTCAGAGTCTGTTCTCTACATTCTATATATCAAATAAAATGTCCGCTAATGTTGGGAATTCAGTGCTTTAAAACGGATGACCAATTGATTGTCGCTTACTCGATGACGCCAGCATTCGGTTGAGCCTTCAAAAGAGTGACTCCCTCCTGCAACGAAACTGATGAATGAACTAAGTACAGATGCTGCTTGACACCATATTCACATGCAAGTCATACCTCCTCCCGCTGGTATATATGGTACAGAAATTTTGTTAGTTTCGATACAACTCTTCCACGGACTTTTCGAACTTCTCCAGTTCCTCCTTTGTGATGGGGTACGTGTATTCCTGCGACGGGAAGGCCCGGCTTTTAACCTCGTCGCGATATTGTGCAATGCCACGAGTGGCCTCTCCCCATACATCCGCATACTTCTTGACGAACTTCGGAACAAATCCACCGGGCTGGAAATTGCCTGTCATATCGACTTGAACCAAGACTTGGCCTGAACAGCCGTTTCCAGCACCAATGCCAATTGTTGGAACCTTCAGCTTTTGTGTGATCAAAGTGGCGACCTCTGGGGGCATTGCCTCGAGGACAAACATGAACACACCGGCTTCTTGCATGACCATCGCATCATGTAGAAGCTTCATTGCACTTGTGGAAGTCTTACCCTGGACGCGGAAGCCACCAAGTGCATTCTGTCTTTGGGGAGTGAGTCCGACGTGTCCAACGACTGGAATACCAGCCTGTACTATGCGCTTGATGGTTGGTCCAAGCTCCTCGCCGCCCTCGATTTTGACGCCTTGTACTCGGCCTTCCTTCACAAGACGAAGGGAGGATTCTACCGCTTGTTCTGGAGAGATCTCATAAGATCCCATTGGTAAATCGCTTACCTAGAGAGAACCTATTAGATCCTGCCGCCATCAGCTAAGATGATCAGCTAAACTTACTATAAATGCGTTCTTCGCCCCACGGACGACGCTTCTGCAATGTAAAATCATTTCATCCATAACCACCTCTGTCGTGTTATCCAGGCCCATTGCAACCATTCCTAAGCTATCACCGACCAATACAACATCCATTCCCGCCACATCAGCCGCATGGGCACTGGGGTAATCATGCGCCGTTAACATCGTAATTGGTTCGCCCTTCTTGTAAAGACTTTTCAATGTCTGCATGGTAACTTTCTTTCGAGCATTGGGAATGTTTGGTGAGGGGTCGGGCGATTTATAGGAACTGTGTCGGATTTGGGTACCCAGTGGCGAGGACCTAGCTGGGAAAGACGGTAATCGGGACGACGGGAGGTGTTTCTGGGTGTGAGATGTCATAGTGCGCATCGCATTCGACGAAAATCGACACGGCGTCAGTAGACTACCGCGCAATAGCGGCCGTAGGGCTGAACTGGGAAGACTCATGGCGGCGCAGATCGACGTAGCCCGGGGAAGGGCGGCAAGACGATAGGATCCAAGTAGAAGGACTTGGTAGAAGATTGTATTCTCAAGACGAGGAGCAGATATCCAAATAATGTATCCTCTGTCGAACTGTGCTATCACACCGTTGCTTCTTGAGTAAAATGGAAGCTCGATGAGGTACCGCGGCAAATGACCTCAAAAAGCTCGGCATGCAGAAAGCCTCCAGAAATCTTTAAGACCACGAAGAGAATACTTCGACTCGATTCACCTCTCGTAGCGAATTGTGTTTATATAAAGCAAGAAATCAACTTCCATCTGTCCGGGCAAGTGCTGCGTTATCCGGCGTAGACAGGAGCATCTCAGGGAAAGGAAAACGAAGCGAATTTAATTTCATGAGCTCTTCAGACCCGCCGCGGGACGAAGATGCCGGCGTACGTTGAATACCGATACATTCGATACCGGAGCTCAGTTGTTTGCGGTTGCTAGTGATCTGCTTGGTGGGGCATTTGTGGGGTTGGGTTATGCTATGCGGATAGGTTTGGTTTATTGATCGTATGTTTAATGTCTATGTATACTGATGAGTTGATTCTCCTACCATGGCCTCTCTTAATTTAATGGCTATATTCTCTCGGGGATCGTCAGTGATATTGTCTATTCTGTACACCTCTGTATCGGTGTAATCGGCGGTATTTCTCACCGCCTTCTTCTGTCCCGCCGAGGTAACTTCCGCTTTGGGTTAGTGCGGGGCGGTTATACTTCGGATTTCAGTCTCATGTATTAACTACAGTGTACATACAAGTGCATAAACATTTACAGTGATTTGACTCAAGAGGAAAGAGAAACTATGAGTAGAGCCAATAGATTGTAGAAACTACTGTGAACAGAACTATAACCACCACTTGCGCCAGGTATAGGACCCGCAGGGTAAAAGAAGCACAAAGGACTCCGCCGAATGAAGTAAAAGAAACACTAGATGAGCGAACAATTAGGCCCGTAGGCACTTTGACAGATGAGATCATGTAACTGGATGCAATGCAATGCAATGTAAGGCAAGGCAAGGCACCTCCCCTCCGAGAAAGCAACGTCAACTGCCAAGGCCAAGAAACACTGTATCGATGTCCCGTGGAGCCTTGAGGCAGCTATCCCTGTGAAACAATAGAGATCAGGTAGTGAGCGCAAGCAGAATGACCCCGCATGGCCACATGTTGAAAGTAAATAGAATAAAGAGAAAAAAAAAAAAGAGAATGGGAATCATGATTTGGTAATGCCCGACATGCCGAGTCATCTGTATAATATGGGACTGTTTCCGTAACGAACGCGTTCATGCAAAGACGAGGCAATAAAAAAGTTTTTAGTAAAGATACAATGGGTAGAATCGTAGAAGAGGCAAGGAGACCAAAAGGATGGAACCAAAGGAGTGGACGACCTCATTTCGAAGGTCAAAGGAGACTGCCGTATCAGTGAAAACTGCATTGGCAGTGTTGATGCGAGGCGATAATAAAAACTCCACACGATGCGATATAGATGTATCAATGCCGTGGGTATGATGATGCGATGCATGGCACCAGGTCCCAAGGCAGGACGAGGTTATTCCAATACACATGTAAGAAATCTCGAACGTCGAAAGGGAGAAAAAGAAAACAGAGCAAATGGGACTGACAAAATAAGAGGAACAAAAGCCGACAGATAGAGATTCGTATTTTCAAAGGTGAATCATGATCGGTCGACATCGAAAGATTACTCGTCAAATTTCATATTCCTCCTTCAGAGGACGTTGGATCTCGAAGAGCAAAGCGTCTAGCTCAGCCCAGTTGGAAGAGTTCTGGGCGAACCGGCGATGCTTTCGTGTAAGAGTATGCTCTTCGAAATCATCAAACTTGTCTCGACAGTTCTCACAATACCCAGGCTTCGGGTCACGTCGACGTTGTTCGGTCCTTTTTGGTTGACTATCCCGTCGCTCATCTCGCCGGCGTTTGGCACCTGCTCCTTCTGATTGATTTCCATCTTCCTCGTGATGCCCATTCTTTTCTGGAGCAGCCGATTTGTTCGATTCGGTTGATTGGGCCCTGGCAGGGTTGAGGGAAGAGCCATTGCTAGGACGTTGTGGCGCAGCCATCGATCCGGTAACAACAGTGCCAGTGCCCTTCTCTAGCACCTTTCGCTTTAGCCCATGAACTTCTTTGCTCAGTCCTGCCTTAGCGCCAGGTGCTGCAGCAGTCGATGAGATCATCTGTGATCGGATCGCGGAAGTGACATTGGATGGTTGAACCCCAGAAGCAGCGGGCTCGCGGCCAGTGTAGAAAGGTCCAGTTCGAGGGAAGTGTGGAGGAATGAGGCTCTCTGAGCTTTTCCGTTCTCGCGCCTCATCAAATGAAGGCTTGGCTGGGAACTCGGTTTGGGTTGGGGGTCTGGCGGGCTCCTCAACTGACTTGTGTGGCTTGGCCAGTTCTGTAGATACTTTGGTCTCAACGGTGTTCTTATGAGCCGCAGGGGGTTGAGGCTGAGTCTCCTCTGGGTTCTTTCGAGCTGCTTTCTTCTCCTTTTGTGCTTGGCGCATTCGGTGGCGGTCGAGTTCTTTCCGACTAGGAGGCTCATCAATGAAAGGACACTTGCCCAGGGGTGCACTTCGGAATTGAGGCCAGACTCCGTCTTGGCGTCGAGCCACACGTGAATATTCACGAACCATAACTGGCTTGGTCTTCTCATTCATGTCGTGGATGTAGATAAAAGGTCCCTTGAACATCAGCATTTCCATGGACGACAAAGGATCGCGGTCCGACGGTCCATTCAATAATTCTTGTCTAAGGACGCGTGAGAGATCATTATCACCCTTCCCATGAGTAGCATTTCCTCCAGCTGCCTTGCTTCGCGATACAGCATCATGTTGACCTCCAAGATCGTTGTCGTTAATCGTCGTGATCATCCGTTGCAACTTCTCAAGGGCCCATATTTTCATTCCCATCTGCCGAGCTCGTTGCAGAACGTCCATGTTTCCTTGATCCCGACGACCGGCACTCTTGTCGAGTAATGATGGATTAACAGTTTGAACATTAGCATCGCCATTAGCTTCTGTGGCTGGGTTGGCTTCCTCGGTAGGACTTGCGACGGTTTCTGCGGGAATGGGGCGCGAAGTGACGACGTGGGTGACTAGTCGAGAGAAAAACTTCTCCTCGCGCTGTTTCTCTAAATTAGCAAAGGGTCTACTTAGATGAGCAGAATCCACATCCACAATTTAGAGGACCGGACGAAACGCCACATCGCGTCCATATAGAATGTGTGCATATTTGGATGCAAAGGGGTGGGGGATCACGTACAGCTCCAAGTGCAACTACCTGACGAGAAAACTTCCTTCGGACATCCTCAGGAATAGTATCGAAGTAGAACACGAACTGGGGGAAGGCCTTCCGATAATGCCTTTGCCACTGACGAATGTTATCCAGGGTATCTGCTGACGGTTTCTCGCCCTTAGCTGCCTTCACAGCCGGCTGACGTTCCCGATCTCTCGCCGCAACAAGCTTCTTTTCGAATGCACTGGGGTTGGCGTTATTAGATCGACGAGCGAAGAGTCTTGATTCTGTACTTTGTTGAAGGGTAGATCTGCTCCGTGAAGGAGAACGAGATTCATGCTCCACGGAATCCATCACCTGCTTCTTGGGCGGGGGCTGGCCATATGGAATCTCCATTTGCGTAGACCTGGCTCGTTTTCCAGGCAAGAGCCCTGCCCTATGAGGAGAATTGGTTGCATTCGGCACGTTGGCGAGAGGGCGTCGGGTCGACATGTTTAAGGAGGGTTGGGGGGAGGGAGGAGGTGCGAATACAGCGGCCATGTGGACACTCTGATTCTACCTCACAGCTTCAAAGTGTCGATAGCTTCACTTCTTGACAGCTGGGAGGAAGCTGTCAAAGAGGGGTATACGAGTTGAAGCACGCGACGTGCTACACGTCTTTTGCTGGTCCCGAATGTGATACTTTAGAGGAAGGACATTGTAACACAGGAGATAATCCAGGTCGAGTTGAGGGGTCAATGAGATAGATCCCACAAGAGAAAGAAAGAAGAGAAGAAAGAGTGGGAAGTGAGTGAGAATGGATGGGGTTGGAGAAGGAAGAGGGTTCGAAGGACAAAATGGGCGTTGGTGGAGACTCGCTCCGTTTTGTTTTGCCTGCGCCGGGACAACCAACGAGGTCGCGCGAAGCATGAACATCAACAGGAACATTCCTGCGCGACGTGCCGGGCATTTTTTAAGGTAGTTGGTAAAATTGACATTGATAATTATTTTATTTCATATTATCCTATTGTTCATGCTTAATATTTACCATTCTTTACTCATTACTACTGCGAGATATCCCATGTTTTGAGGCAAAACAAAGAACTAACTACCAGCCACCATAGACTTTCACCGGGACGAACAGATTTAATAAAACAGCCCCCAACGTCATGTCAAGCGCGGAGGCTGGAGAAGTATGGTACATTGCTTGCTCAGAGAAAGGGTATCTCACAGCTACTTTACATATAGTGGTAATGCTAACTACGCAGGGCTTCAATATCATCAACCTATCTCCCAAGTTAGCCCCTCAAGTCTCCACAACTCCGAATGTAAACAAAAACATACCTCTTTGACGGCCTCGGGAGTCAACACAATCGGGTGATCATCTCCCACGCAGACACTATCTTCAATCCGAATGCCAATACCCCGGAAATGCTCGGGCCAACGTTCATCGTTTGGTACATAAATACCACTGAGGTCAATTAGAAATCTTCATCAATTGGGGTGGAAAGGTACGGATTGGACTAGACTCACGGCTCAATAGTAATACACTGTCCTGCCTTCAGATCATATCCCCTAGAATATCCAGGGCAGTCATGTACATCGAGACCAATATAGTGGCCCAAGTGGTGGGGGAAAAGTGTGTTGATGGCCTGTGAGTGGATCAGCTTTGTCCCAAATTGGTAAGACTAAAAAGTATTCTACATACACTTCCAGACATGTCAAATCCAAGTTGTTTGAGTTGGTCCTTCAAGCCGTTCTCGGCAATGCCATGGAGTCTGTCGAGCGAGAGCTTCGAGCTCTCTCGGCAAAGAGCCAAACAGGTGCGGTGCACGTTGAGCACGGCGTTGTACAGATCTCGCTGGGGATCTGTGAACTTGCCACTGACGGGCCAAGTTCTGGTAATATCGGAGATATAGCCTCCAAGTTCCTATACTTTCGTTAGACTGCTGGCTTTTCTCTTGCTGATATGGCAGAGACACAACGAAAAGGGTTTGTAAATACTTACGCCGCCACCATCAACAAGAACCAAATCTCCGTCCCTGGTCACAATTATCAGTTTATGTTCCATACCCCACGAAGAAAAAAAGCATACCGCAGAACATCGTCATTCCTCGTATAGTGAATACTCAATGCATTCTGGTTCAGTCAGCATGAAAGTATGCCTAGTAAACGTAGCAAGATCACATACCTCTCCACCTGCTACAACTGGAACGAAAGCGCTTCCATCACATCCATTCACCTTGAACTGATACTCAAGGTAAGATGTCAAAGCCTTCTCTCGATCAAAGGTCTGACGCATCGAATCCGTAAATGAACGCCCAGCAGCTTGTCCCAGCATGCGCATATGTACCACTTCGTTCTCGCTCTTGAATGCTCGCATCTCATTCATGATCGATTTCAAGGGTTTGGCCTTGCGATGATCCACGAACTTTTTCAACTTCTCCGATGCAACAGTTGGTCCGTAGAGGTATTTGTGCAGGGATGATCTCGCATTATCAAGTGTAGGAATGTCCGAATAAATCTCAGTGGCGCCTGTCACGATTCGGGGTAGAATATCTCCAATATTTTCGATGTTTCCTGTCTGGAAATTTAGAGTGTTAGCAGGATCCTTTGTATTGTCTGTTTTCCTGCATCCATCTTGATGCAGGGTGGAAAAACCAACCTCATCCGCATTGAAGACATCCACGGCGGCCTGTGTCCCAGACCGGGCTCCATCCCAGAGCTCAGCCCGAGCATCCTTCTCTCGCACGTAAAGGTGGAAAATATGATTGTCTCCGGATCCATCGTTGGCGATAACCGCAAGCGCATTTGGTTCGTTGAATCCTATTTCATGATCAATATCGATTTCTTTGGCTGCTGTCCCCGCTGGCATACCCACCTGTCAAATAGAAAAAGTTGGACTCTTGACGATATTCATGAAAGATTCCCGGTGCTCGGTATTTCACCTCAGAAGCGGCGAGAATGGCGACAGCGCCTTTGGGAAGCTTGTTGGCAAGACGCGACCGGCGCTGAGCGTACTCGAGTGCAGTGATTCCCGGGGTGACTATTCTGGGTCAGTCCATTCCTTGAACCACCAGCTAACTCTCCAAAATCATTCTAGACACATACGTTCACCGGGGTCGAGGAGGTGGGGATGTGTCTCGTGCAAGGGCTGTCCGAACTTGAGGTCCGCGGCGAAAACGGAGGTAGCATAAGTCCTTGGGATTGAATGACGACTGAAGGACGGGTGACAATATTGAGTCAGAGGTAGACTCAGTCTCGGGCGGGACGAAGGGCGCAATCGAGCGCATCGGACGAGTGACCTGCAGGCCATACTCGGAGATAAATCTGTACTATGCAACCAACTGTTGTATCAATCAAAAGACGAGTTGATGGCAGATCCAATCGAATGGAGATTGGCCCGTCGGCGGTGTGGGCCAATCACGGAATCAACGTTGCAATCATCTTTTATTGCTTCTGTTCTTCTTCCTCTTGTTCACATTGAATCTCAGTTAAATCATGCATCCTTCGGTGTCGGAAATCACCGATCATTTCTTGTTGAGGATAATGTACAATCTGGTGTATCTTTCGATGGAGTTTATCGGGCGAATACCCCTCTATCTGCCATTGCTTTGCGCAACGGCGCAACCTTTACCTGGTTCAGTTATGAAAGTTAAGCCAATCGCCGTGGATATTCGTACGGATGGACCTTCTAAATCAGGCGGATTACAACGTGTTGTTCTTCGTGGTCATCTTCGAAAACGTGGTGGATCTACAGCCGTTGATATAAAGACTCGCAATGACCTGCGTAGTTCTCTATTCCAAATATCATCTACATTTATTACCATTGTTCTTCTAGTATACACCGAGCATTACTAGTAGCAAAGTATTCTTCAAGTCAAGCACATCAGAGCTTGAATCACCATGGGCAGAACCTTGACTTATCCCAAACGGTCGTCTAATACCGTCAACCGATACAAGCATCGAGGTACTATGCTCTCTCTATAATGACACCACTGCCCGGTTTTATACCACCATTTGATACACTGATGACTGACTTATTTCAGCTACATATGACCTCGGTGCAATCCATACTATTATAAATGCCTCTCCAGTACTTCATGTCTCTTTTAACCCTGGCCCAGATGATCCTTTCCCCACCATAATTCCAATGATCGGTCAGATGGGCTCGTTCGAGTACCCCTCTGCATCCATCAATGAACCACTGGATTGCTACCTGCACGGCTATGTGAGCTCTCGCATCATGAATCTCACCCGCGCTTCCGACGGCGAGGGTCTACCCATTTGTGTCGCAACCAGCCAAGTAGATGGTCTCATTCTATCCCTTACGCCTAATTCGCATAGCTACAATTACCGTTCCGCTGTTCTCCACGGTTACGCCAATCTTGTTACAGACGAGCAGGAAAAACTCTGGGCTATGGAGTTGATCACTAACTCCGTTCTTGAAGGCCGCTGGGACAATTCACGCGTGCCCCCAGATAAGGCGGAGATGTCTTCGACAGTTATACTCAAAGTCAAGGTGCAAGATGGTAGTGGCAAGATTCGAGATGGTGGGGTCTCGGATGAGCGTAAGGATACTGAGGATGCAAATGTTACTGGACGCATTTGGACTGGTGTTGTGCCTGTCTGGCAAAATTTTGGTACGCCTGTTCCTAGTGGGGAGGGTAAATTGGCTGAAGTGCCTGAGCATATAACTTCGTATATCGAGACAAAGAATAAGCAGAATCGGGCGTTGGCTGAGAATGCGGTTTTCGTTCAGCTTCCACCAGAAGAGCATCATTAAGGCAGACATTTCTTATGGTCGATAATAAATCGTGGTCATTTTCCGATTACCTTCTCTTTGAGTACTCGTTCTTCGAATTATCCTGGGGCCTATATTCTTGGAGATACATTGGATATACATGTTACACAGCAGTTGATGATGATTCACTTGTCTACATGGTAGAGCTCATGCTTCTAGGGTCTTCCAACTCTTTCAAGATCACTCAATTCAAAGATAATCCTCTAGATATTTCATCGAGTCTGCCATATTCAAACCATTTAGTTCAAACAAAGACAAATCCAGCTCAAGAGAGGAGCTGAAAGAGTGTCTTTGTGTACTTCGCATTTCTTTGACGCGCCCCGCTGGGATCGGCGCCCCACGTCATTTTCTCCAACAAAATTCGGGGGAATTCACATCTCTTTTTCTTATACTTCCATATCCTTTTTTTTTTCTTTTTCCTTTCCCTGCTTTTATTTCCATCATCACCATCTTGACTTCATCATGGCTTCTGCCGCCAAACAGGCTACTCTTTCTGTCGTTGCTCCAGCTGATCTTCAATCTTTCACGGAGCATTTGAAGAAATGTCGACGGGTTGTCGCATTGGTGGGAGCTGGTCTCTCTGCAGCTTCGGGTCTACCGACTTTTCGCGGTGCAGGAGGGCTCTGGCGTAGACACGACGCAACTGATCTGGCAACACCAGAAGCTTTTGAAGCGAATCCAGATCTGGTTTGGCAGTTTTATAGCTTCCGACGACATATGGCATTGAAGGCGGCTCCGAATAAAGCCCATTTTGCATTGGCTGAGCTGGCGCGAAAGAACAAAGACTTCATTACACTCTCTCAGAATGTTGATGGTAAGATATTTTCTACCTAAGTGCTAGTAGTAAATGCCCTTCGCGTTTCTTTCTTTCTTTCTTTTTTTTTCTTTTTTTTTTTCTGTTTCTTTTCTGTTTCTTTCTTATATTCTTTTTGCCCTGCTTGATCTAATATATCACCCGGTTCCAGGTCTGTCGCAAAGAGCAGAGCACCCTTCTGAACAATTGCATCTACTCCACGGATCCTTATTCAATATTAAATGTACTTCATTCTATTGCAATTACACTCGGAATGATGATTTCACCGACCCTATTGTCCCCGCATTAGCCATTCCAAAGAAATCGTCACTCGCTAAATCGGACTTGGAGAAGAAGCAAGAGAAGCAAGAAAAGGCGGATGAGGGGATAGTGGAGAAGGAAACCAAGGAACCAATAGAAGTAGAGGTCGAAGCCGCTACTCAAAAAGACGAAGCAGAGGACAAGTCAGGGAAGACGGAAGTCACTACGAAAGATAAAGCAAAGAAAGAGGAGGACAGGCAAGAAGCTGAGTCTGACGAAGAAATTGATATCTCCGACATGAGCAACCACATCCCCAATCTCTCAACAGAAGAGCTTCCTCAATGTCCCGAGTGCAAGGGTCTCCTCCGACCTGGAGTTGTGTGGTTCGGCGAGTCCTTGCCGACTGCAACTCTGAAATATGTCGATGAGTGGATCGATTCCGGGCCTATTGATTTGATACTTGTCATTGGCACAAGTTCTCAGGTTTATCCTGCTGCTGGCTACGTTGATGAAGCCCGTGAGAAAGGGGCGCGTGTTGCTGTGATCAATATGGAGCCATACTCCCCTGTGACGCTGAGTAAGAGTGATTGGTTCTTTCAAGGCGATGCAAGTGTGATAATTCCGAAGATATTGGAAAGTGTAATTGGTAAGATCTGATCGGGATGTTGCATGATGGAGATGACGTGAGTAGTTTAGCGTTGACGTTTACTACTTTGCTCGGAGGGTTTTTGAATGCATTACCTTGGAGGGGTGGGCTTAAAATGCTACTATACCAAGGTAGTACCTTGGTACCTACCATATAATCCATTATTATGTGTGGATGAAGTACTACTTCAGAAGAATTTAGTAGTACTAATTCTTCTGAGTCACGACTCTATATCGTAGTACGATATATAATGTACCTCCCTACACTACATATCGTAGTCGTCACTCAGAAGAATCTAGTAGTCAATTATATATTATGCCCATAATGGCAACAGGGTGTCCAACAGACCAAAGATTTAAACAAAACACGTACGAGTGGTGTTACCATGGTTGATATTCTCAGCTTCATGACCGGGCAAGTGAGGTTTCAACTGCCAAGCCGCCTGCAGTTGTCCAGGTGCTTTTGTCTGTTTGTGTTTCTTTTGTTATGGCTGGATATTGTGGCCTCAGGCATCAGCGGTTGCTGGGGAAAACAAACGTGATTTATCGATAAGCCCGCGCCGTTTGGACTTTCGATTCTTTTTCAACACCCCGCAACGCGTCAATCTTGAGATTCTTCATTAGGAGATGCTCTGGTTTAAGGTGAGTCTTTGGTCTTACGCAATTTATTCTTCCTTGTACCTCATTGCTTCATGGAAGCAGCTGTGATCGGATCATCGCCATTTTATGTCTGTTGTACCCCACCAAATGATCAGCCCGTTTCATTGTTAGCTCTCCATATCATGACGGAAGCTGATTACTTCTTGTTTAGCCCAAAACCTCAAACTAGGTGACTCGAGTATCTCATAAATCCGCTGCTCACTTCATCCAATCGTCGGGAAATCGACTTCAAAACAACCAATTATCACACCTGATCACTCTGGGACTGTTCGATCCACCAAATACGCCTCACCCGGCAGACTCTTTAGAGAAACCCCCAGCGAAGAAGCAAAATATGGCGAGAGAAAGTACTGCGCCTTCCGAGGCGATGACTCCCCGGAAGCCAAATGATCAATCTCAGAGCTCTGCCTCCCAACATCCAGAGTTTGGCCAACCTTCGCCAATGGGGCAGCCTCAACGCCAGCACACAGCTCAACACCGCCAAACTAACTCCAACCACCTCTTCAATATTCCCAAGTCCAGTCACTCAAGACCAGAGCATCATCGCCCCGCTCAGCGTCCACAACCCTCCTATCCTGCCCCCCAAAACCGAGGATCCCAAAACCACCGACCACACCCTGCAGCAACACCAAGCCGAGGCATGGCGACGCCCTCCGCAAAGCAACCATTTGATCCGTTTAAGCCAGTCAGGCCTTCAGCATACAATGATTTTCGCTCCATGTATCAAGCGGGGGCCACTCCAATCAAGCGGCCCGAGCAGGTAAATTTCACAACACCGCGTGCGCCTCGTCCAATCTTCCAGTCCAACGCGGGACCTCCAAAGCCATCAAATGCATCGAAGAACCTCCAGGCTTTCATAGACCTGACTCACGATGATACACGTCCCGCTAAGTCCGACAGTCAACCTCGCCACGGATCTACATTTGGTGCCATGGATATCAACGGGTATGTTGATTCCGAAAAGGCGAATGAGAACATCAAGGCTTTACTGGAGGGTGCATTCGAGGACGAAGAGGATGAGAAGCCTAAGAAGTCCAAGAACAAGAAACAAGGCAAGAAGAACCAGGCAAAGAAGCCCAAGACCGCGGATAAGGACAAGCCCGCAGAGCCCGTCCACGCGGAGAAGAAGAAGAAGAAGGCCGCCAGTGATGACCTTGATGACCTGGCTGCTCAACTCGAAGGTGTCACAGTCAATGACTCGAAAGCGACTGATTTGAAATCTGATGAGCACAACGTCAAAGCTCTGGGTACCCCATCAGAAACATCGGACTCAGAGGAACTAGACAAGGGCAAAGTCGTTGATCCGGACGCAGAAATAGAGGAAGAAGACAAGGATGATGAGGAAGCTGATGCTGAAGACGAAATTGACGAAGAGGACGGTGAAGACGATGAAGATGATGAGGAAGATGATGGAACTGTTGCAGGACTGAAAGTCAACCTCCTCCCTCACCAGGTTGACGGTGTCAAATGGATGTGTAACAAAGAAACAGGTCAGCGAACAACCAAGGGCATTTATCCGAAAGGTGGAATCCTCGCCGATGATATGGGTCTGGGAAAGACTGTGCAAGCCATCGCCCTGCTTCTCCGAAACAGCAAATCTGAATACGAACACAGCGAAAAATTCGATTCGTCCGAGACGAAGAAAGACGAGAACACCCCTCCTGCATCGAGACTTAGCAAGAGCACACTGGTTGTAGCACCATTGGCGCTCATCAAGCAATGGGAGTCTGAGATCCTCGACAAAGTCGAAAAGACACACCGGCTTCGTGTCTGCTTGTATCACGGAGCAAACCGAGCGAAAACTGCTACTTCATTAGATAACTACGATGTTGTCATAACGACATACGGAACTCTCACGTCGGAGTCTGGAACATCTGCTGCAGACAAGGCAAAGAAGTCTGGTCTTTTCTCCGTCTATTGGTTCCGCATCATTCTCGACGAGGCTCATACAATCAAGAATCGCAACGCGAAAGCAACCCAGGCGGCTTATGCTCTAGACGCTAAGTTCCGTTGGTGTTTGACTGGAACCCCTATGCAGAACAATCTCGATGAGTTGCAGAGTTTGATCAGATTTCTCCGAATCAAGCCATACGACGAACTGGCTGCCTGGCGTGATCAGATTAGCCGCCCCCTGAACAATGGACGGGGCGCGCTTGCTATCCAACGTCTGCAGGTCTACCTGAAGGCTTTCATGAAACGTCGTACCAAGGACGTTCTGAAAAACAACGACAATCTCAAGGCTGGCAACGACGACAAAGATAAAAAGTCCAATGGCTTCCAGATCGTCAAGCGTGAGGTAATAAGGGTGGATGGCGACTTCATGGAAGGAGAATTGAAGTTCTACAATCGACTGGAGAAGCGCACGGAGAACAGCTTGGAGGAAATGATGGGCGGCAAGCTCGATTATGCCGGTGCTCTCGTTCTGCTTTTGCGTCTTCGTCAAGCTTGCAACCACCCAGATCTGGTCAAGAGTGACTTGGCTGCAGATAAGGATGTTCTTCTGCAGAATGGCAACAACAATAGCCAATCCAAAGATGCAAAGCAAGACGACTTGGATAACGTGGCCGATCTTTTTGGAGCCTTGAGTGTTGTCACTAAGAAATGCGACGTTTGCCAGACTGAACTCAGTCAAGCAGAGGCAAAGAGCGGTGCAAGCCGCTGCGACGAGTGTGAGAGTAATCTCAATACCGATTTCATGATCAAGACCAGCAAAGACAAGTCCAAGAAGAAGAGCAAAAAATCGCATCGGCACCGGAAGGAGGCTGCAGCTGAATCAGAGTCGCAAGCAGCGCGATCCCGCAAGAACCGGCGAGTCATCTTGGATAGCGACGACGAAGACGAAGCCGAGTGGATTGTCCCCGAAGGTCAACGCACCATGCCAAATATCGGCAAGGCTGGTGGTTCTGACGATGAAAATGCTGAAGGTGGAGGGGACTGGATTGGATCATCTGACTCTGAGACTGGGGACGAGATTGATTCTCCTTCGCGGAAGAAAAGCCAGCGGATCGTGCTCACTGATTCCGAGGACGAGTCTGCATCTGAATCTGAATCCGACGAGGATATCTATGAGAACCCTACTGGAACCAACGGCGAATTGCCCTCGACTAAGATCCGTCATCTGATGAAGATCCTCAACAGCGAGGCCGCGGACTACAAATTCATCGTTTTCTCCGTTTTCACCTCCATGCTTGACAAGGTTGAACCTTTCCTGAAGCGCGCCAATATTGGATTTGCCCGCTACGATGGTGGAATGAGAAATGACCTTCGTGAGGCTAGTTTGAACAAGCTCCGGAATAACAGTAACACTCGCGTCTTGCTGTGCAGTTTGCGGGCAGGTGCCCTGGGTCTCAACTTGACTGCGGCCAGCCGTGTCGTGATCCTCGAGCCGTTCTGGAACCCGGTATGTTCGAAACATGATCACTAACCCATGGGACTTCACACTGACATATTCTATCTAGTTCGTGGAAGAACAAGCCATTGACCGTGTTCACCGACTTAATCAGACGATCGATGTCAAGATCTACAGAATGATCATCAAAAATACCGTCGAAGAGCGAATTGTAGACCTCCAGGACCGAAAGCGCGAACTGGCCAACATGACGATCGAAGGCAAGTCTGCCGCCGGTAAATTGACCATGCGCGATATGATGGCTCTCTTTGGTCGCGACGCGGAATCACGCTTCGAAGATAAACAAAGCACGTTGGATTTCAAGAAGCCTAGCGTTCTCCGTGGAAATGACGAGGACAAGGGCAACGCCACTTCTCCACAGAAGTCCGGTCGCTCTGATTCCCGAGATCAGGCGAAGAGGCAACAATCGAATCGATCCACCCTAGAGGACTCGGTTTATGGTCGTCGGTGGTAGAATATGTGTTTGATGATAAAATGAAAGACGGCTTTAGAATTTAGAAGTTATGGATAGAGTACCAACGTTTTTGTTTCGACTTAGGCGTGATTTTTATCTTTGCTACTACTTACTACAGGCGTACATGAGAAACGATTTCTTTTCTATTCAACTTTCTCTTTCCCTTTTACTACTATGCCTTTCGAGAACACGTTGATTGAATCTCTGTCTCTTATACCTGCATGAGCCACGGATGAGATGGAAACTGTAACATGGTTCAAGCTTCGTTCCTCAGATTCGGAGCTGATGCCCACGAGTCAAATTCCCGGCGGCAAACCATGGCCACAGTAATAGATATGCTGTCCGGAAACGAGGCCCGATAGGCTAACTAAATCTTGCTTTTAGAGTTGATATCTGATGTTCGAGCATTTTTCATTCTGCTCTTGACCATGAGAGCCCAGACGTTTAAATCTCCCCCGAGAAAGCGATGTATTGCATGAGATAACATTTATAGTGAAGTATCTACTGTAGAAGCTCCACTAGAAGCAAGTGATACTCGAGTGAGCCATTGATGGGCACTACTAGTCAAAGTAGTACCTGGGGCGAGTTGAGCTCTGTCTAGACCCGACTATAACCATGGTTGATTCCTGCTCTTTTTATCTAGCTCTAGACCCCATTTCTCATTGTATAGCAGGCACATCTCTACAGATGAGACAGAAAGAGCTGGTTATTTCTGTAAGAGCACCGTTCATCTGCCATCGACGGGGATTGCTCTTACAGTTTCCAATTGACAACGAAAGGTCATTGCAGCTATAAAAAGCATCAAGAATTCAGCCGAATGAGTGAAGTCTAGTATAGCTTGCAGTATCCACGAGATGCGTGGCAATTAACTCAATTGATTGATTTAATTCTGTTATAAATCTCTCAAGATATTCCATGGCTCACGAGTGCTGCATCGCGGATCAGAAGTACATTTGCGCTGGTAGGCCCTGGCGAACCAGACAAAAGAACCAGCAGGATTTGCTGTATGGTCGACCCCATTGGGGCAGAGTTTCAGAGTGCATCTGATAGGCCTCAATGAACGGAAAATAGTAAATGGGTTCTTCGGCCCTTGGAGGCGAGTCCATATTCCGGGGAAGAAACTCTTCCCTAGACAAGGACCCTACTAAGTCTTTTCCTTTTCCCATATACCAACGACCTTGGAATCTAGAATGCATATTCATCTGCCCTTCTCATGAATATTAAAACCTAGCCATTCGACGTTTGTCTGAACAGCCGCGAGATAGTGAGTAACTGCGGACCTCTCCCTTCTCAATTTTATTTTCTAGAGGTCTGACCTTTGGCTGGCAAAAGAAGCAACGAAGCATCTCTATACGCCTCGATCAACCTTCCGTCGAATTTAGGTCGATGGAAGATCGAAATTAGCGACGATGGGTTCGTCCCCAAAATTTACTACGCACGGCGACTGGAAGATCGTTTATGGCAGCCATGGCGAGCAAGATGAAAGAGTAGCAGATGGACGGAAAACACTGGCTCATACCCTCTCCATACCAAATTCCATGTGCATTTTGTCAGATCCAAAGACAGAAACACCTATCGTGACGGAACTCGATCCTCCAAAGCTCAAACTGCCACAATTAGGTAGCGATACTATCGAGAGAGTGTTTCCCGTCCGTTCAGTCCTGTCATTCGATTCGACGCCATCGTCAGCTCTTCAAACACCATCAATCGTTGAAAAACTTGAGAGTCCATTTTCTCCCTTCTCAGAAGGATCCCGGGCTAGTGGATCACTGGATGAAAAGCCAAAGACCCAGCTCAATCAGCCATCTCATGAGCTTGGAGACCGATCATGCGAATTGAAAAGACCCAATTTCCTCGCCCAATTGCGAGAGCAGAGATATGAACTCGGGGATAACTCAAAGTCAACCTTGACCTTGCCTTTCCGAAATGATCAACCCTCTCCCAAAGGTGCACTGTCTCCTCTTTCAGACGAAAGCAGCAAGCGCAAAGACTGCGTTTTGCAACGGAATCACAGTCAGGAGTCACACTTAGAGGGTTTGATCCGGGAATGCGGACATGTTCTCGAAACAAGGACGATACAGGAAGGGCTTCAATTCTTAAGAGACGATGGTGATGACACCAGTATCAATATCTACAATTTCGGTGTTGTACTTGTTGTCTTTGAACTCGAAGGTAATCTTACCATCCAAGCCGTCAGCAATAACTCGAAAGACATTATTGGGTATTCTCCCGATGAACTCTTCGAATTACCTTCGATATGTGATTTGCTGCCTGAATCCAATCATCAAATATTCATTTCTCATGCAGAACGTGTTCTGAGTGATGAATATGCAGTAGAGCTCTCCGGGCCTGAGGTTTTCTCTCTTTTGATTAAGGCCCAAGGGAATCATGGGAAGCGTCTTTGGTGCACGATGCATACCAGCAAAGTTTATAAAGACTATATAATCTGTGAGTTGGAGTTGGAAAGTTCAGGCCGTCATACTCTTGAAACTATCGAGCTCGAGGGAAGTGAGGATATCTTTCGCGAATGTAAGCCACATTTGGTTGAAGAGCTAAAGATTCAGTCCACCACTTCGAGCAGTGCAAATTCACTTCCTCCGGAGATTCAGGTTGTGAACACTCTAACCTCTATTAACCATGGCATATCAAATTCGCAGACAGTAGATGGTCTGTGTCGTCAGATTGTATCTGGATTAAAGCGCCTCCTTCGAGTTCACCGCGTGACTGTGTATCAATTTGATGCAAATCGAAACGGGGTTGTTCTAGCAGACTCCGTTGATCCATCTTTCTGTCTTGATTCGTTTGAAGGGAAGAAGTTTGACAGCGGTGCCTTTCCCATGGACTTGAAGAATTTTCTTCGAAATGCTGTCTGCTTTTCATATGGCCATAGAGAAGATACGGCACAACTAGTTTGCAGGTCTTCTACGAACAGATTGGGACTTGACCTGTCGCATTGTTACTTAGTAACTTCACAGGGCAACAATTCCCACGAAGAACGGTCCTCAATACACGGGTGCATGTCGATTGGGATACACGTCTTCGGAAAACTATGGGGCATAGTATGTTGCCAGTCTTACGACGAGAATTTCAGATTTCATCCACTCCTGCAAAGAGCCTCATGGCTTATCTGCCATACTATCACAAGTAGTCTTGAGAGACTATCCTATGCGCTCCCATTCCGACCAAAAGACTCAAGTAGCTTCACAACGGATTGGGAGTCAAATGGTCCAGGCGATGTGTCCAGTGACATCCTGACAGTTTTCGGGGTCGATTATGCCGCAGCATGCGTCCTGGGAGAGACGAGAATCCTGGGAAAGCCCTCAGATTCGCAAGAAGTACTGGCTCTTCTTGAATACATTAGAGCGAAAGAACTAGATACTGTCTTGTGGTCAACAGATATCCTAACCGACTTTGAAGACCTTGAATACTTACCAGGGTTTCATCACCTTGCAGGACTCCTTTACATACCTCTTTCGCATGAGGGACATGATTTCATTATATTTTTTCGCAGTAAAACTGCAACATGCTCCGATCAAACCACATCGAAGCCTGACGAGAGACAGACTGAAGTTAACCAAGCCGACTGGCCTATGACAGAGCTCGGTAAAGCCTCCCTGCTGGCTATGATATACCGCGCGTTCACCCATATTTGGCAAGAAAGACGGACTGCGATGCAAGATAATCAGCTTCTGAAACTTCTACTCGCCAACTCTGCTCACGAGTTTCGAACACCGTTGAATGCAATTATCAATTATCTCGAGATCGCACTCGATGGCAACCTCAACCAAGAAACACGAGAGAATATCTCTAGATCCCACTCTGCATCCAAGTCCCTTGTTTACATCATCAACGATCTACTCGACCTTACAAATGCCGAAAATGGGCAAGATCTGATCAAAGATGAGGTTTTCAGTCTTTCAGAGACTCTCTGCGAGGCGACTGACATTTTCTGGGAAGAGGCTAGACAGAAACAAGTTGATCTACAGGTCGTTCAACATTCTGCTTTGCCTCCAGTTCTCGGAGACCAGCGTCGGGTCCGTCAAATCATTACCAACCTCATTTGCAATGCCGTTCAGCACACCTCTGTTGGTGCTGTGACGATTGAATCATGTATGCTTTCAGAGTCTTGCGAGCCAGGGCACATCGCTATAGAAGTGGCCATTCACGATACTGGCTCCGGCATGCCACAAGAAACCGTCGAGACGCTATTTTGTCAACTCGAACAAGTTTCTAACAAAGGGTATATGCGGGATCATCAATATGGTGGGAAGATATCTGGGCCTGACCCTTTGGAAAAAGACTGTGTTCTTGGGCTAGGACTGGCACTGGTTGCACGGATAGTCCGCAACATGAATGGTCAACTCAGTCTGAAGTCAGAGGAGGGAAGTGGAAGTTGTTTCAAGATACGGCTTAAATTTCCATTGCCAGAAGGAGATGATCAACTACAGACCTCGGCTGAAATTGTCGACCATGCCCAAAACGATTCGGTGCCCTGCGAGAAAGACCAGTCACGGGAAGAAGAAAACACCACGGATCCTCTAGCCGTTTGTTGCGGTGACGACGTATCGAATGTAGATGAGCTAGGGCAACAAGAAGGATCTCTTGTCGATGTTGATGTTGGAATGAAAAGTGGACAGTCAAGAAGTATTGCACTTTCATCGTCAGAACAAGCCGTCGAGTCAACAGCCGGCCCAAATCCAGCTCGAAAGACCGATGCAACAAATCAAATGAATATCCTTGTTGCAGAAGACGATCCCATAAATAGCACTATATTACGAAAACGACTGGAGAAATTCGGATATTTCGTCCGAATGACGGGAAATGGTAAAGAATGCGCTTCTTTATTCCGAGACAGCCCTCAGGCATTCGATGCGGTCCTGATGGATCTTCAAGTATGTGTCAACCACAATGATTATTCAATGATATAAGCTAACAAGGGATCAAGATGCCGATCGTGGACGGCTCGAGCGCCACAAAAACCATTCGTCAGTACGAGTCTCAAGCCGCAGACCAATCATCAATCTTGACCCGCAAGCGTATACCTGTCTTTGCGGTCTCGGCTTCACTAGTGGAGAGGGATCGGCAATCTTATATTGACTCCGGTTTTGATGGGTGGATTATGAAACCGATAAACTTCCAGAGAGTCCATGCACTTATGGATGGGGTTTCAAACTTCGAGGCCAGAAACGATTGCGTCTACCAGCCTGGGATGTGGGAGCAAGGTGGATGGTTTGAAAGATAACACATAAATGGCCTCGTCCAGATGTGTTAATACACTATGAAAGAAGATTGGTGAACGATGTAAGTAAAGGTAGATGATTGATTTCCAGGTTGGGGGTATGTATGGGGATATGATCTATGTAATATGTATGATAAACGTGCGCAAGAAATGCAAGTGCTAAAGGGGATATGTATTCACTCTGCGAATCATCACAAAGATAACAGCAGAAGAGGGGACGTTTCATGAAAATCAGTAATATTCCGGCAGTCCGGAAAAGTCAGGCACATCATCTCCGCATTTGAAAGAAGGCGAATAGGCCTTTTCTGGCATGTAGCCATTCTTCCATGCCGTGCGGTAACTCCATTGTGCAGCGGACTCGGTACGCCATGTCCAGTAGAACCAGCCCTGTGCAGTCTCGAAGGCGGACATTTGGGCTTCAGCATATGTTTGTAGCCACTTCTTGTATTTGTCTGAATAGTCCGCGGGGTCGGCATTTGCGCCAGAACAGTTGCAGGTAGGTCCCGAATCTGCTGTGGGACAGTATTTCGTTGAGTCGCCAGTATCGTAAGTACCCTCCCAGCGGGTACCACGGCCAACGTTATTCACGTATTTGGCGCAGTCAGTGTCTGCCTGTGACCATTCGCCGCAAATAGTAGGGCCCCATCTATTTGAGAAAAGTCAGATATAAAATTCCACAAAAGGCTCCAGACGCGCATTGCTTACCCTGTGCTGGTACTATTGATCTCCTTCAGCATGCTATACCAATTCTTGCAAATAATTTCAACCTTGGCCGTGTGATTGAGAACAATCTCGCCAGTATTGAAGGTGGTATACTGGTGAGTGTCCAGGTACATGTCGTCAGGGCGGTCTTTGAACATATTGTCCCACTTGTCCAGGTTCAAGAATCCGTCATGTAAAACAACAGTGGCTTTGATGCCATTCTTGCGCACAAGTTCCGTTGCCTCGCGTGTCCAATTGAGCACCTTTTCAGTTGGGATGGAGAGCATCAATGGCTCATTGGCAAGGCCATAGATCGTCACGATATTCTTGTATCGGTCTTGCGCGAAGAACTTGGATAGTCGATCGTGTACTTCGAGAGATCGCTTTCTGTTTAGCTCGCCATCGTCTCCCTCAAGCCATCCAATACTACCTTGATGACCGCTATGATTCCAGCCGTTTTGACTTCCTGGAACCCCGTGCAGATCAAGCTTGACGCGCAGTCCATACTTGCGGCATAGTTCGATAGCACGGAGGAGATAACGCCAGGCGATCTTTGGGACATAAGGGTCACCATCGTACGTGGTTACTGCCCAGTAGGGGAATGGTATTCGTACGTGGTCCAGTCCTGCTTCTTGGATTTCCGCATAGTCAGACTCAGAGAGGAAGTTTGCATAGTGCTTTTCGATTGTGTCCGCCGCAGACGAGCCTAGTTTCTTGGTCAACGTCCACTCGTCAATAATGCCATCTCTGCTTGAATAGCCAGAGAAAAGTGATGGCACGATGAAGGGTTCGATCGAGAGCCACCCTCCAATGTTGACACCGCGGATCGGCTGCGAGCCATACGGAAACTTTTCATTTAGGGGAGGAACATTATCATTGGCTCTTGCAGAATCATCCCATGTTGAGTTCAAGCCCATAATAGACAAGCCACCAACTGTCTCATTGGTGAACGTCACGTTGAAGCCCTCGGTGTCATACCAAGTGAAGGGGTCAAGGACGGTGCCCTTTGCATAGGACTGAGAGAAACCACAATTAGCTCCTGTCAATTAACAAACTTGAATAAATGCCTCGGGGTACTCACGGGAATACTATCTTTGCTGATACTGTCCAAATTGGAATTAGATGGGCCGGAAGAACCAGATGAGCCGCTGCTACTACCAGAGTCATCGCTCTTGTTTTTCGATGCAGTGACAGCGACTGGGATGATAATGGCCAGCAGCAGAATAACCAGCACGAGAACACCGACAACAATCCGTTTCCTCTTAGACCAATTAGCCCAGAATTTCCAACGTGGTTGTCTGCTACCATCGTCGAAGCTATCATCCCAGCTTGCTTCATCCTTCCATTGGTCTTCCATAGCAGCGCCGCCACCTCCACGCCGACGCATCTTCATCTCAGGACTTCGACCCTCTTCTAAGTATGAGCCCGACACAATTCGTGTACCGGACTTATGTCTTGATCTTCCTTCAACGATATCATCTCCCAGAGCCCCGGCTCCTGCGCCAACCGCCGCTGCCTTCTTTTTCTGACGACGGCGTTCTCGTCTGGCTTCATCATCCTCTCGAGCTCGGCTTGCTCGTTCTTCACTTTGTTGCTCGGAAGCTAGTCTCGCCAGCGCATCTGCACTCAGCAGATGCGACGCACTGCTCGTCGACTCGGTACTCTGATGTTTTGACCTCGGCCCAGCAGAAATAGCTTCAGCCTCCATACTTCGTTCCCTCTCCCTCTCCCTTTCTCTCTCTCTTTGTCGATGTCTCTCCCTCCGCCTCTGCTGTCTTGCCTCAGCATCAGCATCTCTCTCTCCATCAAAATCATTTGCCCGAGATAGATATCCTCTCTCCCTGACCCCTCTCGACGGACTCCCCTCATCGCCTTCATCCTTTCCCCTTCTATAACCTCGTCGGTCCCTTTCCCGATCCCGTCTTTTAACCGGCGACGTAGCAGGCGACTCTTTCGCTTTGGACCGATCCCTCCTCCGTCCCTCAACAGCCTCATTATAAGCTCTCTCTTCCTCCCGTAGTCGTCTTCTCTCTCTGCGTTCCCTCCTCTCCCTTCTTCGCTCCTCTTCCCGTTCATCTTCACTCCCTAAATCCCGTCCTGACCCCGCATCGTACGAGTCGTATCCCGACTCAGCTCCGCGAAAGCGATACTTGCCCCGCGCCCCAGGGCTAGATATTTCTCCTTCATCTTCACGGCCGCGCATATATTCCCGCTCGCGATTACGGTCCCGTCGATACTCGCGTGCGCGGTCGCGTGAGCCGTACCGATCTCGACTCCGTGAGTGGTCGGGCATCGGTCTGGTATGTTGATCTTTGCGGGAGGGGCGTAGGTATGTGGCTAATCGGACGGCCGATTACCAGGCTCCTTCCTTTTCGCCTAGGTCTTCTCTAGAATCTTCGACAGTGGAAGGATACGAGGTGGTATGTTGCTCTGGAAATGCGAAATGTGTTTCTATTTTCGCTCGGCGCAAGATTGGCGTCACTTGGCTCTTGGCTGTAGCCTGCGTCTGCGTTTGCGAATCGGAGAAAAAGGGAATAGTTTTAGTTCAATTTGCAATTTGAATGGACTCGGCAGCTATTCTTTTGGTATTTGATCCAATTGGAATGTGTTGAACTGGGGTGAAAGTGGTTCAGATGGATTGGGACTAAACTGAAGTTGTGGGTGAACTTCGGAAGTTTTGATTTGTTTTGGTTTTGCCGCATGCGCGTTAGTCGAGAACCGCGATGAGACAGCGCGCACAACTTCAACAAGAGGAATGAATAGTCGAGGGGTCTATCAATGTTGAGATGACTTCGGTTCTTGGGCTTAATCTAAATCTTGACCGATCTCTACATATCTTCATCGTCATGATGAAGGTGGCTTATCGATGGATCTTGGTGGAGTCCCAGTGTAATGGCTGTTGCGGAGCAACAAATGCATACACAAGCCTGATCGTCGTCAGATTGAGTGGAGATGAAGGACCGAATGGAAATCATTTAATGATATTGGATATCTACATTTGTATACAGTAGCTTGTTGCGATTCGCCTTCTGTCCAGTTTTCCAGATGGTCGAACAGACATTAAATACACCAGGGGTCTCCTTCAAATGCAACGAGCACCAGTCTCTCTCTAAAACAACATGATGAACTGTCATGATCAATCAGGGTATGCAAAAACGCCCGCAGGAACATCAAAAGCTGCAAAGGGAGAATAAAAATATAACAAACGGAGAAAAAAAAGTACAGCGCAGACAGCCTACCGGATTGGAAATCGAAATCTCCATCTGTACAACATCGGTGCAGAAGAAAAGATAGCAGAACATCAGGGAGCGTAAGGAAAAAAGAATAGAATTGTCGCTGAGCCCGGGGAATCTAGAGTAATGAAGAATGGGTACCACGAGCAACCCTCGCTGCACATCGTGGAAGAAGATGTAAGGATAATGCACCTATACATTTCTGAACAAAGCCAGGATATGGCTTGTAGTAGTTGGCTGTACAAGGGACCGGTAAATTAGCCTCTGGCGGCTTCCGGGCCGACGAAACGAAGCGGTGGAACGAGCGTAGCAATCTTGCTGGGTTGGACCAACAGGCTGGAAAGCAGCACGGGAACCAAGTTGTACCACATAGAGAGGAGGCCAAGAGAAAGGCCCTTCTGGAATGGAGAGCAACCGACACTATTATGGTACATGTCGCCGAGACATTGACCGACAATTGGTGGTTGCATCGACTGAAAAATTAGCTGATGATCTGTCGAGCTCCTTCTTTGCCTAGCACACCCGGCTCGGTGGGCTTAGGGCTGCGGTCACGTCCCTTCTTCCGACTCAGGAACGAGAGCATGCCACTGTTAGACCCTTTGCCCTTGCCATCACCGCCATCTAGTCCTTCGGCAGGAAGAGTGGAGCTATGGTTGGATAATTCACTCCAGCTTCCAGCTTCGTCCAGAACCATTTGAACCCCGCCCCCTTTGCTCGGTTTCCTTACAGCTCCGCGTGGTCGTGGCGCTTGGGGTAGAGGGCGGTGGAAAGATGGAGTTGTGGGAGGTGGGGATGCAGATGCGCGAGTGGACGGAGAAGGAGGTGGATACGGAGATGTTGGGTCGTTTGGATCGAGATTCTCACTGACTGTCGTCAAGTTCTCATTTTGGGGCAAGGGTGGCAGAGGTGCATCCTGTTGCGGGCGCGGAAGAGAGGATTCATGTTGCGAAGGGTGGCGGGCGTGTGTAGTTGTTGTAGCGGTGGCAATGGGTAGGATGTCCTCGGGGTTCCTATTTGACAAATTGTGTCAGCCTGAGGTGAATAAGGTGAACAGATACGGGATTACTCACGTTGCAGCCGCAATGGCTTCAGCAGCATTGCCTTGGTAGCTGACGGTTGTGTAGTCGAAAGGCTCGAACATCGTCTCGATCAAGCGATGCAACTCATCTTCACGAATTTCCTTCGCGGTTGCGTCCTCACGGAGCTCTGCACGAGGCTTCTGTCGGCGAGCACGAGCTTCCAAGGGAGCCTCTTCCAGGAGCAATTCTTCCAGATCGTAGGTTGCATCGAAGTTTGTCTTGTCGCTGGATGGTCGGAAAACAGGGGGGATCTCCTTCCGCTCCAGTGCAGCGAAATCAATATCGGCGAAGAACATATGGGATGTGAAGCTCTCGAATCCAATCGCACCAATGCGGCGGCTCCGGTCACGCTCCATCAATGCCCCCAAAGCCCGCAGACAAGGAACCGATACCGCCGGGTTAGTCACATAGTACTTTGGTTGTGCCTTCTTGATATTTTCGCTCAGGGTATCTTGGCTGCGGCCTTCAAATGGTCGCTAAGAAAGGAGAAACGTTAGGTCATGGTGCTTGTGACTTGCAATGGCTTACATACCTTATTGTAAATACATTCATAGAATGTAACACCTAATGACCACCAATCGACTTCAAAGTAGTAACCGCTGCCATCATACACTTCCGGGGCCAGGTAGGCCAGTGTTCCAGATTTGCTCGTGAGAGGCTTACCAGGTCGAAAATCCGACGCCACATTCTGGGTTGAACAAGTCAGTTGCCGTTCCCGTGTAGTACACTAAGGGGGATGAAGGGTGGGTGGTTAATGGGACACGGAAGCAAAACGTACAAAATCAGCCAAGTGGACGTGTCCTTCAGAGTCCAGCAGCACGTTGTCTGGCTTCAAATCTCGATGAATAATGCCTTGAGAATGGATATACTTCAGGGCACAGCCAAGCTCCGCCATCCAGAAGCGCACCGCCTCTTCGGTGAAACACTTCCGTGAGATATGGAATCGAAGATCACCACCGTTCATGAGATCAACCACAATATATCTATTGGCTGATTAGCTACTGGCATCAATTTTTTGAGGTCTTGGCGACTCACATGTACTCCATATCCTGAAAACTGTAGCGCAAGTTACAAAGGAACGGATGATTGAGATGCTCTAGCATTCGACGTTCCCGGATAATATTTCGTACACTCTCCGAACGCACAACTATCGACACAATTAGCTGAAGCCCAATGATCTCGTAGGGAGGAGACCGGGCAAATTGACGTACCTTCTTCTTTGCGGATATACTTGAGCGCGAACGTCAAGCCGGTATCCTTGCGCTCGACAATGCGGACCTTTCCAAAGGCACCCTTTCCAACCACGCGAAGAAGACGAAAGTGATTGAGGTTAACTAGGTCACCGAGTCAGCACATATTCAGAAGCTACACCGGGAAAGGTCCGACGCGTCATTGGAAGGGTTTCAACCTACCCGCATCGTTACAAGCCACAGGCTTTCCCTGAGAATTGCCCATGGTGATGGGGTTGTGCAAATTGTAGAGGGATTATTGAAAAGAAGAACTTCCTGAACACATCACACTTATCCAACAGTCTCGCGGAGGGAATCGCTGGCGTTGGCGGAGTCGTTAATGACACCGGCAGGAAACAAAGGTTCGAGTGATGACTATCGGATACGAATCACGATTTCCATAAGAGAAAATGGAATGCCGCAAAGATATCTATGTTCACAGAGCGCGCGCGCGGGGGGGGGCGGGGGTTCTTCAATGACGTTGGATAGATGCGATTCCGATTGTGAGACAAATGACAAGCCGAAATTCGAAGACTGAACAACTCCAGGGGGATGAGTTGACGACCAAATAGAAACAAATCCACACAGAAGGTCAAGGCGATTTGACGAGGGAGTAGCGAGAATAAGTATATTCAAGGGAAAAAAAAGGTTCCAAGGTCCGAGAGCGAAGGAGCTGAGCGCCAGCCGTTGAAGCTAGCGGGGTGGGATGTAAGTAAAGCCACGGGAGATGAAGGACAAGTGAAACAAGACAAATTGACTTGAGTCAGCCGAAATGTCTCTCTTGACTCTTGGATTTCGGTCTCGCTCTGACACAGACTCTTTCTCATGCACTTCTCTTTCTTTTTTGTTTCTGCTGCTGCAAGTTTGCGGAGGAATGAAAGAAAGGGGAGGGCGGTCAGACAAAACGGCAGAACTGCCAATCACGCGGGAAGGAGCGAAAAGGGAGGAAGGAGCGAGTGAGAGCGACGGAGAGAGAGAAAAGAGAGAAAGGAGAAGACGCGACCCAACAAAGGGGCAAGTGAAGATCGCTACGCCTTCCAGTTTAGTTTCTTTGTCTATCGGAATTCTCTCTTTCTCCTTGCGACAAGCACTGATGAGCTGATCGATGTGTATTTTTTACAGTCGAGTAATTGACAAGCATTCTGGACTTGCAATTCCTCTGTTTCTTTGTGTTTTGTATCCATTCCATTCCTTTCTTTGATCGGATCGGGCTTTTCTTTCCATCCAAGCAGACTCCCTGCAGACCACGCTATCTGTATAGAATATACTAGTACCGACACTAATCCCCTACACGCTGCAGGTCACTGCAGGCCACTGCAGACCAACTGCAAAACCTGACCCGTCAGATCCTGGCGACTGCAAATGCTCCCTGCCCATCGCGGGACATTGGTGGATCACGGGATCGCGAGCTACATACTGTACCTCCGACATCAACATACAGAGATTGGATACCACACAGGCGTAGTAACTTACTGTAGATGTATGTGCAGTATTGACTCGTCACACTTCGATCGAACCAACTAGCATCCTAGGAATATGGTACACTACTATGTATAGTACGAAGTTCTTGCATGGCATGTGATTGATAAACCGGAAATTCCCCTTCGCCACGCGAAGTTATACTTTTTTATGCTTTCATGCTTTTTTCGTTTTCTCGTGGCCGCCACGTTGCTGACCGCCCCAAAAGGGGTCGCTGTCTTACAATGTATGTACGGAGTACAGTACATAGGTCGTACAGCAGTGGTGGAACAGCTGTAGAACATTCGTTTGGGGCATCTGGAGGCTCAACTTTACGAGGTGATATGTAGCATCATCCAATAATTATCAGTCCAATCTACGGAGTACCTCAAATCATAGTCCCAATCCTTTCGGGATTGATAATTTGGAACGGCACAATTCAATCCATTTTCGGCATTCAGCCCCTCTATCACTTCGATATCTTCTACTCAAAAAAGGGGGCTACACTCCGCTAGATCTTTCAATCTGTGTCAGTCAATGCAGAAGAATCTCATCCTGACAAAGAACTGGTTCTTGGCAGGTTCCCATTAAAGTTATGAGACCGTCCACAGCGGTTCCACCGAGGGGCGATATTAGCATCATCCTTGTTAAGAGGCGCGTTTCATCTCTACCCTAACAAAGAAAAGGATGGCTCGTGTTGTAGACCGGTCGGTTTCACCCTTTCTTTAGCGGGGCATCCTTCAATTCGGGAGCTTCTCTCTGTTCCTTAACCCGAATCAGGAGGTATAGCTTCCGATGATATCTCCAGTCTTGGCTGGATACAGCTCGCTCTCATCCCGCTCAGCGAGCGACCAGGTCAGCAGTGTATGTACAACTAGGCTGGCATTGCCGATCCACATCTAGAACTCGTATCGGCCTTGTGGACAAAGGACCCAGATGGTCGTGTTTATCCTTGCCACTGGCATCTTTGCGGCCCCTCCCTTTTCCGTCCAGGGCTTTATGTTCCACTGATCTTCCATCCGTACTAGGACTGCATGGAGCGGTGGGTGGAATTACTCCGTCTGTTTTGACACAAAGAATATGTGGCCCAGGAGTTGAGCATACGTTGATCGCAATATCTTTTACGAAGCTACTCTACTGTGAATCATACAGTATTGTATACTGCACTTCGTATGTGCGGAGTACTCCGTTTTCCTCGCCTAAATCGTCCTATACGAGCCCTGGAGATTTCATGATATGAGTCTGTACGAACTGGACTCTGACGGGTGGGTCCTTGCGTCTCCACTACAAGTACCTGACGCGGGCGCTCGGGCTTCACTGGATATTTCTACTTATTTATTCTTACTGTTTGCAGTTCGGTGCGATATCTAAGTAGGGATTTGTTTTCCGATCAAGGCTACAAAGGAATTCTTCAACCAAGTCTTGCGTTTGTCTTAGCTAGGGACGTGCCAGGACTTGGCCTTGAACTAATAATCCAAATTTCAAACTTGAAATCTAAACATAAAGTCAGCTAACTAAATAAACTACAGAAACATGAAATCTACACTACTATATTCTCGATGAAACTATCATCTTTCGAGCTCTCAACGCCAGACGCAGAAAATCTTCTCCCCCAAGGCTCTATCAAACTCTGCCCTGTCAAGACCCGTTTCAAGTGCGCTTCTTCTAATATCAGTGGATCCGCTCTCTTGCTGGTGGGCATGATCCAGAATTTCCTTATTTGCGGCCAGTCTGGCCTCGTAGGCCACAGAGTAGTCATTCGATCCCAGTGGCTGGAAATTAGATAGATCAGCTAGTAAATGTAGACATCGAGCATGTTCTATCGGCATTTCGTCCTTGTATATTCGCGTAATGCGCAATGCATCCAAGATATACGTTCTAATCGCAGATTAGCATAACGTACGGAGTAGAAAATGTGAAATTCCTCGTGAAATTAGGGCCATACTTGGATTTTTCTGGTTCTAACATTCTCAATTCGCACTCCGCCAGGTGATATAAATACGAAGCATGAAGTTGCGAGAAAATTTGTACGGGCTTTTTCAGCACGCAGTCACGCGCAACCAGCAATTTTCGCTTTGCATCAGCGAAATCCCTTTCTTGCATTCGAAGCTTCGCAACACGGAAGTTCACACTGGGATGATATAGCGTTAACAGACTAATAAGACTGAGATTTATGGAAGACTTACACTTCAATTGTTTCCAATTCTTCCGGATCGGCCGGATTTGCCTGCTTGATGTCGTCGAGTGCTGACTCTAGAAGTGCCTTTGCCTTTTCTAGATCATTCGATAATAACCAAGCCCAACCTTCCAGTGACTTCATAACAGGGGGCAACGGGATAGTCTCTCTTTGGGTGTTCGGTGGGACAGAAACATTCATCCTCCAGGCGTTGTTGCATTGCCCTATCCATGCAAGACCATTCGTGTAGTCCCCTTTTGTGATATATGACATTGCTATGAGATAACTCGCTCCTTGATATGGTGGTACACTTGAGAAGGTCATCGTATTGGAAATTTCGCGTAGTTTTATTGCAGAATCTAATGCGTTCTGACCTTCGCCACGCTGAGCGAACACCCTCCATTCCAAGTAGTATGTGCTACTTATAATATCAGAGCCTCTTTGACCGGGGGGTGGTGTCCCAGTTACTGCTCTGATAGCAGCTATTGTCTTCAGAACATCCTCAAGGAGCCCTTGATTGAGCAGAAATCTGGAATATAGTATGTCAGCAGTTGACAATGGGCACTAGTATCAGACTTTATGATTATGATCCGAAGATGAAACGTACTTTGCATTTAAAATCAAAAGATGACAAAGCTCGAGAGAGCCAGAAAGTTGTGGATATACAGGACGTAAAGCATTGAGCAAGTCCACAAGCTTAGAAACGTGAGATGACCATGCGGAGAGAATAACTTGATCCTGCACGGTAAACCGGTCAAAGTTACCATGGATTTGATTATGAAGGATTCCGAAGAGTAGCTTTGTTGTTCTCTCTAAGCCAACCATTGCTCCACCTGGACCAATGCGTTTGAGGAAGTTCTCTTGTGTACAACTTGGGACTCCAATGAAACCGATATCCTTCTGATAGCAAATTAGATACAAACTTGCAAGCTGATCAAGAGCTGTTTCCAACCTATTAGAGTGTAAGTTCTGTTAGCACTAGTAGTCACGTACTATTTGTAGGAGCTGAAGCTAGAACTTACTCGTCGTCATTCAAACACCACTTCATATCCATGGGTAGAGATGTAGCTTTGAAAATATCTCGAGGAATCCGGACATCATCTTTTAGACATGACAAGACAGAAAGAATATCATTGCAATGGTAACTTAGCGTGTCGAAGGCTAATCGCCAGACTGGCATCGGGCGATCGTTATTGCTATGCCACGACGCGAAACTAGTCCAAATGGCATCTACAGTGTACATTTTGCGACCGATTAACGCCCCGGTCATTAACAGATAGTGATTCTGAGAAAAAGATCTCTCGAAAATTGACATGATCTTCACATTTTCCTCTTCGGAAAATACGATATCTGACCCTGGTGGGAGATGATAGGGAATCCTGAGACGATCTTCAATCACCTCTTGGACATCAAACGGCTCAGGAAATCGTGCCACATTAAAAACATTTTCTCTTTTGATCGTACGCAATTTGCCCTGGTCTGTCATCGAGTCGGTCATATCAGTAGTGGTTGTGATGATTGCTCGACCATAGCTCGTCTCATCCGGCCAGTATTCCTCGATTGAATCCAGGCTCTTCAAATTGGCATAGATTATCAACCAGGGAGTCTCTGAATATGAGGTTAAAAATAGAATTTGACAAATTTTGAAGACCACTAACCTGTTGTTTCTAGCCAATCTAAAACTAGGTCCCGATTCGTATCATGATCTCGTACATCATAGCCAGGGAGTTCCAATTTCTCAGCAATGCTGCCGAAGCTTCGCCTAATATCTCCTGTCGTGGAACAATCGACCCAAAGTACGATATTAACTCCCTTTCGAACACATCTTGACACCGCGTGATGAATTGCTACGGTAGACTTCCCCGCCGCCGACGAGACGAGGACTACCGCACGGAATGGATCATCCATCGGCCGGATGTTATCGAGGCAATCATCAATTCTTTCACGGTTGAAAGGCTCGTCAGTCATATGATGATTATAGTTTTTGGGAGGGCACATGAAAAGTGGCCTGCCAGTTTGATATCGAGGACCTGCCGAGTATTCGAGGACTGGAGGTGCCGGTAAATCCCATCCTGTGTATCGCCGTGAACTGGCAATCACAGAGCTAACTCCCCTCACGACATTAAGGAAAGATTCTTCGTTGCTCATCTTGATCAATTGAAGTAGGCTCGAGGATGTAGACCTAAGTGGGATCTTTTCATTCGAACCTTTGGGGCGGATACCCTATTTGTTTATCTAGTCGGCTTTGAATATAGTTTAGAATGCGTCAAAGGACTAGTCACAATTCCTTCGTGCCCACCTCAATTGAAAACCATCGTAGAATACTCGAAACAAAGAAAAATGGATGAAAGAAGTTCGGGATTACCAATGGGACTGTATCCTTAGAGGAGCCTCGAGGGATTCAAAGAAAAAGTCGCATCGAACCACGTCTGTATATCAGCCAAAACTTTGAGATTGAAATCCCAGTAGGCTGTACATACCATATCGCATTTAAGGCAGGCAAACCAACGATGCTCAGATAGATATCAAACAGAATAGAATCCTGGAACGAGCCTGAAAAAAAAATTGCAAAAAGACACGAAACAGAAAAGTCCTGCAGCTATGGGCCGATACTAAAGGGTTTAAGAGCCATGGAGTGTAGCGATGAACGTCTATATGCGTGACCTCCATTTCTGGAGCCTAGAGGTGAGCTTCCTAGCACACTATGACTATTGAATCCGACACACCTAGAAAACGACTTGAAACATAAGATGGATAGCCAACATACCTGGAAAATAGGTCAGGGTAGAGTTTCCTCGACTTGAGAACATCAACTCATGATAGACATTTCATCTACCTCGTGAGGCTTTCCACTCACTCGGAAGTTGTCGGGTTGTTCTGGGTATTAAATAATAGATTTGTATAAATTTAATCCATAAATGGCCGCAACCATCAAGGATAGATAATAAATATAGGAGAATGCTCGTATGAAATATAGGGTAAATACTCTAGGAAGACTACTTTGGCTGTTCAGTCACGGGGTTGCTCCTGCCGCGAGTGTCCACTCCTCCAATTCACTTGATCACATCTCACATCTCGTCATCAATATCCTTCTGCATTCCCAGAAAATACGAGCTACCTTGAGCAATGGAGACTGAGAGTATCATTCATGTAGGGCAGGACGCTCCATCATGTGAAACCCAACTTTCGAAGTCAGCCACCACTACCGAGGGCAAACCGCCTGTGCTGCTTGTGCATCGAGTTCCGAGTGCCAACATTGATATGACAAGCTTTTCCTTCGCAAAGCCAATTCCACGTCACAATGGCTTTTCTTTGCGTGGCATTGCAAAGCAAGGAACCATCAATCAGTCTGTGCTTGACGTTTCAGGAGAAGGGAATACCGTGCCAATAGAACCTGTGGTCTTCGATGGCCTCGCCCAGAAGTATGTATCAATATACTAGATATCTGAAATAACAATGCCCACTGACTTCTTGTGTCAACAATAGGCCAACAAACCGTCATAAAGACAGTGATCCCTGCATGTTGCAAGCTGATCGTCCAATGCATCCATGCTCCTCAAACCAAACGCAATCAGGCTCTGGACCTGATAACCTGGCAGATATCACGAAAAGCGATGTGGCTGTTTCCAAAGGGAGTAAAGGTCATAATTCACCAGTCCACAAAATCCAACGTACTCGACAAAGCCTACGCTCGAGTGGAAGTTCTGGGGTTAAGAAAGCTCGCCGGGAAAGACGAGCCCCTCAAATGAGCGAAGAAAGGATTTTCGAACTTCTTATTGCAAAGATCAGAATGCGGGAAGAGAAGGAAGCTGCAATTGCAGACATGCAGCAGCAACTGGATAGCGACAATAAGCAGCTCAAAACGGAGAACCAGAGTCTTCTAGACCATATCAAAATGTACGAGGAGCAGCTTGAGGCTCTGAGAAAGCAACAAACATCACGCGAGTGCCAATTGAAAAGCTGGAAGGAACGGATGCTTAAATTCAAACAAATCGTCAACGACCTGGGTCGCGACTTTGAAGTGCTCCGGAATGACGCAGATAAGCAAAAGGCAACAACAAGCTCCCTAAAAAATGAGCGGGATGAGCTAAATAGCTCTATCAATGATATCAAACTTCATATAGCACGTGCAGATGGAACGATCGAGGATCAACGAATCAAAATTTCTGACTACGAGAGAAAGGTGTCTGAACTCGAACAAGCCCTTGTTTCTTGCCGAGAAAGGCTGGAGGAGAGTCTCATGGCACTTCTAGAGGAGAAAAAACGAACCAGCTCTCTCGAGGTTTATATTCAGAACTATTCTCGCAGCCAAATCAGACAGGTGAATATGCTAAGAAAAGACCACGCAGGAATGTTTGGAAAAATCGGGCAAGAACTTAAAAATATCCACGAAGCATCTACAACTACCAGAGATACAATCCTATCGGAAATAAGGGTTACTTTTGAGGAATCCCGCTCTTTATTCGAGGAACTGAGAGAACGACGCTCAACTGAAGCCAGGGATGTGCAGGAGTTCACAAATACCGTTAATAATATCGCTGTGCGGTAAGTTCTTGATCAAGATCCATGAGCTGCTTCATGTCTCGTTATCTGCTAACGCTCAGGACAGAATTGACGTGTTGGCAACACATCTCACTTCCGATGTGGAGTTAGCTACTGAGGCCAATCTCGAAGCTTCTCGGAAAATCGAAGAAAACACTAAGGCTATAGAATGCACGCTTGGCCCAGAGTCAATCTTTTGCAGGCAGCTCGAGTCCTGCAAGGACTCCTATGAGTCTTTCGGTGCCAAAATGGGAGATGTTTCGCCTATATTGAATGATCTTGGCACCTCTGTGAAGTCGTTGAAAGCTAGTGGAGATTATCTTGTACATGAGCTGAAGGGGCTCAGTGCTAGTTTGCGTGAGTTTCAAAGTTCTAATCAAAGCCCACGGCTTGAGCTGGAATTATCAAACAAGCTGGCTGAAAATGCCAACCTTGAACTTCGCCTTCAGAAATTCCAAATGGAGGCTGTTTCTCTGCGTGAAAGTTTGAGTGAGCGAGAAGTCAAAAACCAAGGCCTTCAAAAGTTAATTGAGGAACTGCGTGCAAAGGACCAGGTCATGAAGCAACGTGGTTTGGAGCTAGAATCGGAAAACACGTCTCTTCGAGAGCATGCAACTTCATCTGAAGAGAAAACGCGAGAGATGGTTGAAAAACAAAAGCTTAGCTCTAAAGAAGAGATGAAGCTTTATTACAACGAGCAGATCGAGGTGTTGCAAAAAGAAAAGCAGAAGCTCGAGGAGACATCCGGGGAACTGATTGGTCAATTACAACAGGTTCAAGACTCTTTGGTAAGTATCAAAGTCAGCATGGAAAACATATTGCTGATGAAAGCCGACTTGAAGACATGCGCACAAAAAATGATCGATAATCAGCGTGATGAGCGTGCAGATATGGTAGGCCACCCGAATACTTCTTGGCTTTCCAGAGCTGAATTTATCAAATAGCTGCGCGAATCAGACCAACAAATACAGAAATTGACGAAGACGAAATGTGAAATCGAGGCTAGGATGACTGGTCAAGCTGAGGCGATACAGCGATACCAGGAATTGGAGGTTGCCTCTTGCTCGGAGAGAAATGACTTGCAAGAAAATCTTAGGCAGGCCCATGAACGGATCCATGAACTGGAGCAGGAGAAAGTTCCTGCCACTGTGAATGAGTCGTCAGAAAAGCCGCATCTGGGTACCATCGTCCCCTTTTCAGCAATCCAGAGCAGAATGCCCTCAGATCGAGCCATTCCATCCTACTATGATCCAGGTGACTTTGCGATGCTGTTCATGTCGGATGACCTGTGCCCTTCGTCGCCGTTCAATGTGGACAGCACAAAACAACCAAGCGTAAAGCCGGACGAGAATCTAAAGAATGAGCGGGATCTGAAGCTTGCTGGTCATGAGCCAACGAGCGTACCCAGCCCCTCCCCAGGACAGACCCCAATACAGAACCAGTCTTCAGTGCAATCTCTCAGGAAGCGCAAAGCAGTCAACTTCAACTCACAGCCACAATGCAAAAAGTATACGAGAACGCCTAGTGCTAAGTCAGTCAAGTCGGTTTTGACTCAGACACAGCATGACCCAGACGAATGCCCAAATAAAGTGACACGGCATGTCCAGAAATGGACTTACAGCAAAATTCGCAGTTCAGGCACCGAGATTCGGCGTCAGGAGCCTGCCCGACTACCTCAATTGTCCACCGTGGAGCGACGAACGAGCCCCAAAGGGCTAGTATCAGCTACGAGCGGAAATAATGTGCCTAAACGTACGAATGGTCGTGGCCGGGGAAAGCGAAACACAAGGGGTGAGTCAAACCTAGCCAGTATGTTCAGCTATCGAACCGTTATCTAACGTGGGGAGCCAAACCGGACAGGAGAGCGATACAGTGCTCGATTCGGCCAGGAAGAGTGATTCCGAGGAGAAGAAATGATTCATCGAGTCAACAATGCAAATCACTTTGCCAACTTCAGCCTTCAATATATACCTTCTTAAGATGCAGATGTTAGCCTTGGATTTATCCCAGATTAAATGTTGAACCGGAGCCGATTGTATCTTTTCCGAACATATCCTATAGTTACAGATCAACAGGGAACCAGTTTTATATCGGGCGCGCAAGAAATATGTATGGTAGCGGAATTGATTTTTATCTTCAGTTGTTAAACCCCAAAGCTATTACGCTTGTAAACGCCGAACATGATGCCCCATCAAAAGGAAGTTACTCGTGGAGCAGTTTGGGCCAACAGAGAGTAAAAAGCTCTCCGCGGTCCACCTGTCAACACTTCCAGGATATAATGTACACAAAAAAGAGGTTATACAGCCCGTTGGCCTCCTCCTCACAGCCACCGATGATTTCGGTCGAGCCAGACAATAGTCGTTCTGTCGAGAGGATGGAGTACCCCTGGCACGCGCAGAAGTTTTGACATTCGAGGTTGTCGCTCATCAGACAGACACGCGCCTTTCAATAACCGAACGAAAAGACGACGGCTCGACTCGAGTAGATACGCAAGCGGTAGATGCGATATGGGAGAATAGGACGGGATATTAATAGATCGGAAAGGAGGATTGTCGAATTTATTTGGCCTTGCCGCCCTTGGTCGCCTCAAGGAAAAGGACCTTCTTCTTCACAACGGGGTCGTACTTGAGCATGGAGAGGGGACGATGCACACGCGGACGAATCATTGTGCGATAATAGCCCGTCATGGCCATGGAAATGAGCCGGACGGCAATGGTGCGAGACTTCGCTGTAAAAAGAAATCATGTTAGAGGCTATCGGAGATCTCGGGGATGAAAGTGCTGGTGCCATTGTGCTGCAGCGCAGCTGTGCACAGGGGCAGAAAATGGCTCCTGGACACTTTGAGCGATAAAATGAATGATTGTAAGTGACACACCTTTCTTGGCCATTTTGTTCGATGTCTGGGGAAAGTTGATCGATGTTGCGATACAATAGAAATTCGAAGTCGGCATTGGCAGAATCGCAGAGATCACGTGGTATGTTTAGTCACATTATGGGCTAGTCCATTTTGGGAATAACCTCGTTCGATCACGAAGTATACAGTTTGTGCAGGAATGGTAAAAGAAATTATCAGAAGAGTAACATATCTTGGTGAGAGTCAAATCAATGAGATATTGTTTTATATTTGACGGGAACCTCGGATTACTATGTACAAATAAATAGCCAATAATTAGCTGCTTTCCCCATTTATTATTTGGCTTCACGTCTAAGCCATGTTCATAAAGGTATTTATAACTCTCATAAACGCCATATGATTGGGACAACCTTGATATACCAAAGGTTTCATTTCATGCTTGAGAAACTCTCCAGGAGCCCTAATAGACCTCAAAGTCATCCACACTCTCCAAATACTCGGCATCACCGGCGCCGAAAAGATGCTGCTGTTCAAGCTTTCTAATCAACTGTGCATGCTTTTCGCTTCTTGGCTCAATTCGAAAATCGAACTTGGTGGGATAAGTCAAAAAACCCGGTTTTGGTGTGGCTTTCACTTCAATTTCGTTCCCATCGCTGTCAACGGCTTTGCGGAAATTAAAGACAGCCAACGACTGCACAATGCTCAGGTAGATACTGTTGTCCGCGAAAAACCGACCAGGGCAAATCCTGCGGCCATATCCAAATGTTTCTGTTTTTGGGTCTGGCTCATTTCGTGGCTCGAGGAAACGGTCAGGATCAAATGATTCAGGATCTGAATATACCCCAGGGTCATGCAAGAACCACCAGACTGCAGCGATGAGACTCGCACCTTTGGGAATGTGCATTCCATTGTACTCAATATCTTCGGTCGCTGTATGAGGAAATCCCATATGCGACACAGGCCACCATCGCAGAATCTCTTTTACCAGAGCATTGATGTATGTCAGCTGATTACGGTCTTGAAAGCTGGGAAGACGGCCTGCGCCAACCACACGGTCGATTTCCTCTTGAGCCTTCCGCTGAACATCTGGGAACATTACCATAGCTAGCGTGAAAGTTGTGAGGGAGATAACTGTCGTATCTGAACCAGCTCCATAGAGACTTGCGGCAGTCCAAAGGATAGCTTGCTCGTCCTCATGGCTTAAAGTGGTACCATTTTCTCCCTTAAAGTTCTGGATAAGCTTGGAAACATATGATGGCTGAAAATGCGAGGTAGTCATTTGTTTCTGAACAAATCGATACGGAATATAGGCGGTTGCCTGGATTGACTTTCGCCATCTCCGGGCTGTTTCTTTGAATTTCACACCTGGAAACCCTTCCGGAAGATATTGCAAAGCAGGAATAATATCTACTCCCCATGCCATTGGAACAGAAGCAAGAGAGAACTCGGCCATCATTTGCTCCGTCAGGTTTACCAAAGGATCGGATTTTGAGGGCTCAACAGTGTAATCATATGCCATCTTCAACACAGTCGCTCCGGCAGTGCTGTTTCATTTCATGCTTATCAGTGAACGTTTTCTTTGTTTCTAAGGGAAATTAAACCCACGTTTTGAGATGCTCCAGCCATCTCCCAGGGTCGTTCAGCGCTCTCACGAGCTGCCGCTTAAGTTCAAATTCCTGCACATGTCGAAAAGTTGCCACAGCTGCCGTCGTACCCAACTCCTGATGTAGAAACTTGCGGCTGCGGCGGAAGGTCGAGTTGTAAGGCTGGCAAACAACGGTGGACTCATAACCACACAGCTTATTGGCCATTACCATGGTTGGTCGTCCGGACGTCTTTCTGGAGGCCTTCTCCAGCAAATCATGCGCCGCCTGTTTATCATGAATCATAACGAGTGTTGTACCCAACACTGTCACAGAACTTACACCCCCATAGCGGTCCTTGTGTTTTAACCAGTGCTGAAATTCCGGAGTACCATCCGGGGGGAAATCTTTAATATTTCCTACGATTGGATAAGGTTTGGGTCCTGGAGGTAATTTGTTATGCCTTTTCTGGGTTGACCGTTGGTATATCAAGTATCCGACGAGTATAGTGATACCAAATACTACCAAGACCACGTTCGCCATGCTGATTAGCAATGGACTTTCCAGGTCAATTCGAGTTGTGACACTGGAAATATCTTGTTTTCTCGAGGGATGGTGAAAATGAAGTGGGTGCGGTAAATTCCACGCTAAATTGTTTCGGTTTCCGTTAATATCCCGACTGAATGGTACAAGGAACTCTATGGCGAGGCGCATGTAAAGTCTATAACTTGGACCTGGCGTAGCTAGCTCCACTGCAACTTCACCATCCATGAAGTGATAGTGTCAGAGTGATAATCATGTTATAGAATAACAAAAATACCATTTTGAAGGGATAATTTTAACGATCGACTTCGCTTCAACTTCAAACAGAGCGTAGTTTCGCCGCCTCCCCCCCCCCCACACATGCTGCTCGGTGATGTGGGTTGTGGAGCATCGCGGGAAATGATTGTCGGTCAAAACCATTCTGCTGGATCCGTTAGAACAATGGCTTTGTCTCCAGCTCTCTTTTGTA
>Ga0102593_1000584_pt1 | contig 58054 bp, 48 predicted proteins | sample AraplaCol_mMS_r2_2_FD_76862 | JGI IMG/M metagenome (GOLD analysis project Ga0102593, IMG submission 76862) | Arabidopsis root microbial communities from North Carolina, USA - plate scrape MF_Col_mMS_r2 (SPADES assembly) (version 2) | ecosystem: Host-associated > Plants > Roots > Endosphere... | reverse complement strand
AAAAAAAAATACCGTAGCAGTAAAGACACTGAACCCCTTGCATACTATGGCGCTCGACAACTGAATGCGTAGTTCAATGGACCAAATGATGAAGAATGGGCGCCTTTTTTGCTGAGGAGGAAGCCCTAAGTGAGATGCTAAACGAATCGGGCCTTCGAATGGTTAACTTGCGATACGATTTGGTCTCTCAATATCGCCTTATTATATGCATCTTGCCTTTTGTGCGTCCATCGCCTGTTCTGACGCAGACATCTAGCACTGAACGACCCAAATCGAGCCCATGGAGACGCATAAACTCTTGTCGGAGACACAATCAGGGTGTCTCTCCTCTGAAGATGCTCAAAAGCTGACTGCTTGGAACTCGCCATGTCCAAGCGCGTGCGAAACCCCTCTGATCGAACTCATTCGCCGTCAATATCAAGACCGCCCATTGACCAAAGCCGTCTGCGCTTGGGATGGAGAAATGACATTTGAAGAGCTCGACAAAATGAGTGGTCAGCTGGCCACATATTTAGTCAAATCTGGCCTTAAACCTGGCCAGTTTGTGCCGATTTGCTCGCACAAGTCGCGATGGACAACTATCGCCATATTAGGCGTCCTCAAAGCCGGCTGCGCATGCCTGCTTCTAGACCCAGCTCAGCCGCGCGACCGGCTGAGTCGAATGTGCACTGATATTTCCCCATATCTTATTCTCATTTCTAGCACATGCGTAGATATAGCTAGAAGTCTGGTGCCGAACGCTGTCATCATCCAGGATGCTTGCACTGAGTCCGCCTTTGATCCAGATCAGGTAGCTGACGTCGTCGTGAAATCAAGCGACCCATCATTTGCTGTGTTTACATCCGGCTCGACAGGGACTCCCAAAGCCGTCGTCATCTCACAGTCGTCGTTAGTCACCATGGCTTTGAATACTGCGAAACTGGGTGGGCTCAAGGCTGAAGCCCGTGTGCTTCAATTTGCATCCCACTCGTTCGATATGAGTCTGATAGAGACCTTTTTATGTCTAGTAGCTGGGGCTTGTCTTTGCGTTCCCTCTCAAGCAGATATGATGTCTAATCTGCCCAGATGTCTGGAACAGTTCCGAGTCACCTACGCATTTTTGACCCCCACCGTGGCACGAACAATTCCTCCAGATGAGATAGGGCCTCTCCAGACCCTAGCTATGACTGGAGAAGCAATCACCCAAGGCGATATTGATCGGTGGCCGCCTCATCTATCAATTCTGGGTGCATATGGTCCTGCAGAATGTATGATCGTTAGCATTTGTCCGGATCTACGTCAAGCTGCCTCCGCGACTGAGCTAGGGACTTTCATATCTGGAGTTGGCTGGGTGACAGACCCAGAAAATCCCGATCACCTGCTCCCAATTGGGACAGACGGTGAATTGTTGATCGAAGGGCCAGGCGTCGGATCGGGCTATCTCAATCGGCCCCAGCGCACAGCCGAAAGCTTCATCGAGGCTCCTTCGTGGCTGGCCACACCTCGTTCTAGTCGGCTATATAGAACAGGCGATATTGTTCGTTACGGAGAGAAAGGCTCCATAGAATACCGAGGGCGCAAGGACAATCAGGTCAAGCTTCGAGGGCAACGTATCGAGCTTGGTGAAATTGAAACCCACGTTCGCGAATGTCTATCAGGAAGCATCGAGGACGCCGTTGCCGATGTTGTCGCTGTTCATGGTGGGTCTAAGGCGCTTTTTGTGTCTTTAAAGTTCTGCAATGAGATGAAAGCAGCTCCTGCAGACGGCGATACCCTTTTTCTCACTACAACTAGCTGGCAACAAAAGTGCATCGACCTTCTCAAGCTCCGTTTGCAAGACAGAATCCCGCAATATATGATACCGCAATACTACTTTTCAATTGTAACGGTACCCATGACAGCCACATTGAAGACTAATCGCAGGCTTATTCGAGATAACGCAGAAAAACACCTGTCCGAGTCAACAGGTCTATGCCGCGAATCGACGGTGCCCAATATCGCACCCACCACCGCCAGCGAGACGCTACTTCAGAGACTATGGGGCGAAATACTTGGAAAAGATGTAGCTACTATCTCGGTGCAGCACAACTGGTTTGACGTGGGCGGAGATTCTCTGCTTGCAATGCAGCTGGTGCATCATGCATCCAAAGGGAATCTTTTCTTCACCTACGCCGATGTCTTGCGTTGTCGAACCTTGTCAGCATTGGCAGCTATTGCAACACATGATGATAGCTGCACAGATCAGTACAGGCCATTCCAACTCTTGAGAGACGATTGGAATATCAAGCAAGACGTTCAAAGGAAGTATGGTCAAGATGCATCCATGATCGAGGACATATATCCATGCACTGCCGCGCAGCAATATATGGTGCACGAGTCCCATGACAAGCAGGTCAATTACACTGCTCAGATAAATTTCAAGTTGAATAACAGTCCCGATACCCCACGACTGGCTGCCGCGTGGGACAGAGTGGTTTCCGCGCATCCTACACTGCGTACGCATGTGGTTGAGATCACAGACAGAGGCTACTTCCAGGTGGTTATGCGCGAAGGTTGCCACTTGGGCCAACAACTCTCTTCTCTGCCATCCGAAAAACCAGACATTTGGGCTTTCAAGTCACCTCTTGCTTGTCTACTAGGTCGGGCCGACTCGTGGACAATGCTTCTGCATCACGTCGTATACGATGGTGCTAGTCTGGCCATCATTTTTCGAGATCTCGAGCGAGCCTACAACGGGGAGTTATTGCCCATGCGGCCGTTCGCATCATTCGTTCAGTGGCTGGTAACTCGCAACTCCCAGTGCGATGAATATTGGAAAAGTCTTTTCGCCGGCTTCCACGGCATCACATATCCTCGTCTCCCTAGCCCATCATACGAGCCCCAACCCCAATGTTTCGTACAGAAACGAATACCCTTGACTCAATCCACATTCCATGGATGCACCTTGGACAGCGCGTTTCGCCTAGCCTTCTCCATGGTCCTCTCCTGGTCTTTCGACGATCAAGATCTCGTATTCGGTGTAGTATTCAATCGAAGAAACATTGCTCTACACGGGGTGACTCAAGTAGCAGGTCCTACAGTGGCAGGCCTCCCCGTTCGAGTACAGCTCGATCATCAGGCCACACTGCGGCAGGCACTCGTCAACGTCCATGATGAGGCGCTTGATATGATACCATATCTACAAGCGGATCACGACTATCTGGGTGATTTGAGCATTAACACTGCCGCGGCTCGGCAGTATCAGACACTTTTGGTCATTCAGCCCGATGCAGATCAATCTTTTCCTCCCTTATTCTCCCCACATGAAGTTAAAGAGGATAGCCATATCTCAATAGGGTTGATGTTGGTCGCGCAGGTCCGGTCACAATATGTTGATCTACTGGCCATATCGGACGAGCAACTAGTCGATGGCGCTCGTTTGCAACAAATTGCTGACTTGATCGGCGTTTGTCTTGATCAGATTGGTACTTCTCCTTGCCGACTGGTGCGCGAAGTTGTGGATGGATTATATCCGCAATAGCATGCATGAGGGCAACGGCAATGACAGATCAGAGCTTCACAGTGGAAGATGGATATTATTTGTATTGAAGTATTTGGCGGAGAGGTATTTGGAGGATTGAATGATTGAAAGCATTTTGTGTACATAATGGGTTTATTAATATTCAATCTCTGACTCGACATAAGATCTGCCTACATTTGGATTGAGGCTCGGCTTTATGAAGTCCCACCATGAGATCAGATAACATTCTCTCATACGACTCCCACGAGGCTGTCTCCGCAAAAGGCTGTGCATCTCGATATTCCAACAAGGTGCACCGATACGGCCAAAAGAATTGCCAAGATTTCCTGACTGATCATATCGCGAATCACAGAAGTCATTTATCGATTAGATAACTTTGGACTAAACCTGTGCATTTGGGTCCCATGGGCAGTAAAATAGCGCCATCACCCAAATGCCAAGGCCCATGGGGGCCCATGATTTCATAAACGGATGCAACATTATGAATTTTTGCCAAAACTTTGTGAATTTTGAATATTTTTAAAATTTTTGAATAAAAATTAGAAGATTTGAGGTTGGTTCGCGACATAAAAAGTTTTTGTAGAAATATATATCTAAGTGGTGGTGTAGTGATGCACAACACAGATATGTATATTTGAGGAAGTTATGTAGATTGCTAAAAAATTGCCTATTTCAGTTAGATTGTTATTTACGCTAACCTAATCAAGAAAAAATAGAGAATGGGCAACCCATGGGCATCAAATTCGCGCCATAACCTACCCATGGGGCTTACTAAGTAGGTAATATGGGCATTTTGGTAGGCTACCCATGGGGACCCATTGGGCACATACCCAAATGCACAGGTCTACTTTAGACCCATCCAGAAGGATTGGGCAGGGGCGGACCCAAGAAACTACATCAACTTCCATGAGGATTCTGGGAAGTATCTATTGTAGATCATCGAGAAAGTCTGTATCAGTTTGTATTATTGGATCGAAACTCAATTTCCAGCTCGAGGTGAGACAATCGAGCCTTGTTGGAGGATTCGCCAGCGAATGGCCCCAATCCTTCGGGCTTCGGCAATGCCATACTTGCTTGTTTGAAAACATTCCATGTTACAACCATAAAATTCGAATTTTATCACATTCGGAGACGAGTGACTGAGTTGCAAGCCTGGAACTGCTTTGCAACTTTTCTCAATCATGGCAATATATTGCAACGAGTCCTATTTGTAAGATTTCAAACTCAACAAGAGTGATATTATTAGCAATTAAATGTCCTTTCCCAGTTCCTTCATGCGTGACTCATAAACTCTCCCATCCTTAATGACACATAGGATAGTCTCCTCTGACCTGTCAAGAATCGTAATATCTTGAAGGGGGTTTTGATCAAGGACCAAAAGGTCCGCCGCAAATCCCTCACGAATTTGACCAAGTCGATGCTCCTGCATCACCAGACGAGCTCCATTGATAGTTGCACTTTGTAGAATTTGCAGAGGAGCTAGGACGCTACTACGAACAGAAAACTCTTTGCTTTGTGCAAAGTGCATCGGCCCAAGGAGGTCACTGCCAAAGCAAACCGTCACACCACAATCAGCCGCCATTTTCATTGCTTTCAGTCCCTTCTCCAGAACTTCATCGTTTTTCGCAGCTCCATCGGCCGGCAAGAAATTCATTTGCTTGGACATGACATGCGCAATTAGCGTCGGGGTAAGGAAGACGCCCTTCTCAGCCATCAATTTCGCTGTCTCCAAATCGATCAAGTTACCATGCTCAATTCCTCGCACTCCTAGATTGATAGCTTGCTGAATAGCTTGAGGAGTATAGCTATGACTTGTCACGTAAGTACCAGCATTCTTCGCAACGGTAACAATAGCCTTGATCTCTTCATCCGAAAATTGTACATGCTCAATTCGATCCGTCGGACTCGCAACACCTCCACCACCCATTATTTTGATAAAATCCGCCCCCTTTCGAAGCTCATCGCGAGCAAACTTGTAGCATTCTGCAGGTCCATCGACAATACGACTAATCCCCGAAACAGAACCGCCACAGCATAGCTGATCATCGTGGGGTCCCCGCATATCACCATGACCTCCGGTCTGCGAGAGTGCAAATCCCGCAATGAACATTCGGGGTCCCGGAAGAACTCCCTCTTCAACAGCTTCTTTCATTGCTAGACTGGCGCCCCCGCAATCTCGAATCGACGTGAAGCCGCGGCTAAGCATGGTTTTCAGGACATGAGGCTGGCGCAGAAGGCTAATGCGCTCTGTCATGTCTTTGTAGGCGCGTAGGTCTGCCTCACCTGGGACTACAGCAATGTGCACGTGGCAGTCGATCAGGCCTGGACACAAATACTTGCCGCTCAGATCCACTATATCTTCCTCCGGCAGATCCTCCTTCACAGCACTCGATCCATTGGTGTCAACAGCAATAATTTCACCACCTGATATTTTCACGGATGCGTTCGAAATCAAGTCTCCATGGACGGGATCGATGATAGTTGCGTTCACAAATAGTCGTGTTTTCTGGGGTTGAAGTTTCCAGGGCTTGATGACTCGGGCGAGGTCCATCCTGATTAGAGTACTCTAAGCACTTCGGAATCAAATCTAAATGAAAATAACATTCAGAATTCTGCTCTTGGCTGGTGTTTCGTTTGAGGACTTACTGCTGAAATGATTTTCGGGATAAAAAAAAACCTCAGTGTCCGCTGCGAGCTATTTGAAGCGAAGACGACCCCGCTGGTTCTGTTTGAAGTAGGACCTCGGTTAGTTGATTTTGAAATTCTATCAATGACTAGACCCTCGCCTATTCAAGAAGGGCCTAGGGAGCAGATTGAAGACCCGACATCGCATAGAACGGGGATCTAGGTGGAGAGATCCCTTGCCGATGTGGCCAATCACCATAAGTGGAACCTGGATATTCTTAAGTTGATTGGCTATATCGGCAAGAGTATGTCTGCGATAGTCAATCGAGTTTGTTACTCCTTATATTCTTCCCCGCGTTTTGTTCCTTGGTAGTTGGAATAATAGCATGGCACTCCTTAATGCTGATGACTTCTTGAAGAAGCCAAGAGAATATCCCCAAATTGTCTTTTATTCGGTACATTGAATGTGACCTTCGCCACAGCTTACACTTCAGGGCTTTATGCCAGACTGATGCGTGTGATTGAAAACCAGTCAACATAAATAGACACTCGCTGTCGTATTCGTGGACTTGAAATTTTTATTTCACTCTTAGGGCTAGTCACTCTCACCGATTGTTCTTCAGAACAAATCTTGATGACATGGCAACTCCCAACCTTATTAATTCGGAAATCTATCAAGGGGAAGGGGCGAAGCCTGCCCCTGATCACCTTGACACCACACATGAAAACCACAGCCTCCTTCACGAAATACGCCGATACCCAAAAATAGTCGCTTACGCCTTCGGCCTCGCCCTGAACTTTCTTCTCACTGGATACGACACCGTTATTCTCGGCACAATCACCGCCGTACCATATTTTAAGCATGAATTCGGCGAACTGTTCAACGAAGCATATATAATACCAGCAGCATGGCTATCCGTGTGGAGCGCAATGGCTCCAATAGGGTCCATGTTGGGCGCTGGAGCGGCTGGCTGGCTTCAAGATCGACTTGGTCGTCGTCTATCACTAGCATTGAGCTCCGCGATATGTGCCATTGGGATTGCCATTGCATTTTGCTCGAACCTCCCCAACGGCATGAGCTCTAGACGAGGAGCCTTTCTGGTTGGCCGTCTTGTACAGGGATGGGGTGTCGGAGGTGCTATGGCTGGTGCTCAAACTTATCTCTCCGAGTCAGTCCCCACTAGCCTTAGAGGATCTGCAATGGCACTTTCACCTACCTTCATGTTACTTGGAGAGCTTATAGGTGCCGCTGTTATATTTGCTTGTGAGAAGAAAGAATCTTCAGCTGCGTATCTGATACCTTTTGGAAGTCAATGGATTTTTACACTTCTTCCATTTGCCTTGGCGATCATGCTTCCAGAAAGTCCGTCTTACCTTATCCGAAAAGGCGACCATGACAAGGCACAGAAATCGATGAGATCTTTACATACCGCGGAAATCGATGTGACTCCATTACTGAGTCAGATAGAATTATCTATAGTCCACGAACAGGAAACTTCGCAAGAGCTGTCCTACGTCGATTGCTTCAAGGGAGTGAATCGACGCCGAACCATGATTGTGGCTTTTGCCTTTATGGTTCCAAGCTTCTTTGGGGTTCCTCTGCTTGCCAGTGCGAGCTATTTTATGCAAGTAATTGGGATGACCTCTAGTCTCAGTATCATCGTCCTGATATTGGGCATTGTGCTGGGTTTATTAGCCAATGCAGTTGGCATATGGCTTATGAGTATAGCCGGAAGACGCCGACTCATGCTGAGTACATTAGCAATTACAACAGTACTCTGGCTCAGTATGGGGATATCTGGAATCTGGTCAGGAAATGCCGTTGTGTGGTAAGATTCCCCCCGTCCATACATGTCCTGTTCAACCACAGAGAATCTAACGAGTCCTTTAGGTACACTGCCGCCTGTATGATGGCTGTGGTTGTCGTTTGTGGAATGGGTGCTTGGCCAGCATCGTACTCAGTGGCTGGAGAAGCCTCGTCTCTGCGACTCCGTGCTAAGACCCAAGGCATTGGCGTTCTTTGCTATATGTTGTCTAACGTGGTTTTCAATCTTGTCTTGCCGTACATTTATAACACGGACGCTGGAGACCTGAAAGGTAAAACGGGATTTGTGTACGCCGGTCTGTGTTTGATGACGTTCGTGGTAACGTGGTGGATCGTGCCTGAGATGAAGGGTCGCACAGCTTTGGACATCGATGCGATGTTTGAGGCTAGAATAAGCTGCAGGGAGTTTAGAAATTGGACTAGTGAAGATTCATATCACAAAGAGGGTGCCACCTGAAGAGCAATAAACTCTACCAAGCAGCGTGCTCTATGAGGGTATTTAAAGTGGCTCCAATTTCAAAGATTTCCCAGGAATTGACCAGTTAATGAGAAGAGACATCGTTCAATTCTTTATAGTTAGAGCTATAACCAATTGCCAGTATCATTTGTATGTTTTTTCACATGGAAGAAGGCAAAGAGTGATCAGATCTTCGCTTGTACAAATATTCATTTGGCATGCTCAACCATGATATCTTGAGTCTCCAATTTTCCGTCTTGGGTGGAAGTGGCGTTGTTATCTCCAAAGAGTAGATCCATCTGTTCCAAAGTTTTGCCCTTAGTCTCTGGATAGAAGAAGAAGTAGCAAACTCCAGCGATAACGTTGAAGACGAAGAATACGTAGAAATAGCGAAATCCAATATTCGTAAGTGCAGAGGGGGTGAATTGTGCAAAAATCAGGTTGAAAGTCCAGTTGGTAAAGGTTGTCACTGAATTTCCTTGGTTTCGGATGTCCACAGGGAAAATCTCAGCAGGATAAACCCAAGAGATGATACCGATAAACGTATAAAAGAAGCTGAACACAAAGTTCATCGCGACCATTGCACGTAGCTGGTTGTTATTGCTGTCATCATAATGTTGCGACATAGCAGCGTTGGCGACTAATGCGCCTGCCATACCGATACAGCCAATTATGAGAGGCTTGATACGACCAATACGCTCCAGTGCCCAAAGACCAAGAGTGCACCAGATAATTGAAAGAGCACCCGATATACCAATGATCATGAGCGAAGTCTGTGTATCAATCCCCAAAGAGGCATAAATGCGGGTGCCATAGTAATTGATCACGTTGATGCCAGAAAGTGGACCGAAGGCTTGTACACCACAGCCAAGAATTAAACGACGGCGCCAAGATGGCTTGGTAATGATCGAAGTCCAAGTGATTTTTGTGGTTGCACGTTCTGCATCAATTGCATCCCGGATTTCCTGGAACTCTAACTCGATATATTGCTCTTTCTCGGGTGTTCCGTCGCCATGGAGTCTTTGTAAAGTGGCCAGAGCTTCATCGTGACGATCTTTCTCCATGAGCCATCGCGGGGATTCATTCAAGAACCAAACTCCACCGGCAAGAATCAAACCAGGAATGCATTGGAATGCCAGGGGAAATCGCCCTATAAGGACAAAGAATGTCAGATCTGAAAAGCTCCTCACCAGACTATTTGGGCAAACTCACATTGGAAGGCGTTATCCACATAAGAACAGCCATACCCAAGCCACTGAGCCACAAGATAACCCCAGCTTAGCATCCATTGTAATAATCCAGACATCATACCGCGAGTAGACGCTTCCGCCATTTCACCCGCATACATCGGAATAACCGAAGTTAGCATACCAACGGCGACACCAGCGATGAATCGACCAATGATCAGCATGACCATGTTCACTGCACCGGCTTGCAGGGCACATCCAAAACATGACACACAAGCTCCGGCAAAGACAGACAGCTTGCGACCAAGCCGATCACCAGTGAAAACATTGATTATAGTCCCAAGAATAGCCCCTCCTTGGAATGCGGAGACAACACCACCAGTTGTGGTATCATCAGGATTGGAAAAGTATTTAATGAATTCGGACTGGCCAATTGTGGAAGTCACAATACCGCTGTCATAGCCGAAGAGGAAACCTATCAAGAAAATGTTAGGAGAACAGATATCATCAATCAATTTTTGGGAGGGGTATTGTGATCATACCTCCAATGGCCAAGAAAACAGCGGAAAGCAAGGTGGTTATCTTGGTCATGATGTCTCGAAGCAGCCCGCTTGTGGTTGACAAAACTCGAAATAAAACTGAGAACGGCCAGCGTGTCCGCTTGCCAAAGATTAAATAGGGTCAAATACACAGGCGACAATCTTCGAATCTGGCACAGACAAAGGATCGGGACCCTTGCCCTATGGAAAGCCGGTGGAAATACCCGACGATACTGGTCATGCCGTATCCCAAATCACCATCGGGATAGTACTAATCTAGTCGTCCCGAGTATAGAGAACCCATTCGGCATAATTAGTACCGACATAGCCCCGTGGTCCGTCCCCATGGGGTTAGGAAAATAAACTACTAACGTAGCCCGTCAGAATCGAGCCAGTGGCGAAATGCTTACCCCACAACCGTGGTGCATCGTATGAGACACCGGAATTCCCGGGCTAGAAAATTTCAAAGCTTCATGATCCGAATATGGGCTTGTTCTCTGGATCTTTCTCATATATGAACAACAATAAGACGCGCTATTATACTGACAAGGATGGGAATGAATGGGAATGAGTAACCCCGAGGGATTAGAACTGTTTACGAAATTGGATCATTACGTGGGGATTCTGATTGTTATGCCACGTCTTGTTCAACGAATGCTAGAGCAACCTTATTCTAATATTAATTTCGGCTGCTTCTCCAATAGCAAAATCATAATTTCCTTCCATGCTCGATTGCATCGCCTGCTTAATATCCGTTGCATGCTCTTATATTGCGCCGGTCTGGTCTGTCTGTGTTCGCATGTATCTATTTAGTAGAATTTTGTATTTGCTGGAAGACTTTGTCTCTGGTCATCATTCTGGCAATCGTTTTGTTAGCTGTTGCATAATAAGCAAACATATGGGCCGTACATACAAGGGCCTCCCCGAAACTCTCGAAAAGGGCGGTTTCGTGATCGTAATGTGTCTTCTCAGAAGGGCCCATATTGTTGAATGTCATCGCATCATCAAAATCAACCCAAAGAAGCCTTGCACCGGATACAACAAGCATGTTTTTTGGGTTAACTAGCATAATGGTGGACAAAGGAAGCATGAATCTGTTTTATCCCATCAACTGCATAGCAAAAAGAACTTCAAAATAATTCTCGCAGTTGATTTTTTCAGCGTCGGGTAGATATTCGAGTAAAATCGCGTTGAAATAGTATTTATCGTCCGTGAAATATCTAGGAAGGGGATGGAAAACCGATGGATTCACTCGGTCAATGTGGCCGTAGAATGAAGGAACAAAACCACCATCGCATACCCCAATTTACGGAGATTATGATATGCGCTCAATCACAGCGGAAACGATTTAGATCTCGGCCTTTGGCGTATAACCAGGGTCACCGTTGTCGTGATACTTGCAGGTCAGCACCACTCTGGGACGGAATCATTCAACTCCCAAGCTTCATAACACATGGCTTCTCGTATAGCCGGACTTCATAAATCGTTGAAGCTTTTGACTAACTGAGCACATATTTGATCTCAATACCAGAAATGTTCAGCTCTGATGAGCAAGTGGCTTGAGCAGACATGGTCGCACTATAAGTTGGTTTAAAACACACCTCTTCTTTCTGGCGCCCTTTCCACACATTCTGCAAGCCTATTAATCACCGGAGAAGGATCTGGGTAAGACGCCAATCAGTAGTCATTGCGGTAGGAGAGGTGTCGATATCATGCAACTGCACCACGTTACTATGTGTATCTGGGCTGGAGTGTATCAATAGCTGCTGGAAAATCCACAGATGTCTAATTAAACTAAACTTCTTAGTTCTCTATCTCGATATATAATGCGAAGAAACAAGCATAAGGCAAATCATCTATAAACCTTGACGGTTAAAGTTGTATAACAATATCGTAAGATCCATGTGAAAGTTCAAGATCGCCAGAGGTGTGAATTCCCATCGCTTCATCTTCGCGGGTGGCATCAACTCTCTCTGAATACGGAATCCTGACCACTGCAGTCGTTCCAAATGGCACAGTCAGCTTCAAAGTTACAACATTCAATCCACTGCGCTGGAAATCGATTTTGATCCACCCATAAGGTGAGTCAAAAGTACCCTGGACATGGCCAAACTCGGAATCGTAGGGAGGATCAACCTCAAAGGTCCGGTACGCATTTTCAATAGGTTTCAAGCCGAGTACTGTGGAATAAAACCATTCATAAATAGTTCCAAGCATATCATGGCACTTGCTACGGCACTCATCTTGCCAGAACTCTAGGAGAGTGGTTTCCCCACGACGCAGGAATCGCATATAGGAAGGATGCTCTTCTTGACGTGCCATTTTCAGAACGAGATCGGGTCTTTTGGCGTCGGCTAATGCATTGAAAAGGAAACGGAGACCGATTTCACCGGCCCGAATTCGGCCGTCTGAGGCATCATCTACGAAGGACGCCATGACATCCTTTTTATACTCTGGAGGACATAGATCGAATTGAAGGGCCATGGCTTGGGCGATAGCCGTGCGATCCCGACGAGGAAAGTCATCAAGGGAAGTGTAGTAGATGTGCGCGTAAGAGGAGTCATCTTTCACAAGCAGATGGCGGTTATAAGCATCATAAATACGGGCGGCCCATTGCTTGTATTTTGTTGCTTCTTCAATCTTTCCAAGCTCGCGCGCCATCATCTCAACACATTGAAGGCACTTATAGTAGATAGCTGTCTCAATATTGGCCTGGTGATTACCGAAAGCAATATCCCGGCCCCAGTCACCAAGACCATGCTCAATGAGCCCTCCTTTGCGCTCTTTTGTACGCATGTATTCCATATATCGCACTGCAGCGGGGTATACCTTCGGAATAACATGCGTTGAACCATAATATCGTAGGAGTATATCCGGTAGAAGGCATAAAGCACATCCCCAAGTGATCGTGTCATGAAGGGGGCCGCACATGTAGCGAATCTCCGGCGCCATCGTTGGAACGAGCCCACTTTGCTCCTGTGCGTCGATGATATCATCCAGAATCTTGGTATATAGTGACTCCATGTCCCGAATATATTGTGTAGCAGGAGCAAGTAAATGCGTTACTTCGAGCCAGCCAAACTTCTCGATTTGGGGACAGTCGGTGTGATAACTGAACAAATTGCTGTTGAAGGTCCAGAAAAGAGCGTTCAACAACTCATTTACATCTCCTTTATCAGTCTGCATTACTCCTAATCTTCGCGCAGCGGATGATATGTGGCGACCGACAGCAGAGTGAATAACAGGAAGGCCATCCCCGGCCTCAAGTGCTACACCTTCGACTTGTATGTACCGGGCACTTGTGAAACTAAAATCTGGCTCCCAAATCTCCGGTTTGCCAGTACCGGCGAGATAGATCCTGGAAAAAACTCCTGTCTCGAACTCTTTGAAAAGAGGATCTGGCATCAGAACAGTGCCCTCTTCATTCACAGTTTCCGAGTAGCGCACAATGACTTCTGTTCCCGCAGGACCTTCGACGCTGATTTGGACCATGGTAGATGCATTTTGTCCAAGGTCAAAGCAAACCACCCCCTTGCAAGGACTATATGTCTTCACCGGGGTGAAGGTTTCATGGAGAACGACTGGAGGTTGTGTCTGATAATAGATATGACCGCGAGGACCAGTCAATGGCTTAGCAGGCTTCCAATCCTCGTCGGAAAATCTCGTGGTATCCCAGTTCTCCGGATAAAGTCGTCTGTCATGGGTTTCAGACGCATATATATTGGCCAACGATGTGGCACTCTTCCTGACGCTCCAGGTAGGATCCGAGATAAGAGTATCGTGTGACCCATCTTCATTGAACAGATGTAGCTCAGCAAAGAAGCAAAGCTCGTTCCCATATCGAACGTATGTGTTGTCCTCATACATCGGCCAGAAAAATCGATCTTCGCCCTTGTCTCCCGCGTAAAATCCGTTGCCAACATGGGCACCCATCACGTTCTCGCCAGTGCTCAAATGGCTAGTAACATCGTACGAGGTAAATTGAACGCGTTGATGATAGCCAGTCCAGCCGGGATCGAGGCGATGGTTGGAAGCTGGCTGCCCATTAACAGTCATGTTGAAGTGTCCCAGTCCAGAAGCGAACAGGATAGCGCGGGTTGGCTGCTTAGGCAAATTAAAGGACTTTCTGAGGTAAATCGGCTTGTCGCCTCCATCGCCAATCCACACTGCTTTCCATCTATTTGCCTCATCCTCGAACCAGGTGCGGAAGATAAGACTCGAGTGCGGCATGTAAGTTTGGTTCATCGAGTATGGTGGCAAGAGACGCGATCGTGGGTAAGCAGTGAAGAAGTGCTGGATCGAGCTCTTGTAAATTTGGTTGTTATTGTCCCAGACCGTGACTTGCCAATAATAGCTGCATGTTGACTTGAAGCCATCGTCCAGCTTGCAAATAATATTTCTCTGTTCATTGCTCTCGACGCGCCCAGAGTCCCAATCAAGGTCGAATTTCTCGTCTTCCGAAGATTCAAAGAATTCGAGATTTGTAGTGAGAGTAATGCGATAGGCAGCTTGAGTTGTGTCTCTTTTGGTGCTATTGATCGCCCAGTAGAACCGGATTTCGTCGGAGTCAATACCAAGCACCTCGTGGAATCCGTGTATCCCGCAACGGTAACACACTTGCGCTGATGATTGCATGGACATGATTGCTTTCAATCCTTATTGTAATAGAGAGAACACAGACCGGAGAATCTTCAAAGCTTCAAGGAATGTCTTCCTCAAATCGGCAAATGATGATGCGGGTCTCAACATTCGGAAATCCCGAAGTTCGGCGGCTCGGCATCAGCTCTCCCGAGTCTCGTTTAAACTAGGGAGTACTTGGCAGGCATCTAAGATTTTATAACGCAAGATTGATTAGCTTCATTAGCTCGTGTCTCAGATGATTCAACGGCTGATAATTTGGCAATCTCATTCACAGGAATTTGCCGAAGATTTGCCGGGATTTTCGAAGAAGTTCCTGGATTTCCCCCGCGTTCTTCTTCCCCACATTGACAGAGTTCCCCCGGATGTCCCGATTCAGGCACCCTGCTTCACGCGGGGATAGAGGTTTCAACAACACCCTATACAATTCCAGAATGAAGTAGGAACAATAATAAAAAAATTGTTTCTTCTTGTCTTCTGGTTCAATATGGGTCTTTCTAGGGCGCCAAGTTATGCACGGCGTTGAAGAGCGTCAAATTTCGTTAAGGGTAAGATTTCATAGGCCCACTCGATGATCGTTTCTGAGTAAAGAAAAACACCGCAATTTTAAATTCGGATCGGCTTGGAAAACCCGCACTTGGCACGACTTCTCGGAGTATCCTGTATTATAAAGAGAAGGGTAATGATCACTGAATACCCGAAAAATCCGTCCTTGGATCATTGGAACTATTTCTATGACTCTCTTTTGAAGTCTATCGACGGTATGCTTTGGAAGTCTATTATAACCACGACACTACTTTGCGCACCAAGTGTCTTGGGTGCTCCAGCTCAGACCAGCAATAACCTTGGGTATGTCGATTGGAGAAATTTCAAGGCAAATGGAGTGAATCTTGGAGGTTGGCTAGTCCAAGAGTCAACCATTGACACCGCCTGGTGGAACACATATTCCGAAGGTGCTTCAGACGAATGGGGTATCTGCAAGAAACTTGGTTCAGGTTGTGGCCCTTTGCTTGAGAAAAGGTATTCGTCATGGATTACAGCATCTGATATTGATAAGATTGCCGGCGCGGGTATCACTCTTCTTCGCATCCCTACGACATATGCTGCTTGGATCCATTACCCGGGTTCTCATCTCTATTCCGGAAAGCAACTATCCTATTTGAAGAAGATTACATCTCACGCGATCGAAAAGCATGGTATGCACATTATTATTGATGTCCATGGTTTGCCTGGTGGTATAAACGGACTCGATATTGGTGAAGCCGTAGGCCATTGGGGGTGGTTCCATAATGAGACCAACCTGGAGTACTCCATGGACGTTGTCGACGCTGTACTCTCTTTCATTCAGAAGTCAGGTCATCCTGAACATTTCACTTTCGAGCCGATGAACGAACCCGCTGATAATCCCGACTTCTCCGTATTCGGAACACCAGCTGCTTTATCTGATTCCGGCGCGAAATGGGTGTTGAAATACATCAAGGCCGTTCTGAAACGAGTCGCATCGGTAAACCCAAAAATCCCAGTCATGTTCCAGGGAAGTTTCAAAAACGAACGATACTGGTCCGGAAACTTCTCCAAAACCGATAATCTTGTGTTCGACAAACACAATTATTATTTCGAAGGCCGCAACACCAGCTCCCTGAACCTCCCATCATATATCTGCACCGACGCCAAAGCGACCCCTGGAGATGGCAAATTCCCCGTCTTTGTGGGTGAATGGTCGATCCAATCTTTATACAACAATAGCTTTGCTTTAAGAGAGCGGAATCTTAATGCCGGGCTAGCTGCTTTCCACAAATTTGCTCGTGGATCATCATACTGGACATGGAAGTTTTCAGGGAATGCCACTCTCGATGGACAAGGGACAAAGGAGGATTACTGGAACTTCGAAGAATATGTTGACCAAGGATATTTCCATCCGAATGCTAAGGATGTGGCGTTCTGTAAATAGTCTACCCAGTGAAGTCTCATTATGTAAATTCAAGACAAGCGAATTCAATCAACAGTGACAAGCACTACGAGTGCTTGTCTTGCCAAGGCTAGTAGCTTTGGCGATTTCAATCGGGCTAAAGTACCAATGTTTTGTGAAAAATTGCATAGATTGCATTAATTATCTCCTATTATACTATGAGACCCAACATGGAAAGTCAGTTTGACAGGAAAATAAAAAAAAAATAACAAAGAAGCAGCTGAGTTTTCAGACATCCGCACAGCAAACAGCAAGAAATCGTATGAAATAACCAAATCAGACAGAAAAATCAGGAAGAAAAGACTCCAAATAACCTGAAAGGAACTAGAAATCAAGCTCCAGCGCATTTTGAAACAAACATATAGCTGCCTTATTTTATTTCTTGCTTCCACCCAAACCAAGGGCATCTGTCAAACTTCCCAGACCGAGGCCATCGATCAGCTTGTCCAGACCAAGTCCGCCGAGAAGACCATTCAAAATGCCACCAAGACCAAGACCATCAAGCAGCTTGCCTACCAGACCCAGAACACCACTCAGAAGAAGACCTACAGCGGCAATGATCTGGAAGAGAGGCTCAGAGAGCAGAGCCCAGAGAGGGTTCAACTTCTTCTTGGCATGCGGCATATCAGCAATGCGCTTCTTGCCGTTGTCAATGGTCTTGACAACAGTCTCAGTCAACTCCTTGAGCATATCGGCCAGCTGATACTCCTCTGGAGTAGCATCACGAGAAGAGGCACGGGCCTTGGCGGTAGCAGCGATGCGACCATCGGGATCAAGGGCACGGATTGCACCATTGCATTCTTGGAGAATGTGGCCACCTTGCTCGATGAGAGGCTTGACAGCTTGAACAAGCTTCTCTTCGTCAAGCTCTTCCTTGGGGGTTCGATCGGCTTTCTCGAGTTGCTAAAAGGGAATCAAAATTAGTTTCTTGATTCGACAATCAGAACAATAGAAAAGGGTGTTCACATACCTCGGTGATCTGCTTGCAGACAGGCTTCACTTGGTCAAGGGTTTGACGCACGATGTTGCACATCTTTTCCGCGAGTTGACGGTCATGCTCGGCCTTAGCCTGAGCTTCCTGCTCTTCAGCTGATGGTCCCTCGTCCACCTCTTCCTCAGGCTCAGGAATGTTCTCAAGTAGAGTGCATTCGCCCAACTTGTTGCCGTCGTTGTCAACAACGAAGCCATTGTCATCAATAGACTTTCCAACAAGAGTAGCCAGGTTTCCATTTGTTAACTTTCCAATGAGGTTGCCATCGGAATCGCGAACTTCACCCTCTTTGGTGACCTTACGACCAGACATAGGGTTGACATCGCGTGGCTTCTCCTCCGGTTCCCAGCGCTCGGCCTTGCCAATGGAGTTTCCATTCTTGTCAAGAACGTCACCGTCCTCATCCACCTTGCGGCCTAGAAGGCGTTTCGCATCTCCTTCAATGAGACGTCCGATGACACGACCGCCGTCCACGACCACGCCATCTTTCGCGACCTCAGCGTTATCAAAGCCGTAGAACGGACCCTCAGCCTTCTGCTGCTCGCTACCGGGGATGAGCTCTGCACGACCAACGACTTGACCATTGTCACCCCAGATCTGTCCCTTTCCATCGACCTTGCGACCGGCAAGACGCTTGTCACCTTCGACAATGCGGCCAAAGACGGCACCAGTCGCCGGGTCAACAACATTGCCGCTTTTGTTCACAACCTTGCCTTCAAGGATAGACAGATCTTCTTCTTCGGGCTCCTCCTCCTCTGGGGGCTCATATGGCTCAGCACGACCCTTGACATTGCCGTACTTGTCGGTGATCTCGCCATCTTCGTCAACAGCGCGACCACGGAGTTTCTTAGGGTCACCTTCGACAAGCTGGCCGACGACAGTGCCATCCTCATCCTCGACAAAACCATCCTTGCGGACGACGAGGCTGTCCATACCGGCGAAAGGTCCCTCGGCCTTGCTCTCAAGTTCATCCTCGGGAATGAGCTCAACGCGACCAACGACCTTCTTTCCGTCGTAGATCTCCCCATCCTCGATTCTCTTACCAGCAAGTTCCTTGGGGTTACCCTCAACGACGCGGGCAATAGGGAATCCCTCAGAGCCAATGACATATCCTGCCTTGTTACAGTGCATGCCATTCAGAACGGAGACATCGGGAGCAGGCTCTTCCTCAGGCTCAGGCTCTTCATAACGCTCAGCGCGACCGACGACGCTACCATGGCGATCAAGGATTTCACCATCTTCGTCAACACCTCGGCCAAGGAGTTTCTTAGCGTCACCCTCAACGAGCTTGCCGACGCGGTTCTCATTCTCGTCTTCGATCCAGCCGTCTTCGGCAACGATGAGACCATCAAGGCCAGAGAAAGGACCCTCTTCATCTTCTCCCTCCTCGATGGGGAGAGCCTTGATCTTGCCGATGACATTGCCGCGGTTGTCCCAGAATTGACCTTGCTCATCAAGAGTAGCGCCCATGCGTGAAATTTTCTTGGGGTCACCTTCAACAAGCTCACCGATGGGCTTGCCAGTCTCTTGGTCGATAACGTAGCCGCGCTTGTTGCATGTCAGGCCTTCCAGGGTGTTAAGATCAGGGATGCGAACATTAGCATCCTCGGCGGTGTCCTTTGCTTCGTCGACTGCATCTCCCGCAGCCTCTGCGGCATCGTCAACAGCTCCCTCTGCAGTCTCCTTAGCTTCATCAACATCAGGAGCGTCGACATCGGGAGCAGCATCTTCAGCTTCGTCTTTGACATCACCAACAGTATCCTGAGCCTGGCTGACGGTATCGTCGACGTTGCTCTTGGCTTGATCGACATCCAGATCATCCTGAGCATCTTCGAACTCATCCTCGACGTCCTCCTTCACACCATCGAGTTGAGATGTAGAATCGACCGCTTCTTCAATGGCCTTCTTCTGCTCTTCAATGGGAATGAGCTCGACACGACCAATGGCGTCACCATCATCGTCAACAATCTCGCCATCGTCGTTGAGAGTGTACCCAATGAGATCTTCGGGGTCACCTTCGGTGATTTTGCCAACGATCTGGCCTGCGGCATTCTTGATCACGCCACCATCGGAAACAGGAAGGCCCTCAAGTTGGGAGAGATCAGTGACAACGTCCTTGGCAGTATCAAGCTTCGACTCGGCTTCCTGCGGCAGGTTCTTGGCCTGGTTGGCAACGTCCTCGAGAACATCGACGCGACCAATAAGATCACCTTCTTCATCAATGATCTCGCCATCATCACCGACAGTTTGACCGACAAGATCTTCGGGATCTCCCTCGACAACCTCTCCCAAGGGATTTCCATCTTGACCGAGAATCTTGCCACCGTCAGAGACGACAAGACCTTTTAGCGCGGATAGATCGAGAGGGTTTGGAAGGTTCTCGGTAACTTTAGATGCACCCTGTTGCGCGGTATCTTTGGCCTTGCCAGCAAGGCCCTTGGCTTTTCCTGTGATGCCACCGAGTGGAGCCGCAGAACCAGATGCCTGAGAAGCAACATCGTCGGGAGGGGATGCGGGTCGACGTTGCTCTGAAGAGATAGACGACTTCTTCTTCGACTTTGGCGATGGTGTCTCGGGGATGGATTGTTCGTCAACGTTGTCTTCAATAGGCTTGGGTGCCTTGGGGGTAAGCTTGCGAGTAGGTGTTTTCTTTGCTTGCTGGGGAACTTCAGAAGTGCTCTGCTTGGAGACGGCACTAGATCCGGAGCCCTTTCGAGTCTTTAGGGGAGTGTTGGTCTTTGACCCAAGCTTGGGGGGTGCTTTTCCAACAGCGGGGGACGACATGGTGCTTCAGCTCGGTATTATATGAAAGAGTATCGAGTAAGGTGTGTGGCAATGAGACTTCCTCTTGTGAAGTATAGATCAATGTGGTTGCGATAGTTGATGACTAGATATGATGCTCTTGCCAACGAGGTAATATCGTAAACTTCGTGTAGGGATGTATATTGTACAGTAGTGATGGGTTAAAGGTAACTTTCAGGACTGGCGTAACGGGAAAGCGATATTCGAAGGACAGATTAGGGAAAAAGACCTTGCTTTTCTTGCGTGAAGTAGAGTTCAAATAAAATTTAGAGTAAAACAATTAATATCGTAGTCCAGGAACGATCAGCTTAGTTCTCTATATAAGTTGCTTTGTGCCAGGCACGAAGGGCAGAGAGGCAATTACGTCACTTCCATTGATATCATCGCTACTTTTGCAGTCGATTATGCCCCAATCCCTGTCATATTTCCTGGAGATCGACCCAGAGAGTCTGCATGGTGCACGGTGCAGATATGCAGGATGGGGGACCACAGAGCAGCCATCAGTACCGACACTGGCATCATAGAAGCGGGTCCTGGGACTTAACTTGACTGAATCGAGACGCGCCTAGATATATTGTTCTTAGACTGTAACAGGGATATCTGCGAATCACAGCTCGTAGTGGGGGGTATGGCTTGACTGAAACATGGAGTAATAGGTGAATGTGGAGCACAAGGTGACCGTGTAAAAGAATACAGTTTGAATGGTAGTATAGCATGACGCGGAAGAACCACTCGATAATACTGCTTCTACCATGCAGTTGTAACTTGTATTCAGATTCCAGAGCAGCTGCATGCAGTCCTATAAACTCGATCATGCCCCTCCATCAATTGTCCTACCTACTTCTACTATACCCTAGAAAAATGGCACTTTTTTGCAAGTGTGGAATGAGATTACGTACATACTCAACGACGCTGTGGCGTATATCCCATATTAATTCTTCGCATATTACGATGGAAATATGTCCCTAATGCTAAATGACTGGTTCAACGACAGGTTGCGGGCCGTGGAAGCGGTCTTTGAATGAAACACAGTCAGCGAATCAAGTTTGCGGATTGGCTAAATCCAGGGGCCCTTGCTCCAGCCAAATTTGCCTCCTCGCTTTTTACCGCTGTCAATTCCTGTCATCTCACCGTGTCCAGTGGCTCATGACCGGTACAATTTAGGCTACTCGCCGCACTGCGATTGTTTGTACATGAGCAAGTATTGTGTTATTGACCTTCAAAATTGAATCCATTACATCAGGTGCGACTAGATGGTAATGCAGAGGTTGACGATGATACTATCCCCCACTGATTCAGACTTTCTATATTATCGCTCCCGAGTACATAAGACTTTTTCTTCAGCCGTGGCCCAATACTGCTAATCTTGAATTGTTGAGCAATCCTGTTTGTTGTAGCAGCGATGACGATACCAACAAGCCACCACGAGAGGATATTGCTACCTTGATAAACCCGTAAGCAACTGGCCAATGTATGCCACCCGTGAAGACCACGAAGACCACGGTAGATTGTACACACAATGGACTAGGCCCCCTTGTCGGCCATGACCTGACTGGAGGAAAAGAGGGTCGAGTGCAGCCAAAAAACGCTGGCGTATCGGCCGGATGAGATCATGCTAGATCGGGAGATTCATCATTTTTAATCTATTTGAGTGGAGCCATCAGCCACACAAGTCATCCTCCACGACAACTGATATCATGGGGCAAAATTTCAAGGCAGACTGAAGAATTGCTTCTGGACAATATCGTACCTTGTATCTCCTTTCGTGAAACATGGAATTTGTTCAATATTATCGCAATTCATCTAGTATTTGGTGCAACAATAAAATCCACATGACGTCCGATCAGCCGTTTTCCCGCCGCGTGGCTATCGGCCCACCAGAAAATCCCCGGCCGCACGCCAAATCAGAGTTTGGCACTAAGGCTAACGGCGTGCAAATCAAGTTTTTTCTGGGTTGTCCTGTTTCTAGTATACTGGGGCTTCCTTTTCAATTTCTATCATGACTGGCTACAATTCTTGATTTTATTCTAAAATACATACTGCAGTGTACCGTGGAAAAGTTACATGGCATCTTTTCCTGGCATGGAGACTCTGCCCCAGTCCAATCCATCAGAATGGACTTGTCTTATCGTTAAGGGTTGAAAATGGCTCTTTGTATCTTGATTTTGCACGGGCTAAATTGCGCTTGGCATATTAGGTGTGTACTTATCTTTGTAAAGTGCTCCCTTAGTTAGTCTTGGGTACTGGTCATTTTGTATTGCGGTCGCATATTGGATCAGGATATCGCTTTTCGAAAAGTTCGCCCGGGCAGTTGCAAGGTGATTTTAAGGATACTAGAGACTACGACCAACAGTAAATAAGAGAGGTCTTTTGCTGTTCAAAACCAACCATTGTAGCATATCAAATGCCTATTTCTTGATACTAGCCATTCATTGGTATTTTCTACAATCCCGACAACGTGTAGTCAGGAACCAACGTTGAATGACAGGCTAATCGCCATTGAGTTCGCTCTGGCTATCCCCTGGAGATCAGCCAGTACATTAATCGTTATTTCCAGGTGTGTTCCTGCATGTATCATCTAGCACGGTCCTCGGTACCCATGCTTTTCTAACTTGATCGTCGCATAGAGGCTTGTATCCCAACACCATGGCTCGGTGGATCACGCTTGGATTGTACGATATGGATTGCCTCGGATCCTATAAGTCTTTTCCCAACGAGATGGCGGATGTACTCCATTGTCCATTCTTGGCATCGTTTGTTATTTGACTAAACACATAGACTCTGATTAGCGAGGCCCTTGATAACAGATACATATGAGACATGACTGAGCTCTTACATCGTTCACTGGAGCCAAGAAGTTCTCACTTATTCCAGGGGGAGAGATCTGCGAAGCAGCAATCTCGATGTTGCCCTGAGGCTCAAAGTCGGTACTCTTGATATCGGTGCTTGGGTCCACAATATTTTCGGTATCGATTTCACCGAGCCGTATCAGAGAGAAATGCTCCTGTGTATCATTAACAGGAGAATAGTTTCGCTTGAATTCAAGATGGTAGCCCGTCATTGGTGCTCCCACGGCTTGAATCAACGTTCCCTGCTCTGGTTCTGTGGTGGCAGGAACAAAGATCGCAAAGTGCGCCCTTTGAAACTCTGCATTGCGGGATGAAATGAGATAGATTGGCCTGGCTGTCATAAAGTGCTAATGAGATGTTGTGAAAAAGAAGAAGAGATGTGTTCGAGCCGCTTTAGTTATACCTGTGACGTCAGACTTGGACGGATGCGGATGCGGGGAAGGACAACCCCGGATTCTCTCCATCAGGTGACTTGTGTAACCCTGAAATCAAGGATAATACCATGTTTAAAGCACGCCTTACTATATATCGCAGGACTTTGGAAATTTCAGGTTATGTGTGCGCCAAGAAGATAGTCATTCCCACATCATCTCTCTACTACACTTTCCAGACTTTCGGCCTCTTGTAGCAAAGCAATTAGTCTGTACTACTGAACATGCTAGTATTTTGAATCTCTATTGTAAATCCCCAATTTGATTATTCCTTCTAAACTATCCTAATTTGCATTTGCTCCTCTTTGAGTCCAGCTTGACTCATGATCAACCGTGTTTTGATGTTATAATTCACCCTAGGATCCAGATCTTTCGGTATCAGCATTTCCCAAATTTCCTGTCGAGCCTCAAGTGATGCCCGGAATTTCTGCCATGTCCACATGCCAGTTTCAAAAGGAGCCAGCCATAGTCGGGCCATATCATTTCCTGGAAAATATGACCAGCTAGAGCTCATGTGGTTTTGAGTATACGCCATATATTTCAACAGTTTCTCAGTCGTCTCTGCCCATGCTCTGATGTCGACGATATGTGCAATCAAGTCTCCTGGGTCCGCGTTCTCGTATCCTGGGGGAGGCTCTGATGAACCTGAGACAAATGAAAGACAAAACCTTTCAAGGTCCCATGTGTATTTAGACGGGAGTCTCGATGGTGACAAAAATGTATCATTGAATTTATTCGTCCCAGGCATTCCTGCTGTGCCTCTTATGTCACTGTCTTGCTCTTCTAGGTAGTCAACAAAAGCCCATAACTTGGAATGATCTTGAAACATCCACCCCAATCTGCTTTCGTGAGCTTTCCATGAATCTCTCAGCTGTTTTTCGATACTCGGTAGTTCCAGGAAGAATAATTTGATTAGGTCGAGTATCCTGTTTGTCGAATGCATGAACGTGCGGTAATCGGGATCAAGCGTGGTTCTTTGGTGTTTTTGAATCACCCTCTGTGTCCGGGAATCATAGTCCGCAATGTGATTCATGTCTTCATCTGTTAACGGATATATGTCAAGGACTTGAGGTGTGCTCTCAGTCAGATCTTGGTCATCCCATGGCATACGGACCTCTGGGACCGATGGGTGTCGAAAGAAGACAACGCTTGTGGTAAGTATTTTATATGCTTCCTTTTCAGCCAGGTATTGTAGAAGGAACGGATAATCCATTCCTTGTAGAAGAAAAACCGAAATTTGGTCCCGATTGCCGTCGCGGTCAAAATATTCGCGTAGCTCGGGCCGGGCCGTCGAAACAACTCCCTGGCTAGTCCTTGGGTAGACACCACGACGAAATACCCTCCCATCTCTTGATAGGAACGGATTCCATCTGGAATTGAAGGGGCACAGTCTGATGGCGGAGCATTGCAACGCCCTGGCTTTTGGGTCTACGAGCACTTCGATGTTGTTGGACACCAAACCATGGAATGAAAATGATATTCGTCCGTCATCGTCCGGACTAGGAACCTCGATACTATCCTCGTGGGATGGTAGAGATTTTCTTTGAGTCCAGTCCGGAACCCAGGATGGGAGATCGAAGTTTGACTGCTCAGAGCCAAGGAGGTTCAGAAATCTCATATCTCGAAAATAAGTCGCCAGACATGCTGCGACACCGGTGTAAACGTCCTCGACGGAGAGCGAGTAATCCGGCCTGATGGTATCGTCGATCAGACCAAGAACGCCGAACACTTTATCTCGTGGATCGGAGCATTCATAATTTGATGCGGCGATGAGAACATCTAGAAGTTCGAAATGCCTCTTCAGGTTGATGAGACAACTTAATACTGACCGATGTGGAGAATCCGAGATATCCGTTACTATAGCTCGTCTCGGCAAAAAAGTAGCGTCTTGAGAAAGGAATATCGTCTGTCTGCCGACTAAAAGCTCCTGCAAGACCCAAACACGTGAAAATATTGGAAGACTGGAGAAATGTCTCCAAGCATCTTGTGCTTCTGGAGAGTTCATTTCAGCGAAGCCACTTTGCCCAGCTTCTTTCAAAATCCCGAGGACCAGCTCGGTATTATCTGAGCAGTCTCCAATAAACGTGATGACATTCTCCGCGTTCGAATAAATCTCACGCACAAGGGAACTTTGGTGGCTTCTTTCATGGATATCATCCAAGTCAATGCAGAGTTCATCAACCCACAATACCGGCGTCGAAACAAGATTTCTGACAGCTTGAAGAGCAAGTGCACAGTTCTCGTGTACATGGATTATATCCCAAAATTGACCGACGAATATTGGCTTCCATGAAGATGACCCTCCGGCGGTGGTATAGGAGACAGCGTCATAGGGCTGATGTCGCTGTTCACGCAGATGGGCTTTCTCGAACATGACCCGGATTGGCTCATCTGGGTGACTACATGGCATGAGTCTTACGAGACGAACCTCGTCTTGAAAAAGAATTTCCGGCCTTGTGGCAATCTCACGCAAATCCGACCGTGAATCTACTCGGGAAGCCTTCCGAGGAGGCTGGTTACCTCCAGCAGCCGAGGAGAACTCACCAAGATATCGCGCTTTTGAGGGCCATTCCAAGGGTTTGTTTTCTGTTCTCTGGGGTGGAAAACGACTTCTTTGATCCACGGCCGGCGCTGATGTCTCTTGAAGGTTTGGCCGTGCGGAACAGCTTCTGCAGTGGAGAGTGTGCGAGTTGGTTGTCACGACCTCAGGAGTTTGACAGTCCTCCTTATGCCAGCGCCTCATCATGGTGCTCGCAATATCGGGATAAACTCAGCATCTCAGAATATTGAGCTTCATGCGCTGAGAGAGGGGTTTTATTTACCTCGTACTGTGAGAATGAGTAAGCGATCGGCGTGATGGGCTCCAGGCAGCATGTGGCGAGGTGGGGTTCTGCCTGATCTGCGAGATCAGTGATAATTTGATAGTATGTACTTGGATGTATGCTAGTTGTACATATGTAGATTACCAAATATCGAATCCTTTTTAAACCGGTAATTTATACCATTAAAAAAATATCTATAAAGGAGGTCTTTCGAGTTCTACGCGAGTTTTAGACAAGAATTTAATCCCTAAGTAGTAGTCTATTTGGGCCCGCTACCTTGAAACTGGGCAAAATGGTTTAAGGCTGGTTCAATTTCCGCTGAAAATGCAAAGTCAGTGTCATCTAATCATAGGCCCCGGAATCTATTGGAACATTCGAAACTTTTGTTATGTGTGGACTATCCCACGCCAACTAACTGTCTCTTTCGGCTTCTGCTTCCACCCTTTTAGACTGTGCACCACTAAAAAGTCCCATAGGAATGGCCGTCACGGCACACAACAGTCCCAGCACAAGAGTCATAGCGGACCAGCCAGCACGAATCCGAATGCCGCCGGCCAAAATGGGACCAAGCAGCTGGCCTCCCGCAAAAGCCATATTGTACAAAGCATACGCTTGCGCGACCGGGTTCTTTTCTCCAAATGCACCCGGGTTATCGGTTTCATAGTCCACAACCACCTGAGAAACTTCGGTCATGGAAGTAATTTCAACTGTGACAATAGCGAGACCTAGCATGACCAGGAGACCTATGAGTAGACCGATATCGAAGGCCCCACTGTTGTTCACGAAACGCATCGAGATCCAAACGAGACCTGATAATAAGAAAGCCACACCCGCTGGGATCCTTACTCCAACACGGCTAATCAGTCTTCCGATATATACCCCCGCGAAGCTGGGGATAGACGGTGCTATCAGTATTAGCCCTACACCGGTGGAGGACCACCCAAAAGTGTCCATAACATGTAAAGGGATAGTCTGCTAATGTTAGTGGTTTTGCTAGAGAAAGTAAGAGAACGAATAAATGAACGAACAGTTTCTATTGCAGAAAAAACGACTGCCATAACAACGGTTGCAGTGCATGCAAGGGGGAGCCGAGGAGTTCGGAGGAGATGAAATATGTTTGCGGGCTGGTGATCATTTGAGCACGAGTTTCTAGTGCAAGGAGTTGAAGGTCTCAGCAAGGATGTTTGCTCATTGTGATCATGCCTCGTTCCGGTATTTTCTGTTTGCCAAGATCCTTGACGAGAAAACGTGTCGTAACCATCAGATAGAGCACCAGTGCCTTGCGAACGCATAGTATCTTTGCCTTTCACGGGCTCTGAAGACTAGTTAGCGTGTCAAGATATCTCAACGCTCGGTCAATACTTACTTGACACTTCAAGCATGGCAAGACGCAGGATCACTTCGAGAACAATAAGACCAGTGGGAATAGCGAATGTCGCATAAAATCCCACCTTTTCGAACATTATGCCGCCAGCAATTGGACCGAGTAGAAATCCCCACGTCAGTGCGATTGTTGTTTGTCCCATAGCCTCGCCAACACGCTCTTGGGAAACATTATCGGCAATGATCGCAAGTCCAACGACCCAGACGGCTGCAGCAGACAGTCCCTGAAGACTGCGTGCAATGATAAGGACTGCTGGAGAGCGGGCAATCACAAAGAGTAGAGTCGAAGCCCCTAGTGCAATTAGACCGAGGACAAAGGGAGATCTCCTGTGTTGACAACGATCCGCAAACCAACCAAATAGCGCTGTTGATATTGATAAGCATTAATCGGATATTGGGCAGGAATTACAACATACGAGAGCCAACGAGCAGGGTCGCACCGTACACAGCTAGCAGAATTGAAACCCAAGATTGTGCTGTTCATAATTTAGCAGGGCAACTTGAACAGAAGCAAGCGGAGATCATACCATCTTCCTCCCGAGCGCCGTCAATGCGATCAACCAATACCACGGGGATGATAGGTACGATCTTGTGGATTATTTGGATTAGAATAGATTCAAACTTCATTAAACGAAATATTTTTTATCTCACCATGCCATAAATGAAAGCATCCTAGTGGAAAACATTAGCGACCGCAAATTCCAACAAGTTAAACGCCAAGCAAACACACCGTAAATATCGCAACCGAGACGACAGCGACCACAAAAGATTCTGAAGACCGGAGAGCGTAAAGCCAAGGCTTTTTAGACTCCATATTGGAAACCCAAAGACGCGGAGTACAAGTAAATGAAAGCAGAAACGGAACCGGGGACCCCTAACAAAATTAGAAACAAAGGTGTTGGAGATGACAGGATCTCCGATGAGGGGCAGAAAGCCTGTCCTGGAAGCTCCAGATGAACCTATTGATCTAACTATTCCTAGTCAGGTTTGGTTCATGGCTTTTCTCAAGCGGATGATCGCCCTCCACCTACAAGGATTACAATCAAATCAAACCCTCTCGCCACCGCATCTTTGCACCCAATAAAGTCTAGCTTGATCTCTCGGCAGGGACTCGGGCTCCCAATTTGGTTTCGCATGCAAGATGGAGGTCTAGCTGCCTGGCATGCGTATTGTAGCCATATAGGGACAAGTGTGCTAGGATGAGTAATAAGAAAAATCACTTTTCGGATTCCAGCAGCTTATTTCATGTTCATCTGGCATTATATACCAACTTTAAATGCAGTGCTTACTATTTCCGACTTGGAGCCGACTACATAATCGGCTCAGGGGGTTCAGCTATGCCCGGCGGACTTTATAATAAATGAGCCTATGAACCAAGAAGCGTCATTCTCCTAGATTATTATGAACAGCATGTAAAACTCATTTGAGCAGCTGAACCAGGTTTAAACAATGCAGTTTGTGTGATTCAATCACCTGTGAAAGTATATACCAAGTGTAGAATCTTAGCAATGAAAGATAAGCCCTGCATCTATAAATCTTTGTAAAAGAAAATATAATAGATGATTCAAACTTAGAAAATCGTTCTCGGTGAACGAGAACTACCGGTGAGGATATACAAACGACAACCTGGAAGTTGTCTACACAGTGCATTAGATCAAGTTGTGTGCTATGTACAAGTAGGGCCCAATGTGATATGCCAACATGCGAAGGCCATGAACTAATCGTATGCATGTAGTACATGCGTCCGATTAGTTCATGGGTGCACAGTCTTGCTTTCGCTCGTCTTTCCTACCTCTTTTGATGCTTTGAACCCAATATTCCATTAAACATTCACATTATAGGGCCGAAGTCGGTCATATCTGTATTAAACCTTGACAGAGTAACAGGTGCGAGAATAACCTGGGGATGTTGAGCCGGCAGCTTATGTTTCCTGATCCTACAGACTCGACGCGCGTTCTGGCTTAGATCGACCAGTGCATGCATATACGAAAAGGGCGAAGACGCAATCCTTCTGTCTCCGAGTCTCTGCATGCTAACTGCGCATAATGGTAGACATGAGTTTAAAAGACTACAATTTGAATTTGAACTGATAGGATCGGTAAACGGAGAAATAATTTAGTGGATAATTCATGATAAATTCCAGTGTTGTTACTCATAAGTAACCTTGAGATGAAACAGAACCCCAAGATATGCAAAGATATGTACAAAATCAAAAACCCCCAATATGTAAATATGCCGTGCGCCATGCTGTTCAGATCAAAGTCTTCAGAAAGTTCCGAAAACCAATAATCATACAAAAAATGGGAGATTCGCTCCCTGGGTATTAAAGTTTTGTGGTGTGGTTTTCCGGTTGACAAGAGGCACAATCAGACGGTATGGGCGAGTCGCGGAGCGCATGGCAACGAGAGAGCCACCGGTATTCATGACGGTGAATTGGTAGTAGGCGGTGTCATTGTTGTGGGTGATGATGGGTCGAATAATGGACTGGCCCTCGTACATAGGGAGAATGTCGCCCACGGCGCGAGCGCTGTGTGTGTCGAGAGACCCGGAGGTCTTGAGAAGATCCAGAATAGTAGGCAGAATTTGGAGGGATGTAACGGAGGAGTTGATCGAGATAGGAGGGAGGTTAGGGTTGGCCTTTTCAGAAAGTGATTAGTACGAAGTGATGGAAATAGCCCGCAATTGCTAGGGATGTACTCACAAAGATGAGAGGAACGTGGAAGTTGGAGACTAGAGGGTTGTCGTAAGGAGTAACATTGCCATCCTCAGGAAGAGAAAGACCGTGGTCGCCAGTCATAACAATGAGGGTCTCATTGGCAACGCCGGTTTCCTCCAAAATGTCAAGGAAGTCTCCATACCACTGATCGTTGATACCAACGGTGTTCATGTAGCGGTTGAGCTGATCATTCTTTCCACCGAAAGAGTTGGACTCACTGCCAAAGAGGTCCTCGTATTTTCCATCCGGCGAATCCCAGGGGTGGTGAGTGATACCAGTCAAGTGAGTGAGGAAAAGACGCTCGTGGTTCTTCTCAGCCTTCTCAATGGCATCGCGGAAATAGCCAGCCATAGAACCATCGGGGTAGCCCCAGAAGTTGAACTTAGTGTAGTTCCAAGGCTTGCCGTTGGCGATCTCCTCATCGATCTTCTCGACGGTAACGATGTTTTCGGGTTTAAATCCAAGGGCGGGAGTCAAATGATCCTGGTGGTCGTAGGTATCGGTGATCGACTGCATAAAAGTCGGGCGCCAGGGCCACTCTTTGTAATCGCTGCTCTTGCTGTTGTTGGTTCCAGCACTCAGAACATCCAGGACTTGGGGCATGCAGGGGTTATAAATATGATGCTCATATTCCTTGTTGAAATCAATGACGAGAGGAGAAAGACCACAGGTAGTTGCCTCGATACTCTTCAGAGTGAAAGTACCACCAGTGTAAGAATTGTCCGCACGAATACCACCATAAGGCTTGATAGTGCCCTTTTTGTGGAAACCCGATTCAGCACCAGTCAAGCGTTCAGCAACCGAAGTGAGATTGGCCAGGCGACGCTGGACATCCTTAGGGACTCGGTGGTTCTTGTAAGAGTTCACAATACGATCATGCATGTAGGAACCCTTGCGGAGGGGGAAAACGTCGTAGCGAGTACTCTCCATCTTGAAAACGAAAATATGCTTGATGTTGACCTTTCCGCCGTGGAGAGCGTCACGAAGGGGCTCCAAGATATCTTCGCCCAGGTTCGAAATAGCCAGGGGATCTTCAGTAGCGTTGTAGTGAGAATACTTGTCGCGGCCGAAAGGACCAGTCTCCCAGTCACGGAATCCAGGCCATTCGCCCTCGGGAAACCAATCCCAGCGAGGAGGCGCAGTCAGAGCAGTTAGTTTGTCGTGCAGATAAGGGTCGTCAGAGATCGACTGAAGCTTGCTCTTGGAATCGACACCGGCGAAAGGAGAGATGATTACGGTCTGGGAGAGGAACCAGAGAGACTCCTCGTTAGGGCGTGCGAGTCGCAGAATAAAGATGAGCGCGGTGGGCACAATGACCAGCGCACGCTTGACAATTGGACGCCAATTTTGCTTCAGATCAAATCCATTGTTCCAGCTCTCTTTCAGGTCAAAGTCGTTCCAACGCTGCTTGAAGTCAAAGCGCCTGCTGGCCTGCGCCTGGGTAGGCTGTTCAAGAAGAGGAGCACCGGAGCTGCCTGTCTTATCCTCCTCGTCATCATAGTCGCCAAGAGGGACGGGCTCATAAATTTTCAAATCCTCAAAAAGCTTGCGGCCCCTACCCCATCGGCGGAGAACCTTTTCCAAAAGGAGCTTGCAAACGGGCTTCAATGGCCGCAGGATAGAGGCAAAGAAATCGCCCCAAGTGTGCATTACCGCACCCACACTGTTATACAAGTATGGGGTACCGAATGCTGCGACAACGATATAAATGACTTCGACAATTACCAGGCCGGTCAAGCCAGTAAGCAGAGTGTTGATCGAGGCGGGATCGCGGTTGAAACCACCAGCCTGGCGCCAGTGAATTTCGGCACCAGTAGTGAAATAGAAGGAGGTATTGGCGGCGGCCATCACGGAAAGCACGAGACTAAAGAAATTAAGCTCGAGGTTAGAAATGAGGCTCGTTTCCCAATTGGACGGGCGCGCACGCGACCAAATGTTCTCTTCGGGCGTCCCACGACATCGCCCAAACAATCCAAAAAAAAAACAAAAAGAAACGCTTACCTAGCAACCATCAAGGTGGTAGATGCGCCATAGCGAACCCATCGGTTCTGATAACTCCGAGCCAGAACATGCGCCAAAAACAAGAAGATGATGTCCTGCACAAAGAAAGTTGAACCCCAGAGGAAGAGTTTGCCGACGGGAACGGAGTCAATATGAGCGAAGAGATGCAAGATCTTGGCGAAGAAGATCGAAACAAACAAGAAAGAATACCAGAACTTCCGTGAAAGCTCCCAGTTCACGGAAGCTTGCAGACCACGCGCAGGAACAGTGCAACAGAAGTAACCGAGCCAGCTTAGGGCGCGGCCAGCGAACCCGGCGGTCTTGCCCGTGGCATTCCACGGGGAGTTGTTGAATTGCATGGTCGTACTATATACACTTTTCACGTCGACATGAGAAGCATATAGGTAGTACTAGGTGTTAAGACGATCATGCAAGATCCAAATCAGAAATCAAGAGGGAAAAAAGTTATCCGGGCCGGATAGCGGCATGAATAAATAATTATAGAACATGGGGAAAGTCAACCAACACACCAATACGCGATACTGGCTGGTACCAAAAAGGGACCATCGCCACAAAGGGCACCCGTACGGAACCATACTGTCTGTACAGACACTGGGAATTGTTTGTGGACCTTTGAGCCCCAGTCAGGGTTTCATCCAAGACTATCTAGCCTGCAGGGTCATGCGGGCTTTTTCCCATTCAAGGCTGTGGGCCTGTGCTAAACCCTCTAAGGGTCTGACCAGAAAAGCCTGTGAGTATCGTTACTGGTCATTACCTAACCGTCTCTCCTTTTACAGTGAAACTTTATGTGGAGACGAGGCTTCGCACGGAGTCTCGGGATACTGGCAGAATCCGAGGCATAAAAACCTGCACCGCAACGTGGCCGTAAATAACAAACTTTGCCGGGTGTGAAACTGTTCAACTTGTTTCCTCTTGGCATTGGAGGCATACTCTCCTCATCGGCTATAAAGTCTTTTCGCATAGCCTTCAAAAGTAACTCGCCCCCAAAGTGACTGCATGAGTCGGTCAATCCTTTCCGCTGCCGCACCGCCGCACTGCCCGTCCCTCTCGAAACAACTAGTGACCCATCGCTCCATGCTTGTTGTGTGAACAATTCAATTGGGGGTGGGTGTGGGTTTATGCCGGGAAAATTAGCCAGAGTTATTACAGATTTAATGAACGCGGTCCGGTCTTATACAGCGCGGTAATGTTCACGTCGGGTGGAAAACTACGCCGAGTCGATAGTTTACCCCTCTTAGGGCAAGCTCGGTATCAATCTATACAAAAAAATACATAGGCACGAGATGAGCTACTCAAAGCAGCATCTGCGGCTCAAGAGAAAGGAGGCACCAAAAATTTTTAGCCTCTTTCTTAGTGTTTTATACTATATACAGGAAAGATAAAAAATGGAATAAAAATACCACCCAGAGGTGCATTTACGGACGCCACGCCTCCACCGCTTACTTTTCATGGACACGCGACAGGGACTAAACATAACAAGCCTGTATGATCGTTATGTATTATTACTAGTATTGACCAAGTCTTACTGGTTCTTACCGACAAGCTCTGTGCCCCAGCTTTTTTTGCACGAAGGCTGTGTAAACGAATGGCGTGGCGGAATATTGCCGACCTGCGCGCAGTTTTTCTCCTCTTCAAGAGAAGAAGAATTTTCAGACCCTTCAACATTGTCAGATTTACGATTTTGAAGCGGCCCCCAGATTCAAAATCATGTCCCAAGACTTCTGCCTGTGTAAAAAGATTGCTAAGTTTGGTATGACCCTACCCTCTGCCCCACCCCGGCCAAAAGGCTTGACTCTCACATTCCAATAGAACTGGCTGGTTTCCAGTGGAGAAATACCAGGGGCCAATCTTGGCAGCAGGCAGCCAAGATGTGTCGCAAAGATCTCATCTCACAGGGTCTGCTGAACGTGTGTGATGTCAATTTGAATCTTGTCATTTGCGTGGAAGGGACCGTGCATGTAACAACTGATGCCATACTAAACAAAAATCCTAAACAGCATTCCCGAATTCGCAATTCTATGATTTCTTTGTATCTCTGTAATAGGGGATTGTGCCTCGTTTCAGCCCCAATGCCATAATTAGCCCACATCACATCCCCGATACTCAAGACCCAGCGATAATATGGAACAGCGATCCGGCCGGGCACCGAACTAACCACACTTGTCGATCGAGTGGGCTTCCAGAATCCACTGGCGAACTTCTGCCTCGAGACTATGTCCGTATTATCTGAAATTTGTCTCTGAACTGTCTCGGATCAATCCACGAACTATACTTATTCCAACTTTAAGGGAAACTAGCATCTCATGTCTTTAATTTGGGCCCGAAGACTCTGTACAGTTGCATCTTTACCCCTTTTTTTAGCCCACATAGACTGCCTTTAAGTCAAGAAGCTAATCAATATTAGGCAGCCTAGCGGGGTTTAGGGGGCTGAATGAATCGAAGCAAACGGCCTTACTGAGCCTTGCACAATTTTATCTTCACCGTGATCTCTCCAACGAACTACCTATCTTGGCCAGGCGGATATCAGCCTTACAACGTGAGTCTATGCTGCTGTTCAATTTCGCCCTGTGCCCCAAGCACGCTATAATTAGTTTTTCACTGGTAAATATGACACCATCAAATGACAATCTACCAAGTAAATATCATATTATTTGAACTCCCAAAGTTTTCTCGACTTTCTCGTAAATACATACAGATTGACGTGGGCTGAGTTTATAGATATGGATGGCCTGGTCTGACTGCAGGAAGCCTTATTTCCCAGCATGCACCTCAACCCTTGACTATTAAGCTGACCCGTGCCACTCAGTCCGTCAGCAAAAACTCAAAATTCAGTCCATTTAGCAAGCTCGTTGCATCTGTGAAGAGTATTTGATTGGCTGGGTAGCCCCGAAGGTCGTATGCCCTCCAGCACATAGTGTGCGGGTCTCCAGAGTATTGATTCAGGGTCTCCTTAAATACATACACGTCGCAATTTTTTCGAGAAGCCTGTCATCGAAACTGACCCCACGCTCTTTTTACCTAGCCAGTAACTCATAGCCATCCTTTTTTCTTTCATCAAGCTACAGATACTTACTTGCGTACTAATTTTGTGGATGTCCGTGCCTTGCTACAATTTTTTCTTAACAGCCAATATGTTCATTCGTTTTTGTCTAGTATTTCGTCTTAGTTTTCTTACCTGAGAAAATAGCGTCCCATGCAGAGTTTGGCTGATGTAATTGGGCAGTGCTCATGCATAAGCCCTCATGGCCAGGTAACGTACTTGCAATTACTTAGGCTGGTGGTTAATTTAATTCCCTCCTTTGTAACTTCAGATACTATGTCCAGTCAGATGATCGCATTGCCTTTCATCTGCGGTGGGGGGAATATCCCCATATTTCCTGTGCCAATGCAACACGAGTATATATCGCTATCCCATCCATGTACTTCACATAGATCAAGAGCAATATATAGGTGTATTTACTAGGTATACTGTGATATATACGTCTAAATCATAATAGTGGCAGACATTGTACGGTACGAACTCCTGATACCCCGAATCACCCCATGTAGTGGCATTGTCGGTGGCAGTTAATTTTAGCGGCATCGTTCTGACATTAAGGCTTCGAATTTGAAACTTTTAATCCCACGGAATAGTCCAAACTTACGGAGAAACAACAGTCCAGGGCGGTAATAGTAACATAAAATGATTTCCCTTCGCTTTTGCTGACCCAGTGTCGGTGAAGTCAAAAGCTGAATTGGTGGGCTGAAAGAATGATGGATTCTAAGACGACTAGAATAGTACATAATGACAATATAAACAACAATGGAGCGTTGCACCTAGGGTTCATTCTGCTATGTAGAATTCTCTTGCTTCAAAGTACTACTCATGTCCAGATATAACCTTCAAGATTGAACGCAAGCTAAAACCCAGGTAAATATTATAAACAGTACAATATAAATATCTCCGGGGCTAGTATACATAAATATATGGGTCTTTATTATCTGTGCACAAGTAGGTCTTCACATCCTGCCGAGTCAAAGTTCCAATTCATCCTTGCACTTGCAGACATTTTCTGCACGAGCGTGGGGTTAATATAAATCCATTTATCTTCATCAGTCCAGAATGTCAATCAATCAACCCTGGACATGTTTGACTCCAGTTCGAGATTTCAATATGGACATTGGCTGGATTTGTATTGCTACCAATCCGAAGGCTTCGAGGTCAACGATACCACTCCAAATTCTCATGGTCACAGATCAGGGTCGCCATCAACAAGGTCTATGTAGTCCAATGTGACTACAATTTCACTATCTCATGAATAAAGCCTCTGATCGCCCGCAATCACCTCCACATTTCCCACACGACCTCGTCGGGGAAAACCCCTGTTCTCCGTGATTGAGCACTCTCAAATAATTTATTCTCCACCCCTGGAGATCATCCAGAGCGTTCATTTGTCCCCGCTATCCCCTCGCCGGCCAAAAGACCGGGGAATCCGGGAAATTCCCCCATAGGGTTACAGCACAGCGATAAGAGCTGCAGCACGATAAAGCAGTTGTTTGATGCTCTAAAAGTTTAGGGCGACTCAAAAGTCCAGCGATCGGGAGACGCGTCGTCTCGAATTTTTCTCCTAATGTTCTTCAACCTCTCCACCTTGCAATCTCGTCCCCAATCATATAAGAAGTATCATGGGCACTCCAGAGATTAATGCAGCCGCGCCTGAAGCTAAAGGCTCAGACGGTCGCACTACAGTTATCAAGGTACAAAATGAGGACGAGTTGCGTCTGGCTCAGATGGGTGAGAATTTGGAGCCCCTTTTTAGATTGTCCGTGAGCTAGTACTAACGATGAGCAGGACACAAGCAGGAATTGAAACGTCATTTCTCTGTTTGGAGCTTGATCGGCTTGGCCGCGAACTGCACGATTTCATGGACAGGTGCGAAATGGCTTTCGGAGAATGAATACTCTTTGCTTGATCACGAAGTCTGATGGGAATAGGTCTTGGGCTGGGTTTAATCACAGCAATCAACGCCGGCGGGCCTGGCGCGCGTAAGTCATTGTTTTTTTTTTTTTTTTTTTTTTCCAAATACTAATTCGAAGGCAGAAGCAAGAAAAAGCTTCATCTGATGCGATTTTCTGCATACCTATATCTTGCAAGCAGTATCATCAGAGAAAACCGAATGAATTATCCAACCAAAATGCGAGCTGTAAGGGAAAGGCTGGATGTCATGAATAATGACCCATTATCCCCAACGAACTCGATTTCCACGCAGAATGCAGAAATGCGAGCTTTAATCGGATGCTTTCTATTGGACTCATGGTACGTTTAGTCAACCACCCCTCCGACCTTCTGATGTAGTAGTTCTCTTGTTAATGCCATGTCCAGTCACTCTGTTGTATCTCAGCGAACAGCCTCAATACCCTGGTCATCCTTCATAGATTCATGCGCTTCCAAGTTATCACGGGAGGGCGAGTTTCCTACCGATCAGTACTTGATAGGCCAGGTCCGGCTACAGCATCTACTTGAGCGAGTCGATCCACTCATTAGACGAGGATTTGGCGAAGGCCAAGTCATGCCCCAGGATATAGAAGTCATGATACGCTCTTTAAAGGGCGAAGTCAACGAGTGCAAAGCAGAACTATCGCTTTCCGCAAGCCGTGATGGTAAGCTAGCGCTCTCATTATGCTGTGGGAGACCTGCATCTTAACTCTTCTCTAGTGACGATCGGGTTACAGTCTCACAGTTTCGAGATCCATCTCTACCAAACAACACTTTTCGACGTATTTCCATCTTCAACGGAATCAATTGATCAGACCACGGCTCTTTTTCGAATCGACACTCTCTGCCACGGACTCGCAGCCGCGAGACAATTCATCAACTTTTACCATGCTCTGCCTCATGGTATTGAGAAGAACTTTAGCTTCCTCCATTGGATAAGCTCTGGATTCTGCCTTGCAGCCTCATGCAAACTTGCTCTTGCATCACTGGAACCTTCCGTTCGATATCACGAGCAAGTCAATGGTCTCAGAGATACGTTGAACATGCAAGATGAATTACGGAAATTCGTACAGCGCATGAACATTCTAGACAAGGAGTGCAAAGGTGGGAAATGGGAGCAACATGAGATTTTCTTCTATCAGCATTGGCTGCAGAATCTTTCTGAATGGTTTGAAGGACAATATCGACTTGCGCATTCAGATAGTGCGGGGCCAAATGATAATGGAATGACATTTGCGACTACGGGGATATCTGAGAATAATATTTATGAAGAGACTGATCCTGGATTCTCCTGGTTGGATCTTCATGATGTTACGATTGAAGAGATGTTGAATGCGTGGTTGGGACCTGGAGGACTGCCTACTTATCCGAGAAGATAGGAGGGATTAATCGATCATGACGAGAATGCATATACAAGATGGAGTAAATTGGATAGACAAATACTTTTTTCTTCTCGCAGTTCATAAGACTTTTCAATCATATGAATTTGACATTGGTCTCACTATAACCTTATAGTATAACTATCAAGTATAAAAACCTCGTAATGTCATCCAGGCGGTGGATCTGATACCCCACCTAAAATGATATCCCGATGAATCCACGACGAATCATAACTTCATTTTCATCTTCTACACCTCCCTAAACAAACACAAATTACTACTTTCTAGGGTTACCCAAAGATACCCTTCCAGTCCTCTCAAAATGGGAGACCACGTCCTCTTTTTCTACGGTACATTCCAACTTGAACCGTCAACCAAAAAAAAAACAAACAATTCAAGTTAACATGATCAACCACAGGAACCCTGATGGTGCCCCAAATACTGCACCGGGTCATACATGGCCGTTCAGATCCAGAGCCCTGGCAAAAAGCTCTATTGAAATTCCAACCTGCCATCTTACACGGCTTCAAACGACATCGCGTCCGAGGGGCAGATTATCCCGGCATCATATCTGTGAAGACATCTGCCGCTGACGTATCAACCAATGACACTTCCGTACTGGGAACTCTAGTTTCTGGACTTACTGATGGTGATATCTATCGATTAGACATGTTTGAGGGTGAAGATTATACGAAGGAGGATGTTTGTGTTCGGGCATTACTGGGTAGGGGGAATGCGGAGGGAAATAATTTGCAGAATGTACTCGGTACTGCGAGGACAGAGGGTTTGGATGAGGGGGAGGAAGTTAGAGCTGTTACCTATGTGTGGACGGGGGGTAGAGAGGAGCTTGAAGAGGCGGAATGGGATTTTGAATCTTTTAAGAGGGATAAATTGGCGTGGTGGGTTGGTGCGGATGAGGAGCGGTGGAAGACTTTGTGATATTGAGTGATGATCTTTGATTAGGAAGATTGGGAACTATGGCGGGAGGTGATTCATTGAGATAGAATGATAAACAAATGGTATTGTGCTAAAAATGCTTGATCTTAATACTTCCAAACATGAAAAGAAGAATAATGAAGGAACCATAGCCCCTTCTCCAACGCCTCTAGCCCGAACCACCATCATAAATGTAATGCAAATCAATGGAATCAGAGCACCAAACCGAGATGATAGTGCCCAGAGCTGAAAGAAAAAGAAAATACCAAAAGAAAAATAGCGGGCCGTTCAAATGAAATTCGATGAAATCAACGTTTCTGTCTCGTACCTCGTGGACTCTTCCGTGCCCTCACAGGGCTTGGAGGAGGCGTTGCTCGAATTTGAATCTCGACTCGAGAACGTCCGATTTTAGCGGATTTGTTGTCCTTGGATTGTCCAAGATCATGGTCCACCTTCGATTGCTTGTGATCTTGGCTTTCAGCCTTGGGGACACCCTCCTCGACGTTGGATTTCTTTGATTTCATTTTTATAGAGTCAAGGGAGTTGGAGGGTTGACTGTCCCGTACCTCCACAACGCCCTCGTCTTTCTTCTTCTCGCATGGATCTATCGCGGGAGAGTTTCTCGAAGAAGATGGCGGTGGACATTCACGACTTTCGGGGGCCGGAGGTCTACCATTGGGTACCAATTGAAGTTGGTCTTCCTCGGAGCTGTCGTCTGAGTCACTTTCAGACTCACTTGTATAAGGTTTGGGAGTGGGTTTCGCAGTTGTCTCTTGTGTCGTCTCTTTTTCGGCTTTCTTATTTCCATCAGAAAGCTGTTTGGATTCCTCGGGCGTCCCATCAACCTCATTTTCGACTTCTGCTTTGCCAGAGGAAGAGGGCCCTAGAAGATGCGAAACCGGTTCTTGGTCCACGAGAAGTTGCTGGTTTTCAACCTTGCTACCTTTGACCCATCCCTGTTCTTGGTATAACTGATCGAGAAAATCTCGTAGTCTTTGACGGAGCAGACCTGATCCCAACGGCGGCCAATCCTTTTTCTCATCCATTTCACGCCGGAGAAGTTTAGTGATAAACTGATGGGGGCCTTGTACGAATTTCTCCAAGTATGCTAGTAGGTAAAGACCACAATCCGACCAATTGGGCTGAAGCGGGATTTGTCGTGCACGCATGCCCTTAATATGCTTTGGATCCACCTCCTTCCCTCGCTTGGAAACGGACTCTTCGCATATGTATTCGCGTAATATCCTGATAGCTGGGGTTCGAGCCTGATCAAGTGAATCAAATGTGATTATTGTGGCTCGGTCAGGACTCAATTTTTGGCCAGCTTTCCCCTTCTTCGAGGGTGATGCTTGGGGTGCGGCGGCAGATTTCGTCTTGGCTTCGACTTCCTTCTTGTTAAGCAAGCCTGCGGTGAATTTGACAGGTGATGGGCGATGATCATCTTCTGTAGGCCATTCATCGGCGGAGGTCGGCTCCGGTGGATTTTTAGACGTGTTAATATCATCGGATTGGCTTTCTTGAGGCCGTTGTTGTCCCTTTTCATGCTCCTTCACGACACGTTCTGAGCTCCTTGCATCCCCAGGGTCATTTTCGAGCGATATAGATGCAAGACGATCCCGTGTAGCTTCTGAAGGCTGGGAATCTGGAGATCTCGTCGCTCGGTTCCTGTCCAGGTTTGCTTCCGGCTCTGGGGATTCAAGAATTTCATGGACCTCTTTTCCAGGCTGGGTCGTGGGTTCCTTATCGTTGGAGGAAGTCGGGGTGGCCTTATCATCGTCCTTGGCCTCATTCGGCTTATCCTCGCCAAGTAACCCCGGTAGATTACAGATGATGGCAAGAAACCAATGCGCGTTATGGTTGATGGGTACAACGACGTACTTGTAGCTGAATAAATCGACGTTACGTGTCCATTTCGCGACACCACTGTAGTTGATCTCCTGCCGACCCTTTGAGACCTTTGTGAGAGTATCATAGAAATAAGAGTTGAAAAAGTAGACCTGCTTTGCAGCTTCTTTGTTCGTCCTTTCTAAATGATCTTGCAAAAAGCGCATATAGAAACCGATGAGGTTGTCATTGAGAAAATCGTCATCACTCAGTCGGTTACGATCTTCAAGGGTGACTTCAGCTTTTTTCTTCCCGTTTGGAGGGTATATTAATGGCTGCTTCCATTCCTTCCGGAAAGTATCATTTTTGAGAGAGAGATTGCTTGATGCATCGTCTTCATCGCGTTGTTTGATTGATATATCGCTGAGTCGAGTTGATCGTCTGCCCACCGAACGTGTCTGTCTCTCGGATTCGGGCAAGGGTTTGAACTTCTTGACTGGTATCTCGATTTCACTCTGGTTATCCTTGTCGTTTGAGATCGACCATTTCATTTTAGAACCCTGGTCTCCAAGTTCGTCTCCGCTTCTCGATGTAATAGTTGTGTCCCTTGTTGTCTTGGTCAGCGAACTTGAGGATTGCCAGATCAAGCTGTTTTCGTACCTTTTTTTGGGATTAACTTCCTCCTTTGGCGGATCTTTAGGATCTCCCTGTAGTGAAGAGGACAATTTCTGACGAGTAGACGGGACACGGGCTTCCTGTCTCGGTTCAGAAGATACACCCCCAATCAAAGGCATTTTGGACGTCTTTCTGAGTGCGTCCATCTCGCTTTCGTGGTGATTGAAGGCATTGTTCATGTACTCCATCGATCTCTCTTGTATTTTGACATTATTTTCGATCAGAGTAGCAAACCCATCCTTGTCCGAGATTTTTGTGAATTGAATATTCACTTTCTGTATCGAAGAGTTGATGTCCTTGGACAACTTCAAAGTGACTTTGGAGCTGCGCTCGTCCCCGACAACGGCGGTAGTGATGTTGCGCACCAGGATCTTGATAGAGTCGTCAGATGTGGTAGGATTTCCCAAGATCTCGAGTCTATTCCGGTCCGGTTGGAAGACTAGTTTTCCACCTTGCTGCTTCTCAGGACCAATTTGTATAGACTTGACATTGAAAGACTTTGAAGACCCGTGGCTACGTTTTGCCCTCTTAGGGCCTTGTGAAGGAGAGCTCGTAAAATCGGTAGGTCGAATATCACTGGGCGAGCGTTTTCGGCTTGGGGATAGTAACGAATCGCTATTTGTGTTCTGGGGCTTTTGATTGGAGTTCATATACAGCGGTAACTGCTGCGTAGTAACGCCACCTTGCAGCTCATCTGGACTTTCCCGAGAAATCGAAAGTCTCCGAGGGACCTTCGATGAAACGGGCGACATGGCTTCATTTTTGGATGAATTTGCTTCGAGGTTAATTGCAGCACGTCTGCTTCGAGCAGCCTGTGAAGTAAATCTCTCGTCCGCGGAATCTTCTGTTGGAACCCGTTGCCATTTAGCTGACCGGGGACTTCGATTATGATAAGATTTGGGCATTTTGACGCTATGCTCGACGCCCCGAAACTCCTCATGCTGTCGAGGTCTAGTACCTCTTTCAGCAGTCCTTGAGCTCTGATTAGACCCTAGTGAGGGTTGGGGACGCGGCGATCTCAAAGCGGACCTGTCAGTAGTCACATCGTGGAATCTTGATTGGTCATTGTTGCATTGTCGCTTTCTCGAACGACCGGCTGGTTGAGGGTCAAGCTGACTTTTCCCTTGAGCTCGGACTGAACCACTTTCTCGCGAATTCCGGAAAAGATTGTTTGTTGGTTTGAATGCAGCCGAGTCCTGTATAATTCATGTTATCAGAACAAATCCCAGGCTGGAGATCAAGAATATGCAAACATACCCCAGGAACAGACCTCTTCCTCGTTTCACCTGGACGGATTTTCACAGCATCTTTATCACTAACCACGGGAAGAATGATATATAAGTAAAATTTTCTCACGCTCACAATTCCAAATTCTTGAAATGGGGTTCCCGACATACTGATATCTCGCACCAGGTAACAAGCGGCTCTCTTCTTGGCTTTCATTCTTGGTCTGATTCTTCCTCAACATCTGCGAACTATCACCGGAGCTTGTGGCAGGCGAAATTAGCTTATGCTCGCCGGCATGGCCGCGATGAAAGGGCATATCTACCGTTCACCGTAATCAATGACGGAAGGGGAAGTTGGAGATCGCAATTGTCTACCGGTGAGTGTAGATCCAGGAGGGAAGCCAAAAATTTTCTCATAACTCTGAGTATTCTGATCAAGAGTTATATTAGTACTGAGCATAGTACCGACTAGATGCGCAGACGAGGCCAAGAAATGACACTGCTGATGTCGATGGGAGTGAAAGTCTCTTAATCGAGGAAAATCACGGTTTCAATAGTGTAGTGAGACAAACAGTCCCGAAAGTCCAATGAACATACAGCAAAGCCAAAATCTCATGCTGGGGGAGCTTGTTCAGCTAACACACCTGCGAGAGCGCAGCAGTATTGCGCGGAGGGGAGAATAGAGGTTCGACTGAAACGTCGTCTTGGGCTTGTGTTTGGTACTCTGACGGTAGAGAGAACTGATTTACAGAGGGCCGTGCTGTTCTTTCGCGTTGAGACGGACAAGGAGACGTCTCGCGACAGTGAGCGAGGGAGCGGTCGTCTTGTGAGGAAGATTGGCGGAGTGTTCGTTGGCGATCGTCGGGCTGATGGTGACGCTGGCGATGTGGAGAGAGCTGGGCGAAGATCTTTGAGAAACTTTCGAACAGAGGCATTCAGATCATAGCCCAAATTATGACAGGACCATGCGCAGCATCGGTCCCATCCTGAACCAAATGAATTTCTTTGTTTGCTGCGGGGAGACTGAACTTTTGGTGTTGGACGTCTTCGCCGATGCTGCTATCGTCTATCACCGGGCGGTCAGTGGTGGGCGTTCGTTTTGCCGCATTCTTTTTTTTATTGTTTTTTTTTTTTTTTTTGGTATACTTCGAGTCTACCCCGCGGAACAAAATAAATTGGAAACATGGAAATCTGTTCCAAAGCAGTAATGCTACAACTATCATATAATATCCTCTATATCCATCGTATACGCTCTTCAACTCTACTCTCATTTAAATATCATGTATTGAGTATGTACGTACCTCCTCCAGTTTGACATAAATAGATCGATTGTATCTTTATTCACTGCCCCCACCACGTCATCACACTCGGGCCGCCAAGCTCGATCCGCATGAGACACAACCAGCATCCTCTTTTTCTTTCTTTCTTTCTTTCTTCCTCTTCTTCCGATCCTCAATTCTTCTCTCCTTTCCCTTCTCTCCTCTTGCTATTTACTCCTTACTTTGCTTATATTCCCGTTGATTGGCACGCACCATGCCTATCCTTCGCGCGGGCTTCCCCGCCCTAGTCGTGTGTCTGCTGCTACTTTTACCCCAAGTCCATGCTTTTGGTGCCGGCAGTACGTCTTTCCGCGTCTAATCCTATCATTTTTCTTCTACTAACCTGCTCAGACATCGCTTCTATCTCTGCTGTTGAGGGGAAGAATTGGCGCCATGGTGATATCGAAGACATCCTCAAAACAGTCGCCTTCATCCATGGTCATAAATGGACCTCCACCATGATCAAGCGCGTATATTTTGGAAATTGGCTGCGCGACTAGTGAGTACAGAAATATCAAGCTTGGGAAAATTGAAGACCCTCGGCTGATACTTCACAGTTCGCAGGCAATGGATGTCGGAACACTCAAAAATCTCCAAGCCGACACAATTCGTATTCTGGTGTGGGTCCTTTCGTTCCTGAGCTTCGGCTATGCGACTGGTGAATTTGAAGTCACCTCGGATCGTCTGGGGGTTTATCGTCCGGAGGAACACATTGAGTAAGTGTGAGGATCAAATTCCAAAAAGAAAGCTTTCGCTAATCACCTTATTCTTCTACCAGTAATCCTAAGGACTACGCCGATAACGAGGATGCACGCCAATACGATAAACGCCTACGGCCTCCAGTCCGTAATGTTGAGCTGGAGATCGATCCTGATACCGGTATGAAGAACTATATCGCCAATGAGCGAGGCGACTGGGCAACTAGTGCTGCATACGTGAAATTCAGCTTAAGTCGTAGCATTCACTACGGACGTATGTACACAAATGGCGGAGATAACAAAGGCAAGGAAGAAGATCTTTGCGAGGCACTCCGATGTCTCGGTCAGGGCCTTCATACGCTTGAGGACTTTGCCGCCCACACGAATTATTGTGAGCTGGTGCTTCGCGAGATGGGTCTTCACAATGTATTTCCGCATACCGGTGTAGCCACACAGTGCAATGTTCGTGGACACCATGTCTTCCCGCTTGTCACCGGTACCTTTGGTATGGTCGACTTCTTTCACTCCGTGTTGGGAGAGGCCACCGACCACTTCACCCAGTCCGAGGTCAATGAGATGGATCTGGCGCTAGGTGACGCAGAGAACAATGCCCAATCTAGCAATTCTCTCAATGCTCTGACCGGTCTTTTGGGCAAAATTCCCGGCACCAGGGATCTAGTCACTGAAGCCGAGAATTTGAAGCATCAGTCTGAGACCCAGGAGACTCTCAATCGTTCTCGAGGATCACACATGGGCTATGCGCAGGCTGAAGGAGCTCGTGCTTCGACGCCGCAGCCCTCTTCCAATAGTGGCGCACCCGGTCCAGGTCTCCAGGGTATGCCGGACTTCAACCCTCAAGATACAGTGGCCAAGATCTATCCCATTCTAGCCTTCCGTGACAAGGTGGTTCGGAAATTGAACTCGATTATTGAGAAGATTCCTGGGCTTGAGGCTATTATTGAGAAGATCTCAGAGACATTAACCGTTTTCATCATGTCTCTTCTCGCACCTTTCGTGCGACCTATCATCAATGCTGCTTCGAAGTCTTTACAGACCGGCTCTGCAGGTGTCATTGATGCCTCTGGCAAACACCAATATGAACCATGGACTGATCCTCACTGCACTGATCCCACTCACTCGCTGCTTTCCAAGGACCACTTTGCCAACATTCTCAACGAACCTGCCGGACAAGTCGCTTCTGCAATTGTCAAGTACGTTGCACCTCGCGTATTGTACGCCTGGCAGCACATCGATGTTCCCGAACACGAGGTTCTCAACGACTGTTTGCGCGTCTTCCATCACCCTGTTCTCCGAGATATGAACAACGAGGCCCACCGAACAATGTTCGAGGCTGTTCAGAATTGGGCCCACTCTCGTCCTGATCGCGGTGCCAACTTGAATGATATCCTCAGCTCGGAGGGTGTCAGGTCTGGTAAGAACACCGGTGGTGTTCCTCACACACACGGCGGCGGTCAGGGTGGATTTGCTGCTCTGGGAGGTAACCATGGCCACGGTCATGGTCAATCTCACAGCCAGCAGAGTCAATCCTCTGGTGGCCATCAGTCATTCTTCGGATTTGGCCAGTCACAACAGCATGGACAACAACAGTCACATTCTTCGGGTTTGCCTTGGGATAAGCTTTCCAGTCTACCGATCCCTGGTATGTCTAACTTGAATAAGTTGAACAAACTCGAGAGTACAATTTCGAATTTCATTCCCGGTGGACTTTCGCATGGTTCATCGAGGGGCGTTGATGGTGATGGTGCTGAATATAAGGGTGGAAATGAGTCACAGCAGCAGCAGCATCAGCAGTACCAGCAGAACTCTGGTTATTATGACCAGAGTTATGGACAATATGGATATGGTCACCAGGGTTATGGACATGGTGGGCATGGGTATTAAATCGGGTATAAGGTTCGGGATGAACATGTAAAATCTAACGAAGTCATGATGGTCATGTTTGGAGATGACAAATAGGATCTACGGAGATCGGATTTTTCAAGGTTCATGGTAGTTCGTCAATATTAGAATGATATTTTCAAGTTGGAGTCAACTTGGGGGTTTGTGTGAGCATCGACGATGCACCCATTGAAGACAACTTGAATTTTAGCAGATTTTCATATTACACTGGTACTGACAGTTGTTATATTGTACTTTTGGTAACTATCAGTGTGCAAACGATTGTTTAGCAGGGCTGCTTTTGGGTTGGCCCTATTAGGTGCCCACCTTGAGTGAGTGTGAACCACCTGGACATACACTTCTTACCTGTACCTAGTAAATACTTGTTATATATTTTACTGCCTGGGTACCTACCCAGGCAGTACAATATATATCTCCACACTGCAGAATGGCACTGCAGCAAAAATATACGGCCTACAGGTAATGAAGCTCTTTAGAACTTGCCATTTAAGTGTGGTATGGATATATTAAAGCATGTAAAAAGCCGAACTTTGAAAACAGGATGATCAGGTACAAGATCATGCGTGGAACATAGATCAACAGGATACCTGTGAGGAACCCAACTTATGTCATTTTACAATTTAGGTTTATGTAGCCAAAAATAGGTCCGCTCTTCAACAGCCCTTGCCGGGCTAGCTCAATCGGTAGAGCGTGAGACTCTTAATCTCAAGGTTGCGGGTTCGACCCCCGCGTTCGGCTATTCCTAAGATAACCACGAGATTTCTTTTTTGCCTAATCCACATAGGCTAATAGATATATCGTGATATACATACTCTTTTTTTGTGCAAAGTAAGTGTGAGATAATTAGGGAGTAGAGACTGCATCATAATTCACTGTATAACCATGTGCATAGCATGTGTGCCAGCCCCTACCTATGGACATACTTTCCCAGCTGTAGGGGAACCTCCTGTGGAGACCGACACTTGACTTCCGCTTCTCAATAGTTATTTCTTCATGCTTAAACTTGAAACTGAATCTAGACAGTGCCCACACTTGCCATCATGAGTAGATGACTCCAAATATCTCAGAGCGAACCGTCATCTCAAGCGCGCTTTCAAGAACTCCGCAATTCATGACTCGGTAGTCTAGACAATCTGATCTGGATATTTCTTATGGTCCTCCGCATACTACTATAAGGTCAGACACCTTGATCAATCTTACTTGGAGGTGATACTATTGCCAGTAAATGTTGGACTCCCAATCATGATAAAATTTGTCTAGCTAATCGTAACTTGAAATCACAAATATACATCATCCATGACGGATCTCAAATACAGAAAATAGAAGGAAGATGGAAAGGGTCAAGCAATATCAGATAGCTGCAGAGCGATATATGGGGTCTTCCCTCTTCGATAGATCAGAAAATAGAATTATTTGTCCAGAAACAAAGTTATCTTCCTCACTGGAGCGTTAACAATTGCAAACAAACGATATGACTGGGAAACCATCTTGGAATATCCCTATATCAACATGATTCTATGAAAACCGCTCACGTAGTCGCGATATCAGTCCTTGACAAACTGGAACTTTTAGGTGAATTTAATTTCAAGTTTTGTCTTGAAATAGGTTCAAAACGAGTTTTTTATTATCGCGTTTGAGCTCGTCTATTTCTTCTTGGAGGGAAACTGAATAAGCCCAGTTTTCTCGCGCCAATTTCTTGGTCTCTCGCTCTGATTGAGACGTCAATAAAGAACATGAGACGACCGAATATATGAAAAGCGACCATGGCCAGTTAAGTTTGTCCACTTTGAAAATCCGAGTGCCATATCTGATTGCGTTGATATATTGATGGAATGACATAGTGTATCTGTGTAACTGGTTATACGATGGGTAAATAATATCATAAATCGAAACAGGGGGCCTCAGTGGAATGATGGTGATCGGAACTTTTCAAAGGGGTTATGGACGTTTAAAAAGATACGATTCAAAGTCTAGAATTCATACTAAGTCATCTGTGGTCAACCGACCCAAATGAGATGTGGTAAAGTTGGATTTCATATGGATAGTTTCTACGGATCCACAGGTACGGCTTTGCCGGGTCAGATCAAGACTCAAACCCCTAAAACTCTGAGCAGATCAGAGCGATTAGTTTACATATGTGACATGACAGTGGCCGAAACCAAAATCTCACCACAGGTAACCTCATATGGGTGTTGACTTTCTATCAGAAGAGCATTGATAAAAGAATTGTTATTGATTAATGTTAAAGCAGCCCTAGAAGTGAATGCTGCATCAAAAAGACAAGACTAGTCTATCCAAGACACCTGCCTCGAAAAAGGCAACCCAATCATCACTCGTAACCTACACAATACACCAAAATAACCGTCCATTACTCCCTCTCCATAAAGAGATAATGCAAGTAGTCCAATCATGTTTCACCATCTGATTAATATTATAATTTCGTCCCTTCGCGTCCACTGTCACTAGGTCGTCGTGGCCGAAGTGACCCTAAGGATGGACCGGCGGCCTGACTCGGTCCTGGTGCAGAAGTAGATGTGAATTGCGTACGGGTTGTGTCACTACCAGCAGTACTAGCACCGGTACGCATGTTTCCTGTTCGGGTGCTGTTGTGAAGGCGAGGATTCATAAGCCACTGGACTTGCATGCGAACACTGGTGACTGCTGCATTCGTGTGGGCCATGTCCTCTTTGATCCGAAGGCATTCATTCATGATTGTCATGCTAGCACGGGCGTCGAGATCTGTAAGTGCATGTGACATCTGACTAACTTCCTCGCGTAAGGATTCATGAAGCGAGAGAAGATATGTCGTGGGGTTGGATGAAGCGAGGGATGATAAGCTTGTTGATTCATCGATCTCGTCTGCCTGGTTCTGTGGACCTCGTTCACCACTGGGGCCAGTTCGTCCACCACTGCGGGCAGACTCGAGCAACGTGGATCGGATATTTGCAAGGCCATCCTCGAAGATTTCATTTCGTTGTTGAAGATGCTTTGTCGTCAATTCGAGTGAATTTAACCTGGTATTTTGAGCTTCGAAGTATGGTGCGATAGAGACTAGCGGACAAGACTGTTCGTGGTTTGCAATTTCTGCTCGGCGAATCTTGGTCGTGCAACCGTATTTCGAGGCCGCGCAGGGGCTCAAGGCTTCTGGACATTTATCGATATGCTCCTGAAGCTCTCGCTGTGGGACTATAGTCCCGCAATCCACACATGTCGATTCGAGACTAGGACAGAGTTCCGTTTCATGTTCCTGAAAGAAGGCTGAAATTAGTACAGTCATAATTGTAAATAATTATATTCAAGGAATACGCACCTCGTAATCCTGCTCCATTATATCCTGCTCACAGCGCGAGCACTGGTAATAACTATGAAGGCATCTTTCTTCCGGCTGGAGATCCTTTTTCCGGGTCTTCTTATCGCACGATTCGTCTGGGCACGGCATAAGCCGATACCCGCAATATCTATCCACATGCGACTGAATATGGCCTCTTGGTAGAATCTCTTGACAACCCTCCGCTAGAAACGGGCATCGTACTTGAATCTCGTCGCACATGTTTATCAAAAGGCGGGGTACGTTCGTCGATATGTGGCTGGTGGGGGTTCGGCAGGAGGGACACGGGAAATCATCCGTATCGGCCGAGCGGAAGGTGGTGATGGCTGATCGAAGGCATTTCTGACAAAATACATGATCACACTGTAGGCGCGCAGGCTGTACTAAAGGACAGTGGCATATTGGGCACATCAGATGCGAGTCGTAGCCGGAGACGAGATCAAGGGAGCGCAAGTCGACCGGCATGTCATGGTCGGTGTCGGCTTCGGAGTCGAATGCCAGAAAGTCCTGGATATTCATGATGTGCGTAGATAAACCCTTTTCAAACTTTCCATGAAGATTTGTTTCGCATTGAAGAACTCTAAAGCGGCGTGGTGGTTGCTCAGAGTTGAAGTCTTTCTGAAGGGAGGGGTGAGGTGTGGTATAAGCTCGTGAATGCGGCTGGTATAGGCTAGGATGCAGATGCCGAGGTCGAGGTCGATAATGGAGAAATATGAGCCCCAATGAGGTGAGAGTAGTTCATAGAGGGTTCATTCGACGAAGAGATCGAACAGGAACCTATTACCGGAGTAGGATGAGAATTGCAGAGTTGCGGAGAGAAAGGCGAAAGAAGAAAGTAAATGGGAAACGGAGTTGCGGGGAGGCAAAAGAGAAGGGAAAGGCGGAAGCGGCAGATCGCAGACCCGCGTTGATGGCGGAGTTGCCTTAGCTGCAACTCTCGTCTTACCTCAATTTCAAAAAGACCTTCTCCACCTCTCAAATCCCATCTTTTGATCCGAGCGAGTAGTACGGTTTGATTTGACTGGATCTTGCTTTGATCATATATCCCGTAAAGGGTACTCAGATACTCTCGTTTCACGACCATTTCCCCCAACCCCCTCGTTTCCGTCCGACGCCATCCGCCATGTCGAACCCATCTCAGCTCTTCCTTCTCGCGGATCATATCAAGCTTTCGCTACTAGAGCGACAACGTGCGATAGCACTTGATCTTGAACCCAATGCACAAGATGGCGAAATCTCCCGCTCCCTAGAATCGCTCCGAGAGGGAATCCAAGCCGTTGAAGCCGACCAAGCCCGCCTCGCTGAATCAAATGATAGCACCGGTGCCGCCGCTCTAAAGGATCAACTAGGTCCTCTAAACGCTCAATTTCAAGATCTCTCTTCCCAATTCTATGGCACAGACCTCGAGGCCTCTGCCCAGGATGCAGGTTCCACCAACCGTCCCGCAACATCGCCTGATCTCAAACAGCCTGTTCCACAACACCCGTCCTCGAAATCAGTACGGTTCATGGATAATTCTGCCGCGACTGCAGCTGCACAAGTTGAAATTGAAGAGGAGGAACGCGCTCGTCGGAATTTGTACCCTTATCGCGATGAACCTTCACCTGTTGACCAGTCTGATTGGTCTAATCAACAGATCCATGATCATCATTCGCAGGTGATGCAGGACCAGGACGACCAGTTAGATCGACTGGGTGAGTCTATTGGGAGACAGCACGAATTGAGTATTCAGATTGGAGATGAGCTGGATGGACATGTTGCGCTACTAGATGGAGTAGATGGCGATGTAGACCGCCATCAGGGCCGTCTAAACACTGCGCGACGACGAATGGATCGATTCCGTCGCCGTGCGGGCGAGAATTGGAGTATGATGACCATAATTGGATTAATTATTATATTGGTCATTCTGATTGTGATTCTGAAATAAGAAGACAGGCAACGACTTCGTCTTCTCTGTTTGTTCACTCTTTATTCTATCGGTTTGCGAGCGGGCGTTTTATTCTCCAGGGATTTTTGGCTAGCTTTTTCTTTTCCTACTGATTTTCTGTTGAAGGGTTCTTTGGCGTTTGGGAAATGAGACTCTTATAGCCTGTCGCCGGTTGCCCTGGTCGACAATATACTACATTTACAAGCACACCCCATGACTTCATTTGACCATTCCATTTGCATTAAAGCGTAAATTTGAACACTAGACACGCACTGCGTAGAGATTTCCATCGAAGGTCGCAAGCTGAAATGACACCATAAACTCCAGATTTCCTAGTTAATAATTCAGACGGCCTTTTTCTTCTTATTCTTTTCCTCCATTTCCTGGAAGGCCTTATCGCCTTGCAACTCGCCTCGATCAGCCTTGATCTATTTATGAAGAAAGTATAGATTAGTGACTATCCTATGATTCGGTTGTAGGGTAGGGTGGATGTTTTCATACATCAGCTTCGCTGTTGCTGGCGAGATCGGGTTCCCAGTGAGCTTTGCCCTCCTTAGTCTTCTTCAACTGAGCCTCTTTCTGCGATTCATAGACATTTGGGAGGTCGTCACGATCTGTGAAAAAAGACATTTAGTAGGGTCCCTCAGAGACTGGGTTTGTGGTAATGCTAACTCTTATCGGATTCTTTCAGGGTGAGTCGTGGAGCAGAGGTGTGGATCGAGAGAGTTGTCTGTCGGAGGGAGGGCTTGAGGTATTGCGGAAGGTGGCGGGTACCACTTCGAATTGGAGAGAGAAAGGACATGGTGAAGTATATCAAATTCTTTTAGACTCGGGGGATCGTTAGTGTGTTGTCTCAAGCTTTACCAGCCAGCGTGGTGGATTTATATAGCTCTAGCTGGCGGGGGTGGAAAGCCATGACGACTCTCCCCCACAGGTCGCCAAGTACAACTCCACGCCCATCATCATCATCATCATCACCATCATAAGTGGACTGCAACTCACCAACTTTCAAGTATACACACCTTCCAAGGTGAATGTAGTTAGTTATTGGAAGAAGTGTCGTGGGGGGTTTCAGTCGGAGTGTGGTATAGGCAGTGTAGAAGCGGAGATGAACCAGAGTCAGAGTTGTTTTAACCTCGACCTCTATTTCATCTGGAATTACCTTATCCCGGGGAAAGTATTTAACAAATCCAACCAAAGTCCAATGAAGAGTAGCTCATTCGTGATTCTCTCCGAACGAATCGATTTGTCGACGTGGAAACCGGAAGCCGTGACGTCAGCGATACTTAAAAACGTTCGGGCTGGCGGATGTCAATCGCAGAACCATTAACAATCATGTATTTTTGTATGTGTATTGAAGGGATATTGTGGGTAGATGGTAGAGGGTGAGTTAAAGTATTGTAGTAATGTATATCTGTTATCATCATATATACTCAATTATAGCAATTGTACATCTCGTCAAAATGTATGCACCCTGATTAGATCGACGCTGTCAGTCAGTCGGCCTGCATTCCCAGCAGTCTCATTCCCAGACCTTTCAATCTCTCGGCACTCAAGGAGTATCATGACATCATGAATAGTACTGTCAAGCTGTGACGCAGAGGGACGAATATCATTCCTTCTTTCCACAGGGATACTCCTGAATGATAGTATATGTATGGAGGATTCCATAACCAATTCCATGGCCCACAAGCATACTACATATGTACAATACTTTATACGCTGGGAATTTGTATAAATGCTGAAGTAGAGAGAAGAATTGGTCACATCAATTCGTCCAGAATATAATCACCAACAGTGCAGAGCGAACTATTTGAGAATATAAACAAAAGAGATGCGATTGAAAATGACAGTGTGCAAGAAGATTCAAAAAGTGGCGATCAACATCATACGTATTCATAACTCTCCGGGAGCTATTCTCTATACTTTATCAAAAAGAGTAGAGAAATCAGAGGATGAACCGTAGACATGAAACAGCGAAGGGAGTGGTAATGAATCAAGAGCCACATGAAAAATGAAGACATGATCAAGAAGGAAAACAACCAAAAAAAAGACAACCAGTAATAATAATAAAAACCATTTTCAACGCAGATGGTCTATTTCCTCGGGAAAGATTCCACAAGAAAAGACCCCCAGGATATCGATTTCAAACAGAGAACAACTCCGCATCCCATGGTTTCGCTCGCAACCAAACCCAACCAGCCACTTATCCCCGTGGCAAGGAAGTAATGAGTATCGCGTATCACCCATTCCCCTCCGAATAAACCGATGTACAAGAAAAGCCCAGTAAAAAAAACACACACAAACAGACAATAAAAAAAAAGCACATCCCAGATAATTTCAACAGTGCCCAAGCAATGCAGACGTGTATCGTTTCCGCCTCTAGATCCTTGATAAAAACAAATGTGAAATCCGTCCCGCCCCAAGAGCAAAATAACCCCAAGAAATGAGAATCGAAATGATGAGTAAGGAAATCGTGGAAGAGAAAAAAAAAGATAAGTCACAGTGTAGGTGAGAAGAAGTTCAGGTTCAGATCGCTCGCAGGCAATCCTCGCCCATTTCCAGAAAGAACAAAAGTCAACTCCGGTTCCCATGAAACATGCACGTCAAGTAGCAAGTCACCGTTCTATACATCATCGGTCGGATTCAACCGGAAAGAAACCAGGGGTCAAAGTAGAGAAGATAGTTTTCTCGTCCCTCCCCGAGAGACGATCGGTATCGTAGGTTAAAAAGAGGATGCAATAGGAATCAAATCGCAGGCGCCGTCGCTCGCAACAAGTTGAAAGCATCGCAAGAGATCTAGATGTAAGGCGAAAGATAGGTGTAGGTCGTAATCGGCGGAAAAGGAAAAAGGAGATGGTGAAGGTCGGTATGTACAATGTAGCCGGATTTTCGAACAAATTTTCAAGATTTTTTCAGATGATTTTTTTTGTTGTCGATCACCGAAATCAATCGCCGTAGTCGTAGAAAGGGGGAATAGAAATACCCTCCAGTGGTGTCGTATCAAATGCAAAGGTAGCCCGTACAGATACGGGAAATGCAATATGGAAATAACCAAATCAAAACAAGATATTAGAACCTGCGATCAAATAACCATCCCGATGATGCATAAACTCAAGTGACGTGCATGACGTGCAAGAAGTCATGCCGCTAGGGCGGAGGACGCTAGCGCCCGACGAACCACGAACAAGCTTCTCACCATCGACGCTGAGCCGTCTGCATCATCGCTGGCGAGATGGACGAAGGCGGGCTGGCAAGGGTCATTCCAGTGTTGGGGTTAACAATGGGAATGACTTTGCGGGTCCGGTTGGCCGGGTTGGCGGCCGACTGGTGATAATTGGCATGATTAAGATTACCGGTCACGCCAGCCTGAACGTAAGAGTTGGCCTGGGCGGGAGAGAGGGAAATAGATGGGGTCACCTGCTGCACCGGCTGAATTTGGTGCTGCAGGGGGGAAGTATCGGGCGATCCACTGGAAAGCGAAGATCTGTCGGATGAGGCGGAGTGAATGGAGTGCAACTGCAGGGGAAAAAGAAAAGACGAAAGTGTTAGTCCAAACTGCTTTTCTCGAGGGAAACCTTTTCCCTTGTTGGAGCTGGATCAGCAAAACATACGTCGTCCTCAGTCAAGAGATTCGGACAAAACTCCAGGTCATCATCCAAATCAAACGAGCGACCAGCCTCGAAACGAGCTCGGAAAGCAGTAACAGCGGGAGCCTCGGCCAATTCTCGCATGCTCTTCACACCACGGAACTGACGCTGGGCATTCTGCTGGGCCATTTTAGGAGCCCGACGGCGACCGTGGTGATGATTTTGGGTGGGCATATGGGCGTGGGGGTGTTGTTGTTGCTGGTAGTGGTGGTGGTGGTGGTTGTAGAAAGCAGACATCGTGAATAGGGTGGTATGGATTTGGTAGCCAGCACCCTAGTATGTAAAGAGAAGGAGAATAAAGAATAAGAGGAAGAAGAAGACGAAGGAGATTGAAGAACAAAGTCAGAAAGTGAGTAGTTGGGTGGAGGGTATAGCACAAGAAAAGTTATGAAGGAAGAATCGAAGTTGTGTGGGAGGAAGAGAAGGAAGAAAAGAGGGGTGTGTTTTGGGGCGAGAAAGAGCAAGTGAGGTATGGTCACGTATGGTCACACCCCCCCTGCAATCCAGTGATGAGATGGTAGTGGTTATGTGTAATAATACGGTAATTACCTCAGACTAGTGAAAAAAAAAAGAGCGACTCCACTTCTTTGCGAGTCACGAGCCAATCAGCAAAAGTGGCGAGAGTCAAGATTGACTCTTTGCGCTCCTCAATTCCTCCACATCAGCCAATCGCCTCCTTCTTTTCTCTCTGAAAAAACTACTCCACATCTTCTTCCCACCGGTTTTCCCACTGTTTCGTCCTCTTTGCCGGAAACAGACGTGACGTCGTTGACCACGATGTGGCCCTTGAGTGCTGGAAATAGTAGGGATTGACGCTGATCTGCCCACCAACTGCGCCTACGAGTGGCTGCGCCTTTTTGCCTCCTGAGCTTCATCGGTACCCGTACCGTCTTCCATACATACACAATACTCATGTATTGTGGCCTCATTACGCAGGTCGATATGGATCGGCCTTCTTCAAGGGTATTGTCATGACGCCCTTCCACTTCCCCCGGGCATCCCTCGATGCCTTCGTTTTTACCGCCCTTGGTGGCTCGTGTGGTGTCTCCATAGTAGGGCTATGCACAATAAGGATTGTCGCCCTCCATTTTTGTCTGGCTCCACTCATATCACCTTGGGGATTCCGATTCCCCCAGCCTCCCGCAAGAAGGGACAGCATACTACACATACTGTACTATGTATAGTGATTTTTTTTGCTCCCATCTTGCAGGTTGATGCAGATACGCCTTAAAATATTAACAGGGATTGCAATTTCTGGAACGGAGACTTTGTCTGCCAGGATCTTAAGTTCGAAGCTTGCTCTTTACTGTCGTAGTGCTTACGCCGGACCTGTTGCACTGCGTATCGCAGGTCCCAGGCACACATTCCCCCCCCCCCCCCCCCCCCCCCCCCCCCCACCCCCCCCCCCCCTGCTCGCCCCTCCCTCCCGTCCCTCCCCCCCC